>Ga0326728_10008071_pt1 | contig 26480 bp, 19 predicted proteins | sample MB3enrmetagenome_FD_207602 | JGI IMG/M metagenome (GOLD analysis project Ga0326728, IMG submission 207602) | Lab enriched peat soil microbial communities from McLean, Ithaca, NY, United States - MB31MN | ecosystem: Environmental > Terrestrial > Soil > Wetlands > Peat | place: USA: New York... | reverse complement strand
TCGAGCACCTCTATCAGGCCACTCACCGTTTTGACCGGATCAACCAGATACAGCTCATATGCTCCACCGTCCAGGCCGCTCTCTCTATTCTGGCGCTCGCGGCAGGCTACGGGATTGTTGCCTTGGCCCTCGTGCAGCTAGTCGCATCGACGTTGCGATTTGTCTTCTTTGTTGCGGCACTGCCGAAGACCACTCTCCGCGCTCACTTTCACCTGACCCGTTTCAATTGGAATCTCTTGAAGCCTCTGATAAGCATGAGTCGATGGGCGTTCCTCAACAACATCAGTGCCTGCCTGTTCGATATGTTCGTCTGGATCATCCTCGGCTCTTTTGGTTCCATGAAAGCGGCTGCCCTGTTCGGCCTCGCCAGCAAAGCACCAAAGCAGCTCTGGAACCTGGTGGATAGGGGAGCGGGTGTTGCGTTGCCGATGATGTCGAACTCGTTTTCCCAAAGAAACCTCGGAAGCCTCCAGGCCACCTACCTGAAGACGCAAAAACTCATCTTCGGCGCTGTCATTCCGTTCGTCGCACTCGGCTGCATGTTCGCGCGACCATTGATCCAGGTCTGGGTGGGCAGTCAGTATCTGGAGGCAGCGGTCGTAATGCGATGGCTTCTGCTTGCAGCCCTGTCACACGCTGTCACGTACTCTTCTGACCTGCTCCTCTATGCTTGCGCAGAAGTACGAAAGGCGGCGAAAATCGCGTTCTGGAGCGGCGCCCTCAGCATTGGAGGCGCGCTTATTCTGGTTTCTCGATTTGGAGCGGCCGGCATGGCAGCAGCTTTGGGATTGACACAGCTCACCGTCAACTGCACATGGTTCACGGTGGCCGCGTGCGAACGCTCTCAAATCTCCCTGACAAAACTTCTGAGCTCACTGTGCGAGGGTCTCGGACTCCCACTTTGCCTTCTGGCAGCCGAGATTGTCCTGGTCCGGAGCTTCTCGTCCCGGCTTTCACCGCTTGGATTGCTCCTTGCTGCAACTGTCAGCGGGGCAGTTTACCTTGCATTCTGGGGTGCTCATACTGCCCTTCCGCTGTACCGCGGCCAGTTGCTGGGTGATGCGCAATGACGGAAGAATCCGCACAATCCGCAAACACTCCGCTTTGCAGCGTGATAGTCACAACCTGGCGAAGACCCGTTCTCTTGCAGGAAACGCTTAGATCTCTGCTGCGACAGTCCTATCAGTCCGTCGAGATCATCGTGGTTTGCGACGGAGAAGACGCCGACGTGCGTTCGATTGCGAGGTGCTTTGAAACGCAGTCGATTCGCTGGATTTACCATTCCGTCAACTGTGGCCTTCCCGCCGCGCGCAACACGGGCGCACGCGAAGCTACGGGAGACATCGTCTTGTTTCTCGATGACGACGTCGTGGCCGACCGTGAATTGGTTTCGGTGCATGTTCAGCATCATCTCAGTGCGGGATCTCTTCGCCACGTCGCTGCAACAGCCCTGTTTGCAGAGGAACGCGAAACACCAGTTGGTTCCATCATAAATGTTCGCCTTCATGAGGCGATGAAAGCACTACTGCGGGATCGGTCCACTGCCCTTGGCGCAAAGGGACTTGAATCGATCGGCGAGAGATTTGATGAAATCGTCTGCTTTGGCTTGAACTGTTCCATTCGGCGAAAGCTCTTCCTTGAGTCAGGTGGATTCGATGAACACTTTCGGGATTCGGATGAAGAGATGGAGATGGGACTTCGACTTCATCACTCAGGAATCGAGTTCATTTTCGAACCACGGATTCTGCTGACACATCGAAACTCGAAGGATCTCAGTGTTTACTTTCGGCGCTGCTGGTCCGCTAGCGGCGCTTTGGATTCATATCGCGTCTTTGAACTTCGACAGGAGAATGCTCAAACGTCCCACCTGGCATCCATTTTCACTGGATGTTTTCTCAAACGCATGACGTCGAGGCTTCTATGGAAGATCTCGGGACCATCGCGATCGTTGATTGACTCGCTCGAGCAAGCTGCTAATCGAACGCGCTCTCCATTTCTGTTCAGCGTATGGGCCCGAGTTGCCCGGCCCATCGAATACCTTAACGGCGCGAAAAGCTCCAGCTGTACTCTCGATCAGCTGAAGCAAGTGATTCAGCCGGCGAAGTGTGCCTTGATGTTGCATTCCATCCATGAACCTGAATCAGAATCCGAAGCCAGCTATTATGTGTCTCCGGGTCGCTTCCATCGTCTGATGCGATGGTTTGATGCCTCCGGGCGCAAAACTGCGAGGCTATCAGAGTACGCGAAAGGAGCCTTGGACCCCAATCACGTATTGCTCACGTTTGATGACGGGTACGATGATCTTTATCAAAAACTGCTGCCGCTGGCGCTCGAGAAGGGGTATACGGCGGTGATCTATTTGGTCGCGGACAGGATTGGATCTTCAAACATGTGGGATCAACAAAAGGGCTTGCGCGCACGAAAGCTGCTGACAGCAGAACAGATTCGTGAGATGCAGAAGTACGGTTTCGAGTTCGGCTCACATACTCTGAGCCATCCGTTCCTTCCGGATCTGTCGGACGCTGAATTACAGCGCGAAGTTGTCGACTCAAAGCACCGCCTCGAGGACATACTCGGCACTGAAGTCTCTTCGTTCGCCTATCCGTACGGTGGCGTTGATCGGAGAGTTCGAGCCGCCGTGGCGCGTGGCGGCTACAAACTCGCATTCACAGCGATGCCCGGACTCAACTTCTGGAACGACCCCTTATGCCAAAGACGAGCAGAAGTCAACGAACATACAACTTCCTTGGATTTTCTTTGCCTGATGCGACATGGCCAACCCGTCGTACCATGGATCTCCACTCGATTCAGTGCTCTTGAAACCAGTCTTCCCACAAGCGGCTTGCGCAGGGCAGCCGGGATCATGCACAGAGTATCCCGAGCGACATATCATGCATTCAACCGAACCGGCGAAAAGTCCCGCACAGCAGACCGCGATTAACGCTTGTCGGTCTTTGTGGATGGTCATGGCTTCCCAACCTGGCAGCAAAAACAAAGACGCCGCGGGGGTGCCCGAGCATCAATTGTACTGAACCCCTCACGACCGTAAGCACCCGGTTCAAGTCCGAGACCGGCTCGGTTTGCTGTGATCCAGCCCACATCCTACCGCTCAATCGTCGTGGGACCATTTCTCTGTGCTCGCAGTACATAGCCGAAAATGAAGACTAAGCTGAGCAAGACCTCTAAACAAGACTTTCTGAATAGTTACTCGATCGGTTTGAAACTCCGGACACTCCGCAACGAGAAACGCCTCACACTCGCGAGCCTCTCTCGCGATACTGGCTACTCTACCGCCCTGCTTTCGAAGCTCGAAACCGATAGCATGGTACCGACCCTTCCAACGCTCGCGCGAATCTGTTCCGTCTATGGAATCGGCCTGAGCTATTTCTTCTCCGAGCCTACCTACCACGCCTTGGCGATTACGCGGAAGGCCCACATTTCGGGGGGCAGCCGGGGACCACAAAAAGAATCAGCTGCCGTGAAGGTGACTCCGTTGCACGTACCTGCCTCCACTGGCGAGCTAGTCGCCAAACTTCTCACACTTCCACCCGGCACAGCATTGACCGTCAGTGAACGTGGGCTTAAATCCAACATCATGGCCTATGTGCTTGACGGCACTCTCCAGCTGAGTCTCAACGCATCGCGGGAAGTACTCGAACCGGGAGACTGCGTAGTCTTGGATACAGATGCGTTTCTAGTGTGGAGCGCTGTCGGCGATTCTCCCTGTCACATCCTCAGCGTCTCCCAAAAGTAGCAGCCTGCTGGCCGAGTAACATAAGGATGCTCCAAGATTGCAGGACAGAAGTCATATTTCTATGCCATCCAAGGAAAGATACGTTTAACGATGGCTCGTGTGTGCGCTGCGACCGGCACATGCGAACCACGTGTGGAGCTACGACTTTGTCAGTTGGATTCTGGCGTCAAGCATCTCCTCATTGCCTTCCTGCATAAATGCACTTCGACTTTCCGGCTCTGCTCTGTCTAAAGCCAGAGTTGTCCACTATCTCATCATGAATCAATGGTTTGAAAGGGGGTTAACACCTTTTTGACTAACATAGTGTTGAGCCTGATTCATCTGGAAGTGGGCAGATTCTTACGGACAGGGAGGTATTCGGAAATGCAGAGCAAGAGAAAGATCGAAGTGAAGTCTTGGAGCGTGGTTGAGGCTGATCCAAGCAAACGATACATCCGACGGCAGGATTCAGAATCTCAGGAGGCAACGATGAACGCTTCGCAGCTAAAAGCAATTGCCTACCACGAAGCCGGTCACGCTGTTGTGGCGTTCTTTCTCGCAGTTCCTTTAAGGCGAGCGACTATCGTGGCCGATGCCAAGACTCTGGGTCATGTCACCTCCGCCGCTATCCCTCGGGCGACCAGCGATGATATTGAGTACGGGGATCGGTTCACCCCGGGACGCCTTCGTGCGGAAAAAAATGCGATGATCTTGATGGCTGGCGAACTGGCACAGCGCCGGTTCAACCCACGCAGCGTGCGCTCTTATCATGCAAATCACGACCGCCTGGGGATCGATCACCTCCTGCAGAGGTATGGGGCTTACCTGCCCGATAGGTCGATTGACTACAGGCCACATTACACGATGCTGAGACTGTGGACGGAGGAGCTGCTTCGGAGAGAATGGCCTGCTGTGGAGTCGGTCGCCAAGGCGCTGATAGACCGCCGCACGTTATCGGGCATCGAGATACGCGCGGTGATTTTGGCCGCGATGGGGGTGAAAATACCAGGGACCCCCGACAGCAAACCAGAGTGAACTTCCCACTGGGAGCTCAAGGTCGCTGCACAAAAGATGGCGACATTATGCCGACATCGTCCTAGAGACAGCCATCGAGTCAAAGTGCCCGGTGGGGCCGCTTCCTCTATGCTCCGCCCAAACTTCGCCAGCCCCGGAATGGCGCCTAGGGTTCGCAAGCTATGTCCGATTGCCGGCTGCCGTGCGGCACGCGGCACCTCTCTTATGCGCGCCCAATCTCGTGTCATGGTTTGTGTCATAACCCTGCCATTCCTGCCGGTGTCGGGCCGTCTCTCGCTGTGTCGCTCAGTCACACACAAACGGCAGCGAACATGCGTGAAACCTGCATGAGCACTGCCTTTCGGTGTCGCTTCATATCGCTGTATTTCTGCCAGTATTAATTCGCTCTTGGAAATGGCATTTTCACGAGTTCATTGTGACAGGGCGGGGGTTGAAGAAGACCGAACATGAGGAACTCTATCGGAAGCTCGCCAATGGAAGACCAAACCAGCATGATGACAACCCGCTGCCTCAAACCACGGGTATGCCCACGCAATAGAGCGGCGCTCTTTTCACTTCTCTATCTGTGGACGGCGAAACAGGGCGCCGTTCTGAGGCAGGAATACGATTTCGGGATTGAATCAAGAGGAAAACGCAGCAAACGGTCGATATGCATTCTCACCGTGTTTGTGACGGTCCTCACATCATCACCACTTGGCAGAAGCGCCGCACAGCATGCCTACGACGCTTACCGTCAGCCCCATGATCAGCTCTCGAAAAGGCGGGGACCCAATACGCCACGATTCGGGTAACCAAGTGTTAATGAGTTTCTTCTCAGAATACTGAGCAAGGTTGGTGGGAGCCTTGCTTGGAGAATCATGTGTGGCGTTCTCCACTATCTCAGAACCTGGATTCCATGCGCGAGAACTCCCCGAAGGAATTTATCCAGCTTCCTGTCTTTAAGGGAGATCTACGATGTTTTTCACCACGCGTTGCAAGCTCTTCTGGGATACAAGAACTATCGTCATCCTCAATTCTTTGTTCACCGTGATTCTCATCCTTACTCCCCTACTCTCTTCAGCCCAGAGCGCTTCGCTCGGGGGTGAATCCACCACTTCCTGCTTCTGGTGCAATAAAGGATTGCACCCTTGGACGGTCCGCTGGAGCGGCAGCATACCGAACTTAGCCGGCCAGACAGTTGAACTGCGATTTGCGATCTTTCAAGACCAGTCTGGCGGTCTTCCAATTTGGAGCGAAACGCAATCGGTCAAGTTTGAACTCGACGGGCGCTACTCAACTCTCCTCGGAGTTTCTAGCGAGGAAGGTCTGCCTCATACGCTGTTTCAGGACGGTGAGGCAAAATGGATCGAAGTTGAACCCGTTACCACAGAATCCAGCTACAAATCCGATGAGGCCGAGCAGCTCACATCGCCAGCACGGATTCTCCTCACGGCTGTTCCTTATGCTTTTGAAGCAATTGATGCAGCGAAGCTTGGTGGGCGTGCAGCCGAAGATTATGTCACGCGCGATGACCTGCATTCGGCAATAGCGCGAGAATTGCGCACGATGCGTGATGCGGGCCCGATAACAAACATCACGGCCGGTCCCGGTCTAATTGGTGGCGGGTCAAGTGGCAACGTAACCCTTGATCTTTCGATGCCTGTTGCAGTGGCTAATGGCGGTACAGGAGCTACGAACCCAATCGATGCCTTGGCGAATCTGGGTGCGCAACCTGTACTCGGTTACAACCCACTCAATCCTGCAAACAACTTAAACGAGATTTCAAATAAGTCAAAGGCGCTCTCGAATTTGAATGGAAGTGTGACCATTTACCCCGAATGGTTTGGAGCAGTCGGCGATGGCGTTCACGACGACACTGCTGCATTCCAAGCCGCCTTTGCTTCACTGTCGCCTGGGAGCGGCGGAACCGTACATTTAGCCGCCAAGAACTATCTTGTCACAAGCATGATTGATCTTGCTGGAACCGGCTTTGGTATCCAGACAAATAACCGCGCTCTGATCGGAGAAGGGATGGGTACCGTTATCAATTGCCATCCGACCTCCCCCATCAACGCTTGCATCCGCGTCCTCAACGGCTCGAATTCGACAATCCGCGATTTGAGCATTTCTGGGAACGCCAATGTGACTTATGACCTGCTGATTACGACCCTTCCTGAATCGACCGAGTTTGTTTATGTTGCAAACATCTTCGTCAACGGAGGGCAAAACGGTGTAGGAATTGGACCCGACACCGTCAATGACGTGTCAGGGATCGTGATGGATGCGGTGGTTGTCACCGGCGTATCAGGTGCAGGTTTTATTATCGGTAACGGGACCTCGGCAAACGTGCTTAACTGGACCTGCACCGGGTGCGGCAGCGCAATGAACGCCTATGGTGTTTATGTGAACGGCAGCGGCGTCACCTGGCAAGGCGGCAGTGTCGGACACAATAGCATCGCCGACTTTTATGTGAATCAGCCCAATTCAGACCCGATCACAATCTCCGGGGTGCGTTCCGAGCATTCAAATCGCTTCTTTTATACCAAGGCGCAGGGTGCAACTCCTGTAACCATTCGAGACAGCATAGTTTCAGGCTTCGAGGCCACCGATGGCCATGTAATTTGGTTTGATGGCGGAGCCGATCTCCCGTTGCTAATAGAGAATTCCGTCTTCTTAAATATCGCAGCGCCAGCCAACGTGAACATTCCCAACAACGGGGGAAATCCATGGGTTTTGACTCTCCTTAACGTCGGAAGCAGTAACCCATCATTTCCGAACTTCGTTCCCGTCGGAGCATCAAACGTCCATTTATTCAGCGTGAACGACTACCAAACGAACGATCAGACGGGTGGAGCAATTCTGCCGGGGTCCGGACTCGTCTATCTGCCGGGTCCAGTCAGCAATTCCGCACCCCCGGGTTCCCAACCGCCGGTCGCAGGCGCTGTTCCGGAGCCCACGTTTTCTCCTCCTGCAGGATCCTACAAATTGTCTCAGCAGGTGACATTGAACGACGCGGATGCTGGGGCACAAATCTACTACACGACCGATGGCAGCACGCCGGTCGCAGGCCATTCGAATGTGTTTGTTTCCGGCACTCCGATTCAGGTAAATGCCAGTGAGACCATCCAGGCGATCGCGCTGTCACAAGGCGCAACCAGTTCGGTTGCTTCAGCAGCCTATGTGGTGCCCGATCAGACCGCTCCTGTTTTTACGATTGCGCTCAACCCAGCATCTTTAAACATGAGCAATGGCGAGGCTGCTGCGACGACAGTCACCACCACTGCAATCAATGGCTTTTCCGGGGACATATCGTTTTTCTGTTCAGGACTGCCGGTCGACGCCACGTGCAGTTTCTCACCGAATCCAATTGCCTCCGCTTCCGGAACCTCAACACTAACAGTCTCAACCTCGCAAAGCGCCATCAAAGAATCGCGCCATGTGGGCTTTCCTCTTGCATCACTCCCGGCATTTGCAGTGGCAATCGGATCGATGAGGAGCTTGCGGCGACGCGCAAGACGGCTTTTCATGTTCGGATGTATCGGAGTTCTCATTGCCGCTAACGGATGCGCGAGTGGCAGCGTTCAGGCCACCTCCCCATCCCCTGCAGGTCCGACCACTTCGATCGTCACAGTGACCGCTGCGTCAGGATCGATCTCCAACTCGGCAAGCCTGAAGCTCACGCTGAAGTAGGCTTTGGATTTGGTGGGGAAATAACACGGAGAAGCCGAAGCTGTGCTGAACTGGGACAGATGCATGATGGCGACTTTTTTGGCGAGTCGGCTCCGAAACGAGCTCGCTCCTGGAAAGTCCATATGATGCCTTTGCGTAACCGCATTTTGGACAATTGTGAGGTTCCGATCAGCGATCACCGAGATCAAGCAATCCGTGGTGAAGATTTCCGCGGCAGGCTTTGTCTCCGCCCGGCGTTCTGCGCGCTACAGCCCTGCAAACGCCTTGCAAATAGCGGAAGCATCTTTCAGTCCCTATTTCTTGAGCGCGGGCGAATTTGTGGGCTATTCTAGCTGTCGAAAGTGGGACGGAATAGCAGATTGCACTTTGTACAGATCTTCAAAAGTCTTCATTTCCGTTGTGACCAGAGGTCCGACATTCAACGAGGAAAGCTGTGCAAACAGGCCACATGGGTCGGAGTGTGACCGCGGTACGAGGTCTTCCAACAGCAACTCGATATACTCGACGTGTTCGGGGAAGATGAAGTTTCGCCACATCGGGTCCACAAATAGGGATAAGAGATCAACTTTTTCCAAGATCGCAATCAGGACTATGCGCTCATTTGCAGGAGGTGCGGATTCGGAACCACCGCGTCTATAAGTTACGAAGCAGACTTTTCCGCATGCAGGGTTAGATTCGTCGAAGGGGCGCTCCAAGTGTTTACTCCGCGAGATACTTTCTCAGTTTATCGGCAACTGGTTTAAGTTCGTCTAGGGGCCCGAGACGAATCTCTCAACAAAAATTCAGGATGAGGGAGCCAGGGGGAGTGAACTCACTCTGAAGAATAATGGGATCGCAGCGGCGCGTCAAATCAACGGGAAGACTTGCACTTCCGTCCAGGTGCAAAGCCTCGATCTGCGCCGAGAGTGATTCCAAAGGTGGATGCAGCATGACCGGTTCGACTCTGCAGAGCGCTGCGCTAGTGCTGCAGCCAGCGCGAACGCTCTTCCAACTCGCCAGTCCTGTGGTGTTCTATATCGCACGATTCAATTGATCGGCAGCGCTCGGACCCGTGCAGATCCAACTGGTTCGATGAGTGCGGGGCACCACACCGGCGACCTCTCGCTCATTGTGGCCATAATCGAAGCGAGATCAGGAACTGCATGCGGCAAAATGCCTCGTGAGTTTTCAAGCTCATTCAGCAATCTCTCAATGATCGAGCAATAGACCTTTCCAAATATCTCCCCAAATAAGCCCATCAGATCCCACGCGAGCATCCATGAACTCTTGGTCTGTGCGGTAGCAAAAGCCTCAATTACATCGATCGCGTTCGGACCAATGTTCTTTTCTATCAGATTCCTCGTGTATCGTCTAAGCTCAGCTGCACTCTCGACAAAGTCCATGCGTTCTTCCAGCGTCAGGTCAAATGGACCGTATTCATGACCTTCGAACTCTGTCATTGGAAGATGCCTCCCATCGGCGGCCAACGTTGCATAACACCGTGCGATTTGAAATGAATTCATCGCACTTCCGATCCTGAAACGGAGTCGGTTGCATGCACTTGCTCCGAGTATGGAGTATTGTTCATTGAGATCAAGAGCGCCAGCCAATGCTGGGCAAGACTGCGGGATTTCATTTCCTGCACTTGTCGCGATATCGGTTAACACTTTCTCCCCACTTATCTGCTGCGAGACCTATACAAATTCACGACGGAACGGAAGCGCGAAATCGGGCCGCGTCTAACGGATCAGGAACGGAAAATCTCGGAGTTCCTCCACCCAATGTGGCGGCGGCATACTCCATCAGTTCCTCATAGACAGCCCATACAAGGTCGAAGTCACTCAGTCGATTCAAAGAGTCAAGAGCCGAATTAAGCGCGGATGCCGTCTTCCATTCATCCGGGAGAGATTCAAGCCTGCGCCAAACGGCATCGCCTTGAAAGCGCTTACACCTCTCATACAGGCGTTTCTGCATGCCTGAATCCTGATGGGCGTATATTCGTCGATCGAAGTATTGCGGTAGAAAACGCGCCGGGGTCTCTTTGCCGTCGAGTCCACCAAAGAGGTGGCTGTGGTCGATGAAAAGACTCTTCAGTTGGCTGTCACCCACTTCTATAAAGAGCGCCTGGCGATATTCGCAATGCCGGCATAACACGTCCACTAGCCATGCCAGCCAAAAGTCTTCTTGGTTCACCAGGCGATTGAACATCTTGCTCGGCAATAGCTCGTAGACACGCGCAGGTGGACAGCCCAGGAAGCGACTGCCGAAGCAGAACCCAGAGCGTGGCCGCTCCCTCTTCTCGTTATCAGCACTACACCAACAATCAGCATTACCATCTAACATCCATTGGGAGATGAAGAGGCGCTTCCAATCAGGGACCGGAAGTCCGAGAGAACGATAAAGCTCGTATCCAGCGCTTTCATTGAAGAGAGCGTTTGGACGTGTTGTGTTATCTAGGAATTTCGCCACATAGAGGTTTCCGTCGCTTGCGGAAACCAAAATCGATTGACTTCGTGTCATTCGACGAATGACAACGGTCACTTCAGGAATTGCTATCTCCATGGCAACTACGCTCTCAACAAAGCAGTGAAGCAAGAGTGTCTCGTCGGGCTACTGCAACTGCAAGGTGGATAGTGCTGCCAAGAAAACAATCGGTCCTCGCAGCACCAAAGAGTAACTACGAAACTGAACTTAGGTAATCATCATTTCGAAACTTTCGTTGCACGTCAAGAATGAATTGGCAGAATTCTGTCTTTTTTACATAGAACTGTGATGACAGTCACAAATATAACAAAAACAATGGGTTAGGTATGTTCTATTGCAATAGCACAATCGTGTATCTGACCACCACTAAGGTAGCAATTCGGATTACCAAGCTGCCCAAGACACCTGCAAGAACGTCCTAATGCGAAATGGCGAGGCAATCCCAAGGAGCAACTTCGGGCAGGATCTCCTGCACTCGTTCGGCGCGTTTACGACGATTTGTCGGATCACGCGGAACAACGCGGCGGAACTCCCACTGGCCGGTAATTGCCTTCTTGATCAGGCTTTCTTGCTGGCATACAGGATCATCCCTCCACGCCCGGCTTCCGATGCCCGCTTGTTGCCTATTGCGCAAGGCCCGAACCACGAAGGCGTATTGGCGGAAGCGCTTCGAGGAGCAAGGCTACCAGGGATTACTGGACCGACGACGGGGGATACCGTCGCGGCGGCATCGGCGTCCACTGCCCGGCATGCTGCTGCACATCGATGGCAGCCATCATCGGTGGTTTCAGGATGAGCGCTGGCACGACCTGATCGTGATCCTGGACGATGCTACCAGCGAGATCTATTACGCACAGCTGGCCGAGCAGGAAACGACCGCTACGGTGCTGGCAGGGCTGCGCGCGGTAATCGAACAGAAGGGTATGTCTCGCTCTCAACAGAATCCATCTTACGAAAACCAGGAGTAATTACCTGCAAAGTTGTCGGAATTATTTTCAAAATTAGTAAGTCAAAGTTATATCAGGACTAAGTGCGGATTCGAGATATGTACCCTTGTCGAGGTGAGGCTTGACAAGCGCGTCAGATGTGCAATTCACGGCGGGCAGTTTCGGCCACGCGGCTCATATCCGCGGTGGTCAGCACGCGGATTTGGTTCTCTTCCATCGTCTCCACGCCAAATCGATACATGGCAAGGTGCTCGGGATCGTCATCGACAGCGCCGAGCTTTGCGGCCGGCTCGATGATGGCGGTGAGTTCAAGGTTTGCCTTCTCCACTCGCTCCACGCCGGCGCGCAGGCCTGCCGCCGAAAAGGCGAGCACCTTGGCCACGTCAAGACCCGGTTCAAGGCTCACCGCATGAAACATGCGGATCACGCCGTTAGGCCGATAGCCGGCATCGATGCGCAGCGGATCGCCCGGCCGCGTGTAATCAGAAGCCGGAATGCGCTTGCGCAGGAGGTCCCACACGCCCGCATGCTCAAACTCTGCGCGCATCAGGGACTGAATCGCACCGCGCCCGCTCAGGCGCGGCATCCGTTCCCGCCTCGGCGGATCGACGTAGAGGCGCATCAGCTCTTCCACGCCGGCCGGCAAACTCTCCGCCAGGTAAGCCTTCGGCGGGGTCATCTGCACGTTCAGGGAAAGAGACTCGTCTAGGATACGCTTCAGCTTGCCGTCGGCATCGTGCCGCAGGCTATTGCGGAGTTCCGATTCCATGTCTTCGAGCAGCCCCGTGTCGGCATCGGGATCGAGACAGCGCACCCGGCGCCAGTCGCGCGTAAAGCGCAGCTCCATCGCGGCCTCGCCACCGGGCGCAGCCTGCTCGCGCAGCAGCACGCCCACATGCACGAATTCGTTTCGCACCGTGTCCGGTATGTAACGCACCAGCTGGAACTCACATGCGAGTCGTTGATTTCCGGTCGCCATGGCTGCACGTCACCTCGTTCATCGACGGTCGGCAGGGTTACATGATCCTGTCGACAATCGTAGATCCCCAGCGCGTTGAATTCCATACAGAACTGGAGGTTTCTCCGGTTGCAAGGCCCCAATTGGGAAACGGTTTGCGCTCCGATCTCCCAAAAGCCTCAATCGATTCCCGAATGCGGCTGCGCCGCGCAAGCAGCTTCTCAACCAGCGCCTCCATTTCGGATTGATCGCCCCCGTACCACTCCGGAGGCACCTCGTTTGCCGCGGCCCACACCGTCTCGGCCGGCATGGTCTCGAGCCGCGAGAGCCAGGGCTCGAACGAATCCCAGCCGGTGATCGCGCGATAGACATCGTTGCGGTAATAGACACCGCGCAACGGAGCATCCTCAAACTTCCACTCGCCCGCGAAGAAGCAGTAGCCGAAGTCGATGAACACGGCCCGGTAGCGGCGTTCGCGGGCCTTTCGCGTAAAGACCGCCTGGCGCCCGTTGGCGTTGCCGGTCCACTTGTCCAGCGCAAGGATGCCGGCAAACTCACCGAGGTTCTTCACCGCGGCCAGTTGCTCTTCGGGAAGATAATCCGCCACCTGTCCCGGCATGAGCCCGCCGGCAAACCGCGATCCGAACTGCAGTCCCGCCCGGCACCGCTCGCGTCTGCGGCCGAAGTCCATCTCAAGCTCAAGGGTGTTGTCGACGAGCCATGGCGTGACCTCGACAATCTCGGCGGCAGGCGCGGTAAGGCCGGCGGCCGCGGCCAGCTTCGAAGCCAGGTACTCGTTGGCCAGCACGCGCGTGTGCTGCGGGTTGTTCTGGAATTTGACGACGTAGGCATGGCCGTCTGCGCCCAGCATCAACTGGCCCTGTGCGCCGCCCCGCATGCGCCGGATATGCTGCACCGCCAGAACCGCCAAGCCCGTGTCCCTGCCTATTGTTGAAGTCTGTTCAGATTGTAATTCCAGCCATCAGCCATTAACTTTCAGCTCTTTGCTCCGATTTGCCGAATATCGAGACATCAGCCTTCAATCATGCTGAAGGCAACAAAGGCCAGGCCCGCTTTCTCGTTCGCATCTTCGATCCTCATCAGTTGATAAGAACAGGCTCTCGTGTTCAGTCACTATGGAGCCCTATCGATTCGTTTTTAGGGTTCCGGGTGGATGGTGGACATCCGGACATAACCCGTCTTTGGGGTTACTTTCTGTTTGGCGGTGATTCAGGCAGGGCTTTGAATCGAGTTGCCACTCGTCTCTTAAACCTTATGAGTCGGGCGTACAGCGCGAGTGGCACGATAGAAGTCCAAACGGGGGTTAACGTCCCACAAAACCCCAGCGGGGGCGCCTCTATCGTTCCCGGTGTATGGACGTATATCACTCTTCCCTAGACGAGCTAGGGAAGAGTGATGGGCGGTTATCGGTGCGGATTTCGCAGAATTGGAATATCTGAATAAACTCTCGAGAAGATCCCTAGACCGCTGATCGCGGACTCACCCAGCACAACCATCTTGTGTTCATCGCAAGATCCCTTCGGTATCTGTCGGGCACGAGCTAGATCCGAGTGGCGAGGTACTGATCCGCGTTCTCGGGAACCTGTTGAACGGAGCTCAGAATTGCTGCGAAGATCCCTGTGAGGACCGCTGGGAGGATCCAAACCAGAAAGAGAGAACGCACAGAAAAGGTTCGCAGAAGAACACTGCACACCAGGAAAAGAAGCGCGTACTCAGAGCAAATGAGCTTTCGTTGAGTCGCGGAACCAAATCTAAGAGCCAATACAGGTATCAGGATCAGGTTGAGCAACGAAACCCCAATGCGCCCGACGAAGTGCAGGAACCACATTACATGGCGACTGAGTGAGTCAACACGGTATTCGCCCGCATCACGTGGATCGCAAGAGGATCGCAAATGCCGCAGATGCAGGACTCGGAAGGCGGAAAATGACATCAATAGGAAGAATCCCAATAAGACCATGCTGATCCAATTCCAGTTGCAACTTGGAAGCAGCTGCCTGTACGTTCCTTCGCGCATCAGGCGGAGAAGAGAGTAGAGAGAGACCATTGTTGTAGCGACACCGACCGCAAACCCCGCGACGGTTAAATGAGCGATTGCCCAAATGCTGATCGATGAGCCAATCGCTGCCAAGCTTACAAATATCGCGAACTCTCGGAGGAATTTGCTGGAATCGTATCGTCCGAGAGCTTCAATATTTCGTCCCAGCTTTCCTGCCAGACGATCTTGGATTCCCAAGTTTTCAACTTTGACCTGACTGGCAGTTCCTTCCTGATAGATCGGGCCGAAAATCAGGCGGTACACAATCCAGCCGAATATAACTCCTGCGGCAATGTCGACAGCTGCATGACGCTTTGTGAGGAGAGTCGATGCAATCACGAGTAGCGTCCAAATCCAAAGCCCATATCGGGCAAGTGCCGATTGCAGGTTCCTCCGCGTGCACAGCGCACAAAAAAGCGAAAGAGACGCGTGGAGGGATGGGCAGGCGTTCCTGGGTCGGTCAATGGCCAGCAGGCCGCGGATTAGAGGATCTGTGTATGAAGTTGAGATTGCTGTTGGCCAAAAGAAGAACGCGATGCAGGATGTGAAGACGATCAGCCCGTATCCGAATGCCGCGTCCCGAAGTTCCCGCGACTCATGAATGACAAAGAGTGGCGTCAGCAATAGAAAATAGTAGGAGAAGTACGGCACAACAAAGGCAGGAATAAATGGAATGGCGCGATCCATGGCTGTGTCGGGAATCGGAATGGCATCGAAGAACGAAGAGTGCAGCGTGCCGAAATAGAAAATCAGGATTCCGAGCGTCAGTGGCACACCCAGAGCCGCCTTCTCGCGAATGGAACACATACTCGGCGATTGTAGCAACCGGCTGAATCTTCTTTCGTGATACTCATCGTTGCACTTATATGTGACCTGCTCCTATCCTGTTCAAATTCACTGCAATTGATGTTGAGATCAGCTATGATTTCACACACTTTTCGAATGAAAGACAGGGTGCGGTGAATTCGACGCGGGTTTGGCGAATGTTGTCGTGTCCGGTCGGAATGAATTGAGGAGAAGAGCATGCCCCTGTTCCACAGGTGCGACGGCGATCTTGTGCCAAACCTTGATCCAATTCGCCGCATGATGCCTCTCATCATGCCCGGACGAAACCACTCGATTGTCTATCACACTACGCGGTGGGACATCGAACGCACACGTATCTGGCTTCGCAACTATAACCGGGGCCGCGGCGAGCGGCCTCATGCCACGTTTTTCCATCTTGTTCTCTACGCCAGTGCCCGGATGCTTCATGCACGACGCGGTCTCAATCGGTTTGTCGCTGGTGGCCGCATTTATCAGCGCCGCGGTGTGTTCCTCTCCTTTGCGGTCAAAACGCGCTTTGAGGAAGATGCACCGCTAACGACTGTAAAGCTCGCATTTCCTGAGGAGCTTTCGTTTGAGAAATGTGTGGATATCGTCACGGAAGCTATTATGCAAGGACGTTCGGGCCGGCCAAGTCCCATCGAGCGGGAAGTCCGATTCCTTACGCGGCTGCCCATGCCGGTACTCCGCGTCGTTGTTGCGGCCGGCAACGTCCTTGATCGCTTCAACCTTCTTCCAGCATCGTTAATCGCTCCCGATCCCATGTATTCCAGCATGTTTCTCGCCAACCTTGGCTCCATTCATATCGATAACGCCTTTCATCATCTCTATGAACATGGAACGTGTAGCCTGTTTGGGGTGGTCGGCAAACCGCAAAGACAGCTCCAGGCAGACCGGTCTGGCAGGGTCGCCGTCCGGGAAGTTCTACCGATACAATGGAGCTTCGACGAGCGGATAAACGACGGCTTCTACTGCTTGGAATCGCTGGAAACCCTGCGGCGCATCGTGGAAGATCCGCAGCGATATGTCGTTTGTCAGCCAATACACGAGTTTGGCTCAGAAAGAGGCTCCAGCCATGCTCACCCCTTGTCGTAACCGCTGGCTTGATTGCTGCGCACAAGGGCACGAGTGATGCAACCCATCGTGTAATGGTTCCACTGCATTGAAGCTCATCGCCTGATGCTGAGGGGATCGTGGCGGCCAGGAAATTTCTGTTTCTGTGCAGCGTTCTTGCTGCTGGCGCGAAAGCAATTCATAGCGAAAAAGGCAAATTGAGACAGTGCCGAGTTCTCAGCCTTGGAGAGAACACCAAGATTCGGTTCTGAGCGGGTGGTGGACAAACAGGAAGTAACCCGGTTTTGGGGCTACTTCCGGTTAGACGGTCAACCACTGTGAGCCGGGATAGACCGACATGCGCCCCTCGGTCGGGGGTTTGTTGCCTTGACACCCACCTCCGACGGCGATACAAGGGGTGTGCTTTCCTGAAGGATCACAAGGATATGCCGAAATCTCTTTTGTCTCGTCGTGCGTTTCTGCAGACCACCGCAGTAGCAGCCGGTGCCACTCTCGCCTCCAACTCCATTGGCCTTGATGCCGAACCTTCCTACGCCGCTTGGGAGCATTCACCTGCAAGCGACCGTATCCGCTTCGGCATTGTCGGCGTGGGAATGGAAGGAAGCGGCGTGCTCGCAACGGCGGTCGCGCTGCCCGGCACCGAATGCGTTGCAGCGGCCGATCTCTACGACGGCCGCCACACCCTAGCCCGCGAAATTGTCGGCAAGCCCATCAAGACCACACGCCGCTACATGGAACTGCTCGACGACAAGAGCATCGACGCAATCCTCGTTGCAGTCCCCGACCACTGGCACAAGCAGGTCGTGGTCGACGCGCTCGCCGCGGGAAAGGACGTTTATTGCGAAAAACCCATGTCGCACAATCCGGCCGATGGCCTCGCGATGGTGGCGGCGGCCAAGAACACCGATCGCATCGTGCAGATAGGGGCGCAGCGCACCAGTTCTGTGCTCTGCACCAAGGTCAGGGAGTTGATCGCGAACGGCGCGATCGGCGACCTGAATCTGATTGAAGCCACGCTGGGCCGCAACGATCCAACCGGGGCATGGGAGTATCCTCCACCACCCGATCTCTCGCCTGAAAACCTTGACTGGGATACCTGGCTTGGCACGGCTCCCAAGAAGCCTTTCGATCCCTATGCTTTCGCGCGTTGGCGTTGCTGGAAGGAGTACGGTACCGGGGTTGCCGGGGACCTGCTCGTCCATCTCATCAGCGGCATGCAGTTCGCGCTTGGCATCAATGAAGTGCCCCAGCGCGTCTCCGCGTTCGGCGGCATTTACCGGTGGAAGGACGGCCGCAACATGCCAGACGTCCAAGCGGCACTCTTCGAGTACATGGGCATTCCGGTCTATATGCGGCTGAGCCTCGGCTGCGAATCGGCGGAAGTCACTCGTTTCCAGGGTTCGAAGGGCATGATCGAGCTTCGCGAGTTCTCAGTCACCTTTTCACCCCAGGCAGGAATCGATACCTCACCGAGCTATTACTCCGGCGGATTTCCCGGCGCCATGCGCGCAGCGTACGTAAAGAAGTGGCACGAAGAGCACGACCCGACGCCGGGCAAGGAACCGTCTATCGAGAGCATTACGATCAACGGCAACGATTACGACGATCTCCGCCCCCATCTCTGGAACTTCTTCGAAGCGGTGCGGTCGCGCCAGCCCGTTGTGCAGGACGTCGTCTTTGGCCACAACGCGGCTCTCGCCTGCCATTTGGCCAACGAATCTCATTTTCGGGGCGTTTCGGTTCGGTGGGACGAAGCCTCGCAGACCATCAAGTCCCTGGCATAGAAAGGCAGGAGCCTGACGTGAAGACCCCAAGACTCGCTCTTTTCGCGCTGATCGTGATGGTTGCCGGCGCGCTTTGCAGCTCGGCGCAAGTTTCCGCGCAAGCCGGTCCCTGTGCGCCGTTTCTGGGACGCTGGGATCTGACCCTGAAGGGGGCTGATCACGAATATCCCTCCTGGATCGAGATCGACTGGAAGGACGGGAATCTCACCGCCGTCTTCACAGGCCGCTGGGGTAACGCCCGCCCACTGCCCAGGATCGCGATCACCGGAACACAGATCACTTTCGTCTCTCCGAAGGAAGAGGAGGCCAGCAAGACCGACATGATCTTTGAAGGCGACCTCAAAGACCAGAGCCTTTCCGGGACTGTGAACGGCCCGGACGGCTCCACGTGGAGGTGGACGGGCGTGAAGGCTCCTGTACTCGATAAGGAGGCCCTGCAGTGGGACAAGCCCATTCGGCTCCTTAGCGGCAAAGACCTGAGCGGCTGGCACCAGAGCAAGGCTGGACGTCCCGACTGGGCGGTGAAGGACGGCAATCTCGTCAGTCCGGGCAACGGTCCCGAACTCATCAGCGACCGCAAGTTCCAGGACTTCAAGCTTCACATCGAATTCAACTGCGGCAAAGACTCAAATAGCGGCGTCTACCTCCGCGGACGATACGAGGTGCAAATCGAAACCGAGTCGCAGAGCGAGCCACCCAGCCACCATACCGGCGGCATCTACGGATTCCTTGCACCCACACCCGAGTTGCCGCGCAGACCTGACGTGTGGCAGAGCTTCGACATCACGCTGATCGGGCGCAAAGTCAAGGTGATCCAAAATGGCCAGACCGTCATCGACAACCAGGAAATTCCTGGCCTCACCGGCGGCGCACTCGACAGCCACGAAGGCGAACCCGGCCCTATATACCTCCAGGGAAGCGAGAAAGGCCACGTCCTCTTTCGCAACATAACTATCACGCCCGCGAAGTATCCCAGGCATCCAAATTGAAATCAGAAGGCCGATGTACCCCGTGACGGTTTCTAGAGTTCGAATCGCCCGATGGTTGCCCGCACCGAACCCTTTTTCGAGTTTTGTCCGGATGGGTGATTGGCCCGAAGCTTATGACAAAGCTTCTGCGTCAGCGCGGTCGCCAATGAGATTCTTCGCACCAGAGCGCGAGCGAGGGTCCTGTTGTGCGGGTTGTCGATTGGAACTGCATGAGCCCTATCCGAATCTTGTCGCTCTCCTGAAGCTTGTTGAGATTCTCTCAGAAGGGTGGCTTGTCCCACCCCCGCGCAATGCATGGAAGTGTCAGAATGCAAAAATCAGTGAACACTAGGGCGGCGTTTGTCAAGACTGATCCGCAGATTGGTTCTTGACCCGAGTCGATGCGTGCTTTGGCCCGTAGGCAACAACCTTATAGCGAATCGACTATGCATTCGGAGCGTAAACTGGTGTTCTGCGTGGTTGAGCGAGCCCTCGGCGAGAAGAGTGCAATCCCACGACATGGCAAAGCAAATCTCTAGACGACAGACACTACTTCGTCGCGTCGGCCCATTCCTGCTCTCCGCGTTTGAGCACGGCCGCCCGGTCTTCCGGCAGAATGAAGCGCTTTTTGATCAACTCGTCGACAGCAATCTTGTACCGAGCTCCGTAATCATCGGCATTTGCAAAGCGTTCGGCAATTGACTTACGGGGATCGCCAGTCTTCTCCCGTTCCGCAGCGTTTCTTGGAAACGGCAAGTAAGAACCTTGGAAGGCAACTCGTTGATCCGGCGCGCCGATCGAAGGGTCGCGCAGATTCCAGCTTGCGTAGGTTGCCAACGGAACGGTGATCTCGGGGAGGCGCACGCCATCGCGCTCGTTGCCGTCAACGTCGACCTGCGGCACAAGCACCGGGAAGGGCTCGCCGACCTGGGGCGGCTGAACGGTGAGAAAGCCCTGCCTCCAGTTCGGGCCAAAATCGAGTCGCCAGGCCTCATTGGCCTCATGCGGCATGCCTACTCCTGGGATTCGAGGGAACGCATACTTGTCCAAAGGCACCAGCGTTCCGTCATCGATCCTCGGATAGCTGCTTGCGGGTGGGGGAGTATTGTCGCGTACCCATGCATCCATGTTGCAGATCATGGCGCGTCCCAAATACTTCTGCGTGAGCATCGATTGCCGTTGTTGCCCGAATAGGTCTCCACTTCCTTTTTGCGGGGGGAAAGGACCGCCCCCATGTTGGAGTCCGGTGAAGTGGTAGATGCGGACATGGTCGGAAAGGGACACATCGCGCTTTCCATCCGCCGAGGTATGAATCAACGCTGCGGCGCGTCCCCAATACTCATAGGATGTGCTCAAGAAGAAGATCTTCGGCACGACCTTGTCGGCAGTTGCACGATCAAGCAGTCCCCCAACCTCCCCGGTAATGGGGTCCCGCTCCGGCAGATCCGTAAAGGGGAAAAGATCAGTTGGGAAGAAGATCGACGAAGTAGGCTGGGCATCCCGCGAAGGCTGGGCGAAGCGAACGTTGAAGCTGCCGCGGCCGGCTCCCGCAATATTGACTAAAACGCCATCGAGAGCAATTCGTCCTTCTTCATCGGCATTGAACCCTTGATATAAGAAGTCGCGCAAGAAGCGACCCGTCTGCGAACTTCCCTGACCATAGACACGCACTGCAGGAGCGATAACATCGGGAGCGTGTTTGACATAGGAAGCAAAGTCGCGAAATGCAGCGAATCCCAAACCCGCTACAACTGGATCGGCAGCGACGTAGACATATTCGAAGATCTTTCCCGGCTGAAATCCCCCGTTCAAATGAATAAACCGGTCGCTTGAAACGAGTTTGCCGTCTACCAGGTGCGCGAATTGCCATTCACTGGCCGGAATCACACGGCGAGGCCCATTGCGCGAGTCGCGAACGGTGAGCGTATTGCGAGGATCGTGGGGATCCGAGACCGGGTATTCGCTGCCGCCAATTCGGCCCCCGATCAAATGTCCGAGGGGAATATCCGGCATTGCCTGCGAAAGCATCAGGTCTCCGCGCACCAGGCCTGTGATCGTCTTTCCGTTTTCCTGTGCGATAGGCGCATACAATCGCATGGCGCCTGGCCCGGTTGCGTCCCATTGCCAACCGAGGCTCACCACCGTGAACCCCCTTCGCAGTAACCACGCGTCCCCATCGTCGCTGGCAAGATCGTTGTCGCCGCCTTCAACGTAGGTCATGCGGCTTGCTCGCCCACGGTTGGGAACTTGGAGAAGCATCGAGCCGTTCCCTTTCTTGGCGTCCCTGGGACGAACGGCAACGAAATCGGCGGAGTACTCCACCTCGCCATCTTTCAGATTCACGGCGTTCGCAAGATCAACAATTTGCCGATTGCGCGGGTTGGCCACGGGAAGCGAAAAGTAAATGCGTCCGATTATGCGCTCGTAAGCCCCAGCGTCTCCGAATGCCTTGCCGTTCAGGACGTCGGTGCGAGAAGCGATCTCAACTCGCAGAACGCGGGCTTCTAGCTGAAGTGCACCCAGGATCAGCAGCAAAAGGAATGAACTTACACGAAGAGCAAGTCGCATGCGAAAAATGTACCATTGCGAGCTGATCGGCACATACTCATCCAGGCTGTGACTGCGCATCACCGCTCTCAAAGAGCACTAAATCGCCATACACTCATCGAGCACTCCCGATTGGAGGAATCCCAATTCTCTCGGGTTCGGGTCGCGGTAGGGACAATCCTCACGGATCGCCCCCCGCACAGATCCGTACGAGCGCGTCTACGCATACGGCTCTTCTGAAGGATGGATAGCGCAGGAGCGAACCCGGACTGAAGGTTCGGGTGTAGCAACGACGTGAATCACCGAGTCAGAACATACAGTGACCTCGAGGACTTCACTTCCGGCGGTGGCACGAACGCCGTGGCTAGTCCGCTCGATTTGCGCGGGAGGAGCTCCAGGCGCCTTCTGTCCGGGCATCTGCGCAGTGCCAAGTGTCGAAGCTGCGAGCAAGATAATGCCAACGGGAATTCGTTCCAATGAACCAAAACTCGATTGGAACACTCGCTCAATTCGGAACATGTTTAGTCTCGACTTCCTGTTCGCCAGCATCTTACCGCGCGGTTCATGATCGCGATTGATCTCAAACCCATGAGCAGCCAAACCGCGATCTGATCGCTAACGACAATCTGTCGTAAAGCAGAGGTTCTTGCTGAAGAAAGGCAGCACGTGGTTCTGGAATCGATCGGCAACTGCGCTGACATGCGTGCCGGAGTAGATCTCAAAACTATTCGCGATGCCATAGTTGTCGAGAATGGTGTGCAGCTTGGTGGCGTCGAATCGCAGTCCATCCTGATCGCCCACATCGATAGAGATCGCGCGGTATTGCTTGAGATTGCCTATGTATTGATCGACGAAGGCCAGAGGTGAGTTGGCCGTGTATTTCGCTACGATCTCCGGCTGCAGAACGCCGTCCAAGGTCGGCAGATCGAAGTAAAGCGGAGGTTTCTTGGGATTGGGAGCCCACGCCGCGGCCGTTGCATATTGTGCGGAGGCAAAGCCGGGGGACTGAGCCGCCAGGTCCGCAGGAGACTTTGCTGCGGCAACCTTCTTCTCGCTGGCGATTGCCCGCTCCTTGATTTGATCGGCGGAGCCTGGGCCGCCCCCGACCATTGAAGACATGCAGCAGGGACTCATGATGTAGAGAGCGCCGAAGACGTCAGGATGCTTCATGCCGATGCGCGACGCACCATAGCCGCCCATGGAGTGGCCGACAAGACCGCGGCTGGTGCGATCGGGAATGGTGCGATAGTGTGCGTCTATGTAGGAGACGACGTCGTGCCAAATAAACTTCTCGAAGTCGCCGGTCGTGACGGAGCTTGAATACATCGAGCCGTTGTAAACGGTTTTGGAATCGGGCAGGACAACGATCATCTCCTTTTCGCCCTTTGCAAACGCACCTTCGATTGTTTGGGGGACGTGGATTTCGTGTGTCCACTGTTCGGCCCCGATGGAGTAGCCGTGCAACGCGTAGACCACGGGATAGCGGCGCTTGTGATCTTTCTGGTAGCTGGGAGGAAGGAAGACGATGACCTCGCGATCGACGGCGTCGCCTTCAAGATTTCCTTCCAGCGCCGTGCCGTGAATCTTGATGCGCTCCACTGCCACAGGCTTTGCGCCAGCGACAACCTCGGGGACGTTCGTTTGCACCTGGGCCATAAGCCAAGAACCGGGTGCGATAACCAATGTAATTGTGCACGCAAGGAACAACTTCGTTGATTTCATCTGGACTCTCTCTCCAAAGACCGGCTACTGCACTGGGTAGGAATAAATGTTCACGCTGAAGGGGCGCACGGTGATGGTATCGGGCAGCGCACCGAGCGTCTGCTCTTCGACCTGAACCTCAGGTTTCTTATCCACCTGCACGGTTGCATCGATGGAGGCGGGAGCCATGCGCCATAGTTCTCCAGCACTGGCGAGCTTCGCTCCGTTAATCACAACCTTGATGCTCTGTTCGGAGTTTGAAGGATTGAGCACAGCAATGGCGAGAGTCTTGCGGTCTTCGCTAAGCGCGGCGCTGACATCGAGTGGATAGGTGTCGCTGCCGGGGTTGACTGCGGGCTGGTCGCCACCGGCCGGGAATGTGGGCTTTGGCTGCGGCGAGTCTCCGGTCACCTCGACGGGAATGGTGCCGAAGTGATCGCGGTACATCTTGAACAGCATCCCGGTGGGATTGAGGACGGCTTCAGCTCGGTTTTGGCTCATCATCGCGGTTGCAAAAGTGAATGCGCCCATTTGAAAGATGTCGGAGTGGCGAAACATTTCGTGAAAAGCCCATGCGTATGCCGGAACAACCTTATATCCGTCGCGATTGCCGCCGAAATAAGCCCACTCGTCGATGGCAATCGGAACCGGTTTGGCACGGAGCGCTGGGATGCGCTTCAGGTACTCCTGATAGTGCTCATATTTCGCGCGAACCTGGACGGCAGGCGCGCGTTCCCATTCAATCAGCGACAGAGGAGGCTCGATTGGCACCTTCTTTTGCAGCTTCATGTCGGTGTGTTGCGTGCCCGATGCGTAGTAATGCTCGCTGACCATGTCGATGTTGTCGAGGCAGTTGAGGAGCATCTGGCCGGTCCAGTCGGCTGGCGAAAGGTAATCGGGAACGTACTGGCCGTTGATGCGCCTGGCCTGATCGGCTCCTTCCATCACGTCGGGCATGGCCCCGCCCGCGATTAGTTTGATCGACGGATCGACCTTGCGCATCTCTTTGGCGAAGAGGTTGTGCTTCAGTTCGAACTGCGGAAGCGACATCGAGCCCATCTGGTAGTCGCCCCAGGGCTCGTTACCGACTCCCCACCACTGCACGTGATAAGGAGCACGGTGGCCATTTGCGGCTCGCCATTTTCCCATTGGCGTCCAAGCAGCGCCGTTGGTGTACTCGACCAGTTCGCGCGCAGACCATGCGTCGCCGAAGCCGGCGTTGACGGTGATGTAAGGATCTACGCCAAGAAGACGGCAGAGCGTGAGGAACTCATCGGTACCAACATCGTTGGGCTGCACGGCATGCCAGACGGGGTCGAAAATGGGTGGCCGTTTGTCGATATCACCGACACCGTAACGCCACTCATATGCGGAGACGAAGTTGCCACCGGGAAAGCGGAGGACGCCGAAGCGCAACTGCTTGAGCGCTGCCACGACCTCGGGACGGAAGCCTTCAATGTTGTCCGCAGGCATGAGCGAGACCGCGCCGACGTGAACTGCGCCTGTGCCTGTGCCACTGATCTCGAGAGTGGCATCGTCAGTGTCGGCTGCGGCAGTGTAGCGAAGCGGGAATTTGTGGAAAGCGGCGCCAAGCGTGCGAAGGGTGATGGTCTGACGGTCCGCAGCCTCTTTGCCCCAGATCAGCGAAACCTTGACAACTGTACCGGAAGAACCAGCGAGGACAATGCGTCCGGTATAGGCCTTGCCTTTGCGAACTGCGATTCCGGATTGCCTGAAGCCGTGAGGCTCTTTTGCGTCGAGTTTCACCAGCGGCGAATGATCGCCGGTATAGGGCGCTTTGGCGTCCATGGTGACCACGTCATCCCCCCCGATGGGAGCCCACCAGCGTGTGGGAGTCCGGCGAAGGCGCGGATTCCCTGCCGCATTGCCTATTACCGGAGGAGGTGTTGGCGCGGTGGTGGCGACCGGGTAGAAGAACTTGCGATCGACAAGCATCTCAGACCAGACGCCGGTGTTGACAATGTCGCCGCCATGCTCGAGAAACTGGCCGTAGATGTTTTTCGAGATAGGAGCGCCGGTTTTCGAAGTATCGATGGTGGCCGTGGCAATGCGAGTCTGGGATGAAAGGGCGAAGGGCAGCGAAAGCAGAAACAGGAGACACACTGCCGGATGTTGGGAAAGCGTTTTCGCGACGATCTTCAGGAACAATTGCATGGTCTGTTTCTCCCGATACTGGATGGAGCAAAATGTGCGTGCAACCGGCCCATCGTTGAATTTCGAATCGAGTGCCAGTATCGTCCACGGCTTTCGATCGAGCGCAGTTCGCGACTACGGCTCAATCGAGATGACGGTGACAGATCGAGACGCTACCGTGAGCGAAAGGGTGCCGTTCTGAACCTTCACTGCTGTGGGCTTAGGAACGACGGAATTCGGGGATTCGAAGGTATTAATACTGTCCACTGCAACTCCCGTTAATGTCTCCGCCTTCGCCGATTTTGCCGTGATGCCGGCAACATTTACATCGATCGTTGTGGGGTTTTCCGCATCGAGGTTAGTGATCTCAAGCAACAGCTTTCCGTCGGCGCTTTTTGCAGCAATGGCGTCGACGCGCGGCAGGGTTACGCTGCCATGGGTGTAGGTGCCCGCATCGAAGGCGACGGGGATAAATGTGGCATCTTGAAACGGAACGTACATCTTAAAGACGTAGTAGGTGGGAGTCAGGATCATTTTCTCCTTGTCCGTCAGGATCATCGCCT
>Ga0326728_10008066_pt1 | contig 26500 bp, 17 predicted proteins | sample MB3enrmetagenome_FD_207602 | JGI IMG/M metagenome (GOLD analysis project Ga0326728, IMG submission 207602) | Lab enriched peat soil microbial communities from McLean, Ithaca, NY, United States - MB31MN | ecosystem: Environmental > Terrestrial > Soil > Wetlands > Peat | place: USA: New York... | reverse complement strand
GAGGATTAGATTTACTGTATCCGCCAAATCGATGAGGCGTTCCTCCAGCGGTGGGGTCAATGCATCCAGCCAATGCGTGCCGCTCAAGCAGTACTCCATCGCTCCCGAGGGAATGACATCCTCAATTCGGAAGGGCACAATGACTTTGCCTTTGCTCACTGCTCGCTCGACTTCGCGGCGGATATGAGGCGAGTCATTTGCATGGCCGGAAAACACCAGCACCATCATACCGCAGTCGGTGATGGCGTTGAGAAGCACTCCTGTGTATTCCGTTCCAGCAAGCACATCGCGGGGTGCGATCCAGCAGCGGATGTTTTGTGCTTCGAGAGCTGCGCACATTGCATCGGCGACTGCCTTATCGTGCGATGAGTAGCTGATGAACACGTCATGCGGCATATGGCACCACTCTTCCAAGTTAAAGTCGCTAAAATCAAGTTGAAGTTTGCCAAAATTGTTTCCGTATATAGGGTTCGGCTGAGATTTCTAGGCCGAATTTTCCCCTTGGGAAGTGATAGATCGCTTGTTTTTCAAGGGGAAGCGACCGCTTCAGACTGCAGCGTACTGGCTACACCCGCTCGGAGACATTGGAGTTGCCCCGCTTTCGTGGACACTTGACCGCTTGGGCATGTAAGCCGGGCGGGGAAAGGAGTTCGCGATGGCAGGAAGGACGAGACCCCCGTACGCACCGGAGTACCGACGCCGGGTGGTGGAGTTGGTGCGAGCCGGGCGACCGATCTCGGAGCTGGCGCGGGAGTTCGAAGTGACAGGCAACTCCATCCGGAATTGGGTGAAGCGGGCCGACCTGGATGATGGGCGGCGCACCGATGGGCTGACCAGTGACGAGCGGGAGGAACTCAATCGGCTGCGGCGCGAGAATCGGGTGCTGCGTGAGGAGAAGGAGATTCTAAAAAAAGCCGCGGCCTGGTTTGCCCAGGAGACCAACGCGACGCCGTCTCGGCGTTCGGGTTCGTGAGGACGAACCAGGCCGTGCACCGGGTGGCCACGATGTGCCGGGTGTTGGGAGCCTCCCCCAGCGGTTTCTACGGGTGGCGCAGGCGGCCGCCCGCGGCGCGCGCGCAGGCTGACGCGCGGCTAAGCGAGAAGATCCGGGCGATCCACGAGCGCGCGCGCGGGACCTATGGAGGACCGCGGGTGCACGCGGAGCTGGCCGCCGAGGGAATTCACGTGGGGCGCAAGCGGGTCGCGCGGCTGATGCGCGCGGCGGGGCTGGAGGGGGTGAGCCGCCGCCGCTCGGTGCACACCACGGTGCGCGATCGCGCCGCGCGGCCGGCTCCGGATCTGGTCGATCGCGACTTTGTCGCTCCGGGTCCCAATCAGCTCTGGGTCGCCGACATCACCTACATCCCCACGTGGGCGGGGTTTGTGTACCTGGCCGTGGTACTCGACGTGTGGAGCCGGCGGGTGGTGGGGTGGGCACTGGCGACCCATCTGCGCACCGAGTTGGTGCTGGGCGCACTCGATATGGCGCTCGGACAGCGCCGCCCGCAGGCGGTCATCCATCACTCCGACCAGGGGACGCAGTACACCTCGATTGCCTTCGGCCTGCGCTGCCGCGAGGCGGGCGTGCGGCCGTCGATGGGCTCGGTGGGGGACGCGTACGACAACGCCATGTGTGAGAGCTTTTTTGCCACCCTGGAGTGCGAGCTCCTGGAGCGCCGGCGTTTCAAAACTCAGGTCGAGGCACAGATGGCGGTCTTCGACTTCATCGAGGGCTGGTACAATCCCCACCGGCGCCACTCCGCCCTCGACTACCGCTCGCCGATAGAGTTCGAACGCACGTTCGCACGCTTGCCGTCGGTAGCGGTGCTGATACCACGCCAGGAGGGCCACGATGCGCTCCCCTGCTGACCGACCGCAGCCAGCCCCCCTCGCGCTCCCCCCTGTCCCCCCCGCGCGCGGGAGCAACTGCCCACAATGTGGACGGGGACCTGGGTCCCATTCCACCATCGTCTCCTGGCGTACAGTCGTGCTATATCGCCGTCCACAATGTGGACAGCAGCTTCAGCCATCCCTGCAGCTAGGATTTGTACGCGTGTGTTCGGACAATATCAAAATCGAGATTCGGAGATCAGCAACCACGACCAGATCTCAAGTCCCTAACCGTCCACGAAACCGGGGTAGGTCCACATTGAGGAGCTGGAGGGCGCGCTGTTGGACGGGAGTGCGGGTGGGGATCTTTTCGAAGGCTGGGGGCGTCGGGCGGGCGCGGTTGACAGGTGTTGCGAGTGATGGTGGTGGGGTCAGCCAGTAATGTGCGGAAGCTGTGAACGGGGAAGCCATCATCGGTGGTTTTGGTAGCGGCCTTCCGCTGCGCTTTGGGAGAGCGGTGAGCCGGGCGGACAACGGAGCCCCGCAGGGCCTTCCCGGCGGCGGGGTCGTCATCGTTGAAGAGAAGCGGGGAGAGCGCCTGGCGCATGTGCCACTCGACGTAGTAGGCCAGCATGCACACAAAGACGCGGGAGCGCACGCGAGATCAGGGTGAGAACATTGCGTGTTTCCCTGGATGTGAATTGGCATGCCGTTTGACACCAGGGCCACTGGGCGCGACAAGATAGCCAACAAGACCGACGCTGCCATGCCGCGACCAGCAACGCTCCACGTACCCGCGATCAGTTCCCATGCCTCACGACGTCTTCATTTGTCACTCCTCCGCTGACAAGGTCGTCGCCGACGCGGCGTGCGCAGCCCTGGAGGCGCAGGCCATTCGGTGCTGGATTGCCCCGCGCGACGTCCTCCCCGGCGCCGTCTGGGCGCAGAGCATCCACCAAGCCATCAAGGCCAGCCGGGTGATGGTCCTGATCTATTCGCGGCGGGTGAACCACTCGAACCAGATCGTTCGAGAGTTGGAGAGAGCGGTGAACGGCGGTCTGGCAATCTTGCCCTTTCGCATCGAAGACGCCCCACCGTCGGGAGCAATCGAGTACTTCATCGGCTCCAGTCATTGGCTCGACGCGCTCACCGAGCCACTGGAACAATACCTCGACAAGCTCTGCCGTTCCGTAAAGGCACTTCTCGGCTCATTGGACGGCTGGCCGGCAACAGACGGGGAGGGGTCCGCGCGGCGCGCCGTGCCCTTTGCCAGGGGCTGGGAGAAGCCCGAGTCGGACCAAGACGGCTACGCGGCGGCTGTTCGGGCGAAGAGTGTTGTTCACCTCTTGAGGAAACGACTTCAAGATATGGGTGCGCGCCTCACCGAAGGTGCAAACAGGGCCGACAGCAGGAGCGAAGCAGCGATTCTCGAGAAGGTGGGGACGTTGCACGGGGAGATGCTGGCAAGCCCGCGACTGTTCGAGATCGACATCAGTATAGAGTCTGGCGACACGATGCTTCGGGACCGCAGGTGGCGCGAGGCCTTACCCGTGCTCACAGAAGCGGCTGCCGCGATCGAGAGGCTGATTCAGCGAATTGAATTGGAGGAGCCACGCCTGCGAGCACAAGCCCGTGCCGACGAGGTCGGACTGATGTTTCATTCGAAACGCGAGGTAGAGACGGCCCTTCTCGACAGCGCCCGCCAGGTGCTTGACGGCGCGGAGGCCGACTTGGCGAGGGGGGACAATGAGACAGCTCTGGCGGGATTCGAACGTGCCAGGTCGATGTTCAGCGATGCGGCGGACGCACTCCCCGCCATGGTGGCGAGCAAAGCCGCAGAAGCTGCGAACGCCAAGGCGAGCGACGTAGCGGACTATCTGAGGGCACGCTCGTTTGCCGAGAACAATGCGTACGGCGAGGCGAAGAAGAGGCTCATCGCGGGACAGAAACGTCTCGAGGAACACGACTTCGAGAACGCCTTTGCCGACCTCCAAGCAGCCCATGCCGCCTTCGACGGCATCGTCAAAGCGTGCGAGGCGGCAATCGAGGCTGAGCTCGCAGCGAAAGCCAGTGAGCAGGAGGCGGTCGATCTCTGTGTGCGCGAGGGTCTCCGGCACCGCCAAGCACTCGAGGCTGGACTCAGCAATCTCGCTTCAGGGATGGCATCACTTAAACGGGGTGATTTTGACGGCGCCCGGGCGAATTTCTTGGCGGCCCGATCGGACTTCGCCAGGGGTATCGAGGAGACTCGTGCGCTCCTCGATCAAAAACGGGAGGCCGTAGATTGTGCGCAGATGGCGCAAACGAAGAAGGCGGAACTTGACCGCGTGATCTCTGATGGGGGGCTTGCTGACAGCGAGTATTCGCATGCTTCGGACCTGCTGGAAGCAGGGCAGCACCAACTGCAAGAGGAGGACTTCAAAGGGGCTTCGCGCCAGTTCCAAGGTGCGACACAAGTGCTAGAGCGGGCGCTCGAGAGCGCCCGGCGCTTCATTGCCGCCAGACAGCTTGCCCTCGATGTGAGCCATAACGCACGGATGAAGAACGAGGAGATCAACCGCCTGATGTCCGATGAGGAAGTTTCGGGTGGTGAGGAGTATTCCCGGGCATTGTCGGCACTCAAGACGGCGGAGCGCCAGCTGCAAGAGAACGATTTCGAGGGCGCCTTTCGGGGGTTCCAGGTTGCAACTGACGCGCTCGAAACCACGCGGAGGTTCATTACCACCCGACAACTGGCCCTCGATGTCGGCAAGAAAGCACGGGCGAAAAAGGAGGAGATCGACCGCCTGTGCCAGGGCGAGGGGGGAAGGCATCAGTTGATGTCCGATGAGGAGGTTTCGGGTGGTGAGGAGTATTCTCGGGCAACGTCCGCACTCGAAGCGGCGGAGTGCCAGTTACAAGAGAAGAACTTCGCAGGGGCGCTCCGGGGTTTTCGGGCTGCGATGAAAGAGCTAGAGCACGCATTTGAAGCCGTCCGGGGCGTCATTCAGGAACGGGCAGCACTCTTGCAGCGGGTGGCCGAGGCGGGGACGCGGACAGCGAAGGCCCTTTGTGATTGGCGCGACCGATGGCACCTTGGTGAAGACGATGTCGAAGACCAGCGCAAGCTCCTAAAGCCGACAACGCTCAAATCGCGGTGCGCGCTCGCAGAAGCCCTGGAGGCACTCACAACGCTCTACACGAAGCTAGAGGCAGATGTTCAGCGCGGACACCGAATGCCGGAGGGGTGGGAAGCGACGGACCCGACTCCCGGAATTGCCGGGTGGGCCACGGTGGTGAGAGATCCGCGCACCATGATCGAATTCAGACTCGTCAGCCCAGGCTCATTCCTCATGGGAACCCCGGGAAAAGCCCGCTCGAACTCCATTGACATCCAGCGCGTGGACATAGAAGTCGCCAGCCCGTCTGCGGGTACGCCGGCGCGTCCAGGTCTTCTGAGAAGGTTGTGGGCGAAGACAGCGAAGACAGTGCCGCCGCCCGCCGATAGAGAGCCGCCTTCCGCAAGGGAGCAGGCGGGTGAATCAGAGTGGGAACGAGCGAACGAGAGGCCCCAGCACGAGGTGCGTCTGACGCAACCTTTCTATCTTGCTGTCACGCCGACTACGAGGTCCCAGTGGGGAAGAGTAGAGTCGCGCGTCTTGGACCCGCCGGTCCCTCCGAACGAACCGATTACGAGAGTAGCCAGGTGGCCGATTGAGGCGTTCTGTAGGAGCTGTGGTTATCGCCTACCGACTGAAGCAGAGTGGGAGTACGCGTGCCGCGCTGGCGAGACGTCGTCGTCGCAACCGCTCGGTTCGGTTGCCTGGCATTCCGAGTTCTTAGGCAGAGACACTCCCCATGCGGTTGCCGAGAAGGAGCCGAACCCGTGGGGATTCTACGACATGCTCGGCAATGTGTGGGAATGGTGTGCCGACACGTATGACGAGCGGGCCTATTGCGGCCCGCAACGTGTCGATCCCGTTGTCAGAGGAAGTTCGACTTATGGCGTAGCGCGCGGAGGGTCATTTCGCTCCCCCTTGGGGACTGTTCGTTGCGCCTATCGCAGGATGGTTCACGGCAACACAACGGACAGTGACATCGGTTTTCGATGCGTGAAGGACCTTTGATGCGGTAGCGAAGACGGTATTGTCGTTCCATTGAAGAACGTGAATTTCTCGTGATGCCGCATGGCGCGCGAGATCAAGCAGGTGAAGGCGGCGATATGACGACCTCGGGGGCCTCGATGCACCGCCGGACACCGAGTGTGAACGGCTGAGAGGAACCGCTCGTTATGTCGTGCACGACATAATGCGCTTTCACGTCGCCGATAACACCGAGGACGGGCCCGCCTCCTGCGACGTGAACGAGCAAGACCGTGGCACCAGGGACGCGGACCTTTCGGATTTTCGTCAGCTCCACGTTCAGCGGATCTGAAGGAGGAGCGCAACGCGCTGCCGAAGTACGTCTTCCCGCGCCCGTTCGACGGCGCTCAGGGCAGGTTTGCGGGAGCTATGTGCGCAGCCTGGGCGCCGCTCTCAGGCTATCAACCTCGGCTGGGGGGGTTAGCTGCGCGATCCCAACGTGCATCAACGGGACCCTGTTGGGACCAAACGCGGGAAAATCTTCTTGATCAGCACCGTCCCGCTCCGCCTGCATGTCGCAGAAGGTGGAGGAGACCAAAACGCGGATGACGCGCGGTTGGGTCAACCCGCTCGGGGGTTGTTGATCAGCCATTGAGAATCCTTGCCGCGTCCCTGCACTGCGATTCTGTAGGGTTCAGCGGTAGATCCCCTTCTCAACTTCCTTCAATGCCCCCACGATCGCCGACACGAGGGTGAGATCGATCTTCTTGTCTTTGTCGGGGAGGTCGTCCCAGGCCTTGAGGTCAGGATGGATTTTTCTCGCGTCATCGCGTTCGGGTCCATACACCCATCCATCGAGCCACTTCTCGGCACACCAGCGTGCGTGCTCCATCTTTGCCAGCAACTCGATCTCGTGAGGCGTGAAAGCTGCCGCAGTCATCGCGCCCGACTGCAACGAGCCAATGTGCAGCCCCAGCGCGCGCACCTTGATCGAGATGTGATCTGCAGCTTGCCGATTGGATTCCCTGAGGTCCTCGTCGAGTTCTTCCCAAGATCGATGCGCCCGTTTCTTCCCGAAGTCGTCTGCGCTCCTCTGCTGATCGAGGTACGCCTCGTGCAATGCGTGGGCGAGCGTGTCTTGCTCCTCATGCAGGAGCGTGCTCCTACACAAAGTGTCCTCCAGCATGCCGAAGGGGTGCAGATGCGGGGGCACGTTGGCGTTCCGACCTTCGTCGGGCAGCAGCGAGGCGCAGCCGCAGCGCTTCTTCAGGCGGAGGAGCACCGGTGCCCGACAATGCCTGGTGCGCTCTGCGAGCTCGAGCCCGACGGCGAGATTGAGCTGATCGGCCGCACCGCCGGTATGGCTCGGCTCGAAGCAGACCGCATACGTGAGGAGGAAGTCTTTGGCCTCGTCTTCGGGGCAGTACGTCGCCAGGCGTTGGACGAGCTGGCGGGAGTCGAGTGGCACCTCGCAGGGAGCATCGACGTCGCAAATCTCCGTGAACTGTGGATACCGCGCCGAAAAATCCTTCCAGCATGTCCCGGCGGCCGGGGCTATGATTGTGATGCGCATGCGAGTCCCATTGACAAAGTGACCGATGCGGGCAGCCTGCAACGCCATGGCTAGCCCCATCTGCCCGAACCCCGCAATCACTAGGTGGACGCGCTTCGAGCTCCCTTCCAGGATCGGGGAGTGGTCGAGCGGGTGCGCCCAGAAGGCCTGCCGCGCGCTCAGCTCGTAGAGGTCCAGCCCGCGCACGTTCACCTTGTAGCCCGGGCCCGCGCCCGGAAAGACGTCCCGACTCTTCAGTGTCGCGCGCAGCTGGGGATCCCCGATGAAGAGCCAGTGCTCAATTGGGCCCCCTCTAGGCTCGGCGGCTTTGGCCACTGCCGCCGCGACCGCGATGTTGGTCTCTTCATCGCTGCAAGTCGCCAGCACCTGACGTGCGTGCCCCACGCGAGCCTTGCGCAGCATGGCCTCCTCGCAGGCATCACCGACCAAGACGGTGACGCCTTGCGAGCGAAGCTGCGGCACGGACGGATTGTCCGGGCGGCTCTCGATCGCAACAACCTTGTTCCCGGCCTTCCGGAACTCCGTCGTAAGCTGCCGCCCCAACTCGCCCAGCCCGCAGACGACCACGTGGCCTTTGGTCCACCGCAACCGTAGGAGTTGTGCCTCCTCTCGGAAGATGCGGAGCAGAGCCGTGGCCACTGCAAGCAGCGACGCCCCGGCAATCAACCACCGCCCCAGTTGCAGTGAGATACTGACCGGAGGCTCGAAGTAGGGCGTATGGAGGATGAACATCTGCAGTGTGTGGTAGAGAACGCTGCCGATGTCCGCGCGACCCCAATGCGCGATCTCGTACCACCATAGGCCGTATGCGGCCAGCAGCGTGCCTACAACCGCGAGTACGCAAACCAGCGGCCACCGCCAGCCCGGAGTACGGTCAACGTGGAAGAGACCTGACTCTTCAGTCATACGGGCCCTCTGCTCGTTACATGCTAGAGCCGATCTGCCCGCCTTGTACCACCTTCGGCCGGTTGGGTGTCAAGAGGAGCACCGAACAGCCCTGCAGTTCACCACAGTGCCCGTGGTTGCTCCCACAGCAGCGAGAGACCGGTCGGTCAGTGCCGGATTGTCGGCGCGATGACCGGTGAACCCCGCCCCGCACGTGCAGGAGCAGCCGCGGCTTCACAGGATGTTCGTCGCCTAGTGCCGAGCCTTGTGACATCACCTCTCTCAACTTGGTGCTGGCTCAGAAATTCTCGAACGTCACCGCGCCCTGCTCGTCTCCCAGCGACGTCGGCTCCGTCGTTCCCGGCTTACGGTTGCCAGCATGCACCCACGCGATCGGTAGCCCGCGTACACGCGCTCGCGCAACGATTTCGGCGGTGCCGCCCTGGCCTTGCGACCCTTGGCCATCCCATATCGCGATGAGCACGTCGCAGTGATCCAGCACGTAGTCGCCGGCTGCTTCGTAGGCCGCCTCGCGTGTCGGCGCTGGGGAAAGGCCGACGACCTGATCGGCCCGGTCAAGCAGCCCGCGGAACTCCGTCTTGGACTCGGCCGATGCGCAGTCGTTCATGTAATCGTCCGCCGGCAGCGGCAGGGGCACAACCAGCCGCGCCTGCGGCCGTGCGAGGACGCGCTCTGCCACCAGGCGGTCCCCGCCTTCCGCCAAGGCGGAGATCACCGTCAGTGACTGTCCGGGAAACGCCCGTTCGATGTGCCGCAGTGCCTCGTCGATGCCGGCGGTGACCTTGTCGATCTCGGTCAGGATACGATGTCCGCTGACGCCGATCGCCACCATCACCTGTCCGATGTCGATGGCGTCGATTCTTCCGTGACGTTCTTGATTCTCGAGATTGTATAGCCCGCTTCGGCGAGGACCTCGGGGATGCCGCGAATGAGATCCCGATCGATCTGCTGGATGGCGTCAGGCACTTCCTCCCACGCCACAAGGTACTCGTTGCGTTTGGGATCCTGCGCCGTCGGGTGGCCCAAGGTAAAGCCGGAGGCGAGCTTGTCGGCCATCCACAATTCGTGCTCCAAGCGCGCCAGCTTCCCCACGTCCTCTTCTGAGAACTGCACCGGCACGTCGCCGCCGCGCGACGGGAACATGACGTAGCCGGCGGCGGCCAGTTTCTTGGGGATGGTGCGCACGGTCACCCGGTTGGATTCCTTGTACATCTCGGGAAGCTCGTCGTAGGGGACCAGCAGCGGAGTGGTCTTCTCCGCCTCGCTTTTTTCCGGACCGTACTTCCACCCGTCCCGCTCTTTGCCCGTGCAGAAGACCTTGTGGGCCGCGGCGGCCAGTTTCTCGAGCAGTTCGCCGCCCAGCTCCAAGCGCTGCACGAGTGCCTGAAAGTCGCGCGCGTCCACGTGCAGGTCGAGCTGCGCCGCCGCCGGCAGGCAGGAGCGCTCGAACCGGCGTTTGCCGGCGAGCAGGCTCGTCGCGATGACCGATTCCATGGAACGCGTCCCGTGCTTGTACGTGCTGGTGTTGAGCAAGGCGCGCAGCACCCCCGGGTCGACGTTCAGCAACTCCTTGCCGCCCTTTTTCTCGAACAATTGGCGCGCATCGCGCTGCAGGATCGAGCGGAGCAGGATGGCGCGGCGGATGACGTAGTAGGGGTCCGCTGGCGCGTGCGCCCCGCTCGCGGCCGCCTGCGGGTTGGGACCGAGGACGTTGACGTACCCCTTGAGCCGGCTGAGGAAGTCCGGTCCCTTCGCTGCCCGGAACTCCGCATCGCTCAAGGCCTTCGCGAAAGTCCCCATGCTTTCGCTCGTGCCGCCGGCGAACACGAAGATGGAGCGGCCGATGGAACGGGTGAGCTGCCCCTCCTGGAAGCAGCCGTCCTGCATCGGAACCAAAAAGTGGCGCAGCCATCCCAGGCGCTGGCCGTCGACAGAGGTGTCGAACTCGTCCCAGAACACCAGCGGAATCAAACCGGACAAGCCGACGTCTCGCACTTGGTGAAACACATCGAGCAAGTCCTCGGGGCGGCGGAACTGGGAAAGGTTATAGGTCCGCACTTCGATCTGCTCAGGCAGCAGCGATCGGGCCACCTCGGTGATGCCGAAGGATTTGCCGGAACCGGGCGCGCCGAAGACCGCGATGGAGAGCGGGCGCTTCTGGCGGCCCTTGCGGCAGTACTCGGCAACGAGCGTACGGATGCTGCGAAAGCTTTCGATCTCCTGGCGGTCGACGGTCAGCAAATTGCCGAACTGCCCAAGCGGCACGCCTTGCAACGCCACCTCAACGCCTTCGAGCACGATGCGCTCAGCGACCTGGCTCAGCGTATCTCGGTAGCGATCCTGCAGAATGGTCCAGAAGCCGGTTCCGAGCCCCTTGTCCGCGCCGGCTGCTGGCTGCGTCGAGGCGCGAAAGGGGTTCGCCACCTCGGCCTCGGCGAACGGCGCTGCGTCCTTGGCAAGTTCATCGACGATCAGTCGGGTGGGAAATGCTAACCTGGCTTCCGGTGCCGCGGACCCGCGCGCACCGTATCCTTCCAGGTGCAGGGTGCGCATCGCAGCCAATCCGCTCTGAACGCCGCGTGCGATGTCGGGTGTGTCCGGGGAGCGCATCAGCTGGCGGACGATGCCAGCCGCAAGGCACGAGTTGTAGCCGATCATACCGCCGGGGTGGTTCTGGCCCCACATGCCCTCGATCACCTTGGGGTCGAAGAACAAGCGGCACGCGAGTTCGGGTGCAGCCCGCTCACCGGGCGTCGCTTGCCGCGACAGCAGCAGAGCCCCCGCGGTTTCGAACGAGATCACGACACCCGCACAGCGGGAGAGGGCGTTGATGCGTGGGTTGTGCATCAATTCCCAGAACAGATCCTGCGCGGCACGCTCCCAGGACAGCTCGCGGCTGATCTGTACCTCCGTGAGGCGCAGGTCGTTGACCGTCATGACCACGATGAGGCGGTCGGCGAGATTCCTCTGCACGTGTTCCCAGAGAGCGCCCTGCGCCACCGGTCGCGCCATCTTGAGGACAATCCACGGGCGGCGCCCGTCGGCGGTGACGGCTTTCGGCCACAGCTCCGGATGGTTTCGGAAACCGAGGTCCGCATCATCCAGCACGACGATGTCGGCGTCGGCGGTATCGCCCACGACACGTTTCCAGTCAGCCGAAGCCGAGGGGCCGTTGGCGGAGCAGCGGTCCAGCCCCAGAAACTCCTCCACCCGCCAGGCTGGCTCCTCCGTATCGAAAGGAGGGTTCGCACCGTACTTGAATAGGGACCACATGGCGTAGGAGTGATGGTACCGATCGTCATCAGGATGCGCCCGCTCCCGCGGTGCCGCCGTCTGGCGAACGACGTAGTCGGCCTCTCCCCACGCGAGCAACTTTGTGCGTATGGCGTCGATCAGATCGGCCAGCAGTGCGGCACCGCCGCGCTGCCAGTAGGCATGCGTGCAGTCGTCGGCGTTCCACACCGCCCCGCCACCGTCCAGGCGCCGAGTGCGGGCAAGGTTCCAATCCATCGTCACGTCGCCAGCGACGACGACGACTCTCTGCGAGTCACGGATGCTGGCCATGTGGGCTCCCTTTGTCACCGCGTCCTGTGCGCGTTGTCACCCAGACGGCGTCGGCGGTCAAGCGCTGCCCCATCCCGGAGCAACGAGCAGATTGCCGCCGGAGGTTTGGCCCGTTGAAAAAGAGCGAAGACGCCCTTCGACAAGCTCAGGGCGAGCGAAAAAGTGCGATGAAACCGGGGAGGGGTACCGCTCATGCTGAGCCCGTCGAAGCATGGGGCGGGGTCTTTCAACGGGCTGCTAGACCTTGGACTTTGGACTCTCTTCTCCGTCCGGCTTTGCGCTTTCGACTTTCGGCTTTGAGCTGTCTTCCCCGCCTTCCAGCGTGATGATGTACAGGTGATTTTTCTTCGTCCCGACCCAGGCGTGACCGTCCGGGGAGGTCGCGATGTGTTCGAGGGGCACCGGGAACCACGCGACGGGGGCTCCGGCGGCCGCGTCTTCGATAACCGTTTCCAGCCCCCGACAGAGCGCGCGGAAGGGGAAGCGCGACGGCCCGGCGGCAATGGCATCGACGTCGCCCGTACCCTGGATCACCTCGCGGCATTCTCCGCTCGCCGCGTCCCACACCCACACCGTCTTATCCTGAAAGCCGCTGACGATCGTCGTGCCGTCGGCGCTCAGCGCCACGCTCTCCACCCACTCGTACGCGGCGATCCACGCGGGAGCAACCTTCGGCTCGGGGGCTCGACGGGCTTCTGGTTCGGGCGGATCGATGCTGACTGTGACGGTTCCCACGTAGCCCTGCAAGCGCATCGACTTCTGGCCGCGCAGCACCCGCCGCTCCGCGCCGCTCGCCGCGTCCCACACGCGCACCGTTCCGTCCCGGGACCCGCTGACGATCGTCGTGCCGTCAGCGCTCAGCGCCACGCCCTCCACCAAATTCTCGTGGCCGCGCAGCACCCGCCGCTCTGCGCCGCTCGCCGCGTCCCACACCCGCACCGTGTGGTCATAAGACCCGCTGACGATGGTCGTGCCATCGGCGCTCAGCGCCACGCTCGACACCCAATGCTCGTGGCCGCGCAGCGCTCGCCGCTCCGTGCCGCTCGCCGCGTCCCACACGCACACCGTTCCGTCCCGGGACCCGCTGACGATCGTCGTGCCGTCGGCGCTCAGCGCCACGCTTGTCACCGTACTCTTGCGGCCGCGCAGCACCCGCCGCTCTGCGCCGCTCGCCGCGTACCAGACCCGTACCGTCCCGTCATCGGAGCCGCTGACGATGGTTGTGCCGTCGGCGCTCACCGCCACGCTCTGCACAGAATCCTCGTGGCCGTGGAGCACCCGCCGCTCCGCGCCGCTCGCCGCGTCCCACACCCGTACCGTCTGGTCAGAGCAGCCGCTGGCGATCGTCGTGCCATCGGCACTCAGCGCCACGCTCATCACCGTACTCTCGTGACCGCGCAGCACCCGCCGCTCTGCGCCGCTCGCCGCGTCCCACACCCGTACCGTGTGGTCAAAAGACCCGCTGACGACCGTCGTGCCGTCGGCGCTCACCGCCACGCTGGCCACTGGGTACTCGTGGCCGCGCAGCACCCGCCGCTCCGCGCCGCTCGCCGCGTCCCACACCCGCACCGTCCCGTCATCGGAGCCGCTGACGATGGTCGTGCCGTCGGCGCTCAGCGCCACGCTGTGCACAGAATCCTCGTGGCCGTGGAGCACCCGCCGCTGCGTGCCGCTCGCCGCGTCCCACACCCGCACCGTCCCGTCACCACCGGACCCGCTGACGATCGTCGTGCAGTCGACGCTCAGCGCCACGCTGGTCACCATATTCTCCCAGCCGCTATCCATGCGGCCCCGCAGCACCCGCCGCTCGGCGCCGCTCGCCACGTCCCACACGCGCACCGTTCCGTCCCGGGACCCGCTAACGAGCGTCGTGCCGTCGGCACTCAGTGCCACGCTATTCACATGATCCTCGTGGCCGCGCAGCACCTGCCGTTGCGCCGTGCCGAGGTGCAGTGGCGGCGGCCGCCGCGAGCGCAACCACAGAAACCCCGGCATCGCCGCTTCCTTCGCCCGCCGCCAGTCTTCGAGCACCTTGTAGAGCTTCTTAGGCCCGCGCTGCTCCCATGGAGGTGGCTGCGCATGGCGGCTTAACCACTTCCACCACTTGCGCGGCCAGCCGTCCTGCGGCTTCTCGTAGTGCCGCGCCGCCTCGGGGCAGTCGTACCACCAGCACGCGTTCCACAGACACTGAAAGAGCGTCGTCGGATGCTGAGCCATGAAGTGGATGTCTTGGCGGGTGCCTTCCTCGATCAGCTCCAGAAGGCAAGGCCGCGAGTAGTCCGGGCCGAATCGCCGCAGCGCTTCACTGAAATCCTCCGCCAGATCGAAGACAAGCCCCACCTCCGCTTTCGCCTCCAGCCACCGCAGATCGAGCAGGAGCTCGACCAGCTCTTCACCGCGACCGGCGTCGAGGAGGTGGTGGCGCAGGTGTTGAAGGAAGTAGCCGTCGTTCGGCCCGCTGGCCCAGCCACCGGCCGCGCCGGCGGAGCACTGCGCGCGGTAGGCGTCGAGCACCCGCTCATGCAGCGCCGGCATACTCCCGAAGCGCTGCACGGCCAGGCGCGTGGCGAAGTCGTGCAGGAGGTTGTGCACCGAGACAGTGGCACTCGACGACTCGACCGCCCCCGCCGGCTGATCAAGTTGTAGGAGCGACCGCTGCTTGAGCTCCACCAGCAGGCGCCGCGCATGGCGCTCGCTCACCCCGCCGGTGTGCGCCCAGAGCGTCAGCACCGCCGCCTCGGGCACCTTGGCGCCGTGCGGAAACACGGCGAGTTCAGCAAACCGGCGCCGCTGGTCGTCGGGCAAGACGCTGACGCTGACCTCCATCGCGCGCCAGATGTTGCGGTGCTGCTCTTCTTGGGCGTGCTCGTCGACCAGGAACTCGATTTCGTGTTCGCGCAGGGCGTCGAGCAGGTCGCGCCAGGGCGTGCCCGCCTGCACCATGCCGCCGCACAGAGCCACCGCCAGCGGCAGCCGGCCGCACTCGGCGACGATGTCGGTCGCCTGCGGGGGCAGCGAGTCCAACGCAACCCGGGCGGCGGAGGCGAGCAGCGCCAGCGCTTCGGTCTCGGTCGGCAGTTGCACCTGGTAGTGAGTGCCGGCGCGCGCGGTCACCAGGCCCGCGTCCCGCGTCGTCAGCAGGAGCTTGCAGCGCGGGCCGAGCACATCGAACGCATCGGCGTCGGCGCTCCGCCAGACGTCGTCCAGGATCAGCAGCGCGGCGCGGTCGGCGAGCAGATCCCGCAGCTTCTGCTTGCCCTCCGACCAGTTGGCGAACAGCCCATCGTCGCCGACTTCCTTTGCGATCCTGCGTTGCAGCTCCACCAGATCCGGCTGCTGCCCGACGCCGACCCAGAAGACGCCGTCCGGGAACGCTCGGCGGACTTCGAGATCGCGCGCGAGCGCGCTGGCGAGCACGCTCTTGCCGATGCCGCCCATGCCCTCTACGCCGACCCGCGCTGCGGCGCCGGTGACGACCACGGGCGTCTGGAGGTCGACCAACAGGGCATCACGCAGCGCGCGGAGCCGATCGGGTTGGGCACGGTAGTGCACCGGCAGCGCTGGCACCGCAACGAGTTTGCCAAGTGGCGGCGCCGGATCGGAGAGCTGCCGCACCAGGTTGGCCAGATGCTCGGCGTAGCGGGAGCCGTCGCGAAAATCCTCCGCGTGGATGAGCTTCAGCTCCTCGGGAATCAGGTCGTAGCCGTCGACCGCGCCGCCGCCGTGCCGCTGCCTGTTGAGCCGGACGATCGGATTGACGCACTTGCCCATCTCCAGCGCGCTGCGCCACTCCTGCGTGACGTAGTCCGACTCCGTGGCCTTCGGTCCAACCACCAGGAGGAGTCGGTCGCGCGCAGCGATGGCGTCGCGGATCTCCTGGTGAAAGGTGAGCTGTCGGGACGGCATCGAGACCCGGTCGAACCAGACATCGAAATTGGCCTTGGTGAGGCCGTCGTACAGCTGACGAACGAACGCCTCGTCGTCGTCCCGCGCGTATGAGAGGAAGAGCTTGACGGTTCGTGGGGGCGAGATCATGTCCGCGCTCGCTTTTCATCCAGGCGTAACGCCCACCTGTTCCATGCCTCAGCAAGCGCTGGGTTCGTACACTGGCCCATCAACTTACGGTTTATCCCATCCCACCCCCGTCTGCGCGCGGACTCCGCAGCCATCACCAGAAGCAGGTTTCGGTACGGATCGGGTGCACACAAAGAGGCGAGGCCTTCGAGTTCCGGGGCCGACAGACCGGGCGCGGCGAACATCTCGATTCGGCGAGCAAGTTCGGTGAAGACTTGCTGGGATTCGCCAAACGGCAGCGCGAATCTATCCGTGTTCACGACCGGAGCCACCGGGTCGATACCGTGTACCGCATCGGCATCGCGCTCGTACACATGCAGGCTGTCGCTCAAATGCTCATATGAACCAACCTCAAGAGCGAGCCATCCGGCCATCATCTCCTGAAGCGTAGTGAACAGCACGAAGTCATAGGGAACGCCGCGGAACAAATCGTTGCTCCGCATAACCTGAGTCCAGTGCAGCCTACCGTCCCTAACCTTCAGCAGCGAACAGATCGCGCACGGCGTGTCCCCGGATGTTGGGCTCCCGTCTGCATTCGGCAGGTCGATTCGCGGATCCCATACCTGAAGCAAGACCTGCCTGCTGTCGCGATCGCTTCTGAACGCCGCGAATGCACGTTCGAGTTGGTCCAGACCGAAGTGGACTTTGAATCGATGACCGTAAGCGCCGTGAACATGAGGATTGGTGCCGGTGAAACGTTTGTACGCGGGATTCCAATAGTCCAGAAATGATAGGTCGCTCCGGCCGTTCAGCACCCAAATCGTCTCAGCGATGGCGAACGCGGGATTGATCGGAGGCATTCGAGATACAACCCAGCGTTCACGTGGATTTCTGATTATGAAGGTGACCGGTACCGCCTCCCACGTGGCGCCGCCGCGGCCGTCTTGTTTACGGAATCGGCGACCTTCACGAAACTCGGATGCAGCGATTTGCCAGACGGCATCCGCCGTCTCGGCCTCAACGAGCCACACCAACACGCCTCGAATGAATCGTGATCTTTTCGTTAAGTCCCCATTTGGGCGGGTACCAGTACGCGAGGGCTTCAGCCGATGGCCGGAAGCGCTGCTTGAGCCGCGTTCGGCCACTGATTCCCATGGCGTCGGGGTGCGCCGCCCTCGCATATTTGTCCACCTCACAGAAGAGGTTCTGGCAGTCGATCAGCTGAAGAGGCCGTCCCCAAAGCGAGTCGAACTGCAGTCCGAGTCGCTCAAACCCCGATTCCTGCCGCTCCATCACGAACCGGACAATGTCGCTCTCGCTCAGGCCACCGAGATCGACGAAGCACTTCCTGATGCCATCCCTCGCGCCCGGGCCAGGTACCACGAACTCCATCTCCGAAAAATCTGTGAGGCTACTGTAGTTCAGGTCAATGACGAACTGGTACGCAAGGAAGTCCCCAATCATCGGGTAGGCGTGGAGAATCCCGAACGCCTCAGACATGCTTCTCGCCGAACCGACGCGTTGAGGAACACGGTCGCTCATCATGCGTTCCAGCAGTTTCAGGTGCGACTGGTGCTTGCGCACAGCAGCGAAGGAATTTCGCCCGGAAGGCATAATATACGCCCCAGAGTAGATCCGCTCCCCACGATTGATGGCCGCGGACAGTACGGCGTCGAAACGGTCGAAAGAGTAATCGCGGTAGGAGATAGTGCCCAGCTCTCGCGCGAGCAGTTTCCAGGTGTCGATCTTGTTGAAGAGCTTGAAGAGGATCGTTCTGAAGAAGACTTCCTCCGGCGTCTGCTCGCCTTCGTAGATGACCTCGCGAATCAGGAATTGGCTGACCCGATCCGAAGCCCGGTATGCATTGGTGAATTTGAACTTTCGCAGAACAGGATCAGGGCTCCATGGCGGAAGAGCCCTTTCCATGCGGAGGAAGAACACTCGTTGCCGCTCGGCAGCGAATCGCCAGTACGTATCGAAAACCGGACTTGGCTTGGGAGAACTGCGTTTGCCGACGGTCGGCGCAACTTCCGAATCCATCAGATGTTCCGGGTGCCACGGATCGACGTTCGACAGGCTATCGTGCGCACGACGTGCCTGTCGTGGTACCTGCCCCGGTCCGGACTAGGCGAGCCCGATTGGCGGCGCGCGCAGCCCGTTCGATTGCGTCTGCGAACTTCTCCGGCTGCCAGTCGATGATCTCAGCTCCCGCGTCCTTGAGTGCCTCTCCCACCGGAGAGTCGTCTGGAAGAGGAGCGTCCGGCCGCAGCCGGATCGCGAGAATGCCGTTCGGTGCGTCCTTGTCCAGGCTCTTTTCGATCTCCCAGTGCACCCAATCGCTATTGTGCGTCTCAGCTCCGATAAGGACAACCGTCACGGACGTGCCTTTGAGTTGCTCAAGCACGCAGCTGCGGATGTACTTCTCGTTCGTGCTGTCGACGGGATCCAGCAGGTGACGCCCGACGAATTCGACATCAACGTTCTCGTTCCATCGGAGTAGGTTGAATCCCTTCGCCTTCATCCGATCTTCGTGCTGGTATGAGATGAAGATTCGACGCGCCATAGCCCGATTCCTCCTCCCCTCAACTTTGCGTCATTATCCACTTCAGCGGTGCCTCCAGCAAACGACGAGCGGGCTCAGAAGTGCCGCGACACCTTCGAGGTGCGCCCAGTCCGGACTACATCGGCCGGAGCGTTCCCACGGCTCCGCATTCGGGGCACCGCTTCAGCAAGGCCACGTTCACCGTGTGCTTCTCGCACGCCACACATGTCCACGAGCCTGAGGGGCTCGTATTGAGGACGCGTGGTGTCGGTGCCGGACCGCCGGGCTGCAGGTATTTCGCCGCGTACGACCAGGAGAACTTCTCGACCTGCTTCCACCCGACGTAACGGTAGCCACCATGCTTGAGGTTGAACCGCTCCAGACGGTCGATCTCCGCCAGGTACGCTGCGGTTGCATCAGGTCTCCGCTCTAGGACCCGCAGCAGCCGCCGACACTCCTCTGGCGACAGGAGCCTCATGCTGCGGAACGGGTGGGCCAGATCTGTACCGCACTGCCGATCCACTGCCACCAATGGTGGCGGACTTGCAATGAAGCGCACCCGATCAGCTGCGAGGCACAGATCATTCCCTAGGCCGAAGACGCCGGCTGCGTACCACCGGACCCGATAGTAGCCTGCCAGCACGCGGCCCTCGCGTCGCGACGTGACGAAGAACAGGTGAGGATATCCGCGATTGACAACCCCCGATCGAAGGCCTCGGCCGCACGTCGAAAACAAGCCGTATGTTCCTGTTTCAAGATTCGGGTCGCTCTTGTTGTCCCCCGGCTTCGTCACCCACCGAACAGGTAGCGGGCTGAGATCGTCGCTGTAGTAGACGGTTACATAGCCGCCAGCGTCCTCGTCTACGTGAAGCTCACGCCACGGTGCATTCGGGGGAGCCGAGGAACGCGTCGAAGAGTTGCCTTGGGACCGTGTCGGCTCCACAGCAGATTGCACGTGCCCACCGTCGCTCACGATTTCGCCGTGCCTCTAATGACCCGCACTTGAAAGTGCTTCCGTCAGTTTCTTCGCTACCTCACCAAGCGGCTGGCCACGAGCATCGATGAACACGATGCCCGTGAGCCACTCAGGAAGCGCGGTGGCTTCGCCCTCGACCAGAATAGGAATCACTGGCTTGCCGAGCGCTTGACTCGCGCCGACTTCCCACTGCACCCACGGGCTTCGCAGAGCTCGGTCGGACAAAAATACCACGGTCACACCGGCGCCCTCAATGTCACTTCTTATCACCCGCTTGATATAATCACTCGAGGCGGTGGCTAGCGGCCCCGCCGGGCCCGATACGTCAACGTCCGGAAGCTCATTGATCAACGCGCGAACGTAGCGCTCGTCGGTCTGGGCGTAGGATAAGAAGACACGCCTCCTCTTATGTTCCATGCTTCTCCACACGCAGCGCAAGCTGGCCCAGGTATGTCGGGAATTCGTTCAGGGATAGCACATTGATATCCTCAAGAATCGCCTTCCCTTGACCGCTCTCCTCAAGGTCGCCGACGCTCATGCCGTAGAATACGGCGATGACCGGCAGCGCACGGATCCATGCTGCTCCAATCTCAACCCACACCCACGATCGCGCAGCGGACCACGGTGTAAACAACGCAAGAAGCTCACGGCTATCGCTGATCTCCTCGTGAATGCGCTTCCCAAAGTTGGCTCCCTTCGGGATATTTGTCTCATCAAGGAACGTCGTCGCGCCTACGCGCTGGATCTCGTTCGCGATCTGGCCCGCGAGCCAGATGTCATGGGCGCCGTGGGAGACGAAGACTTTGTAGCCGGTAGCCGCCATTAGTTTCTCATATCGTATCGCGGACACCCAGAAGGCTGCAAATTCAAGAGAACGCTTGCTGGACGGACGGTGAAATGAAGGCTCGACTGGTACGGCCCGTGTTCCCAACGTGCCTTTCCTCTTCAATTTTCAACTACGCTGGCTCCGCGCTTTCAGCTTGCCACATTTGGCTTTCAGCTATTTCCTTCGAGCGTGATGATGTACAGGTGATTCGCGCTCGTCCCGACCCAGGCGCGACCGTTCGGGAAGGTCGAGATGTGATCGAGGGGTACCGGGAGCCACGCAGCGGGGGCTGTCCATCCCGAAAACTGATGTCGGTGTATTCGCCGACCCTGGACACGAGATCGGCGACGGCCAGCGGAGCACACCGAAGCTGAGGGTTGAGCGAAGAAGTCGCTCACGCATATCTCGGCGCACGCATTGGGATGGTGGAATCCGTTCGCATGGCAGCGACACGCGCCGACGGGCACGCACCGCGGTGAGCTTGGGGTCAAGAACTTACGCCGCCCGGCGCTGTCGGGTAGGATGCAGGCGCAGCGCTGGTTGGCTCATGGGGAGTAGCTGTTGCCGGCTGTTGTTCGCCAAAATCAACCGCAGCGGCGAGAGTGGGAATCGGTGCGTTTAAAAGGCATGGCTTGCGATCACACCAGGAAGACAGCATCTTCCTGCGATGCTGCTGCTCCTCAAGCTCTTCATCTAGACCGTGCGCGCCCTGGCACGCTCGCACCAGGCTTGGCGAGGCGGAGGACTCACGCGCGTGGACACCACTGCCGCCGTGACGCGATGGCTCACGGTTGCACCAGATATTTGGCACGCGCCTGCAGGTACGTCTGCATCAACCCGGTCGGCGGGGCGGGCTTCGACAACCGCCTTGCCAGAATCTCGGGGAGATCTGGCGGCAGCGCTGCTTCCTCTGCGTTCGGCGCTCCCGGCAGCAGCCCCACCGCCCGGGCATAGGCTTCGACCCCCATAACGGGGGAATCGCGGCGCGCCAGCACGCCGGCCACCGCGTTGATGAGGTCATCGTGCGCACCTGGCGCATGGTCGATAGAGTCCCGGCCACTGCGCGCGGGCCGACGTTCCAGGCTGCACAACTGGTTGACCAGTCGACGGTTGTCCAGGAGCTCGACTCGCTGACTGGTCAGCAATGGCAGCAGGTCGCGGTACAGATCAGACCGCGTCTGCTCTGCAACCTGGTACTCGATGCCGTGCTCGCGAAACCGCTCCCGTGGCCACTCACCCGCGTAACGGTCACCCGTCACCATGCTGACGCGATAGAGCTTCAACGCGGCGGCAAACTCCGCGATGACCTCAGCAGGACTAAACGGCGCCTTGCGTTCGCGGATGCAGTCGAGCACGCCATGATCACCGTGCTGGTGCGCGATGGCCAGCGTCATCGAGTCCGCAGCGCCACCGGACGGGTCCACAAAAGCATGGTAGTGCACGTCGGGCGCCGGCGGCAGCTCGTGCCGGTCAGGGATGACCACAGCCTCGACAGCTTCACGACTGATGAACGACTCAATGTCGCGCCGAAACTCGGCCCCGTACTCCGCGGCGGCGGCCGCCTCGTCAGCCTCGTAAGCGTCGGCGATCAGCTCCGCGGGGACGGTCGGGTTCATGCTGCGCGTATCGGCTTGCCACACCAACACCGGGTCCCCGTCCTTTCCGTAGTGCTGGCGGTAGGCATCCCACAGCGCCCCCCGGCGGGCATAGGGGGACGAGATGCACAGCAGCAGGGCCCCGGGAATCGTGACCATCCGCGGCCGCAGCGCCTTGAGAATCTCCACGTCGGGATTCGCGCCGCCCTCATCGGTCGGCCAAAAGGCGATTTCATCGCAGATCACCGCGGCGCACGTGTACCCGCGCACGCTGCGGAAGCTGCTGGCGTGAATCTCAATCACCACGCGGCGCTTCAACCTGATGGCTTCGCGGGTCTCGCCCAGCACCACCTGCTGCAACGCCGGAATCGCGAGGAAGGCGCGCACGTAACCGAAGATCACGCCCGCTTGCTTGCGATCGCCGGCCAACACCATCACCACCGCGCGCTCCCCCGGCGCCAAGTACGGCGTGTAGTCACGGAAGCACGCCAGGAACACGGCGATCAGCGCCGCAATGCGACTCTTGCCGGCGCGCACCCCGGCCACCACCCAGCCTTCCCGTGTCGGCTGCGTCGGGGCCGTTTCCCGTCCCGTGTGCTGGCGGTAGATCGCCGCAGCCTCCGCGTCCATCGGCAGGCCGAACACGGCGGCGAGGAACGCCTTCCAGCCTTCCCACGTGCCCCCCTGGAACCAGCGGCCAAACCACTCCGCGGCCTCCATCAGCTCCAGGATCGTGGGCCGTTCCGGCGCACTCGGGAGCGATGGCGCGGTGGGCGACAGGATGGTGGCCGCGCTGGTCAGTCCCTCGCGCAGCACCGCTGTCGCCTCGCGTCCCGGTCCGTCCGGGTGCTGACCGATCGCCTCCGTCCAGCGCATCAGGCGAGCCGAATCTCCAGCCACCGGTCCTTGATCTCGGCTTTGATCTGCTCCCGGTCCGCCGCCTCCACCACGTGCTGCTCCACCACCGTCTCGACCACGCGCGCCATCTCCTGCATCACGCGGATGAAGTCCGCGCGACTGATCGCATTTTGCGCTCGCACGTCCTCGATGCGCTTGGCGATCTTGGTTACTTCTGACAGGATCCGGTAGGCATCGGCAATGTCCAGCATCTGCCGCGGCTTGCCAGCGCCGCCCGGGTGCATGAGCGCGGCCTCGAGCTGTTCCAGGGCACTCGGGAGCGCCGCAACATCGCGCGCCTGCAGGGCGGCGCGCACCGCCGCACACTTCCCCGTCACATCGGAAGCCTGATAGCTCTCGTGCCAGGCCGTCACCGCCGCCGCCCAGTGCTGGTAGCGGTTGATGTAGTCTTCGAACAGGGCGCGGGCGGCGGCGAGCTCCGGAAAGATGTTTAGCGGATCTGGGTCGTCCTGGTGTTTCTCAATCAGCTGCCGCAGCCGCACGTGGAGGACCGTAGAATAGCGCCCATGCGTGATCGGGTTGTTGCCGAAGTGCAGCTTGCAGCGGCCAATCCCCACATGCTGGGTTCCCCAACCCGCCGGGCGCCGACACCGCCCGCCACGCTTCGTCTTGCTGCCGCAGTACGGTTGCGGCACCTGGTCCGGGCTGCTCCCCGTGCGCGTGTCCGTCATGATGTGGGCTCCGCCAGCCGTTGCGGCGTCGTGCCGGTGGCCTGCGCAAAGCGCTCAAGCGACACGGCCACATAGCCAGGATCCACCTCGATCGCCCGGCAGCGCCGCCGGAGCTGCTCGGCGGCGATCAGCGACGGCCCCGACCCGCAGAAGGCATCCACCACGACGTCGCCCCGTTGCGTGCTGTTGCGCATCGCCCGGGCCCACAGTTCGACCGGTTTCATCGTCGGGTGGAGGTCCGCCGTGTGCGGCCGGTCGATGGCCCAAAGCGAGGTCTCCGCCGTGCCGCCGTAGAACGCATGCGTGCCCTCGACCCAGCCGAAGAGCACGGGCTCGTGCTGGTAGTGGTAATCCGAGCGCCCCAGTACGTGGTTGTTCTTGGCCCAGATCAGCATGTGCCGCAGGGGAAATCCCGCCTCCTTGAGCGCCAGCAGGAGCAGCAGGAGGAGGTCGCCACCCTGCGGGCCGGTGACGTAGTAGCTGGCCCCGGGCGCGGCGTGCGCACGGAGCGCCGTAAACGCCCGGCGCCATAAGTCGAACATGGCCTCCGGGGTCCCGTGATCCGCCACGATGGGTTTCTGGATACGGTTGCCCTTGGCGCACGCGTTCAGGAACGCATTCTTGTCGGCATACGCGACGCCGTACGGCGGATCGGCCACCAACAGCGCAAACGGTTCGCCCCCCATCACCCGCGCGATGTCCTCCGGCTGCGTCGCATCGCCGCAGAGCAGCTGATGGGTGCCGAGCCGCCACAACTGACCTGGCTCGACGCCCCACTGCTCGCGCAGCTCCGCGGCGCGGTCGATCTGCGGCTCGGCATCGACGGGAGAGCTGCCTTCCGCCGCCTGGAACAGGGCGCGCAACTCCTCCTCCGTCCAGAACCCTTCGGCGAGATCCGGCCGCTCGGCCACGAGCCGCTCCAGAAGCGCCAGGTCCCAGTCGAGGTTCAGCTGCGCGATGCGATTGGCGGCGATCGCCAGCCGCTGGGCACGCGGATCCGCGGCGTTCGGGATGTCGTCTCGGACGTGAATCACCGGTTGCGTCCCGTCGGTATGCACGACGATCGGCGCGATGCCGGCGAACACCTGCCCGCCGATCCCCAGCCGCGCCGACCCGTCGAAGATCTCGCCGTCGGCCGCTGCCACCATCGGGGTCGAGTAGCCGTCGGTGCGCATGGACTGCTCCAGCGCGCCCATGCCGCGGGCGGTGTGCCGATTGACGTTGCCCTGTTGCGGGCGGAAGTCCCTCCCTGCAGCCTCCGCATCCTGACGGGCACGGCGAGCGGCGCCCGCCTGCCCTGCCGCTGTGCCCCGCTGTTTCCCTGCCATTGCCCCCTCCAATGCTGCCTTCATTATAGTGATGCGCACAGTGCCGCGGCCGCACCGCGGCCCGATCGTCGCGCGCGAGAAGGTCGTACCCGATTTGACGCCTCATGCCCATTCGCTCGGCGTCCTCACGCGCGGAAAGAAAAACTCTCTCGCTCATCGAAAATCCCCGCCCGCGCCTACCGCGCAGCCTCCATGTTGTTCATGCTAGCAGAACTTGACAACTGCATCTAGGTACCAGCTACTCAAGGAATTATTATAATGGCGTAGAATCCATTATAATAAAAGTCGGCAGCGAGCACGGCCAGTGAAATCATTATAATAAAGTCGGCAGCGGGTGCTGCCCGCTGGTTTTCACGCTACCAGCTCGGTGCCACGATGTGCGTCCGAGCCGGGCGGTGCTGAGCACCCCGCGTGTCACGTTTGCCGGCAAGTCGGGTTTCCGCCTGCCGACCTGCCCATGGCGGTGGTTGCCTGTTTCGCACTTGCCCCCCGGTGACCCGACGGCGGAACCCCTCGGCCGACGTCCTCTTCTGGGGACCACTGTCATGACTGATCACAGCGCGCGCCACTGTCATGACTGATCAAACAAATGAGGGCTCGGCGAGCTGGGGTCCAAGGGCTTCGGGGCCGTCGGTGTCCGTCGGCACCTGCGCCTAGGGGGAGTTTGAGTTTTTCGGCCCCCTCCCCGCTGGCCCGGCGATCGGGTTACGGCTTCCTGCCTTTCATGAGGGTTGCGCGCCTTCATCCGGGCAACTTTGCCGTGAACCTCGACGGTTCCGAACAGGCTGGTAGGGCCCGCTTGGATAATTAACCGGGCCTTCCTTGGGTCTTGAACTAGGCCGCCGCGCTCGCCATCCAACCGCCGTGCGTCAACCACCGGCCTTGCGGCCCATCGCCTTCATGGGGGTTCCACGCCTTCACGAGGGTTCTCGGCCTTGGATGCAATCGAAGGCATGGGAGTGGGGAAAGAGTCGGCTCCGCAATCCCACGTTTGCCCCGCAGTTGCGGGTGGGTGAGGTTGCGCGATCGGTCACGAACACGAGCCGTCGACCGCCGTTCAAGTGTCAACCGCCGTATGGAGGCAACCGCCGAGGCAACCGGGAGAGACTGCTTCGCATCAGCCTGCGGTCACCGCTGCCCAGTCCGCGGTCCCTCGGACCTTCCGGAGAATCGATCGAAATTCCCGCGTTTGGCGCCGCCTTGCACGAGGTGGCCGAACCAGAGAACACCACCGGGCCGACGCCACCGCGCCAAAGTCGGCGGAAAGTCTCTGCTCGCCATTTCGGTGGTTCACTTTCGCGCACCCGGCGGCGCACCCTGACAGCCAAACAACAGCGCTTCGTGGAGGAGTACCTGGTCGACCTGAACGCCACCCGGGGCCGCGCGCGCCGCCGGTTACAGTGCCAAGAACGCGGACAAGATCGGCTCGCCGTTGGTAGGGAAAAGTAGAGTTCAGACTGCGATTCAGGCGGGCCGCGCGCAGCTGGCCACCCGCACCGGGTGGCCCCGGGAGCGCATCGTCGCCCAATTGGAGCCGATTGCGGAGTTCGCCCCTGTACCCGGTTGCAATCCGCGGGAAAGGCGGCACCGTGTCGTAGATTTGGACGGAAGGCGACACGCGGCCTTCCACCGGCACCAACTCACGACCACGAGCGGAATAAGCAATGCTAGTGTGCGAACCCTGCGTGCGCGCGTC
>Ga0326728_10008065_pt1 | contig 26500 bp, 21 predicted proteins | sample MB3enrmetagenome_FD_207602 | JGI IMG/M metagenome (GOLD analysis project Ga0326728, IMG submission 207602) | Lab enriched peat soil microbial communities from McLean, Ithaca, NY, United States - MB31MN | ecosystem: Environmental > Terrestrial > Soil > Wetlands > Peat | place: USA: New York... | reverse complement strand
CCTCCAAGTCGAGAGTACAGTCCGCTTCTCGAATATCCACTTGCCGGATGACAATTCCCTTTTCTTCCAGCGCCTTCCAGGGCGAAAAGTTGGCATCGTGATCGAGCGTGGTCAGCAGGATTTCATCTCCGGGATTGAGTTCGCGCGCGAGTGCCCGCGAAACGGCAAACGTGATGGTGGTCATGTTTTGCCCGAACACCACCTCGTCCTTTTCGCAGTGGAAGAAATCAGCCAAGGCCGCGCGCGTGCCGACAATGATCTCGTCGTTGCGCCGGCTGGTAAGGAAAGCGCCGCCCGTATTCGCATTGGCGCTCATCAGGTAATTCTGAATCGCGTGCATCACCTGCGTGGGCACCTGCGTGCCTGCCGGCCCGTCCAAAAAGGCCGCGGGCTGGCCATTGACCTGCGTTTGCAGGGAAGGAAATTGCGCGCGAACCCAGTTTGTGTCCAGGGCCGCATGTGTTTCGGGATGAATTCCAGGTGTGCTCATGGCTCCTACTTTATTCTGAGAAGTAATTCCATCTTCAAGAGGTGAAGTTGCTCACAAAACAGCTTACTGCTGAGCCACGCGCAGGAAATCGGCCAACAGCCCGTAGCCGGTTGCATCCACGCTGGGATTGTGTTCCACAAGCGACAATCCAAATACGTCCAGATCGAAGCGAATCGCCGAACTCGTGCCTTCCAGCCCCGCCATTGGATCTGAGATTAGCAGAAGTTCGGGACTGACTCGGCAATCCACGCCGTCGCCCCGCCGCTCCGCTCGGCAGACCAACTTGTAGCGCATGCCCGCCGCGCGCACAGAACGAATCTTTTCCTCGCTCAGTTCGCGGATACCCGTGCGCTGGACTTGCTCAACGCGCGTGGGCACGCCCATCAGCACCGTCGCAAGCGCCGCGACCTTGACGGCGGCGTCCCACCCATCCACGTCTTGCGCGGGATCGATTTCCGCGATACCCAAGGTTTGCGCGCGATTCACGCCCTCGTCGAAGGATCTTCCCTTCTCGATTTCCGTGAGCACCACGTTGCTGGTTGAATTGAGCACGCCCGAAAACCCGCGCAGGTCCGTCGCCGGGAGCCCGAGTGGAAATAGCGAGAAAATGGGCACGCCATCCATCACCGTGGACTCAAACAGAAACTTCCGGCCCTTCTCCCTCGCCATTGCCGTGAGTTCCGCGTAAGCATGAACCAGTGGGCCTTTATTGGCGATGATGGCATGGGCGCCCGTTTCCAGCGCCGCGGCCACATGGTCAATGGCGGGCTGCCCGGTTTCCGCATTGAGGGAAGTCGCCTCAAACAGCACATCCGCTTTCGCGTGCTCCAGCCATTCCCGCACGGTGTGCGCGGGTTGCGCGTGATTCGGAAAGTGGTTGTTCAGCGCGGCGATTGGGTTCAAGCCGTCCGGCTCGGCAATCCAGCCGATGCGCCGCGAGGCAATGCCGGTCAGCCGCCAGCGCACGTCGTATTTCCGGCGCAATTCGCTTTCTTTGGAGATCAATTGCCGGAGCAGGGCGCGGCCCACGTGACCAAAGCCCACGATTGCAAGGTTGTAGGAAGGAATGTGCGGGCTCCTGTGATGCAGAATGCCGGGAAACGCGGTGAAACGCCTATCCCGGTTTCTTCATTCTAATGCAAGGCCGACAATTTCGCGGCCGCCACGGAAATATACTCCGCCTCTCCTTGCAGCACCTTGGAGACAACCACGATCGCTTCTTCGGCTTGCTTCCAGCGCTTCAACTCCAGCGCCTCGCGCACAGCCGGCAAAGTTTTGGCTTCGTACCCGGTGTACTGCCCTGGCGCGTAGATTTCGTGCTTGAACCACGGCCGCCCGGGGAGCCCCTCCTCCCGCGTAAGCTGTTGTTCGTTTTGTGCCAGCAAACGATTCAGCTCCGCGGCCGACGTCTTGCCGAAATCGGCCTTGGCGCTCGCCTGCTCATACGCCTTCTTGTAAGCTTCGGCGCTCTTCGCCAGTTCCGTCACGGCGTTGTCCAGCGGCGCGAAATTCAGGAAAGGCGGCACGCTCTCCAGTTTCGGGGACACCGTGGGGCGGCGCGGATCATTGATGGCCTGAAACACGCCTTCCTCGATCTCCCTGTTGCGCTCGCCGATCTCTTCCTGCTTCTCTTTCAGAAGATTCTTGAGCTGTTTGACGTAGTTCTGCATGGTGTCCGCGAAATCGCTGAACTCGAAGGGCAGCACATCCGCATCCGCCAGGCGCATCACCGTCGTGCCGCCGGTCTGCGCCAAGGCGCGTCCGTACACGAAATCCACGTCGCCGAAATGCGTGTACCAGTAAAAATCGTCGTAAATCGAATGATAGATGCCGCCGCCATCCTCACCGCCATAACCAATGTCGAGAGAGGCTATGCCGGCGTGCTGTAAGAACGCGCCGTAATCCGACCCAGAACCGAGGGGGCCCATGCGCAGATCGCTGCGGTTGCGCGCTTCCTGCCGTTCTTCCGCTGTGCTCGCGGACGCGATGGCGCCAAGTTGCTGGCGCTTCCAGACGGACAACTTAGTCTCCGGATCCTGGATGTCGCGCACCACCTCATTCATCAGTTTTTCGAGCGTGTGCGATCCCTCGGCGTCGAAATAGCCGCGGGCGTTGCTGTCGGAGTTGATGTACGCAACAGCGTGTGCGCGCAAATCGTCGCCATGGTCCTCCACCCATTCCGTCGAGCCAATCAGGCCGGGCTCTTCCCCATCCCAGGCGCAATAAATAATCGTGCGTTTTGGCCTCCAGCCCTGCTTCACCAGTTCGCCTAGCGCCCGCGCTTCTTCCATCAGCGCAACCTGCCCGGAAATGGGGTCCTCGGCGCCATTGACCCACGCATCGTGATGATTCCCGCGAATAATCCATTGGTCCGCGTCCGAGGACCCGGGAATTTTCCCAATCACATCATAGATGGGCTTCAAATCCCAATTGAACTTGACTTTCAGATGCACCTTCATCGCGCTCGGACCGACACGATAGGTGATCGGCAGGTTTCCACGCCAGCTTGCCGGGGGCACCGGGCCGGCGAGCGCAGCAAGTAGCGGCTGCGCGTCTCCGTAAGAAATCGGCAGCACGGGAATCTTTGTGATCACCGGAACATCCTTCAGTTCCAGGCGCTTGGCATTCTTCGTCGCGGCCACTCCGGGAGTCAGCGGATCGCCGGGATAGATGGGATCATCGGCGACACTGCCGCGCTGCGCGCCATCCTTCGGGCGGTAAGCGCCGGCGGGAAACGTCTCGCCTTGAAAATAGCCGTCTTCGTGAGGATCGGAATAAATCAGGCAGCCGAGCGCGCCGTGCTCCGCGGCAACCTTGGGCTTGATGCCACGCCAGGAATGCCCGTAGCGCGCAATTACGATTGCCCCCTTCGCGGATACGCCCAGCTTTTCCAATTGCTCGTAATCCTCCGGTATCCCGTAATTCACGTACACGAGTGGCGCGGTGACGTCTCCATCCCTGGAAAACGCATTGAAGGTTGGCAATTGCTCGGACTTCTGGTTGGAAGTAGGATCTTCCGGCAGGCTAGGTTCTTCAAGCTTTGCCGTAAATCTTGTCCGGCAATCCGTTCCGCCCGCGCCGCTGCATTCGAGCAATTCGACTAGCCGCTCCTTCGGCGTCGGGAAGAGCACGTCGTAGGATTCGACATGCGTTTCCAGGCCGAATTCCTTGAACTTCGCCGCAATCCACTCGGCGTTGTCTTTGTCGTACGGAGAGCCGACATGGTGCGGCCGCGCTGACAGGCGCTGCATGTAAGCGCGAAGATTCTCCGGGCTCGGAATGGCGCGCAGCTTCTCTTCCCACTGCCGCTCGATGCGCGAGGATTCAGCCGAATAGCCATAGAGCGGCTTATCATCGGCGGCCACATGAGCGCGAATCGGGGCCAACGAGATTCCCGCGAACAGAAGTCCGGACACCAGCCACGGACGGTAAGTGATCTTCATTCTTTTATCCTTTGGTCGTGAGGCAAGAATTATTTCCTGAATCGATGGGCCCCGTAAACAACCATATTGGTTAGCGGGAGGAAAAATCAACTGCTCGCCGGCCGCGCGACCCGGGTTTGACGAATTCCGAGAACCGTGAAGCCGGCCAGAAATAGCAGCACTGCGATACTGAGCAAGCCTCCGCGAAAACTTCCCGTGGCCGTTCGCAAATAGCCGATCCAGTAGGGGCCAAGTCCACTGCCGAGATTTCCGATGGCGTTGATGAACGCAATCCCCGCCGCTGCGGTCTTGGCGTCCAGCGTGCCCGAAGCCAGCACCCAAAACGGCCCCATCATGCTGAACTCCGCCGCCAAGGCGATCGTGAAAGCGACAACCGTGGCCGGGACAGTCGTCGCGAATGCAGCAGCCGCAAGTGCGAAGCAGGTGATGAACGCGGGGAGCGCAACGTGCCAGTCACGTTCGCCCGTGCGATCGGAATGCGCGCCCACGATGACCATGGCGATGGCCGCCGCCAAATACGGAATGGCGGCCAGCAGCCCGATCACGAATGGGCTAATCCCGGAGAGTGCTCTGATTGCCTTGGGCAGCCAAAACCCGATGCTATAGGCACAGGCAACGGCGCTGAAGTAGATGAAAGAAAAACCCCACACTCGCACATCCAAAAGCATAGCGAGGATGCCGGTGGGCGCCGCCCGCTCCTGCGACGCAGCGATTTCGTCCTTGCGCAACGCGGAGACCAGCCACGCCAAATCGCCCGCGGAGAGCCAACGCGCTTTTTCCGGCCGATCCGTCAGGAAGATGTACGCCACGAAGCCCAGCAAAATCGCCGGGATGCCTTCTAACAGAAAAAGCCATTGCCAGCCTGCCAGGCCGCCGCGCCAGTGAAGTCCCAGCAGCGCGCCGGAGATCGGCCCGCCAATGACTCCCGAGATCGGCCCCGCCATGATGAACAGCGACAGGGCGCGCGCCCGCACGGCCACGGGAAACCAAGTGCGCAGATAATAGATGACCCCGGGAAAGAAGCCCGCCTCCGCAGCGCCCAGCAGAAATCGCATCGTGTAGAAAGACCTTGCGGAGCCCACGAACATCATGGATGCGGATATTCCGCCCCAGAGAATCATCAGGAAGGCGATCCAACAGCGCGCACCAAATCGTTGCATGGCCATATTGCTGGGCACCTGAAACAAAAAGTAGCCAAGAAAGAAAATGCCGGCGCCCAGCCCGTACACCGCATCGCTGAATTTCAACTGGCTCTGCATCTGCAGCGCGGCAAATCCCACGTTAATGCGGTCGAGATAAGCCACCACGTACAGAAGAAAAAGAAACGGCAGCAGGCGCCATAGCAAACGATGAGTGACCGCCTCACCTGAACTCGCTGACGCGGCAGGCGTGAGCCCGAAGTGCGTCAGGATTTCCGCAACCAATTGCTCTGCGGGAAGCGAGACGTCGAGATCGAGGGCTTCGCCGGGCTCCTCCAGCACTGCGAATTGGTCCGCCAAAATGGACGTGCTCGCAAAATGCGCGTGGCGTTCTTGAATCCGCTGCTGAATGACATCGCAGCAGCCCTTTAGGTAAACAACGCGAAGGTCGAGGCCTTCGGCGAGGATCTCCCGGTAAGACTTCCTCAAGGCCGAACACGCCAGCACGGCATTCTGCTTTTGGCCATCGAGGCGCTCCAGTTCCGCGTGCATCGCCTGCAGCCAGGGGATGCGGTCATCCTCCGCCAGATGAATCCCTGGGCGCATTTTGGCTTTGCTTTCCGGAGAGTGGAAATCGTCGGCGTCCAGAAACATCCAGCCGAGTTGCGCAGCAAGCTGCGAACCCACGGTGGATTTACCCGATCCGGTGACGCCCATGATGAGAAGGATCATGAAGCCCCTGGGAAAAGGAAGAGTGTGTCGCAGGAACCCTGCGATGTCCAGTAGCAGGCGGAATTGAAATCCCGCTGGAAAAAATGATCGAGCTTATACGTGGCGGAGGATGAAGTGCGAAATTTCCGGCGGCGCCCCCAGGCGCACCGGAGCGCCCACCGTTCCCAGTCCACGGTTGACGTAGAGCGCGGCGAGGCCCTTTGGAGCGTTGGGCATCAGCTTGATCGTCTCGCCCATGCGCTTGGGTACATCCGGCATCAGCAGCGGCCGGTGATACAGCCCGGCAATGTAATCGGTGATGAATTGCGCCGGGCTGATGCTGACGTCCAGAATTTCCACCTTCACCTGCCCGCCGTGCGTGTGCCCCGAAAGCGTCAGTTCAATGCCCAATTCCGCGGCGCGATTGAACGAATTGGGATTATGGGAAAGCAGCAGGTTCGGAATGTCGCGGCGCACCAGCGGCTCGAGATTGTCCAGCATTTGCATCTTGCGGCCGCTGGGCATGCGCTCGCGCTGGTAATCCACGCCAATCAGGTTCAACTGCGCGCCCTTGTACGCGATCACCGCGTTTTCGCTCCGCAGGAGTTTCATGCCCGCCTGTTGGTAGAGCTTTTCGGCAAGATCTTCGGCGCGCGCATAAATCTCATGGTTGCCATTGCATCCGTAAACACCCAGAGGCGCTCTAAGGTGCCGCACTTCCTCGACGCATTCGGCCACGGAATCGTGCATGCCGGTGATGAGGTCGCCCGTAACCACGGCCAAGTCCGCGCCAACATCATTGGCCATGTCCACGGCGCGGCGCACCGATTCGCGCGTCATGTAGCCGCTGAGGTGAATGTCGCTAATCTGGACGATTTCCAGCCCGTCGAGTTCCGGCGGCAGATTCGCCAGCGGAATTTCGATGCGCCGCACTTCATACCGCAAGCGTTCCGCGGCAAATCCGTACATGACGCCGAGAAACGGCGCCGCACCCGCCACCACGCTGGCCGTCTTGAAAAAAGTGCGGCGCGAAGGATTAGGAACGAAATCTTCCGCCACCGCGGGCCGCATCAACAACGAGGGCAATGAGGGAAGAGCCGGCTTGTACACGCGATGCCAAGCCCATTCCACCGCGTGCACCGCTTTCACGGCGAAATACGCCGCCAGGGCGCTGAGAAACCACAACCCCGCAAATGACTCAACCGGAGAATGCATCGGGAGGACGCGCCCGTGACCCTGGCTCAAACTATCGGCGATCGCCACTATGATCAGCAACAACCCGGCGAGATAAACTAGCCGCACGCCTACGCGAAGCCACACGCGACCCCAATTCGACGTGACCCGCCAAAGTGTCCGGTACCAGAAACGCTGCGATAGAAACAGCGAGGCCAAAATGCCCAGCCCCACCGCACTTCGTAGCAAAATCCAAGTCCAATTCAACGCTGGTTCTCCCTCAGTGCTAAAGAATTAGAATACCATGCCCGCCGCCCAATTCCGGGCGCTTGTGGCTTACTCTTCACGAAGAGTAACCCGTCTGCTTTCAACCTTTTGTAGCCACGCCCGGCGATTCCGGCGTATCATGGCAAATCTCGGACGCCGGTTTCACCACTTTTCCGGCTCGGGAACAACTTCCCACGAACTCGTGCGTCTGATATATCGGCCCTCGGCCAGGAAAACTAAAGGAGAGAAAAATGAGAAAGTTCCCCATGGTTGCTGCCGTTCTTTTTGCCGCGGGTCTTGCCGTCCTTCCGATTCGCGCGCAAGACACCAATATGAAAAAGCCTGAGCCGAAACCCGCGCTCAGTCCCTCGGAAGCAGTGCTGGAGCAATGGAACGACATTGGGCGCAAGCTCATCGCTATGGCCGAGGATTTTCCGGAGGACAAGTACGCCTACAAACCCGCCCCGGAATCCCGGACGTTTGGCGCGATGCTCCTGCATGTCTCGGCTTCCATGTATTACTTCACGGATTTCGCTGAAGGTAAGAAGCCCCGCTTTCCGGACGATCCCAAGCAGGACAATTTGAAGACCAAGGCCCAGATCGTGGCCTTTGTGAAACAGTGCGTTGCGGACGGCGCTGATGAAATCAAGAAGAAGGGCGACAAAGGCTTAAATGAAGCTGTCAACGACGGCGGGCCGCATCTCGACCGCCTTTATGATCTAGCTTATGGCCTGATTGAGCATTCCGGCGAACACTATGGCGCGCTCGTCGTCTACTACCGCAACAACGGCATGGTGCCCCCGGAATCGCGCCCCAAGAAGTAGCTCCTCAGTATTGTGGACAGAATCCTACCGGGGGACGGTGATACGCATAGTCCCCCAGCGATGAATTCGAGGAATTAGCCAATGATAAAGATCTCCCGCCTCCTCGCAATACTCGCCCTCGTCTTCTTCCTGACAGGGTGTGCCCCTCAAGATTCTCTGTTCCCCTTGTTCAACAACGATGACACGGCTTTTGAAAAACAACTGCTCGGTCAGTGGAAAATCAAGGCGAAGGACGATGCGCATCAGGATTCCAGCGTGAATCTTACTTTGGTCGTATTCAGTCTCGGCGAATATGAAAATAGCTATGACGTAAAGATTCCGAAAGCTAATGATGCAGGCGGTACGATGCGCTCGACCGCCCGTCTGGTTCGTCTGGGCGCCTATCTCTTTATTGACTTGGAGATGCCGGATACAGATAAGTTTCAAGATATTCCATATCCCGCAATCGCGGACCACTGCTTTGGGCGTCTCGTCCTGACCGGAGATACTGTCCGTATTGATTTTCTAGACGACGATTGGGTCGCCAAACAAGTCAAAGCGGGTAAGCTGGGCCATTCCTACGTCAATAGCCCGGACGGCACGCTGCTGTCCGCCGACACGCCAGAGTTAAGAAAGTTCGCCTTGGAACACGCCGAAGACCACGATGCCTTCTCAGTGTCCTACTTTTTGACTCGCAACAAGTAGCTCGTCATCGGCTCGCCTCAACTCTTCCTCGAATGTTTACGTTGCGGCGCTGGTGTGTCCCCTGCCTGTGAGGAGAGCAACAAGCTGTTTCGGATCGCTCGTTGGGGGCGCACAGGTAGTTCCACAGCACACCAGCGCGGCAGCGATGTCTCTCGGCAACTGAGGTAGCGTGAGCCGCAAAGCCGCAGGTAAATTCCCGAGCGAGGACTCCGGCGTCACGCGCAGGACCGCCTTGCCGAAGCGAAACACCTGGTTTGCGGCCTCTTCAAGTTTCTCCGCCGCGGGGTCGCCACTAGCGCCCGTAATCACCACTTGTGTCGTGTGTTCCGCGAACAAAGTAGCCGCCAGCCCGTAGGTCGCGGCAAACAGTCCGTACTGCGAAGCAACCCCCGCAAACGCCTCCAAAGTTTTCCTCGCCCAATCGTAATACCGGCCATCGTCCGTGTAGGCATGTATGCGCGTGAGCGCCAGAACAGCCACGGAATTCGCTCCCGGCGTAGGCGAATCCTGGAATGGCTTGCGCCGCACCTCCAGCCCGCCCATCGCCGGCGCATCCGAAGCCCGGTCGAAAAATCCTCCGCCCTCCACGTCGCCGTACTTCTCAATGGCCACGTCCATAGTGCGTTGGGCCGCATGAAAATACCGCCGATCAAGCGTGGCTTCATAAGCATCGAGCAGTACAAGCACGCCGAACACCTGGTCATCCAGCGACCCGCGCAACGCCGGCCCTCCAATGCGATGCGCAAACCCCTGCTCCTCGTTCCACGCCTCCCGCAACATTCTGTCTACCGTCTTCCGCGCGAATTCTCCGCAACTTTCGCCCATGGAGCCGGAAAGAATGCGCGCAGCCTCAAAATAGGCGGAAACAAACATGGCGTTCCAACTGACGTACATCGTCTTGTCGACAAATGGAGTTGGCCGGGGCATCCTGGCCTGCAACATCTCGCCTTTTGCTTTCGCGATCGCCACCCGCACTTGCGCCTCGTCCAACCCCAGCATCTTGGCGATCCCGCCGGCATCCCGCGCGATCCACAGAACATTCTTGGATGGGTTGTGGTGCATTTCGCCGTGCGGCTCTACATCGTAGTGGAGCTCCATGATGCGCGACTCTTCGCCGGAAAGTGCGCCGCGCAACTCTTCCAAGGTCCACGTGAAATAATCGCCATCGTCATCCAGCGAGTAGTCCGCGTCCTGGCTGGCGTAGAAACCGGCCTGCTCCCGGTCGGACAAAACCTCGTTCACCCATCCGACGATGCTCTCCGCCGTCTCGCGCAAGATCGGATTGCGTGTCACCTGCCAGCCGTGCAGGTAATTCTTCAGCAACTCTGAGTTGTCGTAGCTCATCTTCTCGAAGTGCGGCACCAGCCAGCGTTCGTCCACGGAGTAACGGTGGAATCCTCCCGCCAATTGGTCGTACACCCCGCCCTTGGCCATTTTTTCCAGCGTCGTCTCCGCCATCGCCAGCAGGTGTTTCTCTCCCGTTTGCCGATAACGCTCCAGCACAAGATCAATCGCCGAAGCGTGCGGGAACTTTGGCGCTTGCCCGAATCCTCCGTTGCGAATATCGAACAATTGCGTGATCGCGCTGATTTGCGCAGCCACGATGCTCAACTCAAACTCGGCACGCGCTCCGGAGAACGCCTCGGCTTTCGCCACGGCCTCCGCCAACGCTTCCGCCGTGCGCAACAAATCCTCGCGTTTCTGTTTGTAAGCATCCGCAACCGCCAGCAGCACCCGCCGGAATCCCGGCCGCCCCATCTGATCCTCCGGCGGGAAATACGTGCCGCCAAAAAAAGGTTTGCCGTCGGGCATCAGGAATCCGGTGAGCGGCCACCCGCCTTGTCCACTGATCGCGCTGATCGCGGACTGGTAGCGGGAATCCACGTCGGGCCGCTCGTCGCGATCCACTTTCACCGGCACAAAATGTTCGTTGATGATTTTGGCAATTTCCGCGTTTTCGTAGCTCTCCCGGTCGATGACGTGGCACCAGTGGCACCACACCGCGCCAATGTCCAGCAGTATCGGCTTATCCTCAGCCCTCGCGCGGGTGAAAGCGCTCTCTCCCCATTCATGCCAATCGATGGGCTGGTGAGCCGCCGAACGCAAATAGGGGCTCGCGGAATCCTTCAACCGGTTTTCACTCACGTGGTGGTTTCTCCCGTGGCTGGTATGAGATTCATGCGCCGCCAGCCGCAGTCCTGCGCTCCCAGAATTGCCCGATTCCTTGGTGACAGTTACAGGTGTTCGCCGATTCCAAGCGTTTGATGCGTCTACTGGATCTGGTCGCCGGGGCCCAGATCGCGCGGATCTAGCGGCTTTCTTCCGGCGTAGCCTTCATCCTGGCGGTGGTAATAGCGAATGCGGTCTTCTCCCAGCTTCCAGCACAAATAAACTTCCTCGTTGCCGATGACCGACGGGAAATCGAGCAAACCAACGTCCAGGTCCTTGATCAGGCAGCCCGTGGAAAGAATCTTTTCGAGATTCGTTTTCATGATTTCGGCCAGGGCTTGATGCTCCATGCGTTTTTTGGCCAGTTTGGCGTATGGCACGAGTATGCCGCCCATCATCAGGATGCGCGTGGAAACCGCGGTGAGTTCCTCTTCGAGCGCGCCGAGTTTCTTGCGCGCCCCAATCGCCTCGATCAAAAAAGGCTCCAATTCACGCCGCGTTCGTTCCGCCTCCGTCAGCGTGAACAATCGTTGGGGCTCTTCCGGTAGATCGTCCCGGTCTTCTTCGTTTTCCGCCATGCCTTCTCCGTTGCTCTTTCTCCGCCACCGAATTCCTCGAGATGGTGACAACGCTTCCCGTGGGTTTTCTCTGCTTCTTCCAAACCCTCTCTACCCTTATTTGTTAGATGAATTCTGTCGCCTTTTCGTGAGTTTTACCAGCGCCTTGCCCAAGGCTGGAAACACAGCGTACCGTCTCCCTGCGGCTATCCCCCGATAAACACCATTGTTCGCGAAGGTGGCACGAAGCCCGGCTCGTTGATGCGGTGCCCTTCTTCCTTCTCAATCACCATCGCTTTCACCCACTCCGCAATTTCTTCATCCGTCGCGTTCGCCCGCAACACCTCGCGCAGGTTGCGATCTTCTTTGCTGAACAGACATGTGCGCATCCTGCCGTCCGCCGTCAGCCGTATGCGCGAACAGTGTCCGCAAAACGCTTGCGTCACCGGAGCGATCAGCCCGATCTCTCCCGGCGCGCCGTCCGCAAACCGGTATTTTCTCGCTGTCTCGCTCTTCTCGTGCGGGATCTGCTCCAGCGGCCACTGCGCATGGATGCGCTCGCAAACCTCTGCCGCGGGCACCACCAATTCGCGCGACCAATGGCGGTCGGCATCCAGCGGCATGAACTCGATAAACCTCATGATTACGCCACGCTCCCGCGCGAACGCCGCAAACGCCTCCACTTCGTCATCATTCAGGCCACGAACCAGCACCGCGTTTACCTTCGCCGGCGCGAGCCGCGACTTCTGCACCGCCTCAATACCTTCTATCACTTTGTCGTAAGACCGCGTCCGCGTGATGCGCTCAAATTTGTTGGCATCCAGCGAATCCAGGCTGATGTTGATGCGCTGCAGCCCCGCGGCGATCAATCGGTCGCAGCGCTCCGCCAGAAGGTGCCCGTTCGTGGTGATTGATAAATCCTGCACCCCAAGCGCCTTCAGATGCGCAATGAATTCCTCGACGCCCTCGCGCACCAGCGGCTCTCCGCCCGTGATCCGCACCTTGCGAATTCCCAAACCCACGAAGATCCTCGCCAAGCGCCTCAATTCCTCCCAGGACAGTATTTCGTCGTGATCCCGGTAGTTTTCCGGATCGGCGGAGCGGCAATAGACGCACCGGAAATTGCAGCGGTCCGTGACGGAAATCCGCAAGTCGGTGATCTGCCGCCCGAATTTGTCGTAGAGGCTCATCGCTAAACCAAGCAAGAAACAAAAAACCCGATTCGCACAGGGAATCGGGCTCCAGCCGAAAAAGTACACATTTCCGGCTTACGGGCTCCTTTCCAAGCGCGGCAGAATTCACCGCACGGGAGGCTTGGGCGTTTCCCCCCAAACCCTCGGCGAACCGCTCCCGGCTCGCCTCGCCCCACAGCCTTGGGATTTCTCTCCCGTAGGCAAAAGGAGTCGGAGTTAACCTGCACAGTGTACGCCCCTCCACATTACAGTTCAATTCTGGCTATCCCCAGGTCGTTCCGCGCGCCGCTACCTCCGGGGCTGTGATACAGTTTGCTAAACTCATGCGTATCTTCATTCTGGGAGCGGGGGCCACCGGCTCGCTTCTCGCACAACTGCTGGAACGCCAGGGCCACGACGTCTGCTGTGGCGACCGCGATCCCGCACGCGCCCGCCGTTTTCTCGGCAAAAAGTCCACTATCGCCGTGACTTCCGTCAACGCGCGCAATCTCCGCGGCATTGTTCGCGCCGCTAAGGGTTGCCAGTTGATCGTCAACGCCTCCGCTTCCGTGTTCAATGAGATCGTCCTCCGCGCCGCCCTCCGCCTTCGCGCACACTACCTCGATCTCAGCTCCCACCTCACGCGCAATCCCTTCAAGCCGGAGCAATTCCGCTACGCCCGCAAATTCGAGGCCAAGCGTCGCGCCGCGCTGATCAATGCGGGCGCTGCTCCGGGCCTGACCAATCTGCTGGCAAAGCGTGCCGCCGAGCTTCTCAGCGAAGTCCAATCGGTACAGATCCGCCTCTACGAAAGCTCCGAAAGCGACGACCCCATCTCCCAGTGGTCGCCCGAGGTCTCCTTCGATGAGGCCATTTCTCAGCCGCGCATCTACCGCCAGAAGAAATTTGAGCTGGCCAAGCGCTTCTCCGAGTTGGAGAAGTTCCGCTTCCCCGATCCCATCGGCTCCGCCAATGTCGTCCTCGCCGCTCAGGATGAGGTGGCCACGCTTCCTTACTCGATTCCCATGCAGGACCTCGACGTCAAAATCGGCGGAAACGAAATTGACCGCCTGCGCCGCTGGCACAAGCAGGGAAAACTCTCCAAATCGCGCGGCATTCCCCGCCTGCGCTTTCCGGAAACTTCCTCTCCGCGAAAGATCGCGGCCTTGATCCGCCAGGGCATCTTGCAGAACGCGCGTTTCGCTGCGTCCGTCCTCGTGCGCGGCGTCAAGCATTCCCTCAAGGACGACCAGCCTCTGCTCATTCGCAGCGACGCCTCATTCCCCACGCTCTACCAGATCCGCCGCCAGGGACGTTTCACGACACCCGTCGCCTATGCCACGGCGCATGTCGTGGCCCTCTTCATCAAGTTTTTCCCGCGTGAATCTGCCGGCGTTTTCGCCCCGGAAATGCTTCCCGTCGAAACTCGCCGCGCCATCCTAGCCGGCATCCGCAGGCACGGCGTCAAACTATCCCACAAAATCACCCCGCTGAAACCCCAAGAAGACCTGGATGATCTCTAACAACCCTGCCACTTGCATTCTGCAAGCGATATGGCACACTGTCTCCCCGTTGTCCGGGCGGCGGCCGGTGCCTCTCATGGCCTGCACTCTGTTTCCCCGGCTTCGCATCGTGTGAAAAGGAGCATCCGATGAGCAAAGTCCGAGTCCTCGTTGGCACACGCAAGGGCGCATTCTTGTTGTCTTCCGACGGAAAGCGCGAAAAGTGGGACGTCAGCGGACCCCATTTCGCCGGATGGGAGATCTACCACGTCAAAGGTTCCCCCGCCGACCCCAAACGTCTCTATGCCTCACAGACCAGCGGCTGGTTCGGGCAGGTCATTCAGCGTTCCGATGACGGCGGCAAGACCTGGTTTCAGCCCGGCACTCCGCCGGGCGAACCAACCACCGCGCCGGGCGGAATGCCCAAAGGGGAGAGCAACAAGTTCATCTACGATACTTCTGCCGCTACCGGCAAGCCGCTCACGACTCATCAGTTCTACGACGGCACGCAGCATCCCTGGGAATTCAAGCGTGTTTGGCACCTCGAACCCTCTCATACCGATCCCGACACCGTGTTCGCCGGTGTCGAAGACGCCGCTCTCTTCCGCTCCACCGACGGCGGCACATCCTGGCACGAACTTGCGGGTCTTCGCGGCCACGGCTCCGGTCCACGCTGGCAACCCGGCGCTGGCGGCATGTGCCTCCATACCATCATTCAGGATCCCAAAAACCCCAATCGCATCTACATCGCTATTTCCGCCGCGGGCGCCTTTCGCACCGATGATGCCGGCAAGACTTGGCGGCCCATCAACCGTGGTCTGAAGTCTCAATACATCCCCGACCCCGAAGCCGAAGTCGGCCACTGCGTCCATCACGTCGCCTTCCATCCCTCGCGCCCTGACGTTCTCTTCATGCAAAAACATTGGGATGTCATGCGCAGTGACAATGGCGGCGATTCTTGGCACGAGGTCAGTGGAAACTTGCCCTCCGACTTCGGTTTCGTCATCGATGTTCATGCCCACGAGCCGGAAACCATCTACGTCGTGCCCATCAAGAGTGACGGCGAACATTTTGTTCCCGATGGCAAACTCCGCGTCTACCGCAGCCGCACCGGCGGCAACGAGTGGGAGCCACTCACCAAAGGCCTCCCTCAGAGCGACTGCTACGTCAATGTCCTGCGCGACGCCATGGCCGTGGACTCGCTTGATTCCTGCGGCCTCTATTTTGGGACCACCGGCGGCCAGGTGTATGCTTCCTCCGATGCCGGGGATTCCTGGGCCCCCATTGTGCGGGACCTTCCGGCCGTGCTTTCTGTCGAGGTCCAGACGTTGCCATGATCCGCGTCATTCTCCCGCCCCATCTGCGGACTTTAGCCCGCGTTAGCGGCGAGGTGTCCCTGGATGTCGAGGGCCTAGCCACACAGCGCTCGGTCCTCGATGCGCTCGAGGTCTCCTACCCAATGTTGCAAGGCACCATCCGCGACCACATCACCCAGCAGCGCCGCCCCTTCTTGCGTTTCTTCGCTTGCTCCGAAGATTTGTCCCACGAACACCCCGACACCCCTTTGCCCGATGCGGTCGTCTCCGGCGACGAGCCTTTTCTCGTCGTTGGCGCCATTGCCGGCGGCTAGCTCGTTACTCCCTTTCCTCCACCACGCTCGACCCCATCTCGCCATGGCATAGCCCGTAGTCATCCCGTCGCCGTGTAACCTGCTGTCATCCCGACCGGAGCGGCCCAACTTTTTCTTTCGCGCCGAATTATGGCGCGTCGGGCCGCGTAGTGGAGGGATCATGGCTTAATCGCTCGCTTACGCCAAACACAGTCCCACTCGTCTCAGCAACACGGATTCGGCCCCGCATAACGCGGGTGAGCCTGCTGCACTACACATGTCTCTTCGTCACCGCATGGAAGGCAAGGCGCGGCTCGCGTCAATCGGCCAAGCTCGTAAATTTCAGCAGCGGATACACATCCTTGAAAACCTTGACGGCATCTCTTGCGAAACTCGCGCGCAATGCATCGCCGGGTTTCATCTTTTTCCGCACGATCCACGCTTGCATCTTCTTCCAGTTTTCCGGCTCCGTGGGCCAACTCTCGTGCTTGGTCCACTCGCCCTTCTCCGTCGCATACCAGTAGCTCTCATATTTCTTGCCCAGGCGCTTTTTCTGTTGCGCGACCCATTTGGGATTGGCCAGCACGCGAGGCTCGGCAATCGCCGCCAGTGTCGATTCCTTCCGTTTTGCGCCCGCGTAGATGCGGAAGCCCGCCGTGACCGTTTCCGTCGAAAGTCCCACATAAAGCTGGCCGTTCTCCCGATCCCCTGGCGACGGCGCGGAAAACTTCAGGTACATCTGCGTTTTGTAAGGCGTCTTGTCTTTGGCGAATCGTATATCGCGATTAATGCGCGAAAAATTCGCTCCCGTGCGCCCGCTGGTATCAAACTGGCCATTCATCTTCAGCACTGGCGTTGCCAGTTCCTCCAGCAATCTCCGGAATGGCTGGACGATTGCCGACTGGTACCGCTCGCGATTCTCATCCATCCACGCTTTGCGGTTGTTGCTCCCCAACTCGCGGAAAAACTGAAATGTTGCCTTGCTGAAAACGGGTTTTGCGGTTGCCATGGCTTCCCTCTTTCCGGAACGCAAGGACTCAGGCTACACGATTCCCGGGCCGCGTCAATTGGACTATTCTCTTTCCGCGCGCTTGGGCGTCCTTCTGCGCTCCAGCAGGTATCTCTGTCGGCAGGTGATCCGCAGCGGGGCGCGCCCGCGGGAGGCCAACTTGGCTCTGGCGCCTCGCCCGTCAAACAGTAAAATAGCTGGATGAGCGAATTCACCCCCACCGAACGCACGCAAGTCAAACGCCTGCCCAAGCGCGCCACGTACGACCGCGAAACGGTCTACGGCATTCTCGACGCGGGCTTCGTCTGCCACGTCGGCTTCAACGCCGACGGCCAGCCGTACGTCATTCCCACGAACTATGGCCGCTCCGGCGACACGCTGTACCTCCACGGCAGTCCGGCCAGCCGCATGCTCCGCACACTCAGCGGGGGCGTGCCGGTGTGCGTCACGGTCACCCACGTGGATGGCATTGTGCTCGCCCGCTCGGCCTTCCACCACTCCGTGGACTACCGTTCGGTCGTCGTTCTTGGCACCGCCCGGCTCGTGGAAGATCCCGCCGAAAAAATGGAAGCCATGCGCATCTTCACCGAACACGTGCTAAAGGGCCGCTGGAACGATGTTCGTCGCCCCTCCGAGCAGGAACTGAAGGGCACCATGGTCCTGGCCTTGCCCCTCGAAGAAGTTTCCGCCAAGGTGCGCACCGGCGGCCCGGTGGATGACGAGGCCGATTACGCTTTGCCCGTCTGGGCGGGCGTCCTACCGCTCGAAATGGTGGCCCAGCCGCCGCAAGCCGACGCGCGCCTGAAAAGCGATACGCCTCTTCCCCCCTACCTGAAGAACTATTCGCGGTAGCAGCACCCGCACAAGCGCTTCGCGTTCCGAAGCGGGAAGGAACTGTTGGCGACAAAGCACTCCCTCCCCCTGCCTGTTTTTGTAAAGGATATCAAAACAAAGGGGATACAGGAGCGAGAGTGCGCAAGTATGTGAAAACAGGGCGGTTAGAATTTGCTTGTTTTGAGTTGCAAGGCCTTTGTTTTGATATGGATGCGGACAAGTGGAACTGCGGGGCGAGCGTTCAACTGCGGATCGACCGAACATAATAAATTATATAACAATTAGTATACGGTGTCAATAGATAATTTAGGGGGTCGGAGCTTTAGCTCCGACATTAAGTGCTTGGCTTTCCTTGGGCTTCAGCCCCGGAAGAAAGTCCTCCCAGCATTTTTCCTCAGCGGCTGAAGCCGGTTGTGTGCCGATTCTTTTTGTCGGACCTGAAGGTCCGACCCCCGATAGCTGAACACTGAGAACCGCAACGGGTCTTGGGCTTCTCTTTCCCCCTCCCCGTTCTTCGCCGAAAACTTAGAACTGATAACTGAATCCTGAGAACCGTACTCTTACGGCTTGCTCGCTTCCGCCGCCGGGGTCTCGGCCGGGGCTGCCCCTCTCTTATACATGATCTTCTTCGTTCCACCCCCGCAAGTACCCACCACCTTGCCTTCCGCGTCCTTGTCCTTGTCCACGATTTCCAGCGTGTACGACTTCACGCCTTTTGCGTCCAGCTTCGCTGCGATTTCCGTCTTCAACTCTTCACAGGGCTTTGCCGCTTGCGCGTGTCCGCACACCGGCACAAACAACAGCACGCCAATTGCCACTAACAATTTCATAGTGTGATCTCCTTCGTCGGAATCTCCGCCTCGCCACGCAGCATAGCACGCGTTCAACACGCGCGGACGCGCATCGCGTAGCACCTTCACCCTAAAAGGTACGGGATAAGCTCAATCTCCGATTCCCTGGGAAAGATCGCCTACTGCAAAAGAAATCGAGGGCCATTCGCCAGGTGAAAAGCATTAGGATGGTTGGGGTTCCAGCGAGCCGGCGGAAGAGGAATCGAGGAGGGAGCCGTGCGTAGCCCACGATCCATCGCATGGTTGCTTGGTTTGGGGCTGGTGGCGCTGTGTGTCCACGCTGCGGGCCGCGGAGGCGAGAAGAGCGCTCCGGCAACCGCGGACACTCCGCCTGCGTCTGTGCAACTGACAGCCGAGCAGGATCACCAGCGCATCATGGACCTGCTGCGCATCACGGCGATCCGGCGCGGCGCCGACGGCGATCCCAATTCGCCTAATTCCGCTAACTATGACGAATCCAAGGCCAACGTTTATGCGAGTCTTCCCGACCCGCTGCTTCTGAAAGACGGCAAGAAGGTCACGTCGGCGGAGATCTGGTGGAAGCAGCGCCGCCCGGAGATTGTGGAGGATTTTGACAGGGAGATTTACGGCCGCGCACCCAAAGCGACGCCCAAAGTGAATTGGGAAGTGACCAGCACAACCCGGGAGATGCGCGAAGATATCCCGGTGATCACGAAGAAGCTCGTGGGGCACGTGGACAATTCATCCTACCCGTTGATTACCGTGGACATTCAGTTGACGCTGACTACTCCCGCCAATGCGACGCGGCCCGTGCCAGTTATCATAGAGCTCCGCTTCAGCCCGGAGTTTATGGCTGCTCTGATGAAGCGCATGCCGTCACCCCCGCCGGGTGCGCAGAGTCCTACGGCCTGGCAGGGGCAGGTGCTCGCCAAGGGTTGGGGCTACGCGATTCTGATTCCCACGAGCGTGCAGGCCGACAACGGCGCGGGCTTGACGCAAGGCATCATCGGCCTGGTGAACAAGGGGCAGCCGCGCAAGCTGGACGATTGGGGCGCTCTGCGCGCGTGGGCCTGGGGCGCCAGCCGTGCCCTCGACTATTTCGAGACCGACAAGAGCGTGGACGCGAAACAAGTGGGCCTCGAGGGCCATTCGCGCTACGGCAAAGCGGCCCTGGTGGCGATGGCCTACGACCCGCGTTTTGCGATTGTTTACGTGAGTTCTTCCGGCGAGGGCGGCGCCAAACTTTTTCGCCACGACTTTGGCGAGCAGATCGGCAACGTCGCGGGAACCGGCGAATACCATTGGATGGCGGGCAACTTCCTCAAGTACGACGGGCCGTTGAGCGTCAACGACTTGCCAGTGGACGCGCACGAATTGATTGCGCTGTGCGCCCCGCGCCCGGTGTTTATCGGCGCTGGCGCGACCCAGGGAGATGGATGGGCGGACGCCAAGGGGATGTTCCTGGCAGTCGCAGGCGCCGGGCCGGTGTACAAGCTCCTGGGCAAGATGGACATGGGCACCACGGAATTTCCCCCGATCGAAACGGCGCTGATCGACGGTGATATCGCCTTTCGCCAACACAGCGGTGGGCACACTCCTGCGCCGAACTGGCCGACATTTCTCAGCTTTGCGTCGCGCTACATCAAGGGCCCGCCGGTGAACTGAGGAAATGCAAGAGGGATGCCTCGCTGCGCCCGGTATGACGGACGGTCAAGTTGAAGGGGAGAAAAGCGGCGCCGATGCGCCGCACTCCAAACTAGTTCCGTTCCAACTTGTTTCAGCAAATCCCTTCGAGAATACTCTCTCCGTGTTCACGTCAGATGCTTGGACCGCCCTTTGGCCCAAATAGTTGAAACGGCACTAGTGGTAGGAGCAGCCGCCACCGCAGCAGCCACCGCCTCCGCCGGAGAAGCCGCCCGAGGGCGTGGAGGAACTGCCGGAACCGGTCGTGGCGAAAACGGAAAGCTGGATGGCGGCTTTCTTGCTGGAGCACTTGGGGCAGGAGATTTCCTGCTGCTTGTTGATGACAATCTTTTCAAAGCGCTCGTTGCAGTCTTCGCAGATGTATTCGTAAATGGGCATTGCCGGGAATCCTCCAGATGGGCTTTCGATCGCTTGTTTCACTCAAGAAACAATTATAACGCAGGTGGCGCGCCCGCGTCCTGAGCCATGAATTCCCCGCGGACGCCGCATCCCTTGATGAAGTCCGGAAGGCGTATGGTGCACCACCGGGCCGGAACGATCGGCCATGTCTTTCAACTTCGCGGCGAAAAGCAGATTCATCGCACAAAAGACGTGCGATGGAAAAGAGTGCCTCGCTTCACTCGGAATGACACTTTCACCCGTTCAACGAGTTTGTAACTCAGGATGCTAAGACGTCATGTACCAGCCGCCATTCACGCTGATGGTCTGGCCGGTGATGAAGTCGCTTTCCGCCAACAAGACAGCGGCGCGCGCGATCTCTTCCGGCGAGCCGAAGAAGCCCACGGGCAGGCGTTCCGCGCAAGCGTTGGGATTGGTGGTAATCATGTCCGTTGCGATGAGCGCCGGGGCAATCGCATTCGCCGTGATGCCCTCTTTCGCTAGCAGCGCCGCATAAGAGTGCGTCAGACCGATGAGTCCCGCCTTGGATGCGGCATAGTGCGGACCAATGACGCCACCGGTTTGTGCCGCGACGGAGGAAAGATTGATGATGCGTCCCCAATGGCGCTGGCGCATCGCGGGGAGGACGCGCTGAGTGACGAGGAAAGCAGACTTGAGATTGACGTCAAGGAGGTGGTCCCAATCGGCTTCTGTCAGCTCACCGAACGGCTTGATTTGGGCGATCCCGGCGTTATTTACGAGGATGTCCACGGGACCGAGGTCGCGTTCGATGGCGGTGACCAGGCGGTCAACTTCCGCAGAGACGGAAACATCGGCCTGGAGCGCAACGGCGCACGAACCAAGTTTGCGGATCGCCGCGCAGACGTCCTCTGCCGCCGCATTTTCCTTGCGATAGTTCACGGCCACTTGCGCGCCCGCGCCGGCAAGCGCGACGGCAATGGCGCGGCCGATGCCGCGGCTGGCGCCGGTGACCAGGGCAATGCGGTTTTCCAGTTTTCGCGACATGCAGGTTCTCCTCGCCTAAGGATAGCGCAGAAGAATAGAAACGGCCCCGGGGAACCGGGGCCGTCGAAAGAGCGAAAGGTCACAGACAGGATGTTGGATTAGTCCCGGGACTGCAGCTGTAAAAGCGGCGGCAAGCCGCCACACTCCAAACGAAGCAACCCAAGAGGGCCCGCCTCAGAAGGCGGCCGCTACAAGGATGACAAGGGCGTTAGTCGCCGGCCACGGCTTCGGCGGCAGCTTCTTTGGCTGCTGCGTTGCCGTCGGCTGGGGCGATGGTTACGGGCTTGTTGGCGTTGGTGAAGTTGGCCGGCACCGCCTTGGCGATGTCGCTGACTGCGCCGATCTGCACGACGGTCGGCTGCGGCTTCTTCAAAACGAGCTCTTCGTAGATGGCGCGAACTTTGGCCTGCTCTTCGAGAGCCTTCTTGCGGCGGAGGCGGTTTTCCTCAGCGGCGGTCACCGGGATATCGTGCTCGATGTGGCGCACGCGCGCGGCGTCAGCCGCGTCAATCACCAGCGAGTGCTCGTAGGAGCTTAGGTTGACGCTCTTGCCCTTGGCGTAGATTTCATGCTTGCCGTGGGTCTTGTACCACTCGGCCACAGTCGCGTTCTTGTGCATGTTTTCGATGATCTGGCGCCAGCCAATGCCGGTGTTGTACGCGCAGAAGCTGATTTCGCCCTGCTGCGTGCCGTAGGGGATGATGCACATTTCGGTGCGGCGGAAGTCGTAGTTGAACAGATCCTGGAACCACATACCGGCGATGAACAGGAAGTTCCAGGGGTCCTGGGCGCGGCGCTTCATGGCGTCTTCGTAGGTGCGGTCGGGAGAAGTCCTGCCATACTTGGTGGTGGAACGCTTGGTGAGCGCCCAGGTCTTATCGAATTTCTTGAAGAGGTCGTACAGCTTCAGGCCCTTGGGGCCTTCAAAGGGCTTGTAATTCTTCAAGAGGGCCATGGCCATCATGAAGTTGGAGAAGCTCTTGCCGCGGGCGGCATCGGTGATGACGGTAACATCCTTGATGAGTTGCTGCGCGTCCAAGAAGCGCGGCACGGGAGCCCATTCCTTGGTTTCCTTGTTGATCATGATGGCGGTGCCGACGCCGCAATTGGGGTGGCAGCCGCAGGAGACCGAACCCCACTGGGATTCCTTGCCCTTGACCATGTCCGCGAAACCCGCGAAGGTGCTGATAAAAGAGATGGGGAACCAATCGCGGTTGGGTTCGATTCGGCCAACCTGCTTGCTGACATCGTTGGCGAGGTGCGAAAGGGTGTAGCGCTGGCGCAGACGCCGCTCGGGAGTAATGTCTTCGTCGCGGCCAGTAAAGGAAACGGGCTGGAAGCTGATGAAGGCGATTTTCTTGGGGTTCTCCATCGCGAACTTGACGATGGCGCCGACTTGATCGTTGTTCACGTTGTTGACGATGGTTACAACGAGCACGATTTCGATGCCGGCTTCGTGCATGTTTTCGATGGCGCGCAGCTTGACGTCGAAGAGGTTGCCGATCTGGCGATGGCTGTTGGCGTCGTTGCCGATACCATCGAACTGGAGATAGGCGTAGCGCAGCCCGGCTTCAAAGGCCTTCTTGCAATATTCCTTGCTTTTGGCGAATTCGATGCCATTGGTGGCGGCTTGCACGGAGTTGTAGCCAACCTTGCGCGAATAGCGGATAGCATCGAAGAAATACGGGCTCATCGTGGGCTCGCCGCCGGAGAACTGTACGGACATCTGGCGGCGCGGCTTGATCTTTACCGCGTTATCTAGAATTTCGGTGATTTCTTCCCAGGAAAGCTCGTGGACGTAGCCAACCTGGTTGGCGTCCATAAAGCAGGGATCGCACATCATGTTGCAGCGGTTGGTCAGATCCACGGTGAGGACGGAGCCGCGGCCATAGCGGACGTTGGATGAACCGTGCCGGTGCAGGCCCTCGTCGTCGTGTGCCGGGATATCGCGCCCGGGGAACTGCGATTCAATCCACTTGAGGAAGCTGGAGTCCATGGCCATCAGGTCCTCGTAGTGGCCGTGCTGCGGGCAATCCTTGACCATCCAGACCTGGCCATCGCGCTCGACGATCTGCGCTTTGATTTCGCCGACCTTTTCATGAGCAAGGTCGCGCCAATCTTTCGCGCCACTGATGATGGCCTCGCGGGCTGCTTTCACGCAGGCAGGGCAGAGCGAGTCTGTCTGCCGCGGGAAGCCCAGCGTCGGCTTGGTCCTTTCCCAAGATTTCAGGAGCGGCTTATCCGACCACTGCGGGGTAATGGAAGGGTTGGGATTGCGTTTGTTGAAGTATTGAATGGTATTGAAGGTGATACCCGCCGTCTTGCAAACGACCCAGTCCATGGACCGGAAGAATTGCGCGCTGAGAGGATTCGGCATGCAGCTATAGCCTCACTTTCAAGAAGAACAACGCAAACTCAAATTAAAACGACAATAATGAACCAGGATGAAACAGCCCCAAGGCTTTTTTCAGAGTACCACGCACCGAAGTGCGTCCGTAAGTCTTGCGACGCCTATAGTTTGTACATGGCGGGGGGCGGAGGCCAGCAGGATACGGTGAATGGTCAAAAATAGGGGTTGAACGGCACCGGAGACCAGCAAATGGGCTCTCACAGGTGACTCTTTGGCGGTTTACTCTCAGGGCGCAGGTGCCCACAGTTTACGAAAAATCGGGTGATTCCCGGCTGGCTCTACTCGTTGAGAGTGGGGTGCAGCACCGCGATGAGGAAATGGGCGAAGTGCGCGGCGTCGTCGTCCATCTGCAGCCAGCGCACCACACAGTGGTCGGAGAGATATTTGGCGACCCGCGATTCGGGGATGCCCAAGTGGTCGGCCAATTGCGGCCGGATGGACTCCCCACGGCGGGCCGCGCTGCTGCGCATCAGGTTGGGAATGGCCACCCGCAGGGTTTGGCAGGCTTCGACATAGTAATACGTCGTGAGGTCGGAATCGGTCAGCACCCACACTCCCGGACCGGCCGGCGCTTTATCTGCCGCATCCAGCTTGGTGGGCGGACAAGCCAACAGACGCCGAAAATTCATTTCCAATTGTGTGAGTCGCGAGGCCAGCCCCGGATCGCCGGAGCGTCCGCGCAGGCTGGGAGCGACGGGTGATTCCGCGGAGAGTTCGAGAGGCTCCGCAGGACGAGCGCGCCGCTCCTCAGAAGCATCAAGGACACGGGGCGGCGGCGTAGCAGGGCGCACTTCTCTTGGTGTTGAGACTGTTTGCTCGGGACGTTTCGAGGAGCGGCGATGATCACGCCCACCACGGCGGCCGCGTCTATGCCTCTTTGCAGGGGCAGGGGCGCTCGGTTCCTGGGGCACTTCTGTTTGTGTCGGTTCCGCCGCGGGAGCAGCAGTTTCCTGCGCGACTGGCTCTGGCGACAGCGTACTCACAGCGGCTTCGCTTGGCGCAACTTCCGACAAATCAGCTGGAGCGGCTGATACGGGAATTTCCGCAGCCTCGGTGGCACCAAGACGCGTGGCGCTTTCCTGGGCCTTGGTCTTCCAATCGGCGCGACGGAAGCGCTCCGCCGCGGTCACGTACCATTTGCCGGCATCCTCGGTCTTGCCATTCGACTCGAAATAGCGCGCCAGCTCAAAGGCGACCATGGCGTCGCGCGTTTTAAGAAAAAGAGCCGTGAGCTGCCCGGCGGGATCCTTGCCGGTCCGTGCTCTTCGGATTCGTGCGGTGATCTGCTTCCAATCGGCCATACTGTGATGGCATTCTAACAGCGAATCCAAACTTCTGCCAACGGGCGCCTCAAGAAACTTCCCGGACGCCTTGAGCGGCCGGGGCCGTTTGCTTCCACGGCTGTTTTACTGATTGACGTCAGGCCGTCCACAAAGTATTCTCTCCCAGGTGTGCGAGGAGACGCAAATGCAAGCGCGACGTGTCATTTTCGCGACCGCCCTCTCTTTTAGCCTGATGACCATCCCCGTGTGGGGAGCGCCCACGGCTGCGCTCGGGACCGTGATTGCCGCGGAGGGCGCTCATGTGGGTGAGGCGAAGGCGGAGGTCGGAACCACGGTTTACGGTGGCGATAGTCTCAGCACGGAACTGCAGGGCAGTGTGCAGGTCCGCACGGGCAAGGCACGGCTGCTCCTTCTGAGTTCCAGCCGCGCCGTGGTCAGTGACAGCGAAGGCGCGCCTGCCGCAAAGCTTCTGAGCGGCGCAGCCACGTTTTCCACGGGGAATGCCCAAGCGTTCACCTTGTTTGCCTCCGCGGCGGCTATCCGTGCGCAAACCGATGCGCCAACCATCGGCCAGGTGTCGTATATAGGCCAGCAGGAATTGCTGGTACACGCGACTCGCGGATCCCTGGTTGTTACCGTGGACGCCGATACACAGATCATCCCGGAGGGAACTTCCTACCGCGTGCTGATGGATCAGCCCGAAGAGATGGCCCAGGGACCCGCCGGTGCAGGTTCGGGTAAGGAAGAATGGCCAGGAAATCACCATGAACCACGGAAGGCAGGGCGCAACCGTTTTATATACGTGGCTGGCGCTTTAACCGCAGTGGCAACGTATCTAGCGGTTTCGGAAGCGCTCGAGAGCGCTCAGCGGCCCTAATTTCAGCAGCATGAGCTTCGGAAGTAGAGAAGGGGCCACTAGCTGGCAAATGTAGTGGCCTTTTTCCTTTTGTAAGCGGAAGAAATCCTTTCCTACAAGCTGGCGACGACCTCAATTTCGACCAGGGCATCCTTGGGCAGCCGCGCGACTTGCACGGTGGAACGCGCCGGCGGAGCGGCCGAGAAATAGCGGGCGTAGACCTCGTTCATGGCCGCAAAGTCGTTCATGTCCTTGAGAAAAACCGTGGTTTTGACGACATGGCTTAGGGACGCGCCGCCCGCCTCCAGGATCGCCTTCAGATTTTGCAGTACGCGCTCCGTCTGCTGCTGAACCGTTACACCGGCAAATTCTCCCGACGCCGGGTCCAGTGCAATCTGCCCGGAAATGAACAGGAACCCATTGGACTTGATCGCCTGGGAGTAAGGCC
>Ga0326728_10008063_pt1 | contig 26504 bp, 28 predicted proteins | sample MB3enrmetagenome_FD_207602 | JGI IMG/M metagenome (GOLD analysis project Ga0326728, IMG submission 207602) | Lab enriched peat soil microbial communities from McLean, Ithaca, NY, United States - MB31MN | ecosystem: Environmental > Terrestrial > Soil > Wetlands > Peat | place: USA: New York... | reverse complement strand
TAGACCAGTTACAAACCGACCCGTTATTCACTTCGAGGCGGAGTCAGCCCAAGGCTTGCCCATACCTTGGCATCCAACTCGAAACGCGGGCAGCGAGGGTCTTGCAGAATGGCCCGTGCGACTCTCCGCGTAACAGTCAGCGGAGCCCTCTCTTGGATCACCCCAGCGGATCGGTATCGAAAGTTGATCGTGATGAAGTAGGGCGCGCGCGGCGGGACCAAGTCGTCCCATTCAACCTCGATACTTTTGAGCCCGATTTCGAACTCTAAACCCGAACGAGAAAGCCGAACGAATCTCACGAACGAGAAAAACACCGTGGCGCAAGCAACCACAACGATGCTCCCCGTGGCAATCGCGATGGGCCAAAGGGGGCTGCTAGCGGCCGTCGACTCATGGGTCGTTGCGGACTCCGCGAAGGCTGCGCCAATCCCGACGAGCGTCATCGCAAACAGCACCGCCGCAACGGGGGACAGTAGCCAATTCGCGCGGATGCTTTGCGAACCCTCGCGGCGCGATTCCGACCTCACGAGCAACCCCCTCCGAGAGCGCACCCCGGGACCCGTCCAACCTTCGGTAGAAATCGACGTTTTATACCATCCTCCCCCTCCCGGTCTCTCGGAGGACACCGTGCCGGATACGGCGCGGTGGTGGACTGACAAGGCCGAGGAGTACGTGGGATGGTTGAGGCAAGAGAGCGAGCTAAGCGAGGGGTATCTGATGCGCAACCGGCGATACCTAGTTGCGTTCCGCCGGGATTGCGAGAGGGCCGGGATCGCCCCGCCCGAGGGCCCCACGGACGTAGACCGCGAGCATGTCCGCGCGGTCAAGGGTTGCGGCCTTTGGGGACCTCGGACGCTGAAGACCAAGTTCAGCGTCCTTCGTGGGTTCCTGAGGTGGACGGGCAACCCCCTTTCGGATGGGAAGAACCCGGTATGGCGGCTTCCGTCCGGCTCCGTGGACCGGCGAAAGTGGGTAGACCGAGGGGACATGGTGGCCCTCTACCGCGAGGCGGAGGGGCGGCTCCGGGTGCGGGTCGTCCTTCAAGGGTTCAACGGGTTGAGAGAGTGCGAGGTCCGGCGGTTGAGGGTCCGAGACCTAGGCCTAGGGCTCCCGCGTCCGTCCGTGACCATTCGTGGGAAGGGACGGTTCGGCGGGAAGTACCGGACCATCCCTATGGACCCCATGACCCACGCGGTCCTCGACAGGTGGGTCGCCGGAAAGGGACCGGACGAGGCCCTGTACCCGGTTGGGCACACGGTCGCCGACGGGGAACTTGCCACCCTAGGCAGGAAGGCGGGAGTCTTCGCCCGGGTGACCGGCCATGTCCTGCGCCGGTCCTTCGGGCGGATCGCCTACCTGGCCGGGGTCCCCCCGCCGACGATACAGCGAATCTACGGCCACGCCTCCATCGACCAAACCCTACACTACATCGGGGTGGGGGAGGAGGAGATGGTGGCCGGACTCGCGGTGTTCGACACCCACATGAGGGAGGGCATGGACCTAGCCCTCTCGGCCCCCCAACGGCAAACGGTGTTCTGAAGATGAGGCGCTTCTCTGACGGAGAGTGGGCCCAGTCGGATTTGAACCGACGACCTCCCGGTTATCAGCCGGGTGCTCTAGCCGACCTAAGCTATGGGCCCCGGGCGCGGGAGAGGCGTTCGCCTTTAGAGATTTCGCCCAAAACGGACCGACCCGCGGCCACCGCCGGCCCGTGTCCGAGGGCGGCTGTCCAAGCTGCCTTTGCCAAAACGCGAACCTCGTCCTGAAGTCGAATCAAGGCCCGGACTACATACCCGCAGCCGAGTCCGTGGATGGTTCGTGAACTGAGAGGAGCGAGAAAGTGACGAGTGAGTCTAACCGAGTTGGGAGTGTCGCGTTAGTCGTACTGGTGAGTCTTGGGTTGTTGTTCACAGCGACCATCGCGATGAGCGCGCGGGCCTCTGGAAGCCCAGGATCGCCGACCGTTGCCGTCCTCCCGAGCGGAGCCGGGCAGTCCGGCCCGGCCGTGACATGCGGGGAAACCGACATTCCGCTCGCCTCGGCCGCGCCCTACGCGGCTCTAGGCGGTACCTCGATCACCAACACCGGGCCTAGCGCCCTGACCGGGGATATCGGTGTCTACACGGGAACCTCCGTGACGGGCTTCCCTCCGGGAACCTATACGGGGACCAAGAACGTGGACAACTCGACCTCCAAAGCGGCCCAAGCGAACCTGACCATCGCGTTCAACGACGCCAAGGGTCTCACGAACTGCCCGGTCAGCGTCGCCGGGAACATCGGCGGACAGACGTTGGCCCCGGGATTGTACAAGTCGACCTCCACCCTCGCGATCTCCTCGGGCGCTCTCACCCTGAGCGGCGGGGGAAACCCCAACGCGGTCTGGGTCTTCCAGGTGGCCTCGGCGCTTACGGTCGCGTCGGGTCGGACGGTCATTCTCTCGGACGGTGCTCAGGCAGGAAACGTCTTCTGGCAGGTCGGAAGCTCGGCGACGTTCGGGACAACCTCGGCCATGAAGGGAACCGTGATGGCCTATGCGTCGATCACGATGAACTCGGGATCCACCCTCAACGGCCGGGCCCTGGCGGAGACCGGAGATGTCACTCTGGCCGATAGCACGATCACCGTACCCTCCACCACGGCACCCAGCACCTATCCGGTGACGTTCACGGAGAGCGGCTTGCCGGCGGCGACGAGCTGGTCGGTGACCTACGGTGGGGTCTGGAGCAGCTCCACGACGACGACGAATGTGTTCAACGTCGTGAGCGGGACCTACACCTACACGGTCAACCTGGCCGGGTACATCGCCACCCCGGCGTCCGGCAGCGTAACGGTGAGCGGGGCGGCGGCAGGCCAGGCGATCGCGTTCGCGGCCGGCGCCGCCGGAACCGCCACCGTCACGTTCACGGAGTCCGGGCTGGCCGCCGGCACGAACTGGTCGGTTACGTTCAACACGGTGCTGAAGAACTCGACCACGACGACGATCGCGTTCGCCGCCATGGCAAGCGGAACCTACACTTACATCTCGGGCGTGGTCGCTAATTTCACCGCAAGTCCTGCATCGGGCGGTCTGGTGGTCAACGGGACGGCGGTGGGTCAGTCGATCGCGTTCAGTTCCACAAGCAGTAGCAGTTCTTCCGCCGGAACCCCGCTCTGGGTTTGGGTCGTCATCGGGGTCGTGGTGGTCGCGGCAATCGCCGGTATCGGCGCGGCCATCGCTCGAAGCAGCCGAGGCAAACCGAAGCAGCCGGAGCAGCCGGAGCAGCAGCCACCGAAGTAGACGGCTCGGAGCAGGCCTACCGCGGACGGCCCCCCTCAGCGAAAGCGAGCCGGGGGGGCCTAACCACTTCACCCTTCTTCATCTCGCCCACGAGACAGCTGTTGCGATCCACGTCCCCCTTGCGTTGCTCTCGGATCTGAACAAACCTGAAGCCTTTGCCGCGAGGTCCTCGCCAGCTTCTGTGCCCAGAACTCCTCAAGCTCCCTCTCTTGGCCAGGGAGCCAAGGTGCCGTTCCATCCTCTCGAGGAGGGTCCAAGATCGCCGCTACGTCTCCGTATGGACTATCGACCGGAGCGGCCAAAGACATGCGCAAGGAATGATTCCGGGACGGAGCTTATTACGCTCCATCGGAGTGACCTCGGCCCGTGACCGGCAAGGGCAAGCGTCTCGAGGCGGCGAACTTTGAGAGAGCGGAGGCCGCTGTAAGGTGGGAGGATGCGGATAACACGGCCAGCGAGACCGGTCGCGCCTCCGATAAGACGAGGGCGGAAGAGGACGATCGCGCCCTGATCGCGGCGGACCGTAAGATCAAGAAGATCGAGGCTGAGCCGTAACGGGCAGCTGCCCTGCGGCGCCCGACTCCCAGCCTTCGGCGCGCCCGGTCCCCTTGGAACTCGTGCGGAAACGCACGCCCGGTCGAATCTCACGCGTTCGAGGCCGGAACGACCCCGCCGTCCGAACCCCTGGGACGGACGCGAGGAGTCTTCGACCGCCCGGGCCCGTTGTCGACAGGACCCCCTCCTCGCGGAAACGCGCCCGGCATTCCTCGACCTGAACTCCAGTTAAGGGAACCTTATTTGACGGGGATTCCAGTGCGAGGTCGTGTCGGACTCTAGCGTCGGCAGCCTACCGCTCGGAGTGGCCATCATCGCCGTCCTGGTCGGGATCTTTGGGTTCTTCGTCCTGGTCGGCGGGCTCCTGCTGCTTGCCTCCGCTGCCGGCTACGCCCTCGGGGGAGTGTGGGTCACGAGCGTCTTCGGCACCACCGGAACGATCGCGGGGATCATCATCTCGATCATCGGGCTCGTCATCCTAGCCGTGGCGGTCGGCCTCTGGAACCAAGAGCTCTGGGCGCTGGTCCTCGCCATTCTCGTGCTGCTCGTCTACGCGGCCGTGGAATTCGTCGCCGCCGCGTGGCTCGGTCTCCTCATCGTCGTCCTCCTCCTCATCTACATGGTCGCGGTCGCGAAGCACTTCGACTAGGCGGCGCCGTCCCCAGGCCCGCCTCGTAAGATCCGACGACCCTTTCCGAGGCGGGAAACGGCAGCCCGATCTCGCTCCTGGCACGTCCCGGCCGGTCTCCGCTCGCCGGGGCGGGAGGACGCGTGAGAGCGTATCTCCTCGCGTTCGGCCTGGCCACGGTCGTCCTGGGGCTCTTCCTGCTGTTCGTGGGGTACGTTCATATCGGGTGCACGGTCGGCGGCACCTCCGCGGACCCGACCTTTTCCCACTGCAGCGGAGCTACGGACCTCGAGGTTGGTGGAGCGGCCCTTACGGTCGCGGCAGCCCTGATGTTCCTCGGGAGTTTCGTCCCGGACAGTTCCTCCCGTTACAAGTGACGGCCGATCGGTACGCCTTCGCCGAAGGTCCATCTCGCCGGGAACGTCGGACTTCGAAACGGGGCTGGGCCCCAATTCTTGATAACCCCGTCGTCACGTCGCGCTCGACGGAACGCAGCGTCGCACCGCGCGGTCCTGTCCGACCTCCACCCCCGACCGGGGCGCGGGGCCGCCCGATGGCCGTCTTCAGGTGCCGGTCCGCACGCGGGCGCCGGGTCCGAAGGCATACCAGAGGAGGACCGCGGCGACGATCAGGATCAGAAGCCCGAACGGGCCGATCACAAACAGGAAGAGAATCGCCAGTAGGACAAGCACCAGGGCACCGGCCAGACCGATTCTGTGGACTGCCATGGTTCCTGTTACGAGGAGGAATGGGATGATGCTTCGCTTGATTCACCTTAAGGAGCCCCTTGACCCACGTTTTCCGCTCTGGGAATTGTATGGCAGCACAACGCCGAGAGACGGTCTCTTTCCTGGAGGGAAAGAGAATGCCGCGCCGTGTCCGAGTGAAGTTCGCCGCGCCGAACTCCGAGGGAGCCAAGCGGGTCTCGTTCCTGGAAGGGCAGAAGTCCCCGCGAAGGGTCCGCGTGACGTTCCTGCGGGCGAAGGGTCCGAAGGCCCGGAGCCGCTGAACTCGACTGACGGCGGCACGCGCCGCCACGGAGGCGCGGGGGCGGGCGGCTCCGCCTACGGCGCGAAGCGGTGGTCGACGCGGTCCCGACGTTCGGGGAGGCAGGGCGCGGCACCGACGAAGTTCTCGGGGGACGACGGACCGTCCTCTCTATACCCCCGAGTCCAAGCCCGATTCTTTCTCGATTCCTCTCCACCCACCCCGCGCGCGCCGCCCCCCACGGGTAGAGTGCCTCGACCTCTTCCGCCTAGGGATCGAATTCATCGCCCAGGCCGAGCGACGGGCCCGCCGACCTCGCGGGTCCTTCCGCCGCGGAGGCCGGCGGGATCCTCGAAGGGCCGGCGGGGTCACGCGGTACAGGATGGGTCGGGGCTCTCCGGCGTGGAAGGGAAGACCCGGTTCCCGCTCCCTTCGGCCGAGTCGAGGGCGTCGATCGCGTTGAGGACGTTGATCGCCCCCTTTCCGCGGGGGGTGAGCCGGTAGTTCTCCCCCGGCAGGTGCGCGACCAGCCCGCTCTCCGTCAGTTTGCGGAGGTGGAACGCGATCTTGGACGTGTCGTCGAGATGGGCCGCCTCCAAGGCCTGGGTGAAGCTGATCGGCCCATCCGCGAGGCGTCGGAGCACCAGGCGGCGGATCGGGTTTGATAGGGACTCGAGGGTCTCGTGAGCATCGGCCGCGGCGACCGAGGCCCGTACGGCGAGCGCCCCGGTGGCCGTGATCTTGTTCGGGTCGTAGGCCACCGCAAGCGGGCCCTTGCCCTCGAGGACCGCCCGCATCGCTTCGAGCAGCGCGGCGATCTCTTCCTCCCGGTGGCGTGCGAGGAGCTCCTCGATCGCCGCGAGAACGACCGCCGCCTTATCCTTGGACACGACGAATCCCTCCACGGCATCCCGAATGCGGACCGGGTTCTCTGGGTCCAGGGGAAAGTAGCTCACTTTCGCGGGTGTGGATCGGACGGGAGGGGGGGAGATCAGAAGGACCTCGTAACCACCCTCCTTGGCGAGGGACTTGGCGTACTGGAGCGGGTCGAGCGGTTTCGCTCCGACCCGGGCGAGCGCGAGCTGCTGGCTCACCAGCTCGAGGACCCGGATGACGTGGGCGGACTGTATCGGTTTCCGGACGTAATCGATCGCCCCCAGCTGCAACGCCTGGACAGCCCGTTCTACGGTCGCGCCCGCCGCCAGCATCACGACCTGAAGGCGGGGCCACCGCTCCCGGGCGCTCGTGAGGAGCTCGAGCCCACTGCGTCGACGCACCTCGAGGCCGGCAAACATCACATCGAACTCTCCCGCCTCCAAGGCCTCGATAGCCTCTTGGGCCGAGGACACCGCGGTCGCGCTGTGTCCGTTGTCGCCGAGGAGGGCGGCCAGACCCGCTCCGGAATCGGCGTCGTCGTCGACGATGAGCACCCGCATCCATCCCTCCTAGAGCCCTGGAACGGCTCGCCGCCGCTACGCAGACCGAAGCATGAAAAGCCCGCCTTTAATCCTTGCTCGACCAAGCGGCTTGGGGCCCGGAGTGACCTCTTCGGACCGAGGTTCGGGCGCTCCTCGCCTCCCGGGGGCCCATCGGGGAGGTACGCCCGGCTCGCCCTTACGTCCTGACCTTGCCACCGTCGCGCTTTCTTCGGTCGAACCACCGAAAGGTCCGGCCCGATGCCTCCAAGCGTCCTGCCACCTCGTGCGCCATTTCCGCCGGGCCTCCTCAATTGCACCCAAGGGCGGGGTTAACCCCAGGCCGCCTCTCGTTCGATCGGAGAGCACAGAGGTAATGCCAATGGAGAACACAACGCACGAAACGAATCCTACCGCGACGGAGAAACTCGCTCGCGTACCGGGCGAGGTTGGCACCACGATTGTAGAGGGCACGGAAACGATCCTGGACAAGGGTGCGAGGATCATCGTTCATGCAGGAACGGTCGTCATCGAGGCCACCAAGGTCGCCGCGAAGGACGTCGTGGAGGCCACCGAGCGCCTCGGACATGACGCCAAGCAGGCGGTCTCGCCCACTCACGAGACCCCGAAGGCTTCGACCGCCTCCTCCGCGACTACGCGGTCGGCTTAGGAGAATGGGTCATGATCGGCTGGATCATCCTCGCCATCGTCATCGTCGCAGCGCTCGTATTCTTCGGGTACCTGGCGATCTGAGGGGTCCGTCCCGATGGATTGGGCAGGCGCCGGCAGCGCGGTGAGCCTGCGCGGTCGGCGCACGTATGGTGGGAACCCGGACGAACTCCGGAAGCCTCCGGCTTGGGTGCACCCTCGCGTAGGCGGTCCCAACCCTGCCCGCTCGTCGCCGTGAAGACAGCCGTGCGCCGACGCGGCTGAGCGGAACGGGGTCTCGATGGCGTCCAATCGATCGGCCCCGCTCACGGACGAAGGGAAGGGGCTCCGGCGGTTCGAGCTGGGAGCGGCCCTCGGTCTCGCCGGGGGCGCGGTCGGCCTGATACTGCCACTGACGGTGAACCTGCTCGCGCTGCATGAGGCGTTCGACATCTTCTCCTTCAACGCGACCCTGGTCGCCTTCACGTGGGTATTCGTCCTGGTAGGCGCCGTCCTCCTCGCGATCTCGTTAATCCTCTATCGGTTCGGGTTCAGCGCGCTTCGAAAATTCGACCGCTGGTTTCTGGCGGCCTCGATCCTCTGCAACATCGGGTCGATCGGCCTCGTGCTGATCGTCGTTTCCGCCGCCGTCGCGCTCTCGTCCTCGCCCGCGCTCGCCACGTGCATTCAGGGGGACCCGACGCATGCCCTCTCCTGTCTCCAGGCGATCCAGCCGTTCGCGGCGTGGTCCGTCATCGCGGGCTTCTGGCTCGCATGGCTGGGCGGCCTGGGGATCGTGACGGGGCTCGTGCTCGGCGGGCGACGCTACCGGCAGGGGAGGTTGATCGCGGGCGGCGCGCTGTACGCTCTGTTGCTGTTGGTGCTGATCGACCCGTTCGTGGCGCTGCTGTTCCCCATCGGAGGGTGGCAGTATCCGTTGCTCACCGTGCCGGTCCTCGCTCTGGCGGCTCCCGTCTTCGTCTACGTGGGCAGCCGGCGCAGCCTCGCGGATCGAGCCCCGCGGATGAGCCGGCGTCCTCGGCCCCGTGTCGGCATGCGAGCCGCTCCGGCTCCGAGCGCGGTGCGCCCCTCTAGCGGCGCCCACCGGGAGAGTCTCGCCGTTCGGGACGGACGAAGACTTGATTCCGGTTGAGGGCGCGGCTATCCCCCTCGAGGCGTCCTCAGGAGTAGGTGCGACAATGGTACAGAGGAGCTTGGTCACCCTGCTGGCAGCCTTGGGCGGAATACTCGTCATCCTCGGCGGAATCCTGGGATTCCTTCTGAGCCTCGGCCCTCGCGGATATGGCCCGATGTACTACGGAACGGCGTACGCGGCCGTGTTCGGGGCTCTGGCGGTTATCATGGGTGCTATCATCCTAGTCTATTCGGGCTTCACTCACCTTCGGGGTGCTGAGCGCAACCTGACCGGTGGAGTCGTGTTGATCGTCCTCGGTATCGTCACATGGATGGTCGTCGGTAACTGGATCCTGGTCGCCGTCGGTTCGTTCCTGACCGTCGTGGCCGGCCTGGTGCTTCTCGCCCAGGTCCTGGTTGACAGCCCTCGTGTCCGCGGGACCGAGCCGGTCTAAGGTCAATCTCGGTGGATTGCCCTGCGACCCCGGTCCGCCAGACCATAAAGTCCAACCCTTTCGGCCCGCCCCCCGGCGTCGGTCGGTACTATCGATTGCCGCTCGGGAGGCTTTCTATTCCCGTCCTTCCCTCGCGTAGAGGAGCCGGGTCCGAGGGATCCGATTCGGCCCTTCGTCGGTGGGCTATCGTCCTCTCGGTTCGAACGATAGGTCGAGCCGACCGATACGGACCGAGGATAAAGGGGCCAAAACTGAGCTGTGGGCCCTAGGCCTCGGCAATTCCTTGGGCATGTACGGTCCATGCTCTGGGACATCCGGTGAACCTCCCCACGGCGCGGGTCCCGGAGCGCTCGAGGGTAAGGGTCGCGGAGAACGAGCTGTGAAATGGCCTGAAGAATGGCGCGACAGGGCGCACCTTGGGTTCTAATTCCCACCTGCGAGAATCCGTCCTCAGAATCGCCGATCCGGGGGTGGGTCAGGAACCGGTTCCGCGATCCCCGCGTCACCTCGCGCCCGTTCGAATCTTCAGGGCAATCCTCGTTGGCTCGGAGGAGGACCGGGAGCTGGGACCCGACCCCGACCTCCCCGCATCGCGCGCGCCCGCTAATTCCAACCCGAAATCCCGTGATGGGTAGGCTCAATTACCCGTAGTGGGTGGCCAATCTAATGGCCGCGAAAAAGACCGGGGTATCGCTCATCGAAGCATCGGCGGAACGCATCGTCGTGGATACGAAGGTGGGAAGGGTCATCATCGAACCGGAAACGGTTCGGTTCCACCGCTCCGGCCGGGGCCGGGGTCGGATCCTTCTCGGCCCTGATTCCGGCGACTAGAGGGACGGAGAGGCCGCCGTCCCCCTGCGGGACCCAGTTCGGAGAAGCTCCGCGGTAACCTAAAGCCGAACTGGGGTCACGGGGGGCGCGGCGGACCGGGGTCCGATGAAGCAGGAGACTCGACCGATCGCAGCCTCGGTCCTCGGCCTGATCGCCGGGGCGGGTTCGCTGTACTGGGCGGCCTTGGAGACGTGGGTCGTCTGGACCGCGTCGACGAAGTCGGATAAGGTCCGCTCGCTCCTCGGCGGGTCGACCAAGGTCACCCCCGCGTTGCTGAACGAGCTCAGGAGCTGGTTCACCGCCTTGACCGTCCTCGAGGCGCTCGCGGTCCTGTTCGCGGTACTGCTCCTCCTGATCCCACGGCGTCACCTGCTCTTTGGCGGCTTGGTGCTCGTCCTGGCCGTGGCAGGGCTGGGGCTGCTCGACGCCTTCCCTTTCGGCATCGGCAAGACCGAACTGCTCGCGGGACTCGTCGTCTTCCCCGTCTTGGGCATCATCGGGGGCATCGCAAGTTTTCTGTTCCGCTCGGACGCCGAGTTCGCGCGGTCGTACGGGTTCGATTGAGCCGAGGGCCGCGGCGCAGGCCTAGGGGCTTGCCGCCCGTCGTCCGCGTGGCGGGCGGCGGCCGGTCCTGAGCGGGCGCGCGGAAGGAGGCGGCGGGCCCGAGGCGCCCGCTCCTGCGGAAGCGGTGCGGCTCCCCTTGCTCCAGATCCGGGAAGCCGCCACGCCCCGAAGGACCTCCGAGGGGCCATGGGCGATCGGCCCGCTGCGGACGTCCCGCCACCGCTGCTCGTGCGGAAACACGGAAGAGTAGCCCGAACCCCCGTGGAACTGGATGCCGTGGTCGAGGGTCGCGAGGGCGACCTCCGTCGCCCGGACCTTCGCCATCGCCGTCTCCGCCGCGCCGTCCGCACCCTCGTCGACGCGAGCGAGCGCTCGCTGGGTGAACAGCCAGGTCGCCTCGAGCTGGACCCCGTCGTCCACGAGGGGGAACGTCACCGCCTGGCGCTCGGAGAGCCGACGCCCGAAGGTGACCCTCTCGCCGACGTCCCGGACGGTCTCGTCCCACGAGGCTCGAGCCACGCCCAGGTAAATCGCGGCGAGCAGCCCCCGGTCGCGGACCAGCTCCCGCCGAAGGTACCGGAAGCCCTCGCCCTCCTCGCCGATGCGGTACGTCATGGGGACGGCCACGTGATCATAGACGACCGTGCCCCGGCGCTGCCACCTTTCCCCCAGGTCCGCTGGCGCGAGGCTCCTCGTAATCCCGGAAAGCTCCTGCGGGACGAGGAACCCCGTCACGCCCTCGGCGCCCAGAGTCCCCGGCGCCCGGCCGTAGACGATCGCCGCCTCCGCGTCCACGGCGAACGCCGCCTCGCTCTTCGTCCCGTGGAGCACGTAGTCCTTTCCGCGCCGCGTCACCTGGAGGGCCATCGCCAGCGCGTCCGAGCCCGCGGTGGGCTCGGTGATGTGGTTCCCGACGAGCGCCCTCCCGGCGAGGATCGGCCGGAACCACCGGTCGGCCATCGCCGGTCCGCCCCGCTCCGCGAGCACCGAACAGAACTCCGGCTGCATCGCGAGCTTGGCGAACGCCGTGCCCGCTCGGTAGGCCAAATGGAACAGCGCGACCGCCGCGCGGGCCGACGTCAGCCCCCGCCCGCCCAGCCGCCGGGGCGCGGTCAGGCCCAGCAGCCGCGCCTTTCCCAGCGCGCGGAACTCCGCCCGCGGGAACTCGGGGTGGCGGTCGAGCTCGCGGTAGCGACGGGCGAGCCGGAGCCGCTCGCAGACCTCCTCCACCTCCCCGACGATCGGGTCCCGCGGGAGCGGCCACAGCTCGGTCATGACGGGCCTCCTGGCCCCGCGGGCCCGGAACGAGGGTCGACCCGGCTCGGGGGGGCCTCGCCGATGATCCCCTCGCGGCGGAGCTCCTCGATCTTCGCCTTCGGATACCCGAGAAGTCCTGCGAGGACCCGCTCGTTGTCCTGCCCCAGCCAGGGAGCCCCCCTCCACACCCCTCCGGGGCTAGCCGAGAACTTCGGGGCGACGCCGGCCCCTCGCACGCGACCGGCGACCGGGTCCTCCCAGTCCAGGAACATCTCCCGCTGGGCGTAGTGCGGGTCCTTGGCGAGGTCGGCGATGTCGCGCACCCTCTCGATCGCGACGTCGTGGGCCCGGCCGATCGCCTCGAGCTCGTCCCGGGTCCGGCCGGAGCAGAACTCCTCGATCGCCCGGTCGACCGGTTCCCGGTGGGCCAGGCGAAAGGCGTCGTCGTCGAACGCCGTTTCCGCGAAACCGATCGCCTCCCTCAGCCGGCGGAACGAGGCGGAGGTCGGCGCGGCGACGACGACCCAACCGTCGCGCGCCCGATGCACGTCGTACGGGTGGAGCCGGGGGTGGGCCGAGCCATGCCGCCCGCGCACGACACCGCGGGCGAAGTAGTCGAGGGCCATGTTCTCGAGGAGCGTGAAGAAGACCTCGTACTGCGCGACGTCGGCCGTCTGACCCTTGCCGGTCCTCTGCGCGTGGATGTACCCCATCAGCGCGGCGGTCGCCGAGGCGAGACCGGTCACCGTGTCGTTGATCGCCGTGCCGGAGCGCATCGGCGGCTCCGGGTCCGGTTCGCCCTGCAGCGAGAGGTAGCCGCTGAACGCCTGGGCGGAGAGGTCGTACGACGGGGCGGCGATGCGCTCGGCGACCCCCGTCCTGCCGTAGCCGGAGACGTGGACGATCGTCAGGCGGGGGTTGGCCTGCCAGACCTCAGCGTCCGAGAGGCCCACCCGGTCGTAGGTCCTGGGGCGGGAGGACTCGATCCAGATGTCCGAGGCCTTCGCGAGGTCGAGGAACACCTCGCGCCCGCGCGGACGGCGGACGTCGAGCCCGACCGAGAGCTTGTTGCGCGAGTACTGCACCCAGGACTCCGAGACGCGATCCGTCGGCGCGCCGCCGCCCAGGAGCGGGAACAGCGTCCGGGTCGGATCCGCGTACGGGGGACCGAACGGCGGACCCTCGAGGTGGACGACCTGGGCGCCGAACTCGCCGAGGTACGTGGCCGCCCAGGGCCCGGCGACGAACCTCGCCGATTCGAGCACGCGAAGGCCCGCGAGCGGGCCGTACTCCGGAACGAGCGAGGGGGGCCGACGGTCGTCGGACACGGTGGGCGAGCGGGAACCGCGGCCATTAACGGGGAGGTTCATGGGGAAACCTCGCGGACCAAATACCGGACGGCGCGTCGGTCGCCGATGGCGGCCGCCCCCTGGGAACGGCTTCAAGGCACGGCCTTCCGCGACGAGCTGACGCGCTACAAGCTGGAGAACCACCCGTTCAGGACCCACGCGTTCTTCGCGGCGATCGAACGCGGGGCGGTGCCCAAGCCGGTCGTCCAGGCGTGGGCCAAGCAGTTCTACCCCTGGCTGGCCTCGGTCCCTCTGGCGATGGCCGAGAGGTTCTCCAACTGTCCGATCGACATCGAGCTCGACCCCTACCGTAGGCTCATCCTGGACCAGCTCGTCGAGGAGGCCGGCGACCCGAAGGGAAAGGCGCCGGGCCACCCGGAGCTCTGGCTGCGGTTCTGCGAGGGCCTCGGCGTGCCGCGCGCGGAGGTCCTCCGGGAGCCTCAGCTGCCGAGCACGATGGTCGCGATCGACGATTTCCTCTACACGAACCGGGTCCACCCCTTCTACGTCTCGGCGGCGGGCTCGAGCGAGCCCCCGAACGTCGAGCTATGCGCCCGGCTCCTCCCGGCGTTCCAAAAGCACTACGGCGTCGACGAGGACCGACTCGAGTACTACCGCCTCCACGTCACCGCCGACGTCGAGCACTCCGAATGGATCGGTCGGATCGTCGCGGGGTTCGCGACCTCTCCGGAGGTCCGCCTGAGGATGTGGGAGCAGATGCTCCGGGGGTTCTCGCTCCATGCGCTCCTCCTGGACGGCGTGGTCGCGAAGACCGGCTGGTCGGCGGAGCGGGCCCGTTAGGGGGCGACGAGAGGGAGCAGGGATGGCGGTCCGACTCGCCCGCGCTCCGTGGTCCGCAGGGGCGCGGGGTCCGACCGACGGGGCCTGGCCCACGTGAACGGGCCGGGCCGGCGTCCTTCCGAATCGCGTCGGCTATCAGCCGGGCCGTCCTCTCCCTGCGTCGATCGACGCGGATAGGTGGCAGGAGGCGGACGATGTACGGCAAGCAGATCCGATTGCGGCGACTGTTCCCCGAGGCGAACCGTCGGCTGTTCTCCGTCCCGCTCGACCACTCGGTCTCGATGGGGCCGATCGACGGGCTGGAGCGGCTCGCCCCGGTCGCCGCCGAGCTCCAGGAGGGGGGGGTCGACCTCCTCATCGTCCCCAAGGGAGCGGTCCGCGAGGTCGCGCCGGTGCTGCGCCCGAACGTGCTGCTCGGGGTCCACGTCTCGGCGTCGACCTCGCTAGGGTCGACCGCGAACCACAAGGTGATCGTCGGAACCGCCGAGGAGGCGCTCGCCCTCGGCGCCGACGTGCTCTCGGTCCAGGTGAACTTCGGCGTCCCAGAGGAGCCCGAGATGCTCCGTGACCTCGGCGTCGCCGTCGACGCCTGCCGCCACGCCGGCCTGCCCCTTCTGTGCATGGCCTACGTGAAGAAGGCGAACGGGGGCACGCCGGACGAGCTGCGCCATGCGTCGCGCGCCGCCGCCGACACCGGGGCGGACATCGTCAAGACGAGCTACCCGGGATCCCCCCAGGAGTTCGAGCGCCTCTGCGCCACGACCCCGGTCCCCGTGCTGATCGGAGGCGGGGTGCGGCTCGATGACGAGGCCGCGTTCCTCGGGATCGTCCGGGCGAGCCTCCGCGCGGGGGGGGCCGGGATCTGCATCGGACGGAACCTCTTCCAGCGCCGGCCGCTGGCCCCTTTCGCCCGCCGCATCGCGGCCCTGCTGCACGGCGGGGAATGACCCGGAGACCCTGCCGTTGCTCGAGCGGATCGCGATCGCTCCCGAGACCGCGGACGCCACCGTCGGTCGGGCGATCGTCGCCCGGGCCCGCCAGCGGGGATTCCGCCGGTTCGTCGTTCCCTCGGGCTGGGACGTGGGCGCCCCGCCGGAAGAGCTGGTGCTCCGCGACGGCGACCTCCTGAGGGTGGGCCGGGACGGCCGACCGCTCGCGATCCAGCGGATCGCCGACGTCGCCGACCTCGAGCGGGCGCTGGAGGCGACCCCGGAGGGCGGCGTGCTCGCGATCGAATGGACCGCCGACCGGGTGATCCCTCTCGAGTCGGCCGTCGCCCGTCGCGGGCGACGGTCCGAGCTCTGGACGTTCGCGAGGACCCCGGCGGAGGTCCCGGCGGCGCTCGGCGCCCTCGAGCACGGGGCCGACCGCGTCATCGTCTCGGTCCGCGACCGCTCCGAGCTCGACGAGCTCGAGCGGACGGTCGGGGGCCCCGTCCCCTCCGGCCTTGCCTGGGCCGTCGCCGAGGTCACCGAGGTCCTCCCGGCGGGGGTCGGTGACCGCGTCGTGGTCGACACGACGAGCCTCCTCCGGCCCGAGGAGGGCCTCGTGGTCGGGAGCGCGGCGGCGTTCCTGTTCCATGTGGCGAGCGAAGCGGTCGGCTCCGCCTTCAGCCGGGCGCGGCCGTTCCGGGTGAACGCCGGCGCCGCCCACTCCTACGTCCTGATGGCGGATGGCTCGACCCGCTACCTCTCCGAGCTCGAGGGCAACGACCGCGTCCTCGCCCTGACCCCGAACGGCCCGGCCCGCGCCGTCCGCGTCGGTCGGGTCAAGGTCGAGCGGCGCCCCCTGGTCCTCGTGCGCGCCGACGACCGGGGGACGCCGAGAACCGTCTTCCTGCAGGAGGCCGAGACCGTCCGGTTGAGCGGGGAGACCGGTCGGCTGGCCGCGACCGAGCTCGCCCGCGGAGCGCGGGTCCTGGGCGTTCGGCTGCCCGCGGCCCGCCACCTGGGCACGGCGATCGAGGAGACGATCGAGGAGCGATGAGCCTCCCCCGACCGAGGGTCGTCGTCACGCTTCCCGCCCGGAACCTCGACGACGCCGCGCTCCAGGCGGGCCTCGCACGGGACCATGGGGCCGACGCCGCGGAGGTCCGGGCCGACAGGCTTCCTCGCGAGGCGCTCGGACGGATGGGGCAGCTGTTCCCCGCTCCGTTGCCGTTGGTGGCGACCTACCGTTCCCGCGCCGAGGGAGGCGAGGGCGAGGACGACCCGCTCCTCCGCCGGGCCGTGCTCCTCGACCTTGCGTCCAGGCCGTTCCGCTGGATCGACCTCGAGCTGGCGCGCGACCTCGAGCTCCTCCCGATGCTCCCTCCCGCCGAGCGGCTGGGCCGCATCATCTCCGCCCACCTGGCCGACGGCGTCCGGGGCCCCTGGAGGGACCGGCTCGGCGATCTGGAGCGGGTCGACGGGATCGGCAAGCTGGTCGTTAGCGCCTCGGTCCGCGAGGCGCTGAATGAGGTCGTTCCGCAGGCCTCGCGCGTAGCGGAGAACGTGGTCGTCCACACCACCGGCCCGTCCGGGCCGCTGTTGCGGGCGTGGGCCCGGCGGTTCGGCTTCCCCTTGGTCTATGCCGCTCTGCCGGAGAGCCTGAAGATGGCGCCGGTCGAGCCCGGCCAGATCGGGGTGGACCGGCTCCGGCCGTTCCTGGAGGCGGAGGAGCAGCCGCCCCTGTTCGCCGTCTGCGGGCGGCCGGTGGTCCACTCCCGCAGCCCGGCGATCCATGCCGCCTGGATGCGGGAGGACGCGCACGACGGGCTGTACCTCGCGCTCGAGTTCGCGGACGACGGCGAGTTCGTCGACGCGCTCGGTCCGCTCGCGGCCGGGGGGTTCCGCGGTCTCAACGTCACGCACCCGTTCAAGGCCGTGGCGGCCGAGGCCGCCACGGAGCTCGGGGCCGGGGCGCGAGCCTGCGGGGCCGCGAACTGCCTCACCTTCCGCGACGACGGGCTCGCCGCCGAGAACACCGACCTCATCTCGGTCCTGCGCCGCCTGGAGGAGCTGCGGGCGTCGGGTCGCTGGGACGGCCGGTCCCTTGCGGTCGTCGGGGCCGGCGGAGCCGCATGCGCGACGCTGGCCGCCGCGCGGGAGATCGGGGCCCATGCGACGGTGTATGCCCGGCGGGTCGCGGCGGCCCGAGAGCTCGCGGCAAGGTTCGGCGCGGCGGTCGGAACCGCCTCGGACGGCCCCTCCACGTCACTCCTCGTCCACGCGACCGATGTCGGGCGCGAGGCCCACGCGACGCTCGATGTCCCGCTGGCCCCGCTTCTGTCTCCGCGCTCGCACGTCCTGGACTGGGTCTACGCGCCGGCGTCGCCGGCGGTCCGAATCGCGGCCGAAGCGGCCTCGGCGACGTACGAGGACGGCTGGAGGCTCCTCGTCTACCAGGCCGCCGCGAGCTACGAGATCTGGTGGGGTCATTCCCCGGAGGAGGCCTCGGTCGCTCGGATCGTCGCGGAGGGGCCTTGCGCGGGGTAGCGAGCGCGCGGGCGGCGATCAGCGTGGTCAATGCGTTGCCGCTCGGCATCGGCGCTGCCATCGGGATCGAGTGGCCTGCCCGGACGACCGCTCGGCTTGACCAGGGCCGGCCGCGGCGGGGACGGGCCTCGATCGAGCCGGCCTCCTCGGCGACCCCGCTCGTTCGGGCGGCGGCCCGGGCCGCTCTCGACCGGTTCGACCTGACCGGGACCGGTCGGGTCCGGCTGGTCGTTCGCTCGACGATCCCGGTGGCTCGAGGCCTCAAGAGCTCGAGCGCGGTGAGCGCCTCGGTGACCCTCGCGACGGCCCGTGTGCTCGGACGCGAACCGCTCCCGGTGGAGGTCGCGCGAATCTCCGCGGAGGTCGGGCGAGGGACCGGGGTGAGCGCGACCGGAGCGTTCGACGACGCCCTGGCCGGCCTGGTCCCCGGGGGCGTCGTGACCGACAACCGGCGCGACCGACCCCTTCGCGGCCTGGACATCGAACCTGACCTGGCCGTCGCACTCTGGGTGCCCGATCACCCCCACCCACGGTCTCCCCGCCTGCTGGCCCGCTTCCGCAGGGAACCGACGCTGGCTCGGCAGGCGGTCGACGCGGCGCTGGCCGGCGACTGGGTCCGCGCGATGGAGCGGAACTCCGCCCTCGTGGAGCGGGCGATGGGCTACCGCTACGAGAAGATCCACGACGCCGTCCGGCGGGCCGGAGCGGTGGCATCGGGGGTCAGCGGGCTCGGCCCCGCGCTCGCAGCGTTGAGCCCGCAGGGTGGGCTCCGCGCGGTCCTGAACGCCCTCCCCCGTGAAGGACGAAGGCGGTCGGTCCGGCTCTTCTCCGCCCCCGAGGTCGCGGGAGGCGGTCCGCCATGAGCGTCGCCAGGTTCCGACCTTCCACCGTTCACGGCACGGTGGAAGCCCCGCCGTCGAAGAGCTACACGCACCGGTTCGTGCTCGCGGCTCACCTCAGCGGGCGCCCCAGCCGGGTGCGCGGACCGCTCGTGAGCGCGGACACGCTGAGGACGGCACGCGCGGTCCGCCAGCTCGGCTCCTCCGTCGAGCTCGGGCGGGGGGTCTGGAGGATCTCCCCCGGAACGGCGAGCAACCTTCGCAGGACCCGTGTCGTCGACTGTGGCGAGTCCGGAACGACGCTACGCCTCCTGACCGCCGCGGCCGCGCTCGGGAACGGGCGGTACCGCTTCGTCGGGAGCGGCCGGCTCCCGCATCGGCCGATGCGCCCCCTGCTCGACGCGCTCGGCAGCCTCGGCGCGGAGATCGCCCGGGGCCGGACGAGCGCGGTCCTTCCGTTCGAGATCCACGGGCCGATCCACGGAGGGACGGTCGATCTTTCGGTCGACCAGAGCTCCCAGTTCACCTCGGCGCTGCTGTTCGCCCTGCCGACCGTGCACCCGGGCTCGATGGTCCGGACCGCGGGGACCCCGGTCTCCGAGCCGTACGTGCGCGCCACCCTGGCGGTGATCCGCGAGCGCGGCGTCCGGGTGGGCGCGCTGAGGAACGGCTTCCAGATCCCCGGCGGCCAGCGCTACCAGGCGGCCGACGCGGCCGTGCCGGGGGACGCCTCGTCGGTGGCCTACCTCTGGGCCGCGGCGGCCGTCACCGGAGGCAGGGCCTCCGTCCGCGGCGTCCCGACCTGGTGGCCGCAGGCCGACCTCGCCGTGCTCGACCTGCTCCGCCGCTACGGGGCCGAGGTTTCCCGCACCGCGGGCGCGGTCACCGTTCAGGGCGATGCTCGACGGTCGTTCCGGGCGGACCTGACCGACTCGCCCGACCTCTTCCCGCTCGCGGGCGTCCTCGCCGCCGCCGCGCCCGGGCGCAGCTATCTGCTCGGAGCTAAGCACGCGGTCGCGAAGGAATCCGACCGCCGCGTCGGAACGATACGCCTCGTACGGGCCATGGGGGCTCGGGCCACCGAGGCCGAGGCTGGCCTCGCCGTCGACGGGGTCGCCCGGCCCAGGCCGCTGCACCTCCGTGGAGTCCGGGACCACAGGATCGTCATGAGCGCCGCCGTCGCGGCGATCGCCGCGGACGGCCCCAGCGGGATCACCGACGCGTCGTCGGTCGACAAGTCGTTCCCGGGCTTCTTCCGCGCCCTCGGGCATCTGGGGGTGGAGGTCGCCGTCCGATGACGATGGAGTTCGGCAGGCGCCTCCGGATGAAGGTCTACGGCTCGAGCCACGGACCCGAGGTCGGCGTGACCGTGGACGGCCTCCCGGCGGGGACCCCGGTCGAGCTCGACAGGGTCCAGGCCGCCCTCGACCGGCGGCGGCCGGTCGGGCGGCGCCTGGCGACCCGCCGGCAGGAGGAGGACCGGCTCGTCGTCGACCGCGGGCTCGTCGGGGGGAGGTCGGACGGCTCGACGTTCCAGGCCCACGTCGCGAACACGGACACGCGTCCGGAGCCGTACGACCTGCTGCGCGACACGCCGCGTCCGGGGCACGCCGACTACCCGGCCCGGATCCGCTACGGCCCGGACGCCGACCTCGCGGGAGGAGGGGTCTTCTCCGGCCGCATGACGGTCGGACTGGTGATCGCCGGGGCGATCGCCCAGGGGCTGCTCGCGCGGAAGGGCGTCGAGGTCGTCGCGTTCACGCGCTCGATCGGCGCGGTGGACGCCGACGCCCCGGAGGAGATGGAGCTCGGGGAGCTCGCCCGCCGTTCGCGCTCGAACGAGGTCGGCGCTCCCGACGCCGGCTCGGCCGAGCGGATGGAGCAGGTCATCTCCGAGGCACGACGCGCGGGCGACAGCGTCGGCGGGATCGTCGAGGTGCGCGCCGGCGGCGTGCCGGTGGGGCTCGGGGAGCCGTTCTTCGACTCCGTCGAGAGCGTGCTCGCCCACGCCTACTTCAGCGTCCCCGCGGTGAAGGGGGTCGAGTTCGGCGCGGGGTTCCGCGCCGCGCGGATGCGCGGGAGCGAGGACAACGACCCGTTCGTCCTGCGCGACGGGCGGGTCCGGACGACGACGAACCACGCGGGGGGGATCCTCGGAGGCCTCGCGACCGGGATGCCGATCGTGGCCCGCATCTCGGTGAAGCCGACCTCCTCGATCGCGCTCCGGCAGCGCACGGTGAACCTGAGGACCGGCGAGGACGCCGAGATCGTGGTCACGGGACGGCACGATCCGTGCATCGTCCCCCGAGCGGTGGTCGTCCTCGAGGCGGTCACCGCGTTCGCACTGGCCGATCTCGCCTTCGAAGGGGGGTTCCTCCCGTGAGCGACGGCCGATTGCCCACGGCGATCGTCGGGGCGAACGGGACTCCGGGCGGGCCGAGTTCCACCCCGAGGTCTCCGCGGCGGGTTCGCCGCGCCTGGTGGAAGGCCGTCCTTGCTGCGGCGGTGGCCGCAGGGATCGTCGCCGCTCTCCTCGGAACGGGCGTGATCCCATGGGGCCGCTCGACGGCCAACGGCTCCGTGGCCTTCCTTCGCGCAGATTCGAAGTCGCTCGCAGCGGTCGCGCAGGCCCTGGGCGGCTCGTGGTCGGTCCTCGGGGCGGTGGGCTTCGACGAGCGGACGGCCGAGGATCTCTCGGTTTCGAACGTCTCCAGGCTCGTGGGAGCGAACTGCACGCTGGCCGCCTTGCCCGGTGGAACGCTACCGGCAGCGCTGGTCGTTCCCTCGTTCCCCGGCTCGTTCGGCTCGGGGCTCGCGCCGATGTGGATCGTTTTCGTGACCGACCTGGGCGCGGGGTCCGTGGTCGCGGTGGAGGTCCTCGACGGCTCGGCCGTCCTCCTCGGCCAGATCGACGGCACCCATTGCCCGTCGGGCAGCCTCGGAGGGCACCCGCTCCCCGCGACGACCGTCGACAGTCCGGTCGTCGCCGGCACCGCCTGGAACGAGATGGGATCGAGCTGGGTCAAGGCCGATCCGAGCCTCACGTCGCTCACGATGGCGGCCTTCGGGGCCGGTTCCTACGCCGGCGTGGCGGAGCCGGGCGTCTGGGGCATCGTCTATTCCCCGTGCAATCCGCTCCTGGGCGGGTCCACACCTCAGACGGCGTTCCTCGCGGTGTTCAACCTGACCACCGGCGGCCTGACCGATTCGTTCTCCCACGGTCTCGACTGCCCCCCGTAGGCCCGTGTGCCGCAGGACCTTCGAACGATCCCGCCGGGGCGATGCGGCTCACAGCACGGACGAGATCGCCCTCGCAAACGTTCGTGCGCCGTGCTCGGAGCTCTTCAGGCCGAGGAACGGCTCGATGACCTCGAGCTCCATCACTCTGGACCCACCGTTCGAAGTCGGCACGAGGTCGACGCGACCGTAGAGCGTTCTCCCCGGGGCGCTCCCCAGCGCCTGCCGGGCGATCTTGAGCTCCTCGTCCGACGGGACGAGGAGGGTTCCTTCGACCATCCCGGGGTTCCGGACGAGGTGAGGCGCCCGGAGGAAGGCGTGCGAATACTCCCCGAGGAAGAAGACGAGGGAGCGTTCCCCGCTTCGCTCGACCTCCGCCTGGTACGGCTGGACGAGGATCTCCCCCACGTCGGCGAGATCGCTCCAGGACCCCGGAGGATCGGCGAGGGACTCGCGCTCGACGAGGTGGGTCCTGTAGGCGCCCGCCGAGATTGCGGGCTTCAGGACGGCGCGCGCCCACCGTTCCTTGCGGAGGGTCTCGACGGCCTCGGACAGGCCGCGGCAGATCCGGGTGGGGACGACCGGCACCCCGGCGCTCTCTAGGTCGAGGAGGTACGACTTGTGGCTGTTCCAGCGGACGATGCCCGCAGGATTCCAGAGGACCGTCTCGGCGCTAGCTCGCTCGACCCACGCCAGGAATTCCTGGACCTGCCGGTAGTACTCCCAGGTCGAACGAAGCACGATGGCGTCGAACGCCGACCAGTCCACCGAACGGTCGCTCCAGACCGCAGGGGACGCCCATATCCCCAAGGCCTCGAGCTCGGGGAGGAGATCTCGATCGTCCTCGGAGAGGCCCGGGAGCTCTTTCCACGTCGCGAGAGCGAGTTGCATCGCATCGACCCGGCCGGCGCCCGCGCCTAGGACGGGAGGACGATGCGGTCGACGCGGTAAAGTTAGCGGTGGAGGGTTGCCCACGACCGGCGTATCCCGCCGCTCGGGCCTCGCTCGTTCTGGAACACGGCGTGGAGCTGAATCGGCGTTCCTCCAGAGAGGGTGGACCAGAAGCGCCCCCTCGGATCGCTCCGAAGGTCCGCCGCCACCCGTCTTACGGGCGGATCCTCTCGAGCGAGAGGAACCGAACGGGCTGGCCGCGCGCGACGCTCGCGAGCAGGAACTCCTTGCGGACCCCCTGGGCGACCCGAACGGCCCCCGCGACCTCCGGCCAGGTCGCCACGTGGCGCTCCGGGAGCGCCTGGACCAGGTAGCGCGCGTGCGCGTGCTCGGGGTTGCGCGGGTAGGCCCGGAAATGGGCCCCGTACTTGAAGCCGGTCTTGACGACCAGCCTCCGGCCGCGAAGGTCCTGGTACGCCGCGAGGCGCTCGGCGAACCTCGGGTCGAGGCGCCGCGCTCGCCGCTCGAGCCGCTCGAGGCTGATCCGGCGGCCGCTCTTCGCGTCGCGCAGGTCGAGCTGCCGCTGACCGGCCAGGTAGGCGCTCTCGAGGAGCGACAGCTCGAGCCGGTCGCCGACACGGCTGCCGTAGGCGAGGAGCTTGCCGAGCCCCTCGACCGCTCCGGGGTCGTGCACGGTGACGCGGTCGTCGCTCATCCAGCCCTCGGTCGGCGAAGCGAGGGGCGCCGGGACGACCGCGCCGGTCGGCGCGGGCCGGCGGAGGCGGTAGTAGGTGAGGTCGGACTCCTCGTCGACCACCCCGAGCCAGAGGAGCTTGCGCGCCGCCTGGGCCTGCTCGGCGAGCTGGACGATCTTGGCGAGGTCGAACGGCTCCCGCTCGCTCAGCGCCTCGACCCAGTAGCGCGAGGGGGTCTTGTGGAGCGTGCCCCCGCGCGGAAGCACCGAGAAGGCGACCGGCGGCGGGCCGGACCGCACGACGTAGCCGCGCTGGCGGAGGTCGCGGTAGACCAGGTAGCGGACGGGGAATCCCGGCTCGGCGCGCACGGCGCGTCGGAAGGCGCCGGACCAGCCGACCGGCCGGCCGTCGGGCCCGCGGAGCTCGACGCGGCCCATCTCGGACAGGTAGACCGACTCGTACCGGTCGAGGCGGAGCGCGCCGTCCGCCTCCAGCGTCCCGAAGAACCCCTTCGCGTAGACGGACGCCGCCTCGGCGGCGTCGGAGAACCTTGTCCGCCCGTCCGGGCCGAGCTCCCCGCTCACCGTCGTGCGGCCCTCAGCTCGGCCAACGTCACCAGCGACTCGAGGCGGACGCCCAGGGCGCTGAGCCGGTCCGCCGCCCCTGCCTCGCGGTCGACGACCGCGACGGCGCGGTCGACGATCCCGCCGGCCGCGCGGACGATCTCGACCGAGCGCGCGGTGCTGCCGCCGGTCGTCGTCACGTCCTCGATCAGGAGGACCGAGGCGCCTTCGGGGATCTCCCCCTCGAACGCCTGGCGCGTTCCGTGCTCCTTCTGCGCCTTGCGCAGGACGACGAACGGGCGCCGGACCAGGAGGGCGACGGCGACGACGAGCGGAACCGCCCCGAGCTCCATCCCGGCGAGCCGGTCCTCGTTCCGCAGCCGGGCGGCGAGCGCCCGCGCGAGGCCGTCCAGCCGCCCAGGGTCCGTCCAGGCCCGCTTGACGTCGATGTAGACGTCGCTGACCGCGCCCGAGGCGAGCGTGAACGAGCCGAAGCGGACCGCGCCGGCGTCCAGCAGCTCGCGGGCGACCTCGGCCGTCCCCCACGGGGGCGCGCCCACCGTTCCGCTCACCAGGGCACCTTCTTGAGACCGGCGTGGAAGCCGATCCAGTTGAACACCGCGTGCAACCCGAAGGTGAACACGAGCAGCCATAACAGCGCTTCCCAGGAGGCGAAGACGCCAACGAACAGGCCGGGGTCGACCGCCGCGCCGGCGAGGATCGGGACGGCCACGAACGGCAGCTGGTCCAGGACGAGCGCTCGCGCCCCGCTCGGGCGGCCGAGCCGGCGCTTGAGGAACGAGCCGAGCGCGTCGCCGACCATGGCCCCGTAGGTGACCAGCGCGACGATCGGGACCGCGGCGACGATGCTCGGCGCCCAGCGCGGCACCAGCTGGAGGTTCGGCGGCGCGGCGAGGATCAGCCCGGCCTCGAGCAGCCCGAACGGGAGGGCGAGCGTCCCCCCGACGAGGAACCCGCTCCAGGTCTTGGAGGGTCCCAGGATCCGTCGTCCGTCGCCGGGCCAGTTCCGCCCGAAGTCCATGGGAGGGCCCCGGCCCTTCGGGAGGGTCGCGAAGGCGCTCGCGAGGTAGGCCGGCAACAGCACCCAGAGCACGGCGATCGCCGAGCCCTCGAGGGGCGGCAGCAGGGGGACGACCTCCTACCGCTCGAGCACGAACCGCTCGATCGTGCGGGCGACCCCCGCGATCAGGCGCGGGTCGACGCTCTCGTCGACGTCGTGGATGTTCGCCTCGGGGTCCATGCTGCCGAACACGAGCGCCGGGAGCGGCGCGCCGGACGGGGTCGATAGCCCCCGCAGCGAGCTCGCGTCCGTCCCGCCGTACTCGCCGAACAGCCCGGCTTCGCCGAGCTCGGCGCTCACGATCCGCTGGAGCCGGGCCGCCGCGGGGTGGTCCGGCGGGAGCGCGTAGCCGGGCCGGCACCTAGAGGGGGGGGCCACGAGCTCGGTGCGGGCCGCGTCCAGTCCCGAGCGCCGGCGCGCCTCCGCGAGGGCCTGCTCGGTCCCGTCGGAAAGCTCCATCTCCGGCGGCAGGCGCAGGTCGACGGTGAACCTCGCCGAGCGGATCGGCAGGTCCGAAAGGACCCTCGCGTCGACCGCCGCCCCGAGGAGCTCTAGGGTGGCCGGGACCGGATTGTGGCCGCGGTGGGGGTAGCCGCCGTGCGCGGCCACGCCGACCACTTGCAGGGTGTGCGCGCCGCGGGGAACGGTGAGCGCGGTGGAGCCCCCCTCCGCGAGATGGAACGGGGGGACGACGGTCCGGGAGAGCTTCTCGCGGGCGTCCGCGAACGAGGCCGCCGGTCCGGAGAGGACGAGGGTCACGGCCCGGGCGACCTGGTTCGCCGCGTCGCTCTCCGCGTGGGCCGCCACGAGGGCGACGCCCGAGCCTCCCGGCTCCATCTCCAGGTCGAACTTCGTCACGCTCGCCCGTCCCGTGATCACCTCTTCCGGAGCGTTCCTCTCCGGCCAGTCCGGGGATCGGTAGACGGACTTCCAGGTGCGCGCGAGCTCGTGGAGGCCGACCAGGGTCCGGCCGTAGCGGACGACCTCCCGCAGCGTGGCGGGAGGGCGGTACGACCCCTCGAGGAACGCCACGCCGCTCGAGCCGAGCGTCGTGTGCGGGCTCCCGTCCGGGATGAGGGCGACGTCGCAGCGGAGGAACCCCTCCGCGCTGTTCGGGGGAAGGCGCTCGTCATGCGCCCGCATCGCGTCGACCCCGCCGGTGCCGCCGGTCTCCTCGTCACAGCAGGCGAGCAGGCGGACGTTGCGGGCGAGCTTGTCGGACTCCGCAAGGCGGCGCATGGCCAGCAGCGTGGCGGTGATGCCGCTCCCGAGGTCGTCGTTCGACCCACGGCCGTACAGCCGCCCGTCCGGGCGCATCGTGAGGGTGTGCGGGGGGCTCTTCCACCGGGAGCGCTGCTCGACGGGGACGGGGACGACGTCGTAGTGGGCGAGGATGAGGACGGTCTCCTTCGCCCCGCGGTCGATGTCGACGATCACGTTCGGGCGGGGGATGCCCCGGAGCTCCCCGTCGGCGCCCTCCACGACCGGGTCGTAGATCCGGGTCGCGAGGCCGAAACGGCGGGCCCAGCGCACGATCGCCTCGGCCGCCCGGGGGTACGCCGGCTTCTCGAAGCGGTCCGTCGCGAGGTCCTCCAGGTTCGTCGGGGCGATCGCCACCATCTCCTGGAGCAGCCTGAGCGCCGGCTCGTCGCCCAGCCGCTCGGCGGCCGAGGAGGCCGACCCCGCTTTCGGCGCCGCCGTCATCGCCTTTCACCTCAGGAGAAGGGCGACGACGAGCGAGCTCGTGAGGAGCAGGACGAGCGCGGCCGGGAACATGTTGGCGAACATCGAGAGCGTGTCACCGAGCGAGGTCAAAAGCCG
>Ga0326728_10008060_pt1 | contig 26515 bp, 18 predicted proteins | sample MB3enrmetagenome_FD_207602 | JGI IMG/M metagenome (GOLD analysis project Ga0326728, IMG submission 207602) | Lab enriched peat soil microbial communities from McLean, Ithaca, NY, United States - MB31MN | ecosystem: Environmental > Terrestrial > Soil > Wetlands > Peat | place: USA: New York... | reverse complement strand
CGCGGCTCCGAGCCTGGCCGTGCCCAGCGGCGTCGTGACCTTCAAGGACGGTAGCACGGTGATCGGCACGGCCACGCTGACTGCCGCCCACACGGCGACGTTGCCGATTTCCACCCTGGCAGTGGCGGCAACCGCCCAGACGATCACCGCTTCGTATGCTGCTAGCACGAACTTGACCGGCAGCAGCGGCACGGTGGCGGAAACCGTCAAGCAGGCCACAACGTCGCTCACCCTGGTGGCATCGCCCAACCCGGCGGTTGCCGGTCAGACGATCAGCTTTACCGCCACGCTCCAGATGGGATTGCCGAGTACTGCCGTACCCACCGGCTTGGTGGTGACCTTCAAGGACGGCAGCACCGTGCTGGGCACGGCGAAGCTCAATGCCGCCGGTACGGGGGTGTTGCAAACCTCGTCCTTGGTGGTGGGCACGCATTCGATCACGGTTTCGTATGCGGGCAGCACGAACCTGAAGGCCAGCATCAGCACGGCTCTCTCCGAAATGGTCAACAGTTCCACCAAGACCGTGGTGAAGTCCGCTCTGGTCCCAGCGGCGGTGGATCAGGTGCTCTCGGTGGTGGGACACTAGTCAGCGGCAGTGGGGCGTGGCCGGAAACCGCGCCCCAATTCAGGGCAGCCCTCGGGACGCACCCCTGATTTCCCATGCCGCGCATCTTTCCCATCCAGCTTCCGGCCGCCTCCCTACGCCCACGTTTTTCGGCAAGGTCTACCTTTCTTACTCAACTGGTACGACCGGTACATCCGATACTATCGTCACGATCACTCCTCGGATGCTCCGCGCGGAGTGTCTGCGGATATTGGTCCGGTCCTTTGGGAGTACGCACGATGTCGCCAAACCGCATCTATTGGGGGCTCGGCACGCTGGCGATTTGCCTGCTGGTGGGAGGGGCAGTCCGCGCCCAAGATTATGAGGTGCGGGGGATGCAGTGGTTCGAGCCGGCTGACGTTCGGCCCTACGACAATTGGGCGGCGCCGCGGACGGGATTCTTCTGCGACTTCGACGGGATCTACTGGTACATCAGCGCCCCCAAGAAGACCTCGATTGGCGATCCGACGCTCACGCCGACCGTCTACTGGAACCCCGGCGCGCCGGTCACCGAGCAGAACTCCCTGGATACGGGGCGGTTCCGCGCGACGTGGAAGCAGGGCGACCGCATCGACTTCGGTTACACCGACGAACACTACGGCTTCCTGATCAGCACCATCGAGCTGAATCAGCAGACGGAGCACATCGCGGCGGACAGCGCCTACATCGTCTTCAAGGATCCGCTGTTCGGTCCGTCCGGAAACCAGAGCAACCTGGCAGCCAATTGGGGCACGGTGGCCATCCCGGATTATCTTGAGTCCCCGACGCTCTTCGACCACGTGTCGGTGGTCAACATCGCCAAGCTGGACGGGGTGGAGGCCATGTTCACCTATCGCCCGGCGCAGCTCGAAGGCGGCGGTTCGATCGAGTGGATGGTGGGCGGGCGGTATTTGGAGTTTGACGACACCTTCAGCATCGACGCGGTGGGCGGCGTGCTCGACGAAACCACGGTGGAAAACGCCGTGCAGAACCGGATCGCCGGCCCGCAGGTCGGCGTCCGCCTGAGCATGCCGTTCGGGCGCGTCAGCCTATCGACCGAGGCGCGGTTCATGGCGGGCATCAATACCGAGACGATCCGCCAGGACGGCACGCTGGCCGCCAACATCGATACCGTCGGCTTGCCGGGCACCACCGCCCGGCTCTCCACCGCCAGCCCGTTCCCCTTCCTGATGGGCCCCTTCGGCTACCAGCACTCGGCTCAGTTCACCGAGTTCGTACCGCTGGTGGAGATGCGCGCCGAGGCCCACGCCCGGCTGACCAACATGATCTCGGTCAAGGGCGGGTTTACGGGCATGTGGATGAACGGGGTGGGGCGGGGCGCCGACATGGTGGATTACACGGTCAGCACGCAGAACGGCGCGCCGATGGGAATCACCACGAGCAACGTGAACCACGCCAACCAGCAGAACCTGCTGGTCTACGGCTTCAACATCGGTCTGGAGTTGAACCGCTAAGCCGGTCGCTGCTTGCCTGCGCGGGCCGCCCGCTTCCGCGGCGGCGGTTTGCGGATCTTTCGCAGCTCGACGAGCTCCCCCGCCAAGCGGTGCCGCAGCGGGCTCTCGGGACGAAGTTCCTCCAGGAGGGCCTCGGCCTTCGTCAAGGCGTCTTCGTCACCCCCCCCTTGGTGGAACAGCGCCCGCCAGGTTCGTGCAATCTCCTGTTCGGTCAGCAAGCGTCACCTCGTCACAGAACCCCTCGACGGCAAAGATTCCGCTTCCGCCGATCCGCCGCCGGCAGGCAGGGGGTCGCGGACGCAGATCTTCTCCCATTCCTCCGCCAATACCTGAATAGTATATCGGATTTGTCGCTCGGTGTGAAGAGACGTGATGAAGAACCGCAGCCGCGCCGCGCTCTCTTCGACGGCCGGGTGCAGGATCGGCTGCACGTTGACGCCGCGGGCCAGCATGGCCCGCGACAGCCGCAGGCACACCAGCGAGTTGCCCACGATGATCGGCACTACCGGCGTGTGGCGGCTTGTGCCGGTGTTCAGCCCGCGCTCTTGGGCCAGGGCCAGGAACAAGCGGGCATTCTCATGGAGCCGCGCGACCCGTTCCGGCTGGGCTTCGAGAATGCGGAGCGCGGCCAGGGCCGCGGCCGCCGCCGGCGGCGAGATCCCCGTGGCGAAGACAAAGCCCGGCAGCGTGTACTTCAGGTACTCGACCAGCTCCCGCGAGCCGGCGATATAACCGCCGCAACTGCCCAGCGCCTTGCTGATCGTTCCCATGCCGATGTCCACGTCGCTGGCGGGAACGCCGAAATACTCGCCGATGCCCCGGCCGCGCGCCCCCATCACCCCCAGCGAGTGCGCCTCGTCGATCATCAGCAATGCCTTGTAGCGCTGCTTGATCTCGATGAAGCGCGGCAGGTCGGGCAGATCGCCGTCCATGCTGTAGACGCCCTCGATCGCCAGCAGCACGCGGCGGTACTCGTGCCGGAACTGCTCGAGCAGCCGCTCGGCCGCCTGAAAGTCGTTGTGCGCAAACGGCCTCCGCCGCGCGCCGGACAACAGCGCGCCCTGCACGATGCTGTTGTGGGCCAGGGCATCGTGCAGCACCAGATCGCCGGGTCCGACCATGTGTCCGATGACCGTCTCGTTGGTGTGGTGCCCGCTCGGCATCACCATCGCCGCCGCGGTCCCGAGGAAGCGGGCCAAGGCCTGTTCCAGCTCTCCGTGCAGTGTCTTCTCGCCGGAGACCAGCCGGCTGGCCGAGACGCTGGTGCCGTAGTGGTCGATAGCGGCCTTGGCGGCCTCCGACACCGCCGGGTCGCCCGAGGTCCCCAGGTAGTTGAAAGTGGCGAAACTTATCAACTCCCGGCCGTCGATCATCGTGCGATCGTTGGTAATGCCCTGGTGGACGCTGAAAAACGGGTTCCCCAACTCCGGCCGTTGCATCAGATCCAGCCGCTGGCGGAGTTGCAGGTACTCGGGGAACTGCTCGACGCGGTAGTGCTGGGGCGGGATTTCCGTGGTGGCCGCCGCGCGGCCCTCCGGCCGGAACCCGGTCCCAAGGTACTTCTCGACCGCAGCGATCACCTGACGGGCGGTGTCCAGATCGGGGAGAACATCCGGGGGGAAACGGCCGCCGAACCGCTCCTCCAACGTGGCCAGGATTTCCATGCGCTCCAGCGAATCGAGCCCCGCCTCCGCAATCGGGGAGTCGAGCGTCATGCCGGCGGACCGATCCTTGGCCACGCGGCGGATCTCCTCGATGACCACATTGGCCGCTTGCACCCGCCGTGCCGCCCCGTCGGCACTTGCGGAAACCGGTGCGGGCGGCGTAGCCGGGGCGGCAGGGAGGATCGTGGCCGTGGGCGGACTCGAAACGGGCCCCGCCGCGACCGCACGCGCGGCCCGGTTGCCGTTGCCCGAAGCCGCCGCACCCACGACCTGCCCGATAGCGCGCCCTGGCGCCGGCTGGGTCTGGGTCCGCTCGCTCTCGCGCGCAGCCAGCGGCGGCGACGATGCGCCGTCTGAGGCCGCCTGCCAGCGGCCCACCACCTCCAGCGACCCCTCGAGATACCCGCGCCGGCAGGCGTGCCGCTGGACCTTCCCGCTGGAGGTCTTCGGGATGCTGCCCGCACGAATCAGCAGGATCACGTCCACACCCAGGTCGTGTTCCAGGGCCACGGCCCGGGAGACGGCCTGAAAGACGTGATTCAGCCGGCCCTGCTTGTGCCGCTCGACCTCCAGCACGACGACCAGTTGTTCCCGCCCAGCCTGCTCGACGGTAAACGCCGCCGCGCAGTCCGGGCGCAAGCGGGCGTGGCTGCGCTGCGCGGTCCATTCGATGTCCTGGGGATAAAAGTTCACCCCGCGGACGATGATCAGGTCCTTCAGCCGGCCGGTCACGTAGAGCTCGCCGTCGAGCATGAAACCCAGGTCGCCGGTACGGAGAAAGGGCCCCGCGCCCGTGTCCGCCAGGCACGCCCGGAAGGTGGCTTCCGTGGCCTCGGGCTGCTGCCAGTAGCCTTGCGCGATGCTGGGGCCGCAGACCCAGATTTCGCCGATGCGGCCGGGCGGGCAAGCCGTGCGGGTGTCGGGGTCGGCGACGACGATTTGCTGGTCGGGGAGGGTTCCGCCGCAGCCCACCAGCGCCCGCGCCCCAGCCTCCCCCGCCGCCGCCTCGACCACCGCGTCGGCGGAGAGCGACGCGGCGTCGAAGTGCCGCACGATCGGGGGCGCGAAGGCGTATCCGCCGGAAACAATCAGCGTGGCCTCCGCCAGACCGAAACAGGGATAGAAGGCCTCGCGGCGGAAGCCGCATGGCCCGAAGGCCTCCAGGAAGCGCTCCAGGGTCTCCGCCCGGACAGGCTCCGCCCCGTTGAACGCAACCTTCCAAGTGCTCAGGTCGAGCGTCTTGCGCTGCTCGGGGGTGATCTTGCGGACGCACAGGTCGTAGGCGAAGTTCGGGCCGCCGCTGGTCGTGCCCCCGAACCGCGAAATGGCCGAAAGCCAGCGGAACGGCTTCTGCAGGAACGTGATCGGCGACATCAGCACGTTCGGCCGGCCCACGTACAACGGCTGCAGGATGCCTCCGATCAGCCCCATGTCGTGGTAGCTGGGAAGCCAGAAGACCCCCTTGCCGGATCGGGTGTGTTCGAAGGCGTGGCTGATCAGGGCCGAGTTGTGGATCAGGTTCGCATGGTTCAAGACGACCCCCTTCGGGGTCCCCGTCGAGCCGGAGGTGTACTGCAGGAAGGCCACGGTCTCGCCGTGGACGTCGGGCATCTGCCATTGCCCGTCCATCCCCGCGGGGACGTGGCAGGAGTCCAGCCACGTCAACTGCTTCAGGTGGGGTGTCTCGTCGATGAGGCCCTCCACCCGCGCCAACACGGTGTCCGTGGTCAGGGCGACCTTGGCTTGGGCGTCGTCGGCGATGGCCTGGATCCGCATGAGGGAGCGGTTCCGGCGGGGGGGATAGACCGGCACCGCCACCACGCCCGCGTACAGGCAGCCGAACAAGCCCGTAATGAAGTCCAGCCCGGCGGGATAGAGCAACAGCGCCCGTTGGCCCGCCAAGCCTTGCGATTCCAGCCACGCCCCGATGGCCCGCGCCTGCCGGTCCAATTCCTCGTAGGTCAGGTGGACCTGCTCGTTCTCCCCGTCGACCAGGTAGGTGAAAGCCACGTCCTTGGCTTGGCAGCGGGCGCGGTGCCGGACCAATTCGACCAGTGTCGTCGGGCCGAAGAACGTTCCTGGCAACTGATCCAAATGCACTTCCCGTGGACTCCCAACGCTGCCAATTAGAGGCAGCACGCTCCGGCTGCCGCCCACCCGCTACGGCACACTCGCCCTGCCTGCTACTCTACTGTCGCACGGCCCTTTGCCCACCCGACCGGCGGGGCCCGGGCGGCTGGGGCCAACCGTTCCGCGGCCGGCGGCAAGGCTCCATCCTCTGCCGGACTCGGTCCATTGTATGGCCTTTAGCCGCGGGACGCAATCGGACCTTTGCACCGCGAAATGCGCGCGGACCGCAGGCCGGCAACGAGGTCTACAGGATGAACCGGCTCAGGTCGTCGTCCTGCGTGACCGCGTCGAGCCGCTCGCGGACGTAGGCCGCGTCGATCTCCACGCTCCGCCGGTCCAGCTCCGGGGCCTGGAAACTCAATTCCTCCAGCAGCCGCTCCATGATCGTGTACAACCGCCGGGCGCCGATGTTCTGCGTCCGCTGGTTCACCTGGTGCGCGCACTCCGCCAGCGCGGAGACGGCGTCGGCGGTGAAGTGGATCTGGACGCCCTCGGTGCCCAACAGCGCCTCGTACTGCTTCACCAGCGCGCCCTTGGGCTCGGTCAGGATGCGGACGAAATCGTCGCGGCCCAGATCGCTCAGCTCGACGCGGATCGGGAAGCGGCCTTGCAGCTCGGGCATCAAATCGCTGGGCTTGGCGCGGTGGAAGGCCCCCGCCGCGATGAACAGCACGTGGTCGGTGCGCACGAAGCCGTAGCGGGTCTGCACCGTGGTGCCCTCGACGATCGGCAACAGGTCGCGCTGCACGCCCTGCCGCGACACGTCGGCGCCGTGGCTCATCTCACTGGCCACGATCTTGTCCATCTCGTCGATGAACACGATGCCCAGGTTCTCGGCCAGATCGACGGCGGCGGCTTGCACCTTCTCCTGGTTGATCAAGGCGTCGCATTCCTGCTCGAAGAGCACGCGGCGGGCCTCGGGCACGGACAGCTCCCGCCGGCTGCTGTGCTTGGGCAGGATCTTCTCGAACATGCCTTGCAGGTCGAAGTCCACCTGTTCCATGCCCACGCCGGTGAACATCATCGGCACGGCCCGCTGCTCCAGCACCAGCTCGACGCGCCGCTGGTCGAGGCCGCCGGCGGCCAGCATGTCCCGCATCTTCTCCCGCGTCCGCTGGCGGCGCTCGGGGGATTCCGGGTCGTCGGGGGCCGCGTCGGCGGCGGGCGGGCTGGGCAGCAACAGGTCCAGCAGCCGCTCCTCGGCCCGCCGCTCGGCTTCCTCGCGGACCTGCTCCCGCTCCTGCTGCCGCACCAGGCCGATGGCGTTCTCCACCAGCTCGCGGACCATGCTCTCCACGTCGCGGCCGTAGTAGCCGACCTCGGTGTAGCGCGTGGCCTCGACCTTCAGAAACGGGGCGCCGGTGAGCTTGGCCAGCCGCCGCGCGATCTCGGTCTTGCCCACGCCGGTGGGGCCGATCATCATGATGTTCTTCGGGGCGACCTCCTGTCGCATGTCCTCCCCCAGCCGCTGCCGCCGCCAGCGGTTGCGGATGGCCACCGCCACCGCCCGCTTCGCCGCCTCCTGACCCACAATGTGCCGGTCCAGCTCGGCCACGATTTCCCGGGGCGTCAAGTCTCGCACGGAAGCTCCTCAACCACGATGTGGGTGTTCGTAAACACGTCGATGCCGGCCGCGATTTCCAGCGACTTGCGGACGATCGCCGCCGCCCCCAGGTCGCTGCAGGCCAGCAGCGCCCGGGCCGCCGCCACGGCGTAGTTGCCCCCCGACCCGAGGCCCAACACCCCGTCGGTCGGCTGAATCACGTCCCCGTTGCCGGTCACCAGCAGCGTGTGACGGGCGTCGACCACGGCCAGCATCGCCTCCAGCCGCCGCAGCGCGCGGTCGGTCCGCCATTCCTTGGCCAGCTCGGTCGCCGCCCGCGGCACGTTGGACGGATGGTCTTTGAGCTTCGCCTCGAAACGCTCCAACAGCGCGAAGGCGTCCGCGCTGGCCCCGGCGAATCCCGTAATGACTTTCTGGTCGGCCAGCCGCCGGATCTTCACCGCATCCGCCTTCATGATCGAATTATTCACGGTCACTTGGCCGTCGCCACCGATGGCCACCACGCCCCGGTGGCGGACGGTGAGGATCGTCGTGGAATGTGATTTTGCCATAAGCAGCCTGCCGGGCCGGGTTTTGCCGCCCCCAAACAAGAGGGAGAAAGCGACGCGCGGGCCTCCGCCTTGCCTGCCATCCTAACCACCGCGGCGGCAAGCGGCAACGGCCTCCAGTCGAGCCGCCGCTGGCTGCGGGTCTCCACGGTTCGGCGCGGGGCTCCGACCCCGCCGAGCCCGGACCACCAAGTCCCGCGGCCGGTGAAAGAGGCCCACGGTCAAAGCAAGCGGCGTGGTCGGAGGCCGCACTTCAACGTGCGATGGCGGGTTGCCGAGCTGTGGAAACGCCGCTCCTCGGCACAAGCAAACCATCAAACCTTACATGTCCCACCCCCCAATGGTATGGTAAATCGGCACAAAGCCCCTGGGCCAGGACCCATCGAATTGGTTGTCCATGCTCGTCCTGCCCATTGCGAAGTAAACGTGTGCTAAGTATTGTAGAGCGGAGAAAGTGGATTTCGCCGATCTGGCTGATTGCAAGTTTGGCGGAGTTTGCGTAAGATGCGAGTATGCTCGGTTGATCGCCGAGACTTTCCGAACCTGCGGACGGTGACAAATGACACGGTCCCTTTGATACTTTGAGGGTGACTGTCGTTTTGGACTGCGGAGCGTAGAGTACGTGGCAACTGTCAATTGGCTGCCGAAACCTTTTGGAACGGGGGACTCGAGATGAAACGATCGATGGGAGTGATGGTGGGGACTCTGGTTGCGATGCTGTTCGTCGCGGCCGACGCGGCCTGGGCGTGCCGGTGCATGGACCGGGCAATGGGCAGTCGATGCGGGCGGCGGTGTCGCGCCGTGTGTTGCTGCCAGGTTGAATCGCCGTGCTGCTGTCTCCCAGCGGCATGCGCACCGGTCGAATGTTGCACGCCGGTGTCGGGGGCGGAGGTGAAGGCGACGGTGCCGACGCCTAAGCCGGCGGACAACGAGAAACCCGCCGTGGCCCCGAAAGAGGCTCCGGTGCTCGCGCCGAACGTCGAGCCGAAGCCCGCGGTCAAGCCGGAAGCGAAACCTGAGGCGAAGCCGGAGGTCAAAGCAAAGCCTAAGGCGGAAGAGGAGATGCCGGCCGAACCCAAGCTGCCGGCGAAAGCGCCGGAGCCCAAGGCGCCGGAAAAGGCCCCCGAGCCCAAGGCGCCGGAGAAGGCCCCCGAGCCCAAGGCGCCCGAGAAGGCCGTCGAGCCCAAGGTGCCGGAAAAGGCCCCTGAGGCCAAGGCGCCGGAGAAGGCCCCCGAGCCCAAGGCGCCCGAGAAGGCCGTCGAGCCCAAGGTGCCGGAAAAGGCCCCCGAGGCCAAGGCGCCGGAAAAGGCCGTCGAGCCCAAAGCGCCGGAGAAGGCCGTCGAGCCCAAGGCGCCCGAGGCCAAGCCCGCGGCCAAGCCGGCTGCCAAGGCAGTGGACGATCCGTTCGCCCAGAACGACTCGGGCAGCCTGCGACTCTGGACCGATGCCAGCGGCCAATACCAGGTCGAAGCCCGGCTGGTCAGCTTTGACAACGAGACGGTCCGGCTCCAGAAGGCCAACGGCCGTTATGTCCGGGTTGACTTCGATCAGCTCTGCGGGACGGACCAGGAGTATGTCCGGCAGCAGGTCGAGGCGATTGCGGCGAACCTGTAGGGTTTTTCGCGCGAGAGCCGTCTCTGTTGCCGAGAGGGGCTGGTGATAGGTGCCATGCGTACGCTTGCGTGGGCAGGACACCGTTCGCAGCGCCGCGTGTGGCGGTAGCGGCGATTGCCATCAACCCGCAGGGCTGCGGAGGTGCTCTTCGGCGAGCTTCACGTCCGCGGCCACCATGTCCGGCCGGCCCTCGTTATAGATGCCGACGACTACGGCGTCTTTGGGCTGGAGGTAGCGGGCCAACTGCCGGAACGCGGCGCGGGGGTCGTAGCGGCCGGCGCCGAGCACCTTGTAGGCGATGACCGGCTCGGGGATCTTGGCGATGGCCTCCAGGGCCACGACGCGGTCCTCGTCGAGAAACGACTCCTGGGCGGCGACATGCTGCTCGATGCGGCCTTGCCGCCCGGTGACGTGGTACAGGCACTGGCAGGCGAAGTCCAGCGTGATGCCGCGCTCGAGCCGCTCGGCGTGGAACCTGGGGGAGTGCGAGGCGGCGCCGGCCGCCATGCCCAGCTCGCGGATGAGTCGGATCGCTTCGGCGAACTCCTCCCACGTCCACGTCTGGCCGACCTGGTTGGCATGCTCGCCCTGGACGAAGAAGGCGTCCGCGCCGCGGGCCTTGGCCATGCGGATGTTGTCCGGCAGCGATTTCCGCTCCGGAGCGGATTGCACGATCCAGCGGAGAGTGCCGCCTTCGCGGCGGTGCTCGCGGATCACCCGTGCCACGAAGTTGTCGCCGCGCGCCATCCAGGCGTTGATGCCGCGACGCTCGCACTCCGCCAAGACCTCTTTGACCTTGGCGACCGTGTAGTAATCGAGCATCCGCTCGTCGGCCTCAGGCGACTGGTGGGAAATGCCGCAAAACGGATTGCCGCCCACCAGGAGCTTGGTAACGCTCAACGAGCCGATCTTCACGCGAGGTAACACGGGCGTCTAGTGGCTGGCGCGGTTGAGCTGTTCAAGGACGTCCGAGATGTCCTGATGAACCTCTTGCGTGTTGCGGACCACCAGGGCATGCTGGATTTTCCAGTAGTAGATGGTCCCCGGGCCGCCGTTGGCGTCCCACGACTTCGGCGCGATGGTGGTCTGGATCAGATCCACCAGGTCTTGGCCGTTGTCGGGGGCGGCATTGGCATTGTTCCCGACGCCGCCGGCCCCCCCCATGCCGCCGCCCATGCCGGGCTGACCGGCTCCGCCACCCCACTGCCCCAACACAGTGCCGCTCTTGTCCAGCCGCACCGACTGGGGACGGTTCTTGTCCTGCCGCGCTTCGCGGGCCTGCCGCTTGGAGATTTGCAGCGCCAACTGGGCCAGCCGGTTGCGGACCTTCGTGCGCAGCTCCTGCCGCGGAGCCGTGCCGAGAACGCGGTCCTCATCGAGCTCCTTGTAAAGCACAATCAACTCGTGGGCCGCGGCGTCGGCCTCGTGATCGCTGGTCCGCGCGAAGCGGCGCAAGGCGTCGCGGACCGCCTGCTGGAGTTCCGCCCCCGACCGCGGCGGCACGACCGCTGCCTGGACGGACGCCGCCGCCGAGGTCGTCGGCGGCGCCGGGGTACCCGCTGGGTCGTCCCCGATTGACGGCGCGCCACACAGCACCATTACGACAATCCAACTCGCAGACATGACTTCACCCTCCTCTGCTGTTCCTGCCCCATTCCCAAGATCGGTTGCCCTTACCTCGAAGCTACCACTTTCCTCGGAAAGTTTCAATCCATTCTTCGCCGCCGACCAGCCGCTTTCAAGACCGGAGAAAAAGGGAGCGGGTACGCCCTGGGCGCCATTTGTGCAATTCCCGCGGCAAATGGGGGCTAACGCTTTTCCCTGGCAGGGTCCACGCAGTTTATCCAAGCTACCGCGCCTGGGTGACGAGCTTGACGGCGGCCGAGCCGAGCTGCCCCTCCCCAATCGCTTGCACGAAAACTCGGTAGTCCTGGGCTTCGTCGGGCAGATCGAAGTGGATCTGCACCGTGCCGTCGCGACCGCTGATCAAGAGCGGGTCCCAATACAAGACTTCCGGACGCTCGTCTTGGGCGGAAGAGGAGGCCGGCGGACGGCGCCAGGCATACTTGCCGGCGGCGGGCTTGGCCAACGGGGCAGCTTTGGCCTGACCGCCCGGCCTCACCGCCGTCTCGGCAGGCGCCGTCTCGCAGGACGGCCCGCAGAACGATCTGAAGGCCACGGCCGCGGAGTCGACCGATTGGTGCCAACTGGCATCCCGGACCACGCCGCCACCCACAGCGCAGCTTGCGGCCGCCAACAGGGCCGGCACCCAGAGCCGGGCCCCGGCCAAGCCTTTCAGCAACCCCAGGATGGTGATCCCCAGCAGCAGGCCCAAACCACCCAAGAAACTCAGCGTGATCAGGGCATCGAGCGGCCGCGTGCGCTTGGCGCGGTACTCGGCGAGATTCTCCTCGTATTTGGCCTGGAGTTGATCGAGGTTGTCCAGCACGGCTGGGGGCCGGGGGCTGAAGATACACTCCGCCGGCCGGCCCGGCGGTTTCGCGGCATCCGCAGCCGTTTTCGCCGCCACCAGCCGGCATGGGCGGGTCCCCAGCAGCAAATCCAGCGCGGTCTCCGCCTCCTGCCCGCCGGACAGGCAATCGTCGATCCAAGCAACCTCTTCCGGCCGATCCAGGTACGGGGCCAAGAGGAACGAGGCGGCCAGGCCGGGCCCGCACGCCACGGCATCCACGGGCCCGCCCGCGTCGCTGGGTTTGCCGGCAGGCCGGGGGCCCGAGCGGCTGGTCTGCCGGAGCACGGCGACGCCCAACGCCGCAGCCGCCGGCTCTCCCTTTTCGTTGGCGACCGCAAGCGTAAGGTCCACGTGGCTTCCGGGCGCGTAGCCCCCTGCCGGCTGGATCGCGCGAACCGACAGGTGACGCGGCATCCGCCGATACACCAGGCGTTGGGCCAAGAGTTCGGGTGGGCTCTTGCCGAAATCAAACACGCAAAGCCGGATCACGCCGCCGACCGACTCGTCCAAAGGGAGGACCACCGGGTTCCGCTGCCCGTCGTTCTTTCCCGCCTTGCTCACGAGCAGTTGTTGGCCGACGGGCACGCCCCGGCAACAGGCCGTCACCACCAGCGGCAGGCCGGCCTTCGAGGCGCGGATACTGAATTCCAGCGGGGCGCCTTCGGCAAACACCCCCGTGCCCGTGTTCAGGTTGGCCCGCGCCTCGGCCGGGGCGGCGGGCAACGTCGGCTGCGCGGAGACCCCGGACGGCTCGCTGATCCGCAGCGAATAGCCTTCGTGGGCCTGCGGCTCCAAGGCAAACCAACCCAGCCCCTCGTACCTGGCCTCGACGGAGGCCACGACGTCGCCGTGACTGTTCACCAGGGTGCCGCGGAGGGCCACCGGCCGGCCCTCGCGGTCGCAGGCCGAGAAATACACGCGGTTCTCCACGCCGGCGACCAAATCGCCCCCCTCGGGATAGAACCGCACGTCCACGCTCTCGATCGCCAGCGGGATGGGCTCGGCGACGGTCTCGGAGTTGCCGTCGTCGTCAATCGTCACGGACAGCAGGCCTTGTCGCGGTTGAAGTTTCTTGGGGAGGAGAAACTCGATGCGGAGCTGCCCCGCGGCGCCGGTCTGGGCGCTGCTTTGGAAGACGGTTTGGCCGTCGATGGTGGCAGCCACGCGCAGGGCCAGGTCCGCCGCCGGCCGGCCGCCGCTCCGCTGGACGCTCAGGTCGGCCCGCACCGTGTCGCCGGCGGCAAACCGGCCGCCCGCAAACCGCAACTCCTTCTTGAATTGCTGGGGCCCCGGCCGGTGGTAGACCCGGAAGGCCCGCGACTGGTCGGGAAAGCTGCCGTCGAGACTTCGGGCCACCAGTGTATAGACGCCATCGGCCAGGTGCGGCGGCAGGGGAAACGCCCCCCAAGCCACGCCCCGGTCCGTGACCGCTTCCGAGGGCGAGTCCGGCACGACTCGGCCGTCCGGATTGCAGATCTCGAAGCGCACGCCCAGCGGGCGGTCGGCCGCCAGGCCGAACTGTGAGAGCGTGACCGAGCGGTAGCGGACCATCTGGCCCGGCCGGTACTGCGGCTGGTCGAGCCAAAGCCGGGTCAGCCAACGGGGCGGGCAGATCGCCAACGGCAGGTTGGCCTCTTCGTGCTTGGCGGCGCGGGTCGCCGCAACGCGCAATTGGGCCTGGCAAGGCAACCGCCCCGCCAGCGCCAGGTCGGGCGGCACGGTCGCCAACAACTGCCCCTGCTCGTCGGTCGCATCGCTCTTGTCCAAGAGGCGTTTTCCGTCAGGTCCGTAGAGGGCCATCTCGACTTTGGCCGTCAAGGGAGCGCCCGTTACCGTGGTGGTGGTCACAGCGTACTCGGCCGGGACCTCGGCGTGCAGCTCAGCCGGCCCCATGACCAGCAATCGCAGGTGGCCCGCGGCGATAGCGTCCAACTGCCGGCGGTGATAGTAGTAACTGCCCAGGGAAAGGAAAATCAGGGCGCAGGCCGCCAGGTTGAAGAGCCAACTGATCAGGCGGCCGCGGGGGTTCCGCCCCGTGGGCCGCTCCGCCGTCCGCGGCAAGGTCTTTGGGGGCTGCGTCATGGCCTTCAACGTAACGCGGCAGGCCCAACCTGGCAAGCGGCGCCCACGGCAGGCGGCAGGATGAAAGAGGAAGGCGGGGCGGTCTGCGGATCGTTCTGGGGGCTTTGCGTCCCCGGGTGTTCCCCCGGAGGCGGGGTGCCAAGAGCTGGCGGGATAAGATCCGGCGCGTCGGCCATTTCGGCGCAAAGGTCGATCATGGGTCGCGCGGTGTGATGGCTGGCGACCGGCGACTGGCAGCTATGGGCTTCGAGACGGCGGAGACTCGCCACCGGACCGCCCTCTTGCCGCCTGCCGCGTCGGGGCCAGCGTAATCGAGCGGGTAGCCTCATTTCAATGCGAGCGTCCAGATTACTTGGGCCACATACGCTTGACATCGACCCGATGTTCTCAGCAGTTGCCGCGGATTCAGGCAAACCCTCGCATGCGCCGCACACGGCACGCACTCTAAAGACCGATGCCAGGAATCGCTTGCGGTGAGCATCCGGCCGTCGGGCTCGGAACCGCCTATCCCGAACAACTGGCGGAGCTGCGCGGGGAAATGCCGCACGCGGCGTGGACGGACTGCACTGCCATGAAACGTTCCCGCACCCTCGACGGACGGCCCCTTGAAGTTCGGCCGGTGACTGTATAATGGGGTGACACATTTCGTCCCCCAGGAGATAACGCGATGGTCCCCAAGGAACTCGCGCAGACGCTCGTGCTGATCAAGCCCGACGCCCTGAAGGTTTCGTTGACGGGCTATATCCTGTCGCAGTTCTCGGAGTTCCACACCGGCCTGTGTTTCGCGGGGGCCAAGATCGTTCACGTCACGCGGATGCTCGCCGAGGAGCATTATGTCGAGCACAAGGGAAAGCCGTTCTATCCGCCGCTGATCGACTACATCACCGGCGAGGTCCATTACGCGTCCAATCCGCAGCGGCGGCGGGTGATCGCCTTCATCTACTGCGGGCCGGACGCGGTCAAGAAGGTTCGCGAGATTGCCGGGCCGACCAATCCGCACGTGGCGCGGGAGCGTTCGCCGGGGACGATCCGCGCGCTGGGGACGATCGTGCCCGTGAAAGACAAGGACGGCAACGTCGTGGGGGAGCGGATGGACAACCTGGTACACGCGTCGGCCTCGGACGCGGAGGCCGATCGCGAGATCAAGCTGTGGTTCAAGCCCAACGACATCATGCCCTACATGCAGGCCTACGCCACGGAGAGCTGCGAGGAAAGCTATTACTACCAGGCCGGGCGACTCTTGACCGCCCACGAACCCGGCAGCCGGTCGCTGGTCGCACCAGGCGAGACGGCCTGGGCAACGGACCTGGAGGCCCTGCGGCAGATTTCCCGAGGAAAGCCGGCTGCGTGCAGCCTGGACGCCGTGGTGGCGAAGTATCTCATCAATGAGAAGCGGGAGGTGCCGCCCGGCACCCGCCCTCAGTAGGGACTCCGGGTCTTCTCGCGGCTGGCTTTCCGGCGGTCGCTATGCCAAAATGCGCGGCTGGGCCTATTGACACGTTTTCACTACCGTGGTAGTATTACCGCAGTAGTTGAACAAGCCATGGAGCGGTCGTTACGATGTCCCGCAATCAACCGTATCGCCTGGGGGACCTGCAACTGCGGATCATGCAGGTCCTATGGGACTCCGGCCCGACCACGGTGGCCGAGGTCCAGGGCAAGCTGGAAGGCGAGCCGCTGGCCTACACCACGGTGGCGACCATGCTGCGGAAGATGGAGGCCCGGCAGCTCGTTCGCCACCGGCCGACCCGCGGGGCGGGTGCCCGGCGGCGGTTCGTCTATGAGGCGACGGTTGATGCTCAGGCAGTCACCCGGACTATGGCGGCCGACCTGGTCGACCGGCTGTTTGGCGGGAGCCTGGCGGATGCCATGAGCCATCTGTTGGAAAACCGCGACGTCAGCCGCCGCGAGCTGGCCCGCCTGGAGCAACTGATCGACGAGCACATGCGGCGGACGTAGCACCCGCATCCTGCCGGTTGCGGCAGCAGAGCGAATTTCCCATGGACTCATTCCCGCTGGAACTCGGATCGCGCGTGGGGCCGTGGCTGGTCTTGGGCCTCGCCTCGGCGGCGATCGTCGCACTGACGGCGTTGGCGGAGCGGCTGGTCCGCCCGGTCGTGTGGCAGCGGACCCTGTGGCAGGCCGCCACGCTCGGACTGCTGCTGCTGGTAGTCCTCGAGGCGACGGGGGCGGGGCCGGCGCTGGTACAGGTTTGCCGCATGAAGCCACGAGCCACGAATCCCCAGCTAGCGCCGGACCGCGAGCCACCCGATGAGTTTGCGGGATCGCGGGAGCTTCGCTTGAGCCCCGTGGGGCCGGCAGTCAAGAGCCAGGGGCGCGAGCCTTTGGTCGCCGGGAAGAGCCAGGGGCGTGAGCCCCTGGTAGCCCCCGCAGGGGCGACAGTCGCCTTCGCTCAGATTTCTGTCGCTTCGGGGCTGACGGAGGCGCAGAAGGACGACCAGGGGCTCACGCCCGCGGCTCTTGACGACCGCCGCTCCGCGGCTAACGGAGCCGCGCCGACTTCCCGTCCGCTGGAGATCGTGCGGAATCATCTAGCCACCGGCCCCCAGCCACTAGCCACCGCATCGTGGCCGGAAGCGATCTGGCTGCTGGGAGTCCTGGTGGTTGCGGGCCGGGCTGGGTGGGCGCGGCTGCTGCTGGCCAGATTTCGGCGGCGTTGCCGCCCGCTGTGCGACCCGGCGGTGCTGGGCTGCGTGCAGCGATTGGCCGGGCGATTGGGAGTGCGGCGGCCGATTCGCGTGTTGCTGGCCGAGGGGCTCCTGGCGCCGGTGGTCTTCGGAAGTCTCCGGCCGGCGATTGCCGTTCCGGCCCGGTTTCGCAGGGACTTCGATCCCGGCCAGCAGGAGGCCGTGTTAGCTCACGAGATGGCGCACCTGGCCGGGTGGGACCCGGTCTGGCAGTTTTTGGCCGGGCTGGCGTGCGTGCTGTTGTGGTGGCAGCCGTTGGCATGGTGGTCGCGGCGGCGGCTCCGCGCCAGCAGCGAAGCGGTGGCCGACGAAGCCAGCCTGCTGGTGCCCGATGGCCCCGGCCTGCTGGCCGCGTCGCTGGTGGCCGTCGGGCGGCGGTTGCTCCGCTCGCAGCGGCTCGGTTGGATCTCGATCGAAGGCGACGGCTTCCGCTCCGGACTGGGGCGGCGCGTCGAGCGGTTGATGGAGCTTCGCTCTCTGGGCTGCGGCCCGGGGCGTGTATCCGGCCGCGGTCGCGGGGTGTTCGCCAAGACCCTGCTGACGGTGGCCGCGGCACTGGTGGCAATCTCTTGTACCGCCTGGGCTCAACCCCAGGCCCCATCCCTGGATGAAGGAGGAACGATGATGAGTGTGCTGAAGACTTCATGGCGATACTCGCTGGCCGCCACCGCCCTCTGGGCCCTGGTGGGACCCAGCAGCGGCACGGCAGCCGACAATCCCCCCAGTCCGCCGGAGAAGCCGAAGGTGGAAAGGCCGGCCCCGCCCCCCAGTCCCGAGCGGAGAGAGGGGACGCGACGGGACGACTCCCGTGCCCCTTCCGACGAAGTCCAGAAACAGCGCCAGAGGATCATGGACGAGATCCGGGCCCTGCAGGCCAAGGTAGAGGGCAGGGATGTTTCGGACGCCGACCGCAAGGAGTTGCGGGCAAAGATGCAAAAGTTGTACGAGCAGATCCGGGAGCTGCCGGGCGGGCCGGAAAGGGTTCGCGGCGAAGCTCGCGCCCCTTCCGACGAAGTCCAGAAACAACGCCAGAGGATCATGGACGAGATCCGGGCCCTGCGCACGAAAGCGGAGGGGCTGAGGGACGGTTCGGACGCCGACCGCAAGGAGTTGCGGGCGAAGATGCAGAAGTTGTACGAGCAGCTTCAGGCGCTGCCGGGCGGGGCCCGGCCCGGCGGGCCCGGGCGTGCGGAAGGCCGCGAGGGTGGGCCCCGGCCCGACACCGCGGGACGCCCCGAGGTCCGTGGCGACCTGGAACGCCAGGTCCAGCATTTGCGGGCGGCCGTTGAGAACCTCCGCGCCGCCGGCTTGATGGACGAGGCAGACATGGTGCAAAGGAGGGTGCAACGTCTGACGGCGGCGGCCAGCCAAAGCGGTCCGTCCCGCGAAGCCGGCCCGCCGCGCGAGGGGACCCGTCCCGGGCGGGATATGCCGGGCGGTCCGTCCCGCGAAGCCGGTCCACCGCGCGAGGGGACCCGTCCCGGGCGGGACGTTGCGGGTGGTCCGCCCCGCGAGGGCATGGGTCCCGGTCGCGGCGAGGGACCGCCACCGGCCTTCCGTGGTGAAATCGCCGAGCTCCGCGGCCAGGTCCAGCAAATGCGACAGGACATGCAGGAACTCCGCGAGCAGCTCCGCCGCTTCATGGAGAAGCAGTCCGGCGACCGCAGGCCGGACAGGGCGCCGCCTCCATCCCCAGGTGACTCCGGGCGGCGGTAAGCAAACGCCGCCGGCAGCAAGTCGTTCCATCGGGGGTACAGCAGTTGCCCTGCTGTACCCCTTTTTGTTTCAGCAGCCCAGCCTGGCCCTCCTTGTCCCCATCGGCCGTTTTGTGTAGGATCGGTGCTCAGTATGGCTGATGGGCAATGATTCGGCGGGACCGGCCGTTTGGGACCGCACCAGCGGGCACGATGTCCGTGCTCCCGGTCCCTTTCGCGGGGCAAGCGGCCCAGGCGACGGCGGCCCCCCGTAACAGGGAGAACCGGTCATGAAAATCGAGCGACCCTTCACGTTCGAGAAGGAAACCAAAAACACCCTTCGTTACACCGAAGTCGCGGAGGGACAGCCACCGGTGGTCGGAACGCTGTACATCCAGAAGTGGGCCTTCAAGGGCACGCCCCAGCGCATTGAAGTCACCCTGCTGGTACCCGAGGAGCAAGCGAAATGACGTTGAAGCAGGATCGCGCGAAGCTGGCGGAAGTGAAGCGGACGCTGGCCAAGAAATACGAGAATCTCGCCACGACCGTGCACAGTGTTCCGCGGCGAAAGAAGTACTGTCACCAGGCCGAAAAGTTCCGCCGCCAGGCGGACGATCTGAGCCGGTAATGACCCAAGGCTCCCCTCTCCCTCCGGGAGAGGGGCAGGGGGTGAGGGTGCCGGACAGGGGCGGATTGCTGCCCGTTCCCCCCTCGCCCCGACCGTCTCTCGGCGGGAGAGGGGGAGCCGGTCCGTTGGAGCGTGCCGGATACATCGCAATCATCAGGAGGTTCCCCATGCCGATCACCACCGAGCAGATGCTGAACTGGTGTCGCGGGATTCTGGGCGACGATCCGCAGGCGCCCCGGCAACCGCTGGAGGCCTACCTGGAGGCCATTCCGCGGCTGGCGTCGCTGGCTGATGTTCCCCGCGGCACGCCGGTCCTGCTCCGCGGCGACGTGGACGCCAAGCCGGGCGGCAAAGTGGGCGAAGGGGACATCCGCCTGCGGTCGATGCGGCAGACCCTCGATTTCGGCCGGCAAAGGGGTTGGAAGCAGATCGTTTTCGGCCACATCGGCCGCGAGCCGGACAAGTCGCTCGCTAAAGTCCGCGCGCGCCTGGCGGAGATCCTCGGCTGCGAGGTGGGTTTCCTCGGCGACTGGCTCGATCCGGCCACGGCCGCGGTGCGGCCGGAGCTGGTCGAGGCCGTGCGGCAGTTGGCCCCCGGCGGCGTACTCGTGCTGGAAAACGTGCGGAAGTACGACGTCGAGCGGGTGCTGTGGAAGGCCAAGCCGGCCGACCTGCCGAAACTGGCCGAGCGGCTGGCCCGGCTGGCCAACGACCTGGCCGACAAGGTGGCCAAAGTCTACGTCCACGAGGCGTTCTCGGCCGGCAGCCTGGATGCCTCCAGCGTCGTGGTGCCCGCCGCCCAAGAGCGCGTGGCCCTGGGCATCTACGAGGCCGAGCAGTTCGACGTGCAGTTGCGCGACTGCCTGGCCGCCGAGATGGTCGTGTTCAGCGGCCTCAAGGCCGATAAGCTGGACGACCTGGAAGCCATGATCAACCGCGGCAAGATCCGGTTGGTCCTGACGGCCGGCTCGCTGGCGATGGCGCTGGCGAAGGCGGCCGCGGAGCTCTCGGGCCGCGACTTCTCGCTGGGCGTGGCCGAGGACCCGGCCCACGGCGACAAGCCCTACTTCATCCCCCGCAACCGCATCGAGCAGGCCAAGCAGATGCTCCGCGCGGGCCGGGCCAAGGGCATCGAGTTCGTCCTGCCGGTGGACTTCGTGCTACAGGACGGCCGGGTTTCGGCGCAGATCGGGCCGGGCGACCAGCAGTTCGACGTGGGGCCGGCCACCGGCCGGCTGTTTGCCGACACGGTAACGAAGTTCATCGAGGCCCACCGCCGCACCCAGAGGGCACCAGGCGTCCCCGCCGTGGTCTTCTACAACGGCGTGTTCGGCATGTTCGAGGACCCGCGTTTCGAGGAGGGCACGCGGAGTTTCATGGCCCAGTTGAAGCGCATGAAGGACGCCGGCATCAAGGTTTACATCGGCGGCGGCGAAGGCGGTCTGGCCCTGGAAAAGTACGGCCGGCCCGATTGGGTCACCTACGTCTTCACGGCCGGCGGCACGGTGCTGAACGCCTTGGGCAGCGAGCCGGTGCCCTATCTGGTCGCCCTGGCGATGGCCGCAGGGACGAGGGATTAGGGACTGGGGATTGGGGATTGGGAATGGGGATTGGAGTTTAGCGGGCGGGCAGGCACTGGGCGCCAGCTTGGTCCGCCGGTTCGGTGCCTGGCCACCCCACCGCCGATCGGGTAGAATTTGACGGTGCGGTCGCCCGAGCGGAGCATCGCGGAGACGCCCATGAAATCGCTGGCGAACAACCCCAAGTTCATCGCGCTGGTGGAAGCATCCCGGCGCTCCTATCGGGAACAGGGCGGCGTCGGCCTGTCTGATGTCCGGCGGGAGTTCGGGCTGAAACGGCGAGGCAGGGCAGCGGCGCGGCCACAGGCGAGAAAGAAGGGCTGACCGCAATCATCGTGTCGTCGCTTGATTCTCACTCCCTCCACTCGATCCGGAGCGCCTCCAGGCCGTTCTCGGACGCCACCAGCAGCACGGGCTTGCCGTCGATCAGGGCCGTGGCCAGGCCGCCCAGCACGGCCCCGTAGTTGAATTGGTCGATCGGCTTGCCGTCAGCGGCCACGAAGTGAATCGAGCCGTCCGAGCCGGGCAGGATCCATACGCCGGGACCGTCGGCCGCGATGCGGCCGGGGATGATCGGCTCGATCGGCTGCCGGGGCAGGCCCCTGGGAAGCGGATAGGTCCAGAGCACGCTGCCCTGGAGGCTGATACCCAGGATCACGGTTTGGCCGTCGGGGGCCACCGAGAGCGCGGCCCAGGAGGGTTTGCCGTCGCCCGTCAGGTCGGCGATGCGGATCGAGCCGAGATGCCAGTTGGGTACAAGGATTTCGCCCTGCCGGTCTAGTTTGGCGTCCAGGATGGCCAGGGCCCCGTTGTCGTTGTAGTAAGCGCACACGAGCTTGCGGCGTTTCTCGGCGTCGGGGGGAGCCCAGGCGATCCGCCCCACGTTTTCCAGCGTGCGGTTGGAGCGCAGCCGTTTACCGTCCAGGGACAGCTCCTGGATGCCGGCGCCGCGGCCGTAGCAGCCGACATAGACGCGGAGCGCTCCGCTGCCGTCGGCGTCGCCCAACTGGACGTCGGCGATGCCGTCGGGCGGGCCCTTGGCGGCCGAATCGGGGCAGGCCACGATCTGCTTCCAGTGCTCGTCGGCACAAAAACACTGCTTGCCGGTCAGTCCGAAGGCCGCGAACACCCGCTTCCCATCGCTGCCGACGGCCGTGCGGAGGCAGGTGAGCAGCTCGCCTTCCGCGCCGGGCTTGTGGGTGGCGATCAGCTTGCCGTCGGTGCCCAGCTCCAAGACGGAGCGGAGCTCGTCGACGACGAAGATCCGCGGCGCGGTCGCCGCGAGCGACTTCGCATCGGTCGGCTCGTCCGCCCCCGGGACCACCAGGATGTTGCCCGGGTTTCTCGGCTCGGCCGCCTTCCACAGCGGCACCAGCTTGAGCTTCTTGGGGGCGGTGCGGTCTTCCGCCGTCTTTCCCTGGAATGTGCGGTCCAGGGCCTTTTCGGCCGCCTGCACCTGGCTTTGGTACCGCGCGGCCGCCTCCTTCGAGAGGTCTTCGCCGGCGCAAAGTCTTTCCAGCCGCGCGGGCATGGCCGCCAGGGCCGCCTTCATGTCGCCCACTTCGCACTGCTGGACCACGCCGTCCGTCCCCAACACCAGCAGGGTCGGAGTGGCGTACACCCGCAGCGCGGTCATCGCCTGCTGCTGCGGGTCGCGCAGAAACGGCATCGTCGCTTTCAGGCCGGCAAGCACTTCCGCGATCGTCTTGTTCTCCACGTCCTTCGGGTCCATGCTGACGGCGAACACCGCGAGCTTCGGCTGGTCTTTCAGTTTCCGCAAGACTTTTTCCAGCTCGGGAAACATGGCGCGGCACGGCTCGCAGCCGGTGTCCCAGAAATACAGCACGGCCGCCTTGCCGGCCAGCGTTTCGGGCGTAACCGGCTTCTCTTGGCGGTCGCTGAACTTGAAGTCGGGGACCCGCTTGCCCAACAATTGGAACATGTCGGGCGGCAGGAACATCTTCACCTGCGCGGCGCCCTGCGGGACCTCGAACTGGAATGCCTTCGGCTCCACCGCGGCGTCCAATTTGGCCCCGACGAAATCGGCCACCAGCGACAGGCTCTCGACCTGCTTCTCGCCGCCGAAGAGCTGCCACAGGGCGGCCACCGGAAAGACCATCCGCCGCAGCACGAACGTCTGCTGGTCGATCCAGAAGACGCTCACGCCTTCGGACGACTTGACCTGCACGCGGTAGCACTCGGCGTCACCGATCTTGCCCGGCTCGATCAGCCCGGGCTCGTCCGCCCCCGCCAGCAGGCCGGGGATGGGATGGTCGGCCAACAACAGCGGCAGTTGGGGCGAGAAGGGGAATTGCGGCAACTGGCCGTCCAACCCCCGGCTGAGGGCCTGCGCCAAGACGTTGTCGGCGGAACACACCTCCATCGTCAACCGCGCCGGCGCGTCGCGGACCACCACCTGGCCGGGAAAGTTGCGGATCCAGGCGCACCATTGCCGGCCGTCGCTGGCGATCGCCCCGTCGTTGAACTCCATGCGCAGCTTGTTCGGCCGGACCAGCTTTACGGAGTAGGGCGCGGACCAGTCGATCGGGCCACGGGCCGTCTGTGCCTGGAGGCGCACGCTGCCGAAGTCCGCGTAGCTGGAGGCCTTCTGGTAGACCTCCGCCATCCGTTCCAGCACGGCCGCGGCGGTGGCCAGTTTCGCCGTCGCCTTGGACCCCTCCGGCTCATCGCCAGGCGCCAACGGGGCCGCAGACTCAGGTTTCTTGCAGCCCATCCACATGGCGGCCAAGATGACGGCCAGACCCGCCGCCGCGCGATAAATGGACATAGTGGAATCCTTGGGGGAGAGGTGTCAGGGGACACGGGACAGGGGTCCATTATTTGCCGTCCGGCCTTTTCGGTAAAGCTCGACTTCTTGACGGTGCGGGGAATCGGCCGATAATGAAGGGATACGCCTGTAACTTGGCTGGATTGCCCCGTTTGCGCAGTTTTTCGCAATGACAGCACTGCGTTTCGGCACCGACTGTTCGATCCACTTCGAGGCCGCCAACGGCAGGGCTCCGCACGTGTGCGGCGAGCCGCAGGGGGCGCCGCTGGCGGACGTAGCGGGGGCTGTGGCGGCGGCCCTGGAGCAACCGTTGGACTATCCGGCCTTGCGGCTGGGCACGACTTCGGGAGATCGGATCGTCGTGGCGCTGGGGCAAGGATTGCCGCGGGCGGCCGAAATCACCGCCGCGGTGATCCACGCCTTGACGGCGGCCGGAGTGCAGCCCGACGGCATCTCCGTGCTGCGGACCAAGGCTGACGTGGACGCCGGCGCCGGCGATCCCTGCCGCATGCTGGAGGGCGTGGTGGGCCAGCGGGTGCGGCTGCTCACGCACGACCCGGCCAACCCGCAGGCCCTGGCCTACTTGGCCGCCAATCGGCGCGGGGAGCCGATCCTCTTGAACCGCCTGTTGACCGATGCCGACCTGGTGCTGCCGATCGGACGGCTGTGGGACGAAGCCGCGCCGGGCTACTTCGGCATCCACGGAGCAATCTTCCCGGCGATGGCCGACGAGGGGACGCAGTCCTGGTTCCGCCGGCAGGACCTGCTGCCGGGCAGCCAGGGTACGCGCGACAGCGGGTCGCGTCATCAGGCCCTGCTGCGGGAAACGGATCAAGTCGCGTGGCTTTTGGGAATCAATTTCACGGTGCAGGTCGTCCCGGCGGCAGGCGACGGCGTGCTCGGCGTGGTGGCGGGCCAGAGCGACGCTGTCCGCCGGCGGGGCCGCGAGATCTATCGTGCGGCCTGGGCCTGTCCTGCCGCCCGCCGTGCCAGCCTCGTCATTGCGGGCATCGAGGGCCCCGAGGAGCAGCAGACCTGGGAGAACCTCGGCCGCGCCCTGGAAACAGCCGGACAACTCGTGGAAGACGGGGGCGCGATTGCCGTCTGCTGCGAGTTGGCCGCCGCGCCTGGCCCGGCCGTGGGGCGGCTCGTGCGGGCCCGCTCCCGCCACACCGCCATGCGCCAGATCCAACGCGACAACTCCGGCGACGCCTTGCCCGCCACCCAGCTCGCCCGCGCCCTGGAGCGCCAGCACGTCTACCTGCTCAGCCGGCTCGATCCCGCGCTGGTCGAGGACTTGGACATGGTTCCGCTCGGCGGTCCGGAGGAATTGGGCCGGCTGTCGCGGCGCCACGATTCGTGCATCCTGCTGGCCAACGCCCCACAAGCGGTGGTCTGCCAGGCCGACGAGGACCCGCCGGATCAGTAAGAAACCCGGCCAGTAAGAAATCCGGTTGGTGCGCGGTTTCCAACCGCGCCCTTGCCGCGACCGCAAATCCTGGTCGGGGCGCGGTCGCCGGCCACGCCCCCGCCGCGACCGCAGGTCTCCTGCGTTGCTCGTGAGACCTGACAGCCCGCGGCGGGGTCGGAGACCCGCGCCGAAGCCGGTAGCGTAGCGTGCCTCTTGACAAAACGGATAAGACTGGTAAACATGCAACAGGTACCCATCGGTTTCGACCGGTGGGCGCTCGACCTCGAGGCTGACGATTGTGAGGCCTCCTTGGAGGAGGCTGGTACGGTGCTGGGAATCGTCGCCTCGGGGCCTTTTTCTTGACGTGCAACCCTTGGAAACCGCCACCGACGCCTGGAAGACGCTGCCGGAGGACATCCGCGCCCGGCTGGCCGCGGAGTTGCAGGAAGGCGAGACGGTCATCGGCTGTTTCTGGCCGGACCTGGACCGCCAGCTTCGTTTCCGGCAAGGGCTGGTGGTGCTGACCGGCCGGCGGGTGTTGTCGCTGGACGACGCGGCCGGCGGCGATGCTTGGCAATCCTGGCCCTTGGCCGAGGGCGTCCAGCTCCGCGAGATCGACTCGACGACGGTGGGCACGCTGGAGTTGGTCGGGCCGGGAGGGCGGTTGGCGCACTGGCGGTTTACGCCGGCGCGCGCGGCTGAGGCCCGGCGGCTGCTGGGGCGCTACCGCAATCTGCAGGCCGGGCCGCCGCCGGAGGAGCCGGAAAGCGGTGAAGAGGCGGAGCCCGGCGACGAAGACGCGCGGAGCGGCCTCACGCGGGCCGTCTCGCTGTTACGGCTCTGGCGGTTCGCCCGGCGGCACGTGCTGATGATCCTGCTGGGCTTCGGCCTGACGCTGGCCGCGACGACCGCGGGCTTGCTGCCGCCGCTGTTGACCATGCCGCTGGTGGACAACATCCTCAGTCCTTACCAGGAGGATTGGCGGTCGATCGAGGCGGGGACGGAGCAAGACCCGGCCGCCCGGCCGGTGGCCGCGGAGGAACTGGCCGTCCGCTACCGCGAGCGTTTTGCCCGCGTGCCCTGGTACTTGGGCGGGCTGGCAGGGGCTGCCCTGCTGGCCTGGTCCCTGAGCTGGGCCCAGGGCTGGATCAGCAACCGCGTCAGCGAGCGGATCGCCGCCGACCTGCGCAACACGACCTACGCTCACCTGCTGCGGCTGTCGCTGGAGTTCCTCGGCGGCCGGCGGACCGGCGACCTGATGTCGCGGATCAGCACCGACACCGAGCGGATCTGCATCTTCCTCTCCGATACCGCGGTGGACTTCGTCAGCGACGCCCTGTTGATGGTGGGCACCGCCGCGGTGCTGACCTGGCTCGATCCGCTGCTGGGCCTGACCACGCTGGCCACCTTCCCCGTGATCGGCTGGCTGATCCTGTGGGTCCGCAAGCACCTGGCGACCGGCTTCGCGCGGAGCTACCGCGCCTGGGGCACGATGACCAGCATCCTGGCCGACACGATTCCGGGCATCCGCGTGGTGAAGGCCTTCGCCCAGGAGGACAACGAGATCCAGCGG
>Ga0326728_10008059_pt1 | contig 26516 bp, 21 predicted proteins | sample MB3enrmetagenome_FD_207602 | JGI IMG/M metagenome (GOLD analysis project Ga0326728, IMG submission 207602) | Lab enriched peat soil microbial communities from McLean, Ithaca, NY, United States - MB31MN | ecosystem: Environmental > Terrestrial > Soil > Wetlands > Peat | place: USA: New York... | reverse complement strand
GCTGTTCACCGATGCCACGCCCTCGGGTGGCCTGGCTCCGGCCGACGTTGCCACTGCGCTGTTGGATATTTTGAACAATCCAACCAGCAATCTGACCTCGCTGTTCGGCTTAATGCCGTCAACGCCGCCGTTCACGCCGGTCTACAATGCAGCGCCGTCAACGGCGGCGATCAGCCTTATCACTACACCCACCGGAGGCGCGCTGGCGGACTTTGGCACGCAGGAACAGATCATTCGCGGTTTCGGCGCATCGGAAGTGTTTTTTGGGGTGCTGCCAGATTCCCAGTGGGATGAATTGTACGGGCAGGCTATGCCAGCACCCACGCAGGTTAACCCAGGGTCCCAGCCGATTTACCCGCAGCTCGGACTGACCATCATGCGCATTCAAATCGCTCCCGCCACCTGGAACACAACCACCCAGAGCGTCGTCGCCGGCGGCACCAGTGCGTGGACCCCTGAGCTTACCAACGCCTACTATGCGCAGCAAACCTATGGGGCTCTCATCTTCGCCACTCCCTGGACTCCACCCGCCAGCATGAAGAGCAACAACAACACGGTTGGGGGCAGTCTGCTTTCCCAGTATTACGGCCAATACGCGACCTATCTTGAGGACTTTGTCAACTATGCAGCAAGCACCGGCCCGGGCCCGAACGGCGTGCAACTCTATGCGGTCTCCGTGCAGAACGAGCCGGACTTCAATGCTTCCTACGTATCTTGCCTATGGACCGGAGCGCAGCTCGACACATGGATCGCGGGTAACGGCTCGGTGCTCACCACGGGCGCCAACCCGGTCAAGTTGATGATGCCGGAATCCGATAGCTTCAATACAAACGAATCCGACCCGGCCCTGAACGACAGCGCGGCTGTCGGCAACATCTCGATCGTCGGCGGTCACCTGTATGGGGCGTCGCCCTTTTATTACACGAATGCCGAGAACAAAGGCAAGGATGTGTGGATGACTGAGCACTTCCTCGTCCCGGTCTCAAATGGAACCGTCACCGCCATGGCCGATGCCATTGCCATGGCAGAGGAGATTCATAACTCCATGACGGTGGCCGATTACAACGCGTACGTCTGGTGGGAGGGCCCCAACACGAATCCGAACATAAGCCCACAAGAACACCTGATCACTTCCAGTGCCGTCCCCACCTACTTCGGTTTAGCCATGTCGCAGTTCTCTCTCTTCGTGCGTCCAGGCTATTACCGTTACAACGCCACGGCGACCCCGGTCAGCGGTGTCTATCTTTCGGCGTATAGCGGCAACGGCCACGAGGTGATCGTGGTGATCAACTCCAAGAGTTCCGCGGTGACGCTGCCTATCCAGATCGCGAACCAGACAGTGACCTCGATGACGCCTTACCAGACTACTTCCACTTCTTCGGTATCTCAGCTGAGCCCGGTTACAGTCACCAACAACCAGTTCAGTGCCACGCTGCCTGCCATGAGCATCACCACCTACGTGCAGTAGCCGGGACGCCCGGCCCTCTATGCCCTTGTATGCACGATGAGGGACGCGTTGCTTCAGCGGTGGAGGTATTCCCGTTTAGAGGCCTCTGAAAAGTGTGCGCGCCGCGGGACGCAGCCTTTTCCTGGACGGGCCGTGCGGAATTTGTGGCCAAAAGCATGAACGAGCCCGGCCGGATTACTATGGCGCAGACTCTCTCCCGCGCTTTCACGTTCGCCAAGCCCGACGAATACCCGGCCTTACGCGGCTTTTACCAGAAGGTCGCTGCGGCTGATCACGCGCAACTCGTTCTCGCCTTTGCTCCGGCAGGGAAATGCAACTGAACCGCCCTCCTGCCAGGGAATTTGCCAAAGCTCAGGCCCGGCGAACCTATTCCGGCGTAGAATGGTCGCAAATTCAGAACAGGTTCGAATCTCATGCAGAAATCATTCTTCCTGCGCAGTACCGTTCTGTTGCTTGCCGCAGTTGCACCCGCGGTGGTTTGCGCCCAGTTCCAGCAGCCTAATCCCGACGAGCTCAAGATGACTTCCGATCCCAAGGCGCCGGGAGCGGACGCGGAATACCTCTATCTTGAGGAGAACGACGATGATCCTCATCATAGTCAGGACTACTACGCGCGCATCAAGGTGTTTACCGAAAAAGGCAAGGAGGCAGCCACGGTAGAACTTCCCTATTGGGGAGGCGAGTTCTCGATCAGCAGCATCAGCGCCCGGACCATCCACGCGGACGGAACCGTGGTCGCGATGAACGTCAAGCCGGAAGATCTCATGGTGGAAAAGGCCGGAGAGGTGCGACTGGAAAAGAAAGTCTTCACGCTGCCCAGCGTCGAAGTTGGCAGCGTATTGGAATACGAGTACCAGCTGAACTTCAAGGCCCAGTCCTACTGGCATCTGAGTCCGGAATGGGAGGTGCAAAGGCGCTACTTTGTCCGCAAGGCCCATTATCTGTTCACTCCCACCCAAGTGTTGGGTCTGGTTTGGTGGGCCGATCTGCCGCCCGGTGCGACTGTCAAGACTGACGTCAGCGGCCGTCACCTCCTGGATTTGACAGACATTCCGCCCATTCCCGACGAGGAGTGGATGCCGCCGATCGACAGCTTCCTTTATAGGGTGCGGTTCTATTATCGGGGCTTCTCCGATCCCCTTGTGCCTGAGGACTACTGGAAAGCGCAGGCCAAGCTGTGGTCGAAAGACATCGACCATTTCGCCGAGCCGAACAAAAACATTCGTGATGCGGTTGCCGGCCTGGTTGTGTCCTCCGACAGCGATCTCGTGAAGGCGCAAAAGCTCTATGCCGCCGTCGAGGCTCTCGACAACACCGATTATTCCCGCCAGAAGACCGAGTCGGAACGGGAGAAGCTGAAACTGAAACCGGAAAAGCGCGCCGAGGATACGTGGACGCAGAAGAGCGGCAACAGCAACGAAATCGCGCTGCTCTACCTGGGCATGCTTCGCGCCTCCGGCCTCACCGCCTATGCGATAAGCGTTGTCGACCGCAATCGCGGAGTCTTCGACCCCGGCTACATGACGCTCGAGCAGCTCGATCACACGCTGGTGATCCTTAGCACGGGCGGCAAGGAGATCCTTCTCGATCCCGGCGAAAAGATGTGCCCCTTTGCGACCGTGAACTGGAGGCATTCCGGCGCCGAGGGTTTACGCCAGAGCGCCGATGGACCCGGCCGAGCCGTGACTCCTTCGCAGGTTTTTGGAGCCAACACCCTCAAGCGCTCCGGCAACATCTCCGTGGATCTCCAGGGAGGGGTCATTGGAACCCTCCAGATCTTGATGACCGGTCAGGAAGCTCTTTTCTGGCGGCAAAGGGCGCTCGAAGTCGATGCGTCAGAGCTGAAGAAGCAGTTCGACAGCGGCCTCGGAAAGGTGGTGCCTGTAGGCGTCGAGGCTCATTTGGATCACTTCCTCGGATTGGATGAGCCCGACAGGATCCTCATGGCCTTTGTGCAGGTGAAGGGCACGTTGGGCACGTCAACGGCCAGGCGCCTTATCTTACCCGGCCTCTTTTTTGAAACCCGTGGCGGCGAGCCGTTTGTGAGCCAGGAAAAGCGTTTGGAACCGGTGGACATGCAATACGCCCGGCAGATCACCGACCAGTTGACCTACGACCTGCCCGCCGGTATGACCCTGGAGGGCGTGCCGCAGGATGCGAAAGTCTCCTGGGAGGGTCACGCTCTTTATATCGTGAAGACCAAGTCGGAACCCGGCCAGATCACTGTGGCTCGCGTCCTGGCCAACGCCTTCACGCTGGCCAAAGCCGAGGAATACCCGGATTTGCGCGGCTTTTACCAGAAAGTCGCCGCGGCCGATCAGGCGCAACTGGTATTGACCATCGCACCGGCAGCGAAAACCAACTGATTCGCTTGCCTTGCCAGAGGATTTGCCGACGATTCGGCCAAACCCAAAAAACCAGCCAGTTTCACGTTATGCGTAAAACCACGCAATGTGGGTTGACGCATAAAGTGAAAGCTTCGACCCTTATTTTTTCAAACATTTCCAGGCTTCATCGTTCCCGCAGATGACGTTCACCTCATTGTGGTAAACGTTGCTAACGATGCGGCTTCCCGGGAAGTTCCGGCTTCGGTGTACAATCCCCGTAGCATTCAACATCAGCTTGTGGCGCGAGAGCGGCTGCACGGAGGAGATAGTTGACCGCCGCGGTTTATCTTGCCATTTATGCCGGACTTTTGATTTTTCTGGCCGGATGTCTGAGGCGAATTCTCGCCTATTCGCGGACTCCAATCCACCTGCGCTGGGAAATCTACCCTTTGCCGCATGAGCATCCCTATCGGGCCGCATATGGCGGATCGTATTTCGAGACCCAGGAATGGTGGCGCCGGCCGCAACTGGCCAACCGGCGCGGCGAGTGGCGGGTCATGGTCGAGGAAATTCTCTTCCTCAAGAGTCTGCGCGAGTTCAACCGCCGCTTGTGGCTCGCATCCTTCCTCTTTCATTTCGGACTCTATCTCGCCATTGCCGCAGTTGGCTGGGCCGCTCTGGCAATGGCATGCGGACTCTTGCCCGCCGGAGCCCGATTCTCAGGATTCGACCACGTGCTGGCTCCGCTCGCCAAAGTTGCCGGAGCTGGCGGGGCCCTTCTCATTGTTGCCGGCGCCATTTGGCTCTTGTTGCGCCGCGTCGCCGATCCAACTCTGAAGAATTCCACGCGCGCCGGAGACATTTTCAACCTGCTCTTCTTTATTACGGCATTTGCACTTCTCATCGGCGGGTACCTGTTGCGCGCGCCCGGCACAGCATCGCTCGGTGAACTCGCACGCGGCATCGTTCACTTCGATCGCAGCATAAGAATCGGACCCGCATTCGGCGCGGGCTTGATTCTGGCCTCAATGCTCGTGGCCTATATTCCGTTCACGCACATGGCGCACTTCATCGCAAAATACTTTACCTGGCATGCGGTGCGCTGGGATGACCGGCGCAACGAGCGCGGAAGCGCCATCGAATCGAAAATCCCGGCGGTTCTTGGCTACAAGCCCACATGGTCTGCGCCGCATGTGGGCGCTGACGGCCAGCGCACCTGGGCAGAGATTGCCACTAGCAATCCCACCAGGGAGGCGCAGAAGTGAGCGGCACAATCAATCTGCGCGATGTTTCGCGGCCCGATAGTGAGCCTCTGATCCACCTCGAGAACGAAGAACTAATGCCGTTGCCCGCGCCGCTGGAAAGTCCTGAAAAGGACCGCGCCTGGGCTGCTTTGTCAGAGCAATGCCAAACCCGCTATGAATGCGGCCTCGACGACACCTGCGCCGTCAACATCCCCAAACCTGAGACGCGCGAAGAAGAGGCACAACTTGTCGCCCGGTTTCTTTCGGGGCTGGACAAACTCTTCGACAAGGAAAACAATTGGACCTTCCTCGAGCCGCTGCTGCTCACCATGGAGCACTGCACCGGCTGCCAAACCTGCGCGGAATCCTGCCACATCTTCGAGGCCAGCGGCCGCAACGAACTCTACCGGCCGACGTTTCGCTCCGAGATTCTGCGCCGTCTCTACTTCAAGCACGTAAAACGCGGCGGACTTCTTTCGGCCTGGCAGCATGGAGACATCCATCTGAACTGGCCGCTGGTGGCGCGGCTCATCGAACTTGCGTACCGCTGCAACCTTTGCAGGCGCTGTGCGCAGTCCTGCCCCATCGGCTGCGACAACGGTCTGGTGGCGCGTGAATTGCGCAAGCTGTTTAGCCAGGAGATGGGCATTGCGCCGCGCGAGATTCACGAGAATGGCTCGATGCTGCAACTCAAGGCCGGCTCGTCGACAGGCATGAATGCCGAGATCGTGAAAGACAATGTCGCGTTCATCGACCAAGACATCAGCGAACGCACCGGCATCGAAGTACGCACTCCGTGGGATGTCGAGGGCGCAGACGTCCTTCTCATCCACAACGCCGGCGAGATCATGGCATGGCCTGAGAACCCCGGCGCATTTGCGCTCATTCTCACTCTGGCGGGCGTCAACTGGACAATGTCTTCTGAGTTGGCGGCTTATGACGCGATCAACTACGGCCTGTGGTACGACGACGCGCAATTCGCTCGCGTGGCGCTGAAGCAGATGGAAGCGGCCCGGAAACTCGGCGTGAAGCGCGTCGTCATTGGAGAATGCGGCCACGCCCACAAAGCCCTGTGTGTGATTGCCGACCGCATAGTAACCGGCGACCTCAACATTCCGCGGGAAAGCTACTTGCCGTTGCTGCGCGACATTGTTCTCAGCGGCAAAATCAAATTCAATCCCACGCGCAACGATTTTCCCGTAACTCTCCACGATCCCTGCAACATGGTTCGATTGATGGGTGTGGTCGAGCCGCAGCGGGAGATCCTTCGCGCTCTCTGCCCGCAGTTTCGCGAGATGGAGCCGCATGGCGTGAACAACTATTGCTGCGGCGGCGGAAGCGGCTTCGCCATCATGAGCGGCAACAACTTTCCCGATTGGCGATTCCACGTTTCCGGACGCAAAAAGCTCGAGCAGATCCTGAACGCATTCTCCGATTGTCTCGGCCCGGAGACGCCGAAATACCTGTGTGCGCCCTGCAGCAATTGCAAAGGGCAGTTCCGCGACATGATCACTTACTACGGCCTCTGGCAGAAAAGCCGCATTTTCTACGGCGGGCTTGTCGAACTGGTCGTGAACGCCATGGCCGACGTGAAACCGGGATTCGTCGACTGGGAGTGGCGCTGACCGTCCATTTCAACCGCGCTTCTTCCGCGCTATTGCCGGGCCTCGATCGCACAGGAAATCGTGGAACGCTTTAGGCGTTGCCATTTGCTGCAGGCGCCGCCGGCGGCTTTTCTCGGGCATCTTTCCCTTAAGCAGTTCATCGCGGCGTCTGCCCAGATCGTCCACCCACGCACCCCACTCTGGCCCGAACTGCCGCTCCAGTTCCCGACGCAGCCTGGCGGCAAGCGCGGGACTGCGTCCGCCGGTAGAAATCGCAATCTGCAACGGCCCTCGGCGCGCCACCGCGGGATAAACAAAGTCGCAGTGCTCCGGATCGTCCACGGAGTTGCACAGAACGCCCCGCGCCGCGCAGGCGCGAAACACGGCCTCATTGACCTTGCTCGAGTTCGTGGCGGCAACGGCCAGAAACTTCCCCTGCACGTCTCTTCGAGAGAAGGCCCTGCGCCGCCAGACCACCCTCCCCGCCCGCGCAAGACGTTGAACCGCCTGCACTGCACGCGGACTCACGACCACCACATCGGCGCCACAATGCAACAGGCCCTCAATCTTGGCGACTGCGACCATTCCCGCTCCCACCACGACGCACTTCCGCCCCGCCAGGTTCACCAGCATCGGGAAGAACACGTCGTTATGCCTCGTGGGTGTCAACTCCACCGCCAATTCAGTGCGATCTGAATCACATTCCCACACCCAATCGCCGCTTGTTGTGACACTCATCACGGCAAAAGCAATTGCACGAAGAGTTCAATCGATGGTGATTGATTTTCTCCGTGGTCAGGAGAATTGTGCGGTTTGGCTGGCGCGCGAACCACCCACTTCCGCAACTCTCCGGCCCGCTTTGCTGATCGAGCAGTTCCTCGAGTTCGATGGGGCGCGCGACAGAAGAAACCGGCGTTTTGTGGCGAAAGGAGCAAGGCCATGGCAGATGCTGACGAGGGCGTAAAGCCGCCCAACGGCAAAACTGAAACCAAGCTGCTCGACGAACTGGAAAATGGCCCATGGCCGAGCTTCGTCACCGAGATCAAGTCGGCCAACGGAGCTACCGGGAGCGCCGGCGATCTGCTCGGCCAGTTGGAGCTCTCCTACGAAGACAAGGTGAGCCATTGGAAACACGGCGGGCTCGTGGGCGTGCTGGGTTACGGCGGCGGCGTCATCGGCCGCTACAGCGATGTAGGCGAGCAGTTCCCCAAGGTCGCGCACTTTCACACCTTGCGCGTGAATCAGCCGGCCGGATGGTTTTACACCAGTGAGGCCCTGCGCACCATCAGCGACATCTGGGAGCGCCACGGCTCGGGTCTGACCAACATGCACGGCTCAACCGGCGACATCATCCTGCTCGGCACCACGACTGACCAACTCGAAGCGACCTTCCAAGAGCTCACCCACGCCGGCTTCGATCTGGGCGGCTCGGGCTCGGCGGTACGCACGCCTTCCTGTTGCGTTGGCATGGCCCGGTGCGAGTGGGCCTGCTTCGACGCCATGAAGCTCTGCTACGACCTGACCATGGCCTACCAGGACGAATTGCACCGGCCTGCGCTGCCCTACAAATTCAAAATCAAGTGCGCGGCCTGTCCCAACGACTGCGTTGCCGCCATTGCCCGCGCCGATCTTTCCGTCATCGGCACGTGGAAGGATGACATTCGCATCGACCAGGCAGAAGCGGCGAATTACGCCGCTGCCGGAGTCGACATCCAGAAAGACATTTGCGCCAACTGTCCCGGCAAATGCATGGATTGGGATGGCAAAGAGCTCAGCATCAAGAACCGCGACTGTGTGCGCTGCATGCACTGCATCAATGCCATGCCCAGGGCGCTGCGGCCCGGCGTGGAGAAAGGCGCAGTGATTCTCATTGGCGCCAAAGCGCCCATCCTGCAGGGCGCGCTGCTCTCCTCCGTGCTGATTCCCTTTGTCGCTGCGGATGAATTGCTCGACACACTCAAGGAGCTGATCCAGCGCATCTGGGATTTCTGGGACGAGTACGGCACCAATCGCGAGCGCATCGGTGAACTTATCCAGCGCGTCGGCCTGGCCGCATTTCTCGATGGCATCGGGCTCGATCCTGTGCCGGAGATGGTTTCGGCGCCGCGCGATAATCCCTACATCTACTACCAGACCGCGCAGGAGGACGAGGCATGACGACCACACCACTGCAGCCACGGCTTACCGACGTCGGCCCTCCACGCTACGACAAATTTCTGCCGCCGATCGTGCTCAAAAATTACGGCACGTGGAAATTTCACGAGCGTCTGGCGCCCGGCGTACTGTGCCATGTTTCCGAATCGGGCGACCGCCTCTACACCGTGCGCGCGGGCACGCCGCGCCTGCTCAGCATCCAAACCCTGCGCAAGTATGCCGATTTGGCCGACAAGTATTGCGGCGGTTATCTGCGCTTCACCAGCCGCAACAATGTGGAATTTCTGCTCGTCGACGCGGCGCTGATCGAACCGCTAAAGCAGGAGCTGGCGGCGCTGGGCATTCCCGTCGGCGGCACCAACAATTCCATCAGCAACATTGTGCATACGCAGGGCTGGGTGCATTGCCATGCTGCGGCCACCGACGCTTCGGGTCTGGTCAAGAGCATGATGGATGCGCTCATCGATCACTTCACGCACGAAGACCTGCCCGCCAAGCTGCGCATCGCCGTGGCCTGCTGCCTGAACATGTGCGGCGCAGTGCATTGTTCCGACATCGCCATCCTCGGCGTGCATCGCCGCCCGCCCAAGGTACAGAGCGAGATACTCACCAAGTCCTGCGAAGTGCCGACGGTGATTGCGTCGTGTCCTACCGGCGCTATTCGCCCCGTTCCCGGCGTGGGAGGCAAGCAATCCGTCGAGGTTCTCGAGGAGCAGTGCATGTACTGCGGCAACTGCTTCAGCGTTTGCCCGGCCATGCGCATGGCCGACGCCGAAAACGACGGGCTCTCCATCTGGGTCGGCGGCAAGGTGAGCAATGCGCGCAGCGCACCGCGCTTCTCGCGTCTCGCCATCCCGTTTTTGCCGAACCACCCGCCGCGCTGGCCGGAAGTGGTCGAAGCAGTAGTGAAGATTGTCGATGTCTATCGCGGCGAAGCCCGCAAGTTCGAGCGCGTGGGCGAATGGATCGATCACATCGGTTGGCCGCGGTTCTTCGAGCTCACCGGCTTCGAGTTCACGCGCTATCACATCGACGATTTCAAGCATGCCGGTATGACCTTCGCGCGCTCGGCCCACATTCGGTACTAATTGCTTGACGCGAGCATTGCAGACGGGTTGTAGAGGTTGCTGATGGGGCTATTCAAAGAAGTGAAGAAACCCGTGATCAAGCACAGCGCTGCTGACGCTGGCGTCAGCACCCATCGCCCCGCCTACGTTGCAAAAACCGCTCCCTGCATCCATAGCTGCCCCAGTGGAACGGATGTGCGTGGATGGCTCGTCGCGCTGGCCCAGCACAAGGCCTATGGCCGCACGCCTGCGCAGGCCTTTGAACTTGCCTGGCGTAGAATTCTGGAGCACAATCCCTTCCCAGCCATCTGCGGCCGCGTCTGCCAGCATCCTTGTGAGCTGAATTGCAATCGCAAGGCAAAAGACTCGCCGCTTGCCGTAAACAAACTGGAACAGTTCGTCGGCGATTTTGCCATCGCACAGGGATTACGCGCCGAGAAACTGGATCCGCTCCGCGCCGATGCGCCGCGCATTGCCGTCGTCGGGGCAGGTCCTGCCGGGCTCTCTGCTGCCTGGCATCTTGCGCGCAAAGGTTACGCGGTCACCGTCATCGACGCCGCGCCCCGGCCCGGCGGCATGATGCGTTCTCGCATCCCCCGCTCGATCATTCCCGCCGATATCCTCGATGCGGAAATTGAAAACATTCTCGGTCTCGGCATCGAGTTGCGCACGGGCCGCGTGGTCGGCCGGGATCTTTCGCTCGAGGAGTTGCAGCGACACTACCAAGTCGTCTTCTTCGCCATGGGCCTGCAAAAGGCCGCGCAATTGGAGTTGCGCGCCGGTACTGATGGCGGCGCAGCGCTCATCGGGGAGTTGCCCGCCGAGCCCCCTGAAATCCCAGCCCAAGAAACCACCGAGACCTTCCCGCGCGTGCTCAATACCGTGAGCGTCGCAATAGCCCAGGGACGCGCGGTCGCCGAAGCCATCTCCGCGTACCTTGAAGGCCGCAGTGCAGCGCAACCTGCCGCACCTGCCGTCATTCGTTCTGAAAGTTTGAAGCTCGACTGGTATCCGGTAGCACCGCGCGCCGATGGCGGCGCCGCGATGACTGAGGCCGAGGCGCTTGCCGAAGCCGCGCGTTGCATGTCCTGCGGCATGTGCATGGACTGCGAGACCTGCTGGATGTATTGCAGTAAAAACTGTTTCGTCAAACTGCCCAAGGGCGAGCACTACAAAATCAAACTCGAGCTCTGTAACGGCTGCGGAAAATGCGCGGAGTCGTGTCCGTGCGGATACATCGTAATGAACTGATCGTGAGGTGAATTGTGCCGACGTTTGAAGTGGAAGGCAAGAAATACGATGTCGACGAGGATGGCTTCCTCCAGGAGCCTGATCTCTGGACCGAGGACGTGGCAAAGGACTTTGCCAAATCCGAGTCGATCGATGCGTTGACCGACGGCCATTGGAAGGTGATCAACTACATCCGCAACTACTACCTTCAGTTCGGCATCGCGCCCATGGTCCGCAAGGTCTGCAAAGAGACCGGATACAAGCTGAGTGAAATTTACCAGCTCTTTCCATCAGGCCCGGCCAAGGGCGCCTGCAAGCTCGCCGGACTTCCCAAGCCCACGGGCTGCGTGTAGGTTGCCATGAGCGTGAGCGGGGCCATCGCGGAGATCGTCGCGGAGCGTTGGATCGAGCGAACTCTCGAGTCCTACCCCGCGCAGACGCTTCCGCTTCTGAGTGGCGAGCAGGATCCCTTCCGCAATCCTGCAGGCCATGCCATCAGGGAGAGCCTGACCACGCTTGCCTGTGAGTTGATGGGAGCGATGGACAAGAGCGCCATTGCACCCGCACTCGACGGTATGGTCCGCCTGCGCGCCGTGCAGGATTTTCGTCCCTCCGAGGCGCTGCGCTTCATCTTCGACCTCCGCGATGTCGTCGCTGAGGTCACAGGAGAAGCCCCGCATGCTCTCGATAGCAGCATCGACGAGCTGGCTTTGATGGCCTTCGACCACTACATGGCCTGCCGCGATCAGATCGCCGGGCTGCGCGAAAAAGAGTTGCGCTTCCGCATGCAACAAGCGGCAAGGTGAAGGGACCAATCATGAACGCGCTCTATTCGCTGCTCGCGGTGCTGGCCCTGGTTTTGGCCGGCTTTGCGGGCGGGCAAAGCGAACCTGCGCGCATGGTTTTTGCCACGTTCATTCCCTACGCGGCCTTCGCCGTGCTTCTAGTTGGATTCTGCTGGCGCGTCGCGCGCTGGGCATCGGCACCAGTTCCCTTCAATATTCCCGTCACCTGCGGCCAGCAGAAATCACTCCCTTGGATCCGTTCCGCGAAAATCGACAACCCCTCCACTAAATGGGGCGTCGTGTCTCGCATGGCCGCCGAAATTCTGCTCTTCCGCTCGCTCTTTCGCAACAACCGCGCACGCTTTTCCGGCGGGCGTCTGATTCTCGGCGAGAGTGCGGCCCTCTGGCTTTGCTCGTTGGCCTTTCATTGGGCGCTGCTGTTGATCCTGCTCCGCCATCTGCGTCTGTTCCTCGAGCCGGTGCCTGCATTCGTCAACGCTCTCGAGCGTCTCGACGGCTATTTCCAGATCGGCGTGCCGCCACTTTATCTTTCTGATGTGATTCTGCTGGCCGCATTGGCTTATCTGTTGTTCCGGCGCTTTCGCGATCCCGCCCTGCGCTACCTCTCGCTTTTCTCCGACTACTTCGCACTCTTTCTGCTGCTGGCCATCGCCGTCACCGGCATTCTCATGCGCTACTTCACGCGTGTCGACATTCTCAGCGTGAAGCAGTTTGCTCTCAGCCTGGCCGCGTTCCGGCCCGCCGCTCCGCAAACGCTCAGCACACTCTTTCTGTGCCATCTCCTGTTGGTTTGCGCGCTCGCCGCATATCTTCCCTTCAGCAAATTGATGCATATGGGCGGTGTATTCCTCAGCCCGACTCGCAATCTTGCCAACAACAGTCGCAGTGTGCGGCATATCAATCCGTGGAACGCTCCAGTAAAAACGCACACCTATGCAGAGTGGGAAGACGAATTCCGCGACAAGATGCTGGCCGCAGGAATTCCAGTCGAAATCAAGAATGGGGCCGAAGATGGCGGAAACGCTCGTACAAATTGAGCTAAAGCCGCCGCATGGCGACTGGCGCGATCCACACGTCGAGTTCCGCAAGGGCTCGATCTGTTACAGCGCCGCGCCCAAAAATCTCACCGCTCTCGGCCTTCCTAACCCGCGCGCCTGGCAACCGCTCGATAGCGATTGGAAGCTTCCGCCTGATTGGAAGCGCATCATCCTCGACGGCATGAAAGAGCGGCTCCACAAATATCGTTCCTTTCGTCTCTTCATGGACATTTGCGTGCGCTGCGGCGCCTGCGCCGATAAATGTCACTTCTATCTCGGCTCCTCCGACCCCAAGAACATGCCGGTGGCGCGCGCAGAGCTGATGCGTTCCATTTACCGCCGCTACTTCACGCTGACCGGGCGTATTTTTGGCGCGCTGGCCGGCGCCCGCGAGCTGACCGAAGACGTAATCAAGGAGTGGTTCTACTACTTCTACCAGTGCACCGAGTGCCGCCGCTGCTCCGTCTTCTGCCCTTATGGCATCGACACCGCGGAGATCACCATGATGGGCCGCGAGTTACTCAATCTCATCGGTTGCAATACCAACTGGGTGCTCGAGCCCGCGGCCAACTGCTTTCGCGTCGGCAATCATCTCGGCATTCAGCCGCACGGATTCAAGGACAGTCTCGACTTTGCCGCCGACGAGGCTGCGGAAATCACCGGCCTTAAATTCGAAGTTCCCATCAGCCGCAAAGGCGCCGAAGTTCTTTTCGTCATGCCCTCGGCCGACTACTTCGGCACGCCGCACTACTACACGCTGCTCGGCTACCTCATGCTCTTCCGAGAAATCGGCCTCGACTACACCGTCAGCGCCTACGCTTCGGAAGGCGGCAACTTCGGGCTTTTCTCCTCGCACGATATGACCAAGCGCCTCAACGCCAAGATTTACGAAGAGGCAAGGCGTCTCGGCGTCAAGTGGATCCTCGGCGGCGAGTGCGGCCACATGTGGCGCGTGCTGCACCAATATATGGATACGATGAACGGCCCGGCCGATTTTCTCGACGTGCCCGTCTCGCCCATCACCGGCACGGTCTTCGCGAATGCCCGCTCCACAAAAATGGTGCATATCTGTGAGTTCACTGCCGATCTCATCCATCACGGCAAACTCAGGCTCGATCCCCGTCGCAACGATCACTGGATCGCAACCTATCACGACTCCTGCAACCCGGCGCGCGCCATGGGCCTGCTGGAAGAACCGCGATCCATTCTCAGGGCTGTCTGCCGCAATTTTCATGAGATGCCGGAAAACACCATCCGCGAGCAGACCTTCTGTTGCGGCTCGGGCGCTGGCCTGGGCACCGACGAAAACCTGGAAATGCGCCTGCGCGGCGGCTTTCCTCGCGCCAATGCCGTGAAATACGTGAAGCAAAAACACGGCGTCAATCTACTCACCTGCATCTGCGCCATCGACAAGGCCACGCTGCCCACGCTACTCGAGTATTGGGTGCCAGGTGTTGAGGTCGCTGGCATACACGAACTGCTCGGCAACGCATTGGTGATGACCGGCGAAAAGGAACGCGTTGCCGATTTGCGCGGCGAGCCGTTCCCAACCGAGGCAGACGCGGCAATCAGCGCGAGTGGGGGCAACCATGCGTGATCGAGTATGGATCTTTGCTGGCTTGGCCGTCTTCGTTGCGGCACTCACGTCCCCTGCCTGGTACGCGCTCGCAAATGGGAAGGCATCGAGCCAACCGCCCAACCTCGAGCTGCCTGCAAATCAAAGAGAATGCGTTGCGCCCGCCCGCACCATGCGCGCTGCGCACATGCAGATGCTGATCCAATGGCGCGAGGATGTAGTACGCTACGGCGACCGCCGATTTGTCGCGTTCAACGGCAAGGTCTACGAGAAAAGTCTCACGAGAACCTGCCTCGGCTGTCACAGCAAACAGCAATTCTGCGACCGCTGCCACGCATATTCCGGCGTCTCCGGTCCATACTGTTGGAACTGTCACAGCGATCCGCAATCTCTTGCCCGCTCCACAACTCGGAGCACGCCATGAAGATTACGCGCAAGGATTTTCTGCGCCTGTCCGGCTTGTCGCTCCTTGCGGCCGGATGCAAGCAGGCAGTGCAATCCGTAACTCAGCCCGCATCCGCCGCGCGCATCGCGTCAACACGACCTGTGCGCTGGGGAATGGTGATCGACCTCAGCAAATGCCGTGAGAAGGATGGCTGCAGCGCCTGCGTCCATGCCTGCAACGCTGCGCACAACGTTCCCCAGATTGCCAACCGCGCGCATGAAGTGAAATGGATCTGGACCGAGCCGTACGCCACGGTTTTTCCCTCCGCGCAAACAGGCTACGCCCCGCAAACCGTTGCGCAGACGATGGTCCCGCTGCTTTGCAATCACTGCGCCGATCCGCCCTGCACGCGCGTTTGCCCTACGCAGGCCACATGGAAACGCGAAGACGGCATCGTGATGATGGATTGGCATCGCTGCATCGGCTGCCGCTACTGTGTTGCCGCCTGCCCCTATGGCTCGCGCAGCTTTAATTGGGAGGATCCGCGACCCAGCATCGCCAGCATCAATCCTGATTTCCCCACGCGCACCAAGGGCGTGGTGGAAAAGTGCAACTTCTGCGAGGAGCGGCTCACGCGCGGCCTCAAGCCGGCCTGCGTCGATGCCTGTCCTCAGCGTGTCTTCACCTTCGGCAATCTTGCGGATCCAAACTCTGAGCCGCGCCAAATGCTGCGCGCGCGCTTTGCCGTCGAGCGCGAACCGGAGCTCGGAACCGGTCCGTCAGTTTTTTACCTAGTCTGATGCCATGTTGATGCTCGACAAAGCGCTAAAAGGAAGCCGCCGTTACTGGACGTGGCTGCTCTGTCTCCTGTGCATCATCGCTGCAGGCTTCTGTTTTTACTTGCGGCAACTGGATCAGGGTCTGGGCATCACCGGCCTCAGTCGCGACGTGAGCTGGGGACTTTACATCGCGCAATTCACTTTCTTTGTCGGTGTCGCCGCTTCGGCCGTCATGGTTGTCCTGCCTTATTACCTGCACCGCGAAAAGCACTTCGCGCGCGTCACCATTCTTGGCGAGTTTCTTGCCATCGCCGCCGTGATCATGTGCATCCTTTTCATCTTTGTCGATCTCGGCCAGCCAGCCCGCGTGCTCAATATCATCCTCTATCCCTCGCCTCGCTCGCTCATGTTCTGGGACATGATCTCCCTGAGCGGCTACCTGCTGCTGAACGCAGTCATTGCCTTCGTCACGCTGCGCGCGGAACGCGAAGAGACGCTCGCGCCGCGATGGATCAAGCCACTGGCAATCCTCTCCATCCCCTGGGCCATCAGTATCCACACCGTCACCGCATTTCTCTACAGCGGCCTTGCCGGCCGTTCCTTCTGGCTCACTGCGATTCTTGCGCCGCGTTTTCTCGCCTCTGCATTCTCTTCCGGTCCGGCGCTGCTCATCCTGATTTGCCTCGCGCTGCGCAGGCTCACCGCCTACGATGTGGGCAAGGATGCCATTCGCAAACTCGCCATCATCATGACCTATGCGATGGCAATCAATGTCTTTTTTGTTCTGGTCGAGGTTTTTACAGTGTTTTACGCGGCGATCCCGGAACACACCGTGCATTTTGAATATCTCTATCTGCTCGGCGACGGGCACAATCTTGCTCCATGGATGTGGGTCTCTGCAGTGTTCGCGATCGCCGCGCTCGCTATTTTGTTCACGCCCGCCTGGCGCCGGACGCAACTGCCCTTCGCGTGCATTCTTGTGTTCAGTTCGCTCTGGCTCGAGAAAGGCCTGGGCTTGATTGTGGGCGGCTTTGTGCCGTCGCCACTGGGTGCGATCGCACGCTATGCGCCTACGTTGCCGGAGTGGAGCATTGTTGCAGGAATCTGGTCGGTCGGTGCGTTTCTCATTACGGTGTTTTTGAAGATCGTGCTATCGGTGCGAGAGGAAGTAGAAAGCTAGCCAGATTTGCGGCTGAGCGGAGAAAGTTGCATGGCGTTCGCAGATTCATCGTCGGGAACCAAACCGGGATCTCCTGCCGGGACCACGCGCACAGATCGGCCCGGGAAGGTGATTCTGGTCGGCGCCGGTCCGGGCGATCCCGGCCTTCTCACTTTGCGCGCGGCGGAACGCATTCGTGCCGCCGATGTCCTCGTCTACGACCGTCTCATCCATGATGGAGTTCTCGCCTTGGCCAAACCCTCGGCGGAAAAAATCTACATGGGCAAGGAGCCCGGCCATCACGCACGCCAGGACGACATTCACACTCTTCTTGTCGAGAAAGCGCGGCAAGGCAAGACGGTGGTTCGCCTCAAGGGCGGCGATCCATTTCTCTTTGGCCGCGGCGGAGAAGAGGTGGAGTATTTAGCCGAACACGGAATCCCCTTCGAGGTCGTTCCCGGTGTCTCATCCTGCCTTTCGGCTCCGCTCAGCGCCGGCATCGCAGTGACGCATCGTGAGTCATCCTCCTCGGTCGTCATTGTGACGGGGCACAGTGCAGACGGCCATGAGGATCGCGTAGACTGGGAGGCCGTGGCGCGCAGCGGCACGTCGGTCTTTCTCATGGGCGTACACAACATTGAGACCATTGCGCACAAGTTAATCGCCGCGGGGCGCTCACCCTCCACGCCGGCAGCAATGATCCAGATGGCCTATTCCGAGGGTGAACGCGTCGTTACGGGCACGCTTGAAAACATTGCCGCGGAGGTGCGGCGCGCCAATATTGAGCCGCCGGCGACGCTCGTGGTCGGCGAGGTGGTTCGCCTTCGCGAACGCCTGCGACAACTGGTGGCTTTGCATGCAATGCAGAAAGAGGTAGAGGTATGACAGACGTCGCCGCAGTTCCCATTGAAACTTTGGCGGAGGAGATGTACCAGTTGGTGGCCGAATGTGCCGGAAAGAAAAACCTGAAAGCGGGCGATCTCATCAAGGAGATGATCGCGCGCCACGGCGAAGCGGCCTGCAGCAAGGAAGATTGCAAGAAGGCGATCCGCATTCTCATTGACTCCGGACGCTGCATTTACAGCTATCTCGGAGGCTCGTACATTCAACTTCCGCCCAAGGAAGGCACGGAATAGGCCTGCTGTGGCCGCACTCGATTGTGAACTCCAAACCTTCCATGCCGCGTCTGCTCGTCGCAGGGGTCTCCGGTGGCTCCGGCAAGACCATCGTCACTCTGGGTCTCTTGTTGTTGCTCCGTCGCGCGGGGTTCGAGGTTCGCGCCTTCAAGAAGGGGCCGGACTATATCGATCCGGCGTGGCTTGCGTGGGCATCGGCACGTCCGGCTCGCAATCTCGACGCATTTCTGATGGGCGCCGAAGCCGTGCGCGCCTCGTTTGTGCGCCATGCCACTAGCGACGGCATCAATGTGATCGAGGGCAACCGCGGACTCTTCGATGGACTCGACGCCGCAGGCACCTACTCCAGCGCAAACCTCGCTGAAATCCTTGACTCGCCCATCGTGCTGGTGCTCGACGCGACCAAAATGACACGCACGGCTGCGGCGCTCGTCCTGGGTTGCCAAAGACTCGACTCTCGCGCCTCGATTCGAGGCGTGGTGCTGAATCAGGTCAACGGCCAGCGGCATGAGCGAGTCCTCCGTGAAGCCATCGAATCGGTCTGCTCCATTCCGGTCGTCGGCTCGCTGCCTCGCCTTGCGGAAAATCCCCTTCCCGAGCGTCATTTGGGACTGATTCCGCCGGATGAACACCAGACTATGGGCAGCGTGGAGCACAATCTTCTCGCGTGGATGGAGAATCATGTGGACCTCGATGCGCTGCTGACCATCGCTCGCAGTGCCCCGCCGCTTGCAGCGCATGCAGATGAACGCCCACCTCTGCCAGATGCGCACGGCCTCAGAGTTGGATACCTTCGGGATTCGGCATTCACTTTCTACTACCCGGAGAATCTTGAGGAACTGGAGCGCGCGGGCGCCGAGTTAGTGCCCATCTCCGCGCTCCATGCGGCCGCTCTCCCAACCGGCTTGCACGCTCTCTATATTGGAGGCGGTTTCCCGGAGACGCACGCCTGCGTGCTCTCTGCCAACACCAGCTTTCTAGAATCGCTTCGCCACGCATGCACTATCGGCCTTCCCGTTTACGCAGAGTGCGGCGGCCTTATGCTTCTGGCGCGAAGCCTAACATGGCAGGGCGTCCGCTATCCCATGGCCAATGTGTTTCCCATCGACGTTGAAGCCTTTGCCGCGCCGCAAGGCCACGGCTACAGCGAATTGCGTGTCGATGCGCCGAATCCATTTTTCCCGCAAGGCGCTGTTCTGCGCGGACACGAGTTCCATTATTCGCGCATCACTAGTGGTTCCGAACCCGTGACCTCCGCATGCGCCGTCCTCCGCGGCACCGGATGCGATTCGGGCCGCGACGGCCTCGTCACGCAGAATGTTTTTGCCGCATACACGCATCTTCATGCCGGCGCCACGCCACAATGGGCTTCGGGCATTCTCAATGCCGCACGTGAATTCGCTCTCCACGCGAAGACCCACGACGCTCTGCAATTGCTTCCTTCGCAAACCAATCGCGAAAACTGCAGCGCCAAATCTGATTTGCCAATGTTCTAATGGATCAATGGCAAGTCTTGAAAACTTCCGCCTGGTTGTCTTTCGAACGGTCGCGGAACAGCAAAGTTTTCGCAAAGCCGCAGAGGAGCTTTACCTGACGCAGCCCGCGGTAAGCCTGCAGATCAAGGCTCTTGAAGAGGATCTCGGCGTTCAGCTCTTCGATCGCTCCGGACCGCACGCCGGATTGACTGCCGCAGGAACGGTGCTGCTCAAATACACACGGCGCGTGCAACAGCTTATGGCGCGAGTAGAGCATGATATTGCCGCTCTGACCGGGGACCGAGCAGGCAGGCTCACTCTCGGTGCTTCCACCACAATTGCGCAGTACGTTCTGCCGCGCCTGCTCGGCGAGTTTTGCGCGGAGAATCCCCGCGTCTTACCCACGCTTCTGAGCGGCAATACCGAACACATTGTGAGCGCGATCAGGGATAAGAAAATTGCGCTCGGATTCATTGAAGGGCCGCCACGGACCCGGGACGTGCGCACCGAACCCTTTCTGCGCGACGAGATTCTGCTGATAGCGCCCGGCGCGCACGAGTGGACGGAACAGGCCTCCATCACGTGCGCCGATCTCGCCACGGCCCCGCTGCTGATGCGGGAACGCGGATCGGGCACGCGCAGAATTACGGAGATGGCGCTGGAGCGGCAGGGGATCAAGCGCCGCGCGCTTCAAGTCGTGATGGAACTCGACTCCACGGAAGCGATCAAATCGGCCGTCGAAGCAGGTCTCGGCGTTGGCTTCGTTTCGCGCTGGGCAATTGCCAAGGATCTGCGCCTGGGGCACAGCTTCAAGATCGTTGAAATCATGGGCCTGCGCATCCACCGCGATTTTCTGCTCGTCACCGCAAAGGGCCCCGAACCGCAAGGCCTGGCCCAGGAGTTCCGCAGGTTCCTTGCCGCGCGCGCCGGGGCGAAGCGCGCCTCAGTCAAGGCTTGAGACTCCGGCCCGTCATATATAGAAGCGCGCCACAGCCGATAAGCGCGGCTAATGCCGCATCATTCGTTCTGCTTGGACGCGCAAGCAGCGCGGCCCGCACACTGAATGTGTGTCAAAAACCCTCTTCTTCCTCGGTCTGATCCTCGCTGCCACAGGTCTCGTTTCCCCGCCAGTCGCGCTGGCCGGCGGCCTTGTCTTCGGATTCTCATTCGTCCACCCGTACAACTCTGGCTCCAAGCAGCTCTCCAAGTTCCTCTTGCAAGCCTCCGTCATCGGCCTCGGCTTCGGCATGGATCTCCACGAGGTGATCATCGTCGGCCGCTCCGGGTTTGTCTACACGGCAATCAGCATCGCCTTTGCCTTGTCGCTGGGATGGGCTCTCGGCAAGTTTCTCAAAGTGAGTCGCGGAACTTCATTCCTGATCTGTGCCGGCACCGCCATTTGCGGCGGCAGCGCCATCGCCGCCATCGCGCCCATTACCGATGCCGGCGAAGAAGAGATTGCCGTCTCTCTGGGCACGGTTTTCGTCCTCAACTCGGTCGCACTGTTGATCTTTCCTCTCATTGGAACTTTTTTGCACATGACGCAAACCCAGTTTGGCTTGTGGTCGGCGCTTGCCATTCACGATACAAGCTCCGTGGTCGGCGCAACGGCAAAGTTTGGCGCCCTGGCCCTCGCCGTAGGCACTACGGTCAAGCTGGCGCGCGCCCTCTGGATTGTGCCCATCTCCATGGGAACCGCCGTGGCCAGGAAAAGCAGCGCGCGCGTGCAGTGGCCGTGGTTCATTCTCTTCTTCTGCCTCGCCACCGTCGGCAATACTTATCTCCACACCTTTCAGCCGGCTTACCCGATCCTCAAGCATCTCGGCGTGATTGGCCTTACCGTAACGCTTTATTTGATTGGCACAGGGCTTTCCATGAAGACCATTCGCCAGGTCGGCGTGCGGCCGCTTCTGCAAGGTGTCGTGCTGTGGATCGTCGTGGCTGCGCTATCGCTATCGCTCATCCGCGGCGGCTGGATTCATCTGTAAATATAGATAGACAAAAAACTGCCGGAGCCCGGCTGCAAGCCCAGGTGGGGCTTGCAGCCGGCGGCTCCGGCGCATTGCTATTTAGAAAATGATCTTGGCCGCAAACTGCCACACGCGCTGCGTGCCAGCGGGCGAAGGTATGTTCACGGTTCCCGTGCTGCTGCTGGTGGCCGTGATCTGTCCGAATGTTCCGGAGTTAGCAGCCGAGGTGGGGTTGGCAAGGTTGGTGTGATTCCAGGCGTTAAAGGCTTCTGCCTGGAACTGGCCGTGGATCTTCTTTTCGCTCAGGATGTCCTTGAAGAGCGAAATGTCCGTGTCTTCGTAAGCCGGCCCGCGCAGAGAGTTGCGAGGAACGTTGCCGAACGACTGCGTCCAGTTATTAGCCGCCGAAGGCAGCGGGTTTTCCGTAAATGCTGCGGGGTTGAACCACTGCTGGATTTTGGTATAGCCGGCTTGGCGGGCAATGGGTTGGCCTGTGTACACCGCCAGGTCATTGCTAATCCCGGATTTCGAGTCGTCCACGCCGCTGGTGATGGTGATCGGCAAGCCGCTTTGTGAAACGACGATGGCGTTTGCCTGCCACCCATTGACGACCTGGCCAAGTGCATTGTTCACGTGGAACTTCGGGAACGGATAGTTCGCCGATGCGGTGAAGCGCAGCGCCTGGTCAAAGTCGGCGACGCCTTTATAGAAGTTGAAATTGTAGGGGTTCGAAGGTCCGGCATTCCCTTCGGTCCCAGATGAGCCGATGTCGATGGTCTTCATCCAAACGGCATTGGCGAGCATCGTGAGGTTATGCGCGCGCCGGGTCACGTTGACTTCGAGCGCGTTGGTCTTCTCCCAATCGTAGGCGTCGGCCAACTCCACCCCGCCCAGACCGGGATAGGTGCGGGTGGTTTCGATCGTCGTAGCCGAGGTCGCGGGGATGTATGGATTGAACTGACGTGAGGCCATTACATGCTCGGCGCGATTGCCTACGTAGCCCACGTTCATCGCGAAGCCCTTGCCTAAATCCTGCTCGACGGTGAAGTTATAGGCTTGCGTGTACTCCACATGCGAGGCGGGATTGAGAACGCCGCCGGCAAGCGGCTTCAGGAAGGTGTAGCTGCTGAATTGCGATGGCGCAACGTGTCCACGCGGGAAGGGATCGCCGCCCGCGTAGCCGGCAAATGGCGCATCCCACACCGGCGGGTTGTTGATTTGAAGGTAGAGGTCCACCGGCTGCATGGCATCCGTTCTTTGATAGAGCAGGCCTTCCGGGAACCCATAGAAGAGTCCGTACGCTCCGCGCACCACACTCTTGCCGTTGCCAAACAAGTTATAGGCAAAGCCGACCCGCGGTGAGAAATCCTTGAAGTTGTTGTTGAAGACTGAACTCGACAGGCCGGAATCCCCGACGAACATGAGGCCTTGCGGTGCACCCGGTGCAATCGTCGACTGGAAGGTGGGGTTTTTCAGGTTAAAGCCTACCAGGGTGCCATTCTTGTCAGTCGGCGGCATCCATGGATCCCAGCGTAAGCCAAGATTCAACGTCAGCTTGTGCGTTGCCTTGTAGTCGTCCTGCAGGTACAGGGCTGGACGCCACTCGCGCAAATAGGCCTTGCGCCCATTGTCCATGAAATAGGCCGCCTCATAGCCGGTGTAGAAGTCAGCCAGGGGGCTGCCGCTCCCGCTGAATCCGGTCGGGAGCGTACCGGTCGCGATCTTCGTGCGTGAACCTGTGAATCCGGCTGGGGACGAGTAGCTGTCGCCAGGCGTGTAGGAGTAGTCGTCCATGTCAATGCGGCTGCGTTCGAGGTCACCACCGATGGTGAACGTGTGCGTATGCCACAGCTTAACGACCTGGCCGTGGAGATCGAACGACGTCGCGTCCTGCGTGAGCGCACCACCCGAGAATGCGTTGACAAACCCGGAAATGCCCACACGCACACCGGGAAATGGCACGAGGCTCTCGTTCGGATTCCCGTAGGGCGCGGTCTGCCCGAGATTCTGAAGCGTTTTCAGCCCCGGAGCCTCGGGGACCTGGGTACGTGCGCCGCGATAGAAGCCAAAATACAATGCGCCCGTCAGCGTATTCGAGAAGGCGTGCGCATCGCTGAGCGTCAGCGACTGGTTGCGGAAGAGGTTTCCTGCGTAAAAGCCCAGGGGCGCTGTAAATGGCCGCTGGAAGTTGTCCTGGTTGTAGAAGTACCGGCCAAAGATGTGATCTTTCTCGCCGAGGGCGTAGTCAAGCCGGGTGAGATACTGCGTGTTGTCGATATTGTTGTTGGTGGAAGAAGCGAACTTCATATACGTTCCGTCGCTGGACAGGGTGGCCGACGACGCTGTTTCTTCAGCGGCCAGGTACTGCGTGTTCACCGCTTTTGAGAGGGCGTCCATCGTGATTTTGTCGCCTGCGCCGGTGGACGAAACATCGTCGGTGATGGTGCCGCTGCAGTTGTAGCCGCCGCTGCCATTGGAGCTCGAGGTTTGGCCAAAGCCGCAACCCGTCACCGGGTTATAGAGCGCGACGCCCTTGGCTACGAAAGCCGTGAAGTTGCCGGTAAGCTCTGTCGGTGTAGGGTATTCGGTGGTGATCGGCGAAGGCGAAGAACGCTGCTGTAAGTCATCCGCCGAGAAGAAGAAGAACGCCTTCTTGCTCTTGAAAACCGGCCCGCCAACCGTGCCGCCGAATTGGTTGAGCTTGAAAGGCGGATCCGGATTGGTTGCCGGCCAGAAGTAATTGCGCGCGTTCAGGACCGTATTGCGGAAGTACTCATATGCGTTCCCGTGTAATTGGTCCGATCCTGAACGCGTGGAGAGCTGCACCAGGGCTCCGGCGCCCTCGTGGTCGGCACTGTAGTTCGAAGCCTGAATGGTGAACTCTTGCAAGGCATCGGGGTTCGGCATGGTCGGCACGGAGTCGAAGAAGCGATTCACGTAAATCGTGCCGTCGAGCATGTAAGTATTTTCCGTCGCTCTCAAGCCGTTTACTGAAAGACCGGTGTTGTCTTCCTGGCCGCTTTCGGTGCCGACCGTGGTCAGAACCGTTCCGGCCGTCAGCGTAGTCAGTTGCAGCGGGTTGCGGCCGTTCAGCGGCAAGTCGCGCATCTGTTGCTGAGTAACCGATTGTTCCACGGTCGAAATACTGGTTTCGATCTGCTGGGTATCCGAACTGACGGTGATCTGCTGGGTCTGCGCGCCTACCGCCAATGCGATCGGCAAATCGATCACCTGGCCGGTGAGCAACGTAAGGTCCGGGCGATTTTCCGTCTTGAATCCTGCCGCCGAAATCTTCAGCGAATAGGCTCCAATGGGCAGATCCGGATAAACGAAGATGCCGCTTTCGTTGGTCACGGTGTCGCGGCTGAGGCCGGTGCCGGTGTCGGTCAGCGTCACCGCGGCATTTGCAATGGCAGCGCCGCTCGGGTCGCTCACCGTGCCGCGGATGCTGCCTGTGGATTGCGCTAAGGCGCTGGATGCAGCGCCTAGTGTGAGGAGCACTGCGAAGCTGGCGAAGAGTAGTTTGCGAAGTGTGTTATTCATCCTGTCCTTTCATGAGAGATGAGCCGGTAAAAGCGCATCTCAAATTGTTTCGACCGTTGTTATTTCCGCCAGCCTAAGAGCTGTGCGGGACCTCTAAACAAGTTCTGCTGCTGTACAAAGCTTGCGCGTCCAATACGATTGGAGCGCCATCATTACGGGCACGCTGGCGGCCAGTCCGGCTGCGAGCGGCGCGTTCACCTTGCTGCCGTTCACAATGGCATCGATGAAGTTTCCGGTGTGCGCGCGCTCCAGATCCTGTGTCGAGTCAAACTGGGTTGCCGCGCCGTTGTTGGAAGTAAACGTGTATCCTTCACGGCTCAGGTCGAGGGTTCCTTCAGTGCCTTCAAAGAAAACCGAAGGCCGTGGATTGCGAACGGAGAGAACGGACGACTCGAAGTTGAGGTTCCAGTTCTTGTAGCGGATCACCGCGCTCACCGTGTCGGGATTGGTAAGGTCTCCTTTAAGTTGGAAATCGCCTCCCAGCGCGGCCGCAGTTTCGGGCTGGTCGTCGCTCAGCATCCATTGCGCCACATCCGCCCAGTGCGTCAGGATGTCGGCCAGCAATCCATTGCCGTAGTCGTGATAAGACCGCCATGAACTATACCGCGACATCTCAAACGGAACCTTCGGCGCCAGTCCCAGGAACAGGTCCCAGCGCAGCCCGGCTGGTTGGGGCACATTGGGAATCACGCGCCGCTGCCATGGAAAATTGCTCCACACTGCGCGCACAAAAACCATGTTGCCCAGCTTGCCCGTGTCGAAGATCTCCTGCTTCACGCGCATGTAGTGCGCGCCGCTGCGCTGCTGCATGCCGCATTGCAGAATCGCTTTGCTTGTCTCCGCGGCTCTCGTCAGCGCTCCGCGCTCGCTCCAACGGTGCAGCGTCGGCTTCTCCAGATACGTGTGCTTGTTCGCTCCCAGCGTGTCTTTGGCGATCTCCACATGCAGGTGATCCGGGGTCGCAACCAGCACCGCATCCACATCTTTGCGGTCCAGCATCTTCTGGTACTCGACCGAAACCTCTGCCTCTGCCACATGCTCTTTGAACCGGCCCTGGAAATCCGCTGTCTGCTTGTCGTAAATGTCGGCCAGCGCCCGGATCTGCACCCTCCGATCCTGCACAAAACCGCCGCAAACAATCGTTCCGCGACGCCCCAGGCCGATCACACCCAGGCCCACGCGATCATTTGCGCCGGGAATCGCAGCGTAGGCCCGCGCATCCATGCTGCGCGCGGCAACGGCGGTGACTGCTGCTCCGGTATAGAGAAACTCACGGCGGTTCACTGGGAGAATGCCTCCTTCATGGCCTTGAAAGCTGGAGCAATCACTTTCTCGCCACCCTGCGAATGGTCGGCGCGTTCCTCTTCGTTCTCCACCCATCCCTTCCAGCCGATCTGCCGGATGGTGGCGGCAACCTGGTGAAGCGGAAAATCGCCCGTGCCGAGTTCCACATAATCATTGTTCTTGAAATCGCGCAGATGGAATCCGATGATGCGCTTGGCGTGCGTGCGGATGAATGCCGGAACATCGGCGCCGCCATGAAATGCATGTCCGGC
>Ga0326728_10008058_pt1 | contig 26517 bp, 21 predicted proteins | sample MB3enrmetagenome_FD_207602 | JGI IMG/M metagenome (GOLD analysis project Ga0326728, IMG submission 207602) | Lab enriched peat soil microbial communities from McLean, Ithaca, NY, United States - MB31MN | ecosystem: Environmental > Terrestrial > Soil > Wetlands > Peat | place: USA: New York... | reverse complement strand
CCGTCAATCAGGATAAGGTCGGGCTCGGTCCGCAGCCGGGCAAAGGCCGCCAGCAGTACGGGGCACTCGCGGAACGAAAGCAGGCCGGGGACGTAGGGAAAACGCAGCTTGCGCCGGGCCATCCGCCGCTCCACTTCCTCGAAACCCGGAAAGCGATAAACAATGACGCCGGCAAAAGCGACCTCGGTCTCGGGATCAAACGCCATGTCCGCGCCCGCCACGAAGCGGATCTCTCCAAACCGGTCCTGTAACTCCACACGCTCGCGCAAGCTTTCCTGAAGCCGAATCGCTTCACGAGGTGTCAGGTCCCAACGGGTCTCGAGGCGCAGCTGCAATCCCATTCCCGTATTCTAACGCGGGAAATGCCCAGCCGGGGCGTCTTGTAGTACTGGTTCAGTTTGCGTATCTAGCGGTTCCGTATGGCAAAAGCGCTTGGTACAATACACTTTGATGTCAATTCATCTCCAAGGCGCTTCGGGCTGTTTTGTCTTCCTGACTATCCTGATAATTCCCGGGACCATCATGGCAGTAGTACTCCACTGGGCCTTGTGGGTTGTCATTGTTCCCCTCGGCTTGCTCGCTTTGTTTATTGGGCTGCGGTGGGGGCGAAAGCGGGAGGTCACGCCTCAGCAGTTCGCGGACGAACTGGAAAGGCATCTGCTCGGCACGGATGGAACTTGGGGTTGGGATGACACTACCTCATTATCCATCTCAGACGACCGCCTGGACCGGCTACGCCGAAAACTGTGGAAGTTCGACAGTTTGGTCCGTAAGAAACGACAAGATGAGTTCAAAGGAATAATTGAGGCGCTTCGCCGCGGTGAAGTTCCTGACGTTAAAGACGACTGACACTTCGCACTGTTGCGCCAAGACATCAAGCCAAAAGACCTCACTACCCGTCTTGTGGGAAGCGCGCCGAAGCGAACACCTTGTGCTACACTTCCGGTCCTGGCTGCCATGAGAATAACTCGAATTCCGAGGTTGGAGCCGTCTGTCATCCTGAGCCCCGACTAGTCGGGGCGAAGGATCTCGGCAGTTGTCTTTTGGTGCCATCGGCCCAAAACCAAATCAGGCCTTCACAATATGAAACGCCTCAACTTCGAATTCAAGGCACGGTTGAAAAACGAGCAGCAGGTTCGGGCGGCGCTCAAGAGATTGCACGCCCGCTTTATTGGCACTGACCACCAGATCGACACCTATTTCCGCGTCCCTTCTGGGCGGCTGAAGGTTCGGGAAGGCCGCCTCGAGAACGCCCTGATTTTCTACCGGCGCAGCATCGTGCGCCGCGCCCGCCAGGCCGCGGTTGAAATGATGCTTCTTCCGCGGCGGAACTCCCTCCGGGCGATCCTGGCGCGCTCCCTCGGAATACTGGCCGTGGTGGACAAGCGGCGTGAGATCTACTTTGTCAAGAATGTGAAGATTCACCTGGACCGCGTCCGCCGGTTGGGCAAGTTCCTTGAGGTCGAAGCCATTTCACGCGCGGGTGACGTGAAGAAGATACGGTCCCAGGCACGCCAGTTTCAAAAAGTGTTTGGCATCACTGCCAAGGATATCGTCGCGGAATCGTATTCCGATTTGATCCTTGCCAAGAGCCCTTCGTAGAGGCCGCTTTCAGGAGGGCATCATCGCTGGTGTTTCCTGCCCTGAATCCTGGCTCCTGAATCCTGCGCTTTGCTCTTGCCAGCAGCCTAGGCCCGTGATAGGCTACCTGAGTTGACGTATGAGCAACGCGGCGGCACAGTGCGCTGGCAGGGTTCAGGATCGGCCCGCTGGTTACTGGGAATTGGCTCAAAATGCAAAAAAGGTTCTATTTGGAGGGAACGAATCCAAGAATTTATTGAAAATAAAGGAGTTGTCCGTTTTAACACTCAAAAACGAACCCAAATTTGAGCACTAAAAACGCAAATCAAACCCAAGAATGTCGCCGGAAATCGACAAATCGCGGCGCATTTTCGTGCCTGCGCACAGGTTCCTGAACCCACGCCCAAGCGGAGTCTAGCTCGCACCTCCCGGTATTTGGTCTTTGCCGGGGAATCGGATCCTGAAAGCTCTGAGCCCGGCCCCTAGCGGTAATGGAAAGAAAGCCGATGGCTAGTACAGAAAAAAGCCCCATTCGTGCGGCAGAGCGATTGAAACGCACGCGTGACATCCGCTAACCTGCAGGCTGCGTCGGGTCTTGGGCAAGATCTAAAGAGAATGGAAAACAAAAGCCCTAGCCGCTCGCGGGGAGGCTGGCTCCTTCCCGCGTCTGCGGCTGTCCTGATTTTCAACAGCGCGTACCTCGCTGCCTTTGGCAGTCCCACGCTCTTTTATGTCGCGAATGCGCTGCTGCATCCGCTGCTGGGAATAGGTGTCGGCGTTCTTTTCCTCGCCTTTGTCCTCCGACATCGAGCAGCCTTCGCCGGTTTTTGGGGGACTGGCTCGTTCTTGCTATTAGGGCTGGCCGCGGCTTTCGGGGTCTACCTGATTTTCGTGGGCATGACGCGGCCCCACAGCATGGCGCTGTATGCGCATGTGGGGTTTGCGATCCTGGGTCTGTTTTTCCTGCTTCTGCGATGGCGTGGCCAGGTGGGGGCGGGCGGCGCCCGCCCGGACACCGAAGGCCTCCAAACCGTCTGTCGCGCGAGCGCCTCAGTGGTCGTGGCTTCGGTTGCATTCTACGCCGTCGTGGCGACTTATCACTATGTCCACTCCGACCCGCGATATAGGATTCAGAACCCTTCCACCGCCCCCCTGAGCATGGAGAGTGAAGGTGGCGGCCCAGCGAGCTTGCTCTTCCCCAGCTCCGCGACCACCAGCGACGGCAAGACCATCACCTCGCAGTTCTTCATGGATTCCGAATCCTGCCGGCCCTGTCACACGGACATTTACAATCAGTGGCAAAGTTCCATGCACCACATGGCCTCCTTCAATAACCAGTGGTACCGGAAAGCCATCGAGTACATGCAGGACACGACCGGCGTTAAGCCCTCGCTCTGGTGCGGTGGTTGCCACGACCACGCGTTGGTCTTCGCCAACCAAATGCAGACGCATCCCATCCGGGAGGTCGAGGATACGCGTGAGGGCCAGAACGGCCTCGGGTGCATGTCGTGCCATTCCATCGCGGGTGTGAAAGACACGATGGGCCAGGGCGGTTTCGTCATGGATTATCCGCCACTCGACAAGCTGGCCTCGAGCCACAACCCGGTGCTCCATTTCCTGCATAACTACGCGGTGAAGCTCAACCCCAAGCCGCATCGCAATGCCTTTCTGAAACCTTTTCACAAAGACCCGCAACTGGTCCCGGAGTTCTGTTCCTCCTGCCACAAGGTTCACCTGGATGTGCCCGTCAATAATTACCGGTGGATTCGCGGCTTCAACGATTACGACAACTGGCAGGCCAGCGGCGTTTCAGGGCAAGGCGCGAGATCGTTCTATTACCCGCCCAAGCCATTGCAGTGCGCTGATTGCCACATGCCGCTTGTTCCCTCCAAGGATTTCGGCAACCTCAATGGCTTCGTGCATTCGCACCGATTTGCAGCGGCCAACACGGCGGTCCCAACCTCTTACGGCGACCAGGAGCAGGTCGAGCAAGTCGAGAGCTTCCTGAAGGGCGCCCTCAGCGTCGATATCTTTGCTCTGGCGGAAGAGCCTTCTGAAAGTGCGGGCCCGGCGGGGACGATGGCTGGGGCAGGCGAGGCGCCACAACTAGCCAGCACGTTTGCAGTGGGTGAAGAATCCTCAGCAGGCTTGGCGGCAGGGGGAGTGAGCGCGGCCGCTCCAGTCAAGTTGATGGCTCCGTTGGGGCGCGCCCCGGCTCAGGTGCGGAGCGGTGATACGGTCCGCGTGGAAGTGGTGGTCCGCACGCGCAAACTCGGCCACTTCTTCCCGGGCGGCACGGTGGATGCCTTTGATTGCTGGCTGGAGCTTCAGGCCCGTGACCGCAAAGGGAAGATCATTTTCTGGAGCGGCGAAGCAGCCGACAACGGTCACGGCCCGGTCGAGCCCGGCGCGCACTTTTATCGTTCGCTCCAGCTTGATGCTCACGGTAATCCCATCAACAAGCGTAACGCTTGGTCCACGCGCGCGACCATGTACGCCCACTTGATACCTCCGGGCGCCGCGGACACTGTCCATTTCCGCATGAGAGTTCCCGAGGATGCCGTAGATTCGATCACGCTGACCGCGAAGCTCAACTACCGGAAGTTCTCCTGGTGGAATACCCAGTGGGCATTCGCCGGTATCCGCGACCCCTCCCAGGCCAATCCCGAGGTAACGAAGAATTACGATGATGGCCGCTGGGTGTTTCAGGGCGACCTTTCCAAGGTTTCTGCAAAGCTCAAGGAGATTCCGGATGTGCCCACGGTGGTGATCGCGGAAGACACCGTGACTATTCCGGTGGTCGCCAAGAGCTCTCCACTTTTCACGGAGACTTTGACCCTGGATCCCGGGGACCGCGAGCGCTGGAACGATTACGGCATCGGGCTATTGCTGCAAGGCGATTTGAAAGGAGCGGAGCGGGCCTTTGAAACGGTGACGAAGCTCGACCCCAAGTACGCCGACGGCTGGGTCAACGTGGCGCGCGCGCGAGTTCAGGAAGGCAACACCGACGCGGCGAAGCCCCTGCTGCAAAATGCCCTCGAACTCAATCCCCGGCTTGGCAGCGCACATTACTTCAGCGGGCTTGCGCTCAAGGCCGATGGCAACTATCCCGCCGCCTTCGACGAGTTTTCCAAAGCTTCTTCTCTCTATCCGCGTGACCGCGTGGTGAGGAACCAGATGGGTCGCATGCTTTTCCTCGAGCGCAAATACCAGGAAGCCGTAGGGGAATTCGATAAGACCCTGACGGTCGATCCCGAAGACCTCGAAGCGCATTACAACCTGATGCTCTGTTATCGCGGCTTGCGAGACGACGCGCGGGCGGCGCGGGAGGAGAAGCTCTACCTGCGCTTCAAGGCGGATGAATCCTCGCGCGCCATCACCGGGCCCTACAAGCTCACTCATCCCGAGGACAACAACGAGTCGCAGCCCATTCACGAGCACGTGTCGGTGGCGCTGGGGCAGGAAGTAGCGCAGGTCCCGCCTTTCGGACCTGCGGCTCTTAGGCAGAAGGCAGTACGCGGAAAGAAGGAGCGAGAAATCAGGAGTCACAAGACAGAATACCGAAGACTGTCATTCCGAGCGCAGCGAGGAATCTCGCTCTGCGCCGACGCGAATCGGAGCTCAGGGTGGACTACCGGGCGTAGGTGAAGAAAGAATCAGGGCGAGATTTCTCGCTGCGCTCGGAATGACAGGGGGAGGCAGGGACGACGGACCGCGGACGATGGCCAGCACCCAATCCAAAATCCAAAATCGAAAATCCAAAATCGCAGCCACCCTCATTTTCCTTACCACTGGGCTCGCCAGTGTCGCTTTCATGGTGGGTTTGAAACCTGTCCCGACCTCCGCAGGCAGCGCAAAAGCCCTCGCCAGTGACAGTGCAGCCATTCGCTTCGAGGACATCACACAAAAGGCCGGAATCAACTTCACCCATTACACCGGCGCCTTCGGCAAGAAATATCTGCCGGAAACCATGGGACCAGGTTGCGCGTTCATTGACTACGATAACGACGGCTATCCCGACGTCCTACTGATCAACGGAAAAGACTTCCCCGGCCACAAGACCCGGCGCGCCACCCCAAAGCTTTACCACAACAATGGCAACGGCACGTTCACGGACGTAACGGCCAAGGCGGGCTTGGACATCGAGCTTTACGGCATGGGCGTGGCGGTGGGCGACTACGACAACGACGGCTGGGACGACATTTACATCACCGGCCTCGGCGAGGCGCACCTTTTTCACAACGAACACAACGGAACCTTCAAGGACGTCACCAAGACTGCGGGCGTGAATAACACCGGCTTTGGCGCCAGCGCTGCGTGGGTGGATTACGATAAAGACGGCAAGCTCGATCTCTTCGTGACCAACTACGTGAAGTGGTCCGAAAAAGACGACCTCTATTGCACACTCGATGGCCGGCACAAATCCTATTGCACGCCGGAAGCTTACAAGGGCGACACTCCCCGGCTCTTCCATAACCTCGGTAATGGCCGCTTCGAGGACGTGACCCAGAAGGCAGGCATCTACGACCCCACGAGCAAATCATTGGGCGTGGCGGTGATTGATTACGACATGGATGGCTGGCCGGACCTCGCCGTCTCCAACGATACCGAGCGCAACAAGCTCTACCACAACAACCACAATGGCACTTTCACTGAACAGGCCGTGCAAGCCGGTATTGCCTTCAGCGAGGATGGCGTGGCGCGCGGCGCCATGGGGATCGACGAGGATGACTTCGACCACTCGGGCTATCCCAGCCTAGCCATCGGCAACTTCTCCAACCAGATGCTCGGTTTGTACCACAACGAAGGCAACCGCTTCTTCATCGACATCGCGCCTTCCTCATCGGTGGGCCGCGCCAGCCTGCTCTCGCTTTCTTTCGGCCTTTTCTTTTTCGATTACGATCTGGACGGCCTCGAAGACATGTTCGTCGCCAACGGCCACATCGAGCCGGATATTGGGCTCATCCAGCCGCAGGTGACCTACGCCCAGCTCCCCCTGCTGTTCCACAACGAAGGCCACGACAAGTTTCAGGAGGTTGGCAAGCAACTCGGGTTCACGCGCCGCTGGGTGGCGCGCGGCGCCGCCTACGCAGATATCGATAACGACGGCGCGCCGGATATCCTGATTACGAGTAACGGCGGGCCTGCTTACCTCTTTCGCAACGTGGGCGGCAGCCGCAACAACGCCATCCGAATCAGGACCGCTGGCACGCGCTCGAATCGCGACGGCATCGGCGCGCAGGTGCGCGTCACCTCGGGCGGCAGCACCAACTGGCAGACCGTCCACTCCGGCTCGAGCTACTGCTCGCAGAGCGAACTCACCTTGACTTTTGGTTTGGGAAAAGCCACTCAGGCTGACAGCGTGGAGATCACCTGGCCCAGCGGCCAGCGCGATACCCTTCACAACCTCAAAGCCAATGCAACTTACACCATCGAAGAGGGCGGAACGATCGTCAGCGCGAAAGCTTTCAAGAGGTAACTTAAGTTTTAGAACTGGCCTGAAACTACTATGATAGCAATTTATCCTGAATCCGTAAGTTGGACGGGAGTCCCCCCTCACGGGAAGAGAAAGGACCCCTCACCCGGCTCGCTACGCTCGCCACCCTCTCCCCAAGGGAGAGGGCCGCTATCTATGTGTTCTTGGTGCCATCCCTCTCCCGAGGGGAGAGGGTGGCCCGCTGCCGGCGCTTTGACCAGCCCGTCAGCTGACGGGGCCGGGTGAGGGGTTATTTGGGAGAGGCTCGAACACCAGAGTGAAGCAATCGTCAAGCGCACTGGCGAATCCGATCGAACCCACGCCACGTCATGCCCATCTGACCTTTCGAAGCTAACTGCTTTACTCCGCGAACCGGAAACTGCCGGGCTCGAGGCCAGCGCGCAGAGCGAGGTCATGCACCAGCAACTGGATATGGACGGAATCAACCAGGGTTCCCAACCCCATCCGGACCGATTCAACAGGGATGAGGCGCACGTTGGTGAGGTCGGCAAAAGGCAGGTCGGCGTAGAGCAGGACGCGCCCGCCGTGCTTGCGGATATCCCCCGCCAGCCTGAGCAGGCCATTGGTGGCTTTGCGCTTCGGCTTGGTTTCGCCTTGCCGGGCGAAGATAATATAGCGATGGGCGGGATCGACGATCTCCATCGGACCGTGGCGGAACTGAGCTGCACTCATCGGTTCCGCACCCATCTTCGCCACCTCTTTGAACAAGAGCGCCCCCTGGTAAACCGAGGCGAGGTCTGCTCCGCGGGACAGCAAGGCGATGTAGTGTGGTCTGTTAAAGAACTCCACGGTGGGCGGGGTCAGCTCGTCGTGGCGGTCAATGATTTTCTCCTGGGCCTCGATGGCGTGCATCAACGCCTGGGTGAGGGGATACAGCGGCTTTCGGGCCATCGCCACCGCAAGGTACATCAGGACGGCCACGGCGCAGGTGTAAGTCTTGGTGCCCACCGGCGCCGGGCGGCCGGCCATCAAGGGGAGCAACAGGTTGGCTCGCCGGGCCAGCGAGCTCGTCTCCAGATTGCAGACTGCTACCACGCCATCCTTCCTCGGCAGGGCGCCGAGCAACCGGAGGACTTCCCCCGTTTCGCCCGATTGTGAGACCACCACCAGGAGGGTGTCTGGGCCGAGGATCTTCATATGATGGTCCACCAGTTCGCCAGTCTCCCAGATCAGAGCGCGGATAGCATGAGCAGTCAGATAGGCCTGGGCCGGGTAGGCCGCGTACATGGACGATCCCATTCCGGTGAACACCACGGTGGGCGGCCAGTGTTTCACCAGCGCGCGCAATGCCTTGGAGGGAATCGCGCCGGGGCTTGTATAGAACTTCCGCAAGCCCGAAAGGACCGCCGGCTGCTGAGCAATCTCTGCCATCAAGGTGGTCATGGGTGAATCATCCTGTGGCCGCGTAGGCGCGCGATTAATTTCTCCGCTCGAGTGTCGCGGGCCGAGTTCGGCTCTTGTTTTGCTCCTCCGACGCCCCCGCGCACATTACACATACCTCGCCTGGCGCCGCGCCCCCTGAAGCCAAAACACAGGCTGGAATGTGATTCTACCACCGGCTGACGATTACGCAATACGCAAACCACGAGGCCTGTGCCCCTGCTCCTAATCGACAGCCAGCTTAGTAGACTCGCCTACACTCTCGTTTTTCAATCGACCCGCCGCGGCGGGGCAATGAAAGCCTGGCCTTTGGCTGCGGCCAGGGGCCGTGCTGTCCCGACTTGTCCCGAGGTCTTTGATGGGGACAGCATCCAGAAGCCCGCCGTTCCGAGAGCCTGCCCAGAGGACAGGAGGCGAGTTTAGCACTTGCGTTCAGGGGGTCGAGTGAGGTTTCATAGCAGCATGAAAACCATTCAATGCTTCTGCTTAGTTCTTGCGGCGCTGTCGGCGCCGTCCTTACTGACCCTATACGCTCAAGGCACCGAAACGGCTGCAACCAAGAGCAAGTTTCTGGTATACATCGGCACTTACACCGAAAAGAAGGGTAAAGGCATTTATGCTTACCGCTTCGATCCAGCCACAGGCCAGTTGAGTTCGCTGGGACTGGCAGCCGAAAGCGTCAATCCTTCGTTTCTAGCGATAGATCCCAGCCGGCGATTCCTTTACGCAGTGAATGAGATATCGAAGTACGAGGGGCGAAGTAGCGGCGGAGTCAGCGCCTTCGCCATTGATCCTGGGACTGGCAAGCTCACCTTCTTGAACGAGGTTCCGTCTGGCGGCGCAGACCCCTGCCATGTGGCGGCGGACAAAACTGGGAGGTACGTCCTGGTCGCCAACTACAGTGGCGGAAGCTTGGCTGTATTCCCAATTCTGAAAGACGGCCGCCTGGGAGAGGCCTCGGCCTTGGTGCGGCACCGCGGCGCCAGCATCAACCCTCAACGCCAGGAGGGGCCACACGCGCACTCGATTTACCTGTCACCTGACAACCGGTTCGCCCTCAGCGCAGACTTGGGGCTTGATGAGGTGCTCGTCTATCGTTTCGATCCGGGGAAGGGGACGCTCGCGCCAAACAATCCCCCCTTCGCCAAAGTCAACCCCGGCGCAGGGCCGCGGCACTTTGCCTTTCATACGAGCGGGAAATTTGGATATGTGATCGACGAAATGCAGTCCACCGTCACCGTGTTTTCGTATGAGTCGGCCAGCGGAGCTTTGCACATGCTGCAGACTATCTCAACGCTTCCGAAGGACTTTGAGGGTGAGAGCACGGCCGCTGAAGTGCAAGTGCACCCTTCAGGGAAGTTTCTGTATGCGTCCAACCGCGGGCACGACTCTATCGCCGTGTTCGCGATCAACAATCGCAAAGGGACTCTCACGCCCGATGGGTACGCTCTCACACTAGGGAAGACGCCGCGCAACTTTGCGGTCGACCCAACTGGCTCGTACCTGTTCGCGGCCAACCAGGACTCCGACAGCATCGTGCAGTTCCGCATCGACCCGAACACCGGCCGCCTGACCCCAACCGGCCAAGTGCTTGAGGTGCCTTCGCCCGTCTGCGTGACCTTCGTGCCGATCGAATGATTGCCCAGTCTAATTTTATGGAACTTTTCTATTTGGTACGTCACGGGGAGACGGAATGGAATGCGGAGAACCGGATTTGTGGGCGGTCCGACGTCCCGCTATCGGAGGCCGGGCGCCGGCAGGCGAAGAGGTTGGCGGAGCGCCTGAAGCCCATCTCCTTTGAGGCGCTCTATTCAAGCCCGCTGAAGCGCGCCATCGACACGGCCCGCTTCATCTCGGAGCGAATTGGCCTCGAACCCATCGTGGACGATAGACTCGTCGAGCTTGACTACGGCCAGTGGGAAGGGAAAACGCTGGAGGAAATAAGGAAGAACGACCCCAAGACTTTGCGTGCTTGGGAGGCCGACCCTGGCAGGGTCGCGCCTCCTGGCGGCGAAAGCGGCCTTGAGGTCCAGCAACGCGTCGTGCGCTTCCTGGATTCTCTGGCGGCCAAGCGCCGCAAGGGTCACGTGGCGGTGGTGTTCCACAAGACCGTTTGCCGCCTGGCGATCTGCCATGTCCTGGGAATGTCTCCCTCCGACTATAGAAGGAGGCTCATCATGGAAAATGCCGCGCTGAGTATTATCCAGTCCCGAGAAGATGGTTGGCAGCTCATTACCTATAACGACACCTCGCACTTATCAGCTTGCCATCGTGGCCACCTTTCACTGGGCGAAGAGTTCTGAATCAAAAGAGGTTTTCACACGCTTCGCGCCCTTGCAAGTTGCTGAAAAGCTCGTAGGCGCTGTCATTCTGAGGAGCCGTCGGCCTAGGCCGAACGAAGAATCTCGTATTTTCTTCAAGACAGGGCGAGATTCCTCGCGGAGTTTACCCTGAGCGGCGATGCGAGATCCTTCTCCCGCAGGGCGGGATCAGGATGACAGCGAAGGGCTCAGAATGACAGAATGGAAGGGCTTTTCAGCAACCTGCTAGGATAAGCATGCCTCTTCGATGAGGATGGCGTGGAGTTCGCCCGGGCCGTGGACGCCGCGGATGAGGATCTGTTCGATATCGGCAGTGCGGCTGGTCCCCGTGATGAAAACAACCGAACGGCCCGGTAGAGCCAGGTCAGGATGGCTCGCCACGGAAAGCCTTTCCAGGACTTCATCGAGCGAGGCCACCAACTGACTCCGCCGGTACAAAGCCAAGTGCACAGGCGGGGCTAGCGATGCCAGTTGGGCGCCTTCCGTCAAACTGGTAACCACCAAGCTGCCGGTTTCCGCCAGCGCAAATTCCACACCTGTGATCCCCACAGTCGCGGCGAGGCTGGCCTCGGCAAAGGTCCGCAGGGAAGCGTCCCCGGCTCCAGGAGAATCTCCGTCCCCAGAGGTCTGCCAAACGGAGATGCCCTGGCCCCATGCGCGGAGCAGCGGCTCGAGGTTCAACTCCGCCAAGAGTGGATTGCGGGAAAGGACCACGCTTGTGGCCTTGGCATGGGAGAGGATGGTCAGCAGAATTTCTTCCAACCCTTGGCGATTAGCTGCGCGGTGGGCAATGCCAGCCACTTTGGTCAATTCTGCCTCGAACTTTGGCAGCAGTTCCTCTGGCGGGATAATAGGCAGTATCCCGGTCAGCGGCGAGGCTGGCGGGAGGGTGCTTTCACTAATCACTGAGGAGCTATCCAAGGGACGGCCCAAAGCCTTCCGAATCCGTTGTATTATCTCTTCGCGTCTTGCCAATCGTAACACCTCCCGCGGCCAAGTGGCTGGAGCGCAAGCCGAGGGATTGTATCACGGCTCTCAAATGTCTGATAACCTGAAGGAGAAATCATGGACAAAAATAAATAAAATAATCGCAAAAATTGTGCAACCTTAGGGCTACTTAAATCATCTGTTATCGCGGGCGTTTGGTTTAAAGGCTTCTGAAGCAGAGGCCAGAAGGGATAGTTATCAATGCGCACAGCAGTGAAATCTCCAAAGAACCTCTATCGAAGTTTATTGTTGAAGAAGCGGAGCGAATTATTGGAATCGGCGAAGGGTGCGCCCGAAGCGCTGGCCACAAGTGTTCAGTCTCCGGATGTTGTTGAATTTGCAGTTAAAACTGCCGAGCAGGATGTGACAGCGGTGACCGCAAGTCTGCGAAGCCAGCTACTGAGAGAAGTTGACCACGCCCTTGGTCGTTGCACTCGCGGGACGTATGGTGCATGCGAAGGATGCCACGAGGAAATCCCTCCCCATCGCCTTAAGGCTATCCCCTGGGCTCGGTACTGCCTCATCTGCCAGGAGCTGCGCTCAAGAAATTAGGCATACCTCATCCCTACAGTAGTCGTCTAATAAAGGCCACTTCTGGGCAAAGGTGTCGAGTTTGCCGGCAGACAGAAAGATCTTCGCCAAAATTGCTAAGCCATTTATTATCAAATAATTCCGAGTGCCAATGATAAGACCTTTTTTCACGTAAAAAGCGATAGGGGGAGACGGTTTGCCGCTTTTCCACCCCGAGGTCAGTATCTCAAGCCCCTCGGAAACGACTCGGGTGTGCTATCGTTAGCAGGTTGGTGAAGATCACACTATGTCCAAGGTTCGAGTTCGGTTTGCACCCAGCCCCACCGGTTACGTCCACGTGGGGAATGCACGCACGGCGCTCTTCAATTGGCTTTTTGCGCGGCACTACTGCGGCGTTTTCGTTTTGCGCATCGAAGACACGGACGTCGAGCGTTCCAAAGAAGAGTACGAGCAACAGTTGCTCGAGGACCTGCGCTGGTTCGGAATCGATTGGGACGAAGGACCGGACAAAGGCGGCGCGTTTGCCCCCTATCGCCAATCCGAGCGCAAGGAGACCTATTCCAGGTTTGCCACACAACTCATTGACCAGGGCCACGCCTATTTCTGCTTCTGCACGGCAGAGCAACTCGAGCAGGAGCGCCAGGAGGCTTTGAAGGCTGGACTTCAGCCCCGCTATTCCGGACGCTGCCGGAAGCGTCCGCGCGAAGAGGCGGCGCGCAGGGTTGCGGCGGGCGAGCCTGCCGCGATCCGGCTGAAGATCGTGGACAGCGCGTTTTCCTGGAACGACCTCGTCCACGGACCGACCAGTTTTTCGGCTCAGGTCATTGGCGATCCCATCCTGGTGCGCTCGGACGGGAATCCGGGCTACAACTATGCGGTGGTGATTGACGATCATCTGATGGAGATTACCCACGTCATTCGCGGCGACGATCACATTTCCAACACCCCGCGCCAACTCGCCGTCTACCACGCTCTGGGCTGGGAGCCGCCGCAATTTGCCCACCTCTCTACCATTCTGGGTTCTGACCGGACGCGGCTTTCCAAGCGGCACGGCGCCACCTCGCTCCAGAGTTTCCACGAACTGGGGATTCTACCTGAGGCGCTTAGGAATTACCTTGCGCTGCTCGGTTGGTCACCGGCGGATGGAAAGACGGAAATCCTGAGCCCGCAGGAACTGGTTGCCCAGTTCTCGCTGGAGCACATCACCAAGAGTCCCGCGGTGTTCGATACGGAAAAGCTCTACTGGTTGAATCGGCACTATATGAAAGAATGCCCGCCGCCACGCCTGGCCGAGCTTGCGGCCCCATTCCTGGAGAAGGTGGGCTACTTGGACGCGCATCCAAGCCCGGACGTGCTGGCTTGGCTTGAGCGGGTGCTGGATGCTGTCCTCAAGAACATCAGCTCGTTGTCCCAACTGCCTGATGCGGTGCATATCATTTTTGAATACGATGCTAAGAAAGCAAACCAGGAACTCCAGCTCTCGGCGATGGCGAGCGCGCGCGCAGTGCTGAACGCGTTTATCCCGAAGGTGCTGGCCCAAAGCGAATTGAGTTACGAGCGGTTCCGTGCGATCGCGAAGGAAGTGCAAAAAGAGACTGGAGAAAAGGGAAGGGAATTGTTTCATCCCATTCGCGTCGCCATAACGGGTGCAGTCTCCGGCCCGGAGCTTGAAAAGCTGATTCCCATTTTCGAAGAGGGATCAAAGCTGCCGCTGCCCCGGCACGTAAAGAGCGTTGCCGAGCGTTTAAGGGAATTTGCGGAGGCGGCAAAGTTGTAGTCTGTGATCTGATGTGGACGGGATTCCCATTTGTCGCACTCGTCCCACTTTTTTGAAGTGTTCTGCGCCCGCGACATCACGACCCCTGTGTTTTCAATGGGTTAGAAGAATACTGGAGATATGCTGAAAAGCGCATAAATGTGGCATTTTGGCACACTTGGCGGCTCCTCCACCTGGTGATACGCTATACAAATAGCCTACGAACGACGCCGCGTGCGCCACTACGCGCCGCTTTCCGCTCCTTCTGATGGCGGGCGCCAGGGAGTAGGGGCCAGCAAGCTGGTCCTTTGCAGTGCGGCGGCTTGGCGCCGCTTTGGTGCCCGCGAGCTTGCTTGCGGCCATCCCGGCTTGCGGCGCGATCGGGGCTCGCCCTTTCATTAGCTTACCGTGCCTCAGGCTGATACGTCACATTGAAGTTGGAATCTCTTAGCCACTTTCTGAATGAGGGATTCTCGCTGAACTGCTTGAACAATTCCATGTGGTCAGTCAGAAGGTCTACGACCACTCGTTCCAGCGCCTTGTCGTGTTCGATCCGGGCGTTCTGCCGGTCCGAGTTCTTGATGGCATTCTGATAGGCTCTATCGGCCGAGACTTTTGCGGGGATTTCTTCAGCAATAAGTTTCCGGATTTTATCAACGTCCTTCCATTCGATGTTCCCAAACTGATCGTTGAAGTCCTTGATGATGTTGCTGAGCCGGTCAAGTTCTGGTTCCGGCTTTCTACCTCCACCCGTGGTGGGGACGGGCTCGACCTCCCCGTCCTGATCAGGGAGGGCTATGTTCAGCGACGCCCCTACCTCCGCACGGTAGCTATCCATATCCACTGTTTCAAGAATACCCTTTGAGAGGTCCTCCTCCTTCGGAGCCGGCAACTTGGGAATCAGGAAGTTCAAGAAAATTGATAGTAACTCCCACTGAGCAATCGTGTAAGGGAGAATCGAAGCAAGGAAACTATAAGTCCTCACAAATGCTTTCGCCTTGCCTTTGAAATCCACCTGTCCATCCTCGTCGAGGCTTGTTTTATATACCCCCACACAGGCGTCAAGAATCGGGTCCAGTTGATCTCGTTTTGCGCCACTCACATACATGGATGCCAACTGCTCGACTTGTTCCCATGCATAGACTTGGTATCCGTCCAGCGCGGCTTTGAGGTCGTGCACCTTGTTCGGGTCGGTCTCCTCGCTGAGAATAGTCGTGCGGTAATAGGGCTCGAAGGCCTTCTGAATCGTGTCGGCATCATTCATGAAGTCGAGCACGAAAGTGTCGTGTTTTTGAGGATGCGCTCGGTTCAGGCGGGAAAGCGTCTGTACGGCCTTTATTCCTGAAAGCAGCTTGTCCACATACATTGTGTGCAACAACGGCTCGTCGTAGCCTGTCTGAAACTTCTCCGCCGCGATCAGGAAGCGGTAGGGGTCCTCCTGGATCTTATCGACGATCTTGTTGCTGGAGAAACCGTTGAGCGAAGCCTCTGTGACCTTCGCGCCACCGTATTCATGCTCGCCCGAAAACGCCACAATCGCTTTGTAGGGACTCTTGATCTCTCGCAGGTAGTCCACGAAGGCGTGGAAATACTGCATCGCCCGTTGGATGGAACCCGTTACAACCATGGCTCGGGCCTGCCCGCCGATCTTGCGGCGAGCCATTACCTGATGGTGGAAATGGTCCACCATGATCTCCGCCTTTTCCCTGATTGCATGCTCATGGGATTCGACAAAGTGGCGGAGCTTCTTCTTGGCCTTCCTTGTGTCAAATTCCGGGTCGTCCTCGATGGTCTTCATCAGCCGGTAGTAGCTGGCGACAGGCGTGTAATTCTTCAAGACATCCAGGATGAAACCTTCCTCGATCGCTTGCTTCATTGTGTAGCTGTGGAACGGGCGATGCTTGACGCTTTGACCTTCCTGGTATGGGTCCCCAAAGATTTCCAGCGTCTTGTTCTTCGGGGTGGCCGTAAAAGCAAAATAACTCGCGTTGGCGAGCATCTTCCGCGACTCCATGATGCGGTTGATCGCATCCTCAAACGTTTCTTCTTCCTCCTCGCCACCGTGCTCGGAGAGCGCGATGTTCATCTTTGCCGCGGTTCTCCCGCCTTGGCTGGAGTGCGCCTCGTCAATGATGATGGCAAACTTCCGCCCGCGGTGCTCATCCCCGATTTCGTCAAGAATGAAGGGGAACTTCTGCACGGTGGTGATGACGATCTTCTTCCCTGACTTGAGGAATTGCCGCAAGTCTCCGGCATGCTCGGCATGACCCACCGTGGCGGAAACCTGTGCGAATTGCTTAATCGTGTCCTTAATCTGCTTGTCCAGCACGCGCCGGTCCGTAACCACAATCACCGAGTCGAATAAGGCTTTCCCACGCTTGACAAGTCCGATGAGCTGGTGGGAAAGCCAGGCAATGGAGTTACTTTTGCCGCTCCCGGCCGAGTGCTCAATCAGGTAGCGTTTGCCAACGTCTCGGGCTGGTGCGTCAGCGAGCAACTTGCGGACCACGTCAAGCTGGTGGTAGCGAGGGAAAATCTGGGTGCTTTTCTTGTGACCTTTCTCGTCCTTATGTTCGACGATCTGGGCATAGTTTTCCAGGATGTCGGTAAGCCCCGGCTTGGTGAGAACTTCCTTCCACAGGTAATCAGTTTCCAGCCCTTTGGGATTGGGAGGGTTCCCGGCCCCATCATTGCATCCTTTATTGAAGGGAAGAAACCACGATTCATTGCCTTTCAGATGCGTGCACATCTCCACTGCATGGTCATCCACAGCGAAGTGGACCGCGCACCGCCCGAACTGGAATAATAGCTCTCTTGGATCGCGGTCGCGCTTGTACTGCTGCACAGCGTCGCTAACGGTCTGCTTGGTCAGGTTGTTCTTCAGTTCGAATGTGGCGACAGGCAGGCCGTTAATGAAAATACACATGTCGAGGGCAAGCTGGGTTTCGTCCTTGCTGTAGCGGAGCTGGCGCGTCACGCTAAAAATATTGGCGCGATACAGCTCCTCCGCCCTTGGATTGCCGGGCGTAGGAGTACCGTAGAACAAGTCTACTGATACGGGACCATGCTTGACGCCCTTGCGAAGCACGTCCACAACCCCGTGCTTGGCGATCTCGCCTTGCAGCCGGGCGAGAAATTGCTGGCGCTGAGGGCCCTCTTCCTCCAGGCCCGGTTGAGAAAGGAGTTTCGGTTGGGTGGCACGCAAAAAGGGAAGGAGCTTGGCAAGGTCTACAGCATAGTCGCGGTCATAGTCCTTAGCGTCCCCCCGCTCGTATTTCGCCTCACTCACGAGCAACTCTACGATGAGGGATTCAAGGCCCTTCTCGCTGGTATCAGTCGGCACGTAAAGACCCTCTTGAAGGTAATTGCTGTTCTTGCACTTCCCGAGCCTTCGGCTGCTTCACGATCCTGGCAGCTTCCGGCGCGCCGCTTGGTTCAAAGAGTGCGACGCGAAGTTCCGGGACTGCCTCAAAGGCAGCTTCGATCCGGGGACGAACGTCGGACCACCTTAACCCGCCTAACCCGCACCCGAGTGGAGGAATAGCAATGCTTTGAATGTGAAGCTCGCGAACCGTTTTGACGAGGTCCTTCAGACCCGCTTCAATATCTTCCAGCCGGCTCTGATTTTTCCAATGCTGTTTCGTGGGGAAATTAATAATGTAGCGTGGGCCGGTCATTCGGTTTAGATCGTAAACCAGCATCGATCCCAAGTGCACCTCGCCGTGCTCGCACGCGCAGGCGTAAAACTTGAAATTCTGTGGATACGCTTTCTTGAACAGTAGTGCGAGACCTTTCCCCATAATCCCAACGCAATTCACGGCATTCACCAGGGCCTCGGCGTCCGAATCTAATATGTCGCCTTTTTGCAATTTGACCATTCGGTCCCATCTTTCGTTCGTATTACCAGTTGTCCCGCCGGTCTCAGCCCGCGAAGCGGGCGACGTCCTTTAGCCCACGGCGATGAGCCGTGGGTAACCGAGCACGAAGAAAAACCTTACAGCCCCGGTAGGGGCGACATCTGGATCCCTTCAGACGAGAACATATCGCGGGTCGTAATCCACTCCCTGTTTCTTCAGAAAAGCCAACAATTCTTCTTGGAAGCTGATCTTACGATGATGCTCTTCCTAGTTCCGGATGTAGCGTTTCACCTGCTCCACGTGCGATTTGCTTACGCTGAACGCCGCATACCCGGTCTGCCATCCGAAATGGCGCCGATCCGGCCAACGGTCCTTTACCCAGCCCGACGAATTGGCTTTGACCTTTTCCATGAGGTCGGCGATGGAGAGCGTCCGCGGTTGCGCAAACAGCATGTGGACATGATCGCGTGGGCCGTTGACGAGCAACGATTGACCTCCCAACTGATTGATCGTGCCTCCCAAATAGCGAAAAACTTCCTCCCGAATTTCCGGGGTGAGCCAGGGATGGCGGTCCTTTGTGCTGAAAAGGGCGTGAATCAAAATGTCGGTGTAGGTGTGGGACATGGGAAGTCTCCCTCATGCCGCGCCCGATGTCGCCCCTCCGGGGCTTCTCCGGTAATTATTATTGACGCCATCTCTCTCCATGGCTGGCTCGCAACGGGCTAAATGACTGCGCCCGTTTCACGGGCTGGCCATCACCGAATTCCGAGCCGCGTAGCGCCGACATCTTGTGGCCCTCGGCAAGCCAACCGTATTAAATTCACTCGCCTCCGACCAAAGCCCGCGAAGCGGGCGCTATCTTGTAGCCCATGGCGAGCCAGCCATGGGACAGGCGTTGCGAAACAAAGTATAAGCCCCGGCAGGGGCGGCATCTGGGAATTCTTCCCCCAAGACCGACAGCGCTCGACTCGCCGTGAACAGGACCGGATGCCGCCCCTCCGGGGCTGGTTAATCGTGCGATTACGCTCTGTCGCACAGCTTCGCCGTGGGAACAAACAGGGCAAACGAAATTCCGGAGCCGCGCAGCGGCGGCATCCGTCTGCCCTGTTTCAATAGCGGCTGCGTTTGGCCATGAGCCGGATGCCGCCCCTGCCGGGGCTCCCTCAAATATTGCTCCCTCCTCGGTCCCACGGCTTCGCCGTGGGCTACATGACCGCGCCCGCTTCGCGGGCTACCCGAATACAGGCCGCGCCTTGTCGATTTCAGTCGGCGGCGTCGGCGCTCTCCTCGACCGGTTCTAGCTCGTCGCTCCCTTGCGTGACGTCGTCGGCTATTTCGTGGCCAACCGATGCTAGCTCTTCCGCCTCTTCCAGTGGAGGCAGTTCGACACCGCGCACGTCCAGCTTGCCCGTGACCACATCGGCGATCAGGCGGTTGCGGTATTCGCGGACGAGATCGATTTCACGCTTGGCGCGATCGATCATGACACTCAGGCCGAGGGTATCCCCTTCAGCGGCAACCGCAATCCGCCGCTGCTCATCAGGAGGAGGAACGGGAACCGACACTGCCCCGATGCGTTCGACGTTCAAATTGCCCTGAGTGTTTACTGGCGCCTCCCGCATTAGCTCGGCTTTCATACATAGAAACGCATAGTATAGATAGTCGCAATCCAACGATTTGCTGGGAACAAAACCAACCACGCTATCTGGAAAACAAGCGTCGAATGTCAACACTGCGACGTCACCTATGTTTGCAGCGATGGTCATCACCAAGGTTCCGCTTGGAAACATCTTGCTGACTGACAAACCCCTCCCGTTCAGAGTTTGACTCTATGTCGTGATGAACTTGGCTGCTCGCGAAACATCGCCAGTCTGTATGAAGGGATAAGGCCCGTCGTACATATCCGTATCATTTCGAGGCCTATGACTGAACTTGCCCCGGAGAATCTTAGAAAGCTGCTTGAGCCGCCGCACTTCCCAGTGCGAGGGCACGTCGCCGAGCCAGTCGATGCCGGAGGGCTTGAGGCGGACGCTGGGGCCGAGGCCATGTGTCACGGCCTTCTGGATGATGGCCTGCTTCTGCTCGTTCAGGAGTTCAATCAGCCGCCGCTTGGCAGTGATCAGGCGCCTGATGTGGCGATCTAAATACTCCAGAAATCGCACGATGGCGGCTTGTTCCGAAGGAGGCGGCAGCGAACAGTAAATCATCTTGAAGTGCTCGGGCCTCAAACTCCACATATCGGAAGTGATACCGTAGGACCAACGCTCGGCCTCTTTCGCAAACTGCGGCGTTCGGAAGAGATAATGAAAATACCGCGCGCAATTGTCTTCGCGCAGGCGAACAACAACATATGCTGGACTGACAATGCCACGAATGTCGGACACACCAACCGCACCCTGCCAAGCCCGCATCTTGTTGTACACAACAGCGCCAGGGCAGACAAGCTTGTATGCTACCTTGTCTTGATTGGAACTGTCCTTCTTTGAGCCGCCTTCTAGTAAAGCCTTCTGCGAGATTACACCTTTGGTGATCGTTACCGAAAGCATTTGCTCGTCAGGGTGCTCTCGCTCATTCACCTCGGCGAACAGAGCGCGATTCGGCAAGACAGCCCAATGCTCAGGCACCTTTCCCAGCCATTGGACGCCAGAGTCCTTCATCGCGGGATAGGGCTTCAGCCGCAAGCTCATCGCGCGTCCTCAGTCTCGACCATGATTTGCCCCAGCAACCCCCCGGATTCCTTCTCCAACGCCTCAATGTCGGCCCGGATTTCCTCTAGCGTGCGCAACGGCTTTGGCTTATAGAAGTGGCGCGTGTACGAAATCTCGTACCCGATCTTCGTAGCTTCTTCGTCAATCCAGGCGTCAGGCACATAGGGCAAAACCTCGCGGCGGAAAAACGCTTCGATACCCCCGGCCTCAAGCAAGGGTACCTGCTCGGTGTCCCGGAGTTCGTTGTCCGGTTCATATTCCACAACGCAGGACTTGCCTGCCAGACTGACCCCAAACCGGCCATGAATGGGATCGACCTCAGCCTTGCCGGGCTTGTGCGCCTTCTTGATGACGGGCGCGGAGTCTTCATCCCTCACCGCCAATTCGCCCTGGATCAACTTCAGGCGTTTCGCCGTAAGGCTTAAGTTCCGAGTTTCGGCCTCGCGCTCAAGGGTGGCGATGAAATCGTTAAAGTCCAAAAGCGAACCTCCGTCGGGTGCCGCGACCTTGTTCCCGAGCCCCGGCAGGGGCGATATCGTGTAGCCCACGGCGTCAGCCGTGGGACTGGGAGCCCTCTCCCCCCTTCGTTCCCCCTCTCCCGCCGGGGCGGGAGAGGGGGGAGGGGGTGAGAGTGGGACGCGCCTAGCCACGGCTTGCGCCGTGGGCCACATGATGTCACCCGCTACGCGGGCTGAATCATTAACGGAACTTCTATCAGAGGATGCTAGGGATTTGGCAACATGGTCGATCAAGTCCGCAAGGCCATCCTCGCCCGACTGTTTACAGGCGCGGCGGAAGCGGGCGCGAGCGGATTCACTGAGCTCCACCTTCAACCGGAGCGGGCGCTCCACGGTGATCTTCCAGTACCCAAAGGCTTCATTGGGAAAGATTTTGGATTGCTCTGTCTCTTTGAATCCGAGGAACGCTTCGCAGATCCTCTTGATGTCATCTTCCGAAAGCTCGCAGTTCTTCTTTCCCCAGGTTCTTGCGCAGGGGCTTGTACCACTCGGTGGCGTCGATCAGTTGCACCTTGCCCCGGCGGTCGACCGGCTTCTTGTTGCTCAGCACCCAGACGTACGTGGCGATGCCGGTGTTGTAAAACATGTTCAGAGGGAGGGCGATTATAGCCTCAAGCCGGTCATTCTCGATGATCCAGCGGCGAATGTTGCTTTCCCCCTGGCCTGCGTCGCCGGTGAATAACGACGAGCCGTTGTGCACCTCGGCGATTCGACTTCCAAGCTCCGTGGTGTGCTTCATCTTGCTCAGCATGTTCGCGAGGAACATCATCTGTCCGTCACTGGAGCGGGTGATCAGGCTGTACTCGGAATCGCCAGCGTGCTGGAGGATGAACCGGGGATCCTTGATGTCATCTTTGCCACCCATGCGCTCGAGGTCGGTCTTCCAGCTCTTTCCATAGGGCGGATTGGAAAGCATGAAATCGAACTCGTGCGCTGGGAAGTTGTCGGCGGAGAGAGAAGAACCATACGCCATGTTCTCCGCTGACCGCCCCTCGCCTTTAATCAAAAGGTCAGCTTTGGTTATGGCGAATGTCTCAGGGTTGACCTCCTGGCCGAAAAGGTAGATGGAAACGTCTTTTCCGCGCTGCCGGGCCAGGTCTAAGAGAGTTTCTTCGGCAACCGTCAGCATGCCGCCGGTACCGCAGGCCCCATCGTAAAGGAGATAGGTGCCGGATTCGATTTGCCCGGCAATGGGCAGGAAGACCAGCTTGGCCATGAGCCTCACTACGTCGCGCGGCGTAAAGTGCTCGCCAGCCTCCTCGTTATTCTCCTCGTTGAATCGGCGGATGAGCTCCTCAAAGATCGTGCCCATGGCGTGGTTGTCAAGGCCCGGAAGCTTTACTTTTCCATCGGCATCCAGAACGGGCTTGGGGCCAAGGTTGACCGAAGGGTCGAGGAATTTTTCAATTAAGCTCCCAAGGATATCGGCTTCGACAAGGGTAGGGATCTGGTTGTAAAACTTGAACTTGCTCAAGATTTCCTGAATGTTGGATGAAAAACCCTCCAAATAGGCTTCGAAGTCAGCTTTGAGTTGCTGTTGCTTTCCCCGCGCCTGAAGGTCGCGAAGCGTGAACTTGGAAGTGTTGTAAAACGCTTCGTGCGACGCCTGACACAGGGCCATGTGCTGGTCCGCGACAATGCCAGCGCGATCGAGCTTTTCCTTCATGTCGAGCACGGCTTGCTTGGTGGGCTCAAGCACAGCGTCGAGGCGGCGGATGACAGTCATAGGGAGGATAACGTCCCGGTACTTTCCCCGGACATAGACATCGCGCAATACGTCGTCAGCGATGCCCCAAATGAAGTTCGCAATCCAGTTGAGGTTGTTCTCGCTCAGGGTGCCCTCTTCCGCCCGCACGCACAGGGGCCGCCACTCGCCATTTTCTCCGCCGGCGCTACTTCCTTTACCCGGTCTCGGAGAAGCGACATAATCTTGAAAGTCACTTGAAGCAGATTATACGCCAAAACGCGAGTCGCGTTGCACGCCCATGCAATAATCCAGAACCGAGGAATGCTCGACGCCGGAGGTGACGACGTGCCGCAGGGGTTAGAAGTTCACGGTCCACAGTTTACAGTCCACATTAAGTAGCGCAGACCTGTTTCCCAAGGTCTGCGGCTTTTTTCACCGATCACAGCCAAGGACCGCGGACCTAGAGAACAGGTCCGCGCTACTCGCCCGCAAATGACACCAGTACAAGAACCTCGTTCAAATCGGCGGTTCCGGTTTACAATGGTCGGGATGACTACACGAGACAAACTAATCGTGGCGCTGGATCTGCCAAGCGGCAACGCTGCAACACGAATGGCGGAAAGGCTGCAGGGCCATGCAGGAATGTTCAAAGTGGGCTCGGAACTTTTCACCGCCGAAGGCCCCGTGCCGGTCCGTTACCTCGTAACCACGGGGCATAGGGTTTTCCTCGATCTTAAATTCCATGACATCCCAAACACTGTGCGGGCGGCGGCCCGCGAAGCTGCGGAACTCGGGGTCAGCATGGTGAACGTCCACGCATCGGGTGGGCGGAAAATGATGGAAGCGGCGCTGGAAGGGGTGCGCTCTGCCCTGCACCATCCGGTACGGGGCTCCGCGCTGCAACCCGTCAGCCGAGGGGTGCAGGGCTCCGCCGGGATTGTGGTTGGGAATGAGGCGCACCCAAAGGTGCTGGCGGTAACCATCCTGACCAGCCTCGAAAGCCAGGACCTCGAGGAGTTGGGCATTTCGGGAACGCCGGTCGAAGCCGTGATCCGGCTGGCTCGCTTGGCGCAAAGTGCAGGGCTGGATGGCGTGGTGGCCTCGCCGCGGGAAATCTCCGCCATTCGACAGGCGTGCGGCCCCGGGTTTCTGATTGTCACACCAGGGATTCGGCCCGCCTCCGCCCCGTACCATCCGGTACGGGGCTCCGCCGCCACAGACGACCAGGCTCGCATTGCGACCCCGGCGAGCGCCATCGCCGCGGGAGCGGATTATCTGGTTGTGGGACGACCGATTACCAGCGCGCCTGATCCGGTCGCTGCGGCGGATGCGATTGTGGCCGAGATGGATGGGGCGTTGAGCACAGCGCGGCCCAGCGCTGCAGCCAGACAGCCCTTGTAGGGCCGAACGGCGTTCGGCCCTCGGGCGAGCGCCGCTCGCCCCTACACCAGGGACACAGCTCATGACTGACAACGAAATCCTGAAAGTCTTTCGCGAGAACTCGGCTCTCCTGGAGGGCCACTTCATCCTTTCCTCGGGCTTGCACAGCGACCGCTACATCCAATGCGCGCTGGTGTTGCAACACCCCAAAGTGGCCGAACAACTGTGCTCCGAACTCGCTGCAAAGTTGCGGCATGTGGGCGCAACGGTGGTGGCGGCGCCGGCGCTGGGCGGAATCCTGGTGGCTCACGAGGTCGCCCGAGCGCTCGGCATTCGCGCGCTCTTCACAGAGCGACAGGAGGGCAACATGACCCTGCGCCGGGGATTCAGCCTGGCTGCCGGTGAGCCGACACTCGTCGTGGAAGACGTGATGACCACAGGCCTCTCGACGCGTGAAACGATGCGATGTGTCGAGGAAGCTGGAGGCAAGGTGGTCGGCGCCGGGGCGCTGATCGACCGCAGCGGCGGCGCGGCCGACCTGGGCGTGCCCAAGGCGGCGCTGCTAACCTTATCCATTCAAAACTACAATCCTGCCGAATGCCCTCTCTGCAAGTCCGGCATCCCCGCCGTCAAACCTGGCAGCCGCAGCAAGCCAGCAGGCAGTAGGCAGTAGGCAGAACCGCAACAGCCCGCGTAGCGGCATATTTTAGCCCACGGCGTGAGAAGGTGTGAAAAAATCGCCCGAAGAGCAAAAGCATTTCACGCAAAGGCGCAAAGGCCTTGAAGGCGCAAAGAAAACAAGGCAGTTCTTCCTTGCGTGCCTTTGCGTCTTGGCGCCTTGGCGTGAGCTGTTGATTTTTTCACGCCTTCTGTCGCCGTGGGCCACATGATTTCGGCCCTGACGGGCCTACATCCCGATGGAAGGAATCTTCGCGGCGTGCGAAGAAGATCGCAACTAGCGGTACTGAAGAACCGCTTCTCCTTACTGCTTACTGCCTTACGTGCGTCGGTAGACGACCTTTCCACCGACGACAGTCGCAACGGCAGCACCTTTAAACTTGCACCCGTCGAAGGGCGAATTGCGGCTTTTGGAGCGGCCTGCGGCGGCGTGGTAGGTCCACTCGAGCTGGGGGTCGAAGAGGGTGAGGTCGGCTGGCCCGCCCACGCTAAGGCGGCCATAGGGCTGGTTGACGATACGCGCCGGGTTGGTGCTCATCAAGGAGACGAGGTGCCACATCGAGATCTTGCCGGTGTGGACCAATTGCGTAAGCGCCAAGCCCAGCGCCGTCTCCAGACCGATGACGCCGAAGGGAGCGTCGCTCGCCAGAGGCTTGGCTTTGAGTTCGGGTGCGTGAGGAGCGTGGTCGCTGGCGATGGCGTCAACCGTTCCATCCCTAAGCCCTGCCACAATGGCTTCAACATCCTGAGCGCTGCGCAACGGAGGATTCACTTTGGCATTCGTGCCGTGTTCCAGCACGGCCTGGTCGGTGAGCGTGAAATGGTGCGGCGTGGCCTCACAAGTCACGCGGATGCCACGGCGTTTGCCCAGGCGCACCAGCTCGATGGAACGCGCGGTGGACACGTGACACACGTGCAGGCGCGCGCCGACAGACTCCGCGACGATCAGATCGCGGGCCACGCAAACGTCTTCCGAGGCGCCGGGGATGCCTCTGACCTTAAGCTGCTTTGAGACCGGGCCTTCGTTGACCACCCCGGAGGCGCTCAAGCTGGCGTCTTCACAGTGGTCCATCAAAGGGGCATTGAGCTCACGCGCCGCTTCCAAAGCGCGCCGCAATAAGCCGGCGGTCTTCACCGGCCGTCCATCGTCGGAAAAGGCCACCGCACCGGCCGCCGCCAGCGCCCGAAAATCGGTAAGCGATTCCCCCTGGCTTCCCATGGAAACTGCGGCGATGGGAAGCACGCGGGCCAAGCCGATTCGCTGCGCTTTGTCGATCATGGCGCGCACAAGCTCCGGGCGGTCGATAACCGGCTTGGTGTTGGGCATGGGACAGACGGCGGTGAAGCCTCCGGCCACCGCGGCTGCCAATCCCGTCTCCAGCGTCTCGGAGATTTCACCGCCGGGCTCGCGCAAGTGAACGTGGATGTCGACGAAGCCCGGTGAGACGACTTTGCCGGCTGCCTCGAGGATTTCGTCAGCCGCTTCGCTGATTTGGGGTGCGATGCGGCGAATCACGCCATCTTCCACGAGCACGTCGAGCTCACCGTCCCACTGGTCTTCGGGAGATATTACGTGACCGCCTTTAATGAGTAACGATGACATGAGAGTCCTCTCTGGAGTGCGGCCCGCCGCGGC
>Ga0326728_10008057_pt1 | contig 26519 bp, 21 predicted proteins | sample MB3enrmetagenome_FD_207602 | JGI IMG/M metagenome (GOLD analysis project Ga0326728, IMG submission 207602) | Lab enriched peat soil microbial communities from McLean, Ithaca, NY, United States - MB31MN | ecosystem: Environmental > Terrestrial > Soil > Wetlands > Peat | place: USA: New York... | reverse complement strand
TTTCTTCCCGTCCACTTCCACACTCATGGTGTAATCTGCGACAAAACGATAATAATTCTGATTTCGCTCGGCGGTCTTCGGCAACTCCCTTGTTTCAACGATGCTATGGGTCTGAATTTTGATGTCCGCTTTGACCCCTTCTGCTTCAGCGGATAACAGCAGGCGTCCGGCATATCTCTGGTTGAATTTGGGCTCGATGCGAAAATCTTCCAATTCCACTTTCAGCATGTTAGTGGCCAAAACTATTTCGTTTCCACGGATAACGAGGAAGGGATTGATTTCCGGCATCGATTTGTCGACGGGGACTACCTTGGCATAGTCAATACAAAATTCCCCGGCGTGAATTCTGCCCCAGTACCAATAATCAAACACCCGGCGCATCGCACAGTTGCCCCAGTTATGGTCATGGTAGCCGTTTCCCTTGACCTGAAGTGTCTCATCTCCTAAATACAATTCTCCTTCAATGTCTCCGGCCGGTACCGGGACGACCCAGCCTTCACACAGGCCGGTGTCTTTTTCATGATATATCAGACCGCTGCCCGGGAGCCAGGATGGCACGGTTTTTTTGAGCTTCAGCCTTGCCCCCGTATCACCTATCTTGATAAATATGTCGTAATCATCGCCGATTTCTTTCATAAAACTGTCGCCCATCCTGACATCGCAATAATCCGGATGAGCTGATGCGCTTGCAGGGTCAATCTCAGCGAAGCGCAATATCCCTGTGCCGTCAGGTTTGAAGATGGAAAAATTCATCGTGGGAGTGATAGGTTTCTTAAACCCGTTACGGTAGTGTAACGCCATGGCGCAGCGGTATCCGTTATCAAAGGCGGCATCCAGGTACCACCACTCGTAGTATTCCTCTTCATTATGAAAAATATGCGAACCGTCATCTCTGCTCCGGTATCGGCTGACATTCCTTTCGGCGCCAAGCTTGCCGTCAAACATTGCCAAAAAGCTTTTGGGATCTTTAGCTTGCATGTTCAAATATCCCCCTCCCGGCTTAATTATGGGTTCAGCCGCTTAACTCGTCGACACCTGTTCGAAATGCACCTCTCCCTCACGATTTAATCAAGTCAAGATTGCAGGATGCTTGCCAAACTGCGCAACGACTACCCTGCGGTTTTCACCCTGCAGCCGGATGCCTTGCAGGTTAGTCAATAAGCGAGTCGTATGTCTCAGTCTGAGTCAGATGTAGTAACACGCGACAATTTTCCACCGCTGCGCCATCTCTTGTAAAACAGCCCCCGGATAGTGTGAAAAACCGAATCCATGCCCCGTTTGATTATATTACTTGTTTGCCTGCGTTGGCGTGTTTTTTTCATATGCAATCCCTAACCCCGTCGTTCCGGTTAAGCTGGAATCCAGTTCTCTTCCCCATCACAAGCAGGTTTGTGGACTCCGGCTTCTGCCGGTAATAATCGCAACGGTGTTTTTCCGCCGGTTGTTGCAGGGAAACTAAAACAAACTGCTCGATGCTTTTGGCGAAAAGGGAGGAAATGTTCGATTACAGCTTGAACAATTATCATCCTGAAAAGGATAAAGAACCCGGAGCCTATGAGTGGTGGTATACGGATGCGGATCTTGATAACGGTTATACCCTGAATATCCTTTTTCTCCACACTGATCCCTCCGGTTCCCAATATAGAGCGTTTTTGTCCCGGTACGCGGCAGATCCGTCCACACCATATAACGCGTTGGATTATGCGAACGTCAAGATGAGTATCTGCGACCGGAATGGAAAGCTTTTATTTTCCGGTGACCGGAACTTCACCGCCGATCAGGTAAGAATTGCCAGGGATCGGGTTGAAGGTTCTTTCGGCGACAAGTGCCACATCTCGACGCGGACAGGGTTCTGGCCGGAGCTGCTGATGGATGTTGAAATTACCGACGAACACGGCAACACCGGAAAGACCGAAGCAGTTTTTTCCCCGATCGTTGAAGGCGCTAAGATTGGGCGGGGAGCCAATATGGACGCGGTAGTCAATGGAAAACATCTTTATCATAAGTGGATTGTGGCCATGCCGACCGCTAAAGTTAAAGTCCATATAACGATTGCTCACAGCAATGGTGAAAAGACTGAAATAAGTCAGCACGGATACGGTTACCACGACCACAACTGGGGCAATCATCCGCTGACACAAACCCTTGATCGATGGTACTGGGGGCGGATCGCGGAACCCGACATCACGGTGATCTACGCAAAGGTTTGGAATCTTATACCTTATTATCCGATATATAAACCGTGCATTTTCATATATGCAGCAAATATCATTGCCTCAACCGAAGATATCGATCTGATTGAAAACGGGGTCATAACCGGCTTGCAGGATCTTAGGTATGCAACTGAACCAACAGTCCAATTTCTTGAAGGATCCGGTGTAAAGGGTAAGATAAGAATCAGCAATTTGCAATTCTTGTCAGAACTTCCATGCTATCTGAGATTTGCCGGAGATTACTATATGGATGTTGAAACGGGTTGCGGAAGGATTGAGCGCCAGGGAAAGACGATATTTGAGTATATGGACCTAAGTGAATCAGTCAAACGTGCGAAAGCAGAACTGGGATAATTAGATGATGATAAACGTCAAAACATTCTGCTAAAGGAGAAAATCTCATGTCGAACGAACAAGTTTCAGAAGTTCAGGTTATGCCGTTTTGGAAAGCATCATTAATAAGTTTCGCGGTCTTGGCGATTTTAATTATCTGGATAATTTTCGGTCAATTGGTATTGAAACTCAACAATCCTTGGGTGGGGCTCGTTGCACTAACTACATTTGGAGCGGCCTACCGTAATAATCTGGCGGATGCTCCGAAGATATGGATCGGTTCTGCTGTGGCTTTATTAATTGCCTGGTTGTTATGGAGCATTCCAGCCGTCATCGGTCCTATAGGGCAACTGGTGGGACTAATCCTTATAGTCCTCTGCCTGGGAGCATTCATTTCTCAGAGGTTTTCTCTTGTTTGTAACTCCGGGATGTTTATGATGTTGTCAGTTTCGACTGGTGCAGCGCAAATAATGAAAGAACAACAGCATTTGAGTTACTTGCTGGATTTGGCATATGGTGCGGTCTGTTTCTGGATCATTCCCCTGGCAATTGTGAAGCTCAAGGAAATGAAAGCAAGCAAGAAGTTAACGAATGAGATTTCAACGAATTAAGACGTTGCATCGCTGATTGAAGAACTCAGGAAAAGCGCAAAACACGATTGGATCCGGAAGCTCGGTGATTACGTATCATGTATGATTGTGAATCCGAAGCAAATGATGATGTATCATCGCTTTTAAGATGATATATCATCATGCTTGGATTTGACACCCCTTTGTAAAGTGGGGAGATGAAAAACTAGCTGAGTCCAAGCCTCCAGATTGTTCCGGGTAATGTAGGTTCAAAAATGCGCGAAATCGTCTGGAGGCTTCATCTTTAGCTTTAGTTGATTGTAGCTCTTAGACCGCTATAGGCGTTCTCCACGTTTCTCCAGCTAAAGATTAGAGCAGAGTTGCCAAATTGGTATTGTGTGTCCTGTAGAGATCGATTCATAAAACTCACAGAATCGCTGAGACATTCCATTTGCTGAGAGATGATCTCGCATGGCGCGCCTTGGCTCACCAGGCTTTCCAGCTCTATGGATCGTCTGACAAGCTCAGGTGCGGTGTTGACCACCGTAGAGTAACTCGGACCCGGTCCGGTGTTTCCCGGTTTCACCAGTAACTTGAAATTTTCCGCCGCTTGTCGTAATTGATCCGCTCTCGACATCATTTGATCGCTGGTCGAACACACAGCGGTATATCCGTTGCCGGCCAGCAACAAAACGGTCATGATAGCCAGTACCACTGAAAAATTCTTCATAGCTCATTCCTTTCAGATAAACTCGAATAGCACGATACTTGCTTATTACCGTAGACACGATCTGAGGGCCTGTCGAGGCTTGGGGTGACATTTTCTGAACAGCCGCTTCCGAGTCCGATCTCGCTTCGTTCACAATGGCGGCTGTGATGCCGATTTCTTTGAATGAGACCGATCTTGCATTACCCGACCCAGTGATCAATCGTTGGAAATGTATTGAGAAAACAGGACAATCTATGGATTTTGCATTGAATGAAGAGCAGAGAATATTCAGAGAAACGATCTATCGTTTTGCCAGGGAACAGATCGCCCCTCTTTGCGAGGAGGCTGATCTCAAAGGTGAGTTCAGCTTTGAGATCTGGAGAAAGATGGCAGAAATAGGATTGCTCGGGTTGCCCTATCCGGAAAAGTACGGAGGATCGGGGGCCGACTTCGTTATGTGTTGCCTGGCCGGAGAGGCGATGGGACATGCTCTTGTGGACGGGGGGCATACGCTGGCATGGGGCGCGCATACCTATCTTTGCGGCGCAGACATTCTCCTTCATGGAACCGAAGAGCAAAAAACGAAGTATTTGCCAAGGATGGCTACCGGCGAGTGGATTGGCTGCATGGCTTTAACCGAGCCGAGTTGCGGGTCTGATGCCGGCGCGCTCCTGACGAGAGCTCTCAAGAAGGGTGACCGCTATATTTTAAACGGATCTAAGACCTTCATTACCAATGCGCCTATTGCGGATGTTTTCGTGGTCTTCGCGACCCTGGACAGGGCGAAAAAACACAAGGGTATCACGGCATTTATCGTGGAAAAGGGAACGCCGGGACTTTCGACGGGCAGGCCGATGCACAAAATGGGTTGCAGGTGCTCGACGACTTCGGAGGTCTTCCTGGAAGATTGCGAGATCCCGATCGAAAACTGCCTCGGAGGCGAATATAACGGCTGGAATATAGCCCTGGGCGGTGTTGAATGGGATAGAAGCATACTGTTGTCGCCTTCCTTGGGCGGCGCTATGGCGACGATCGGAATGTGTTCGCGCTATGCCAATGAGCGATGGGCTTTCGGACATCCGATCCGGGATTTTCAATCGATACAGAACCGGATTGCCGATATGAGGGTGTTCCTGGAAGTCTCGAAGCTCGCCGTATACAGGGTGGCCGCATCGAAGGATTCCGGCTTGAAACTGAACCCCCTGCTGGCCGCAGTCAACAAAATGTATATCGGCGACCGGGGATTTGAGATCAATTCATGTGCAGTGGATCTCTTCGGCGGATATGGGTACATTCACGAATTTCCTGTCGAACGTGGCATGCGCGATGCGAAGCTGGGCCAGTTGGGCGGCGGTACATCAGACATTATGAGAATGATCGTGGCGAGAGCCTTGCTAGGCTAGATGAGGGTCAGGGGGGCAGCGGTGAATTATGATCTGACGGATGCACAAAAAGCGCTCCAAAGCTCGATGAGGAGCGTTGCCAGGGATATTGTCGAAGTTCCGGAAGAAGCCGGCGCCGGAACACTCAAGAAAAATATGGAGATAATTGCGGGTATCGATTACCCGTCGCTTATCCTCGGAGAGGATATCGTGGGCTATTGTGTGGCGGGAGAAGAGTTGGCGAAGATTTGCCCTTCGACCTTTTTCTCCGCAATGTCTTCTGCTGCCGCATTCGGGCTTCCCGTCCGCAGATTTGGCACGGAGGAGCAAAAGAAGAGGTATTTGGACCCGATTCTTGCCGGTGAGGGTTTCGGGGCGCTGGCGGTCACCGAAGCAACAGCAGGATCGGACGTGGCCGGAATAACAACTACAGCTCGAAGAACAGATGAGGGCCGCTGGGTCCTGAACGGCGCCAAAAGCTTCGTTACCAATGCGCCTGCAGCCGGAGCTTTCCTTGTGCTTGCATGGACCGATAAGGAAGCGGGGAAGGAAAAGGGCCTGACATTCTTTCTGATCGATAGGCAAGCCAGAGGGGTCAACATAACCGAACCCGGTGAGATGATGGGACTCAGGGGTGTAGAAATCGCCGAATTGCAGTTTTCTGAATGCGAGATAGGTCCTGATGCGGTTCTTGGCAAGTCCGGCGACGGCAGCGGGCAGTTAATTTCGATCATGCCGCTCATCTGGATTTCCGTCGCCTTGCTCGCCTTGGGCATCGGGATCTCATGCATGGAAAATTCAGTTTTTTATGCCAGGAGCCGGACCGCTTTCGGAAAGCCTATCGGCTATTTTGAAGGCGTCGGAGCCAAACTCGCCATTATGTTCACCATGATAGACCTTGGTCGCATGATTATTCATCGGGCTGCATGGGGTATGGAGCAAAGGCAGTCAGAGGCCGCAATACTTGCGGCCTGCGCTAAGCTTTTTACCAGCGAGTCGGTCAACAAGATCGCGGACCTGGCGATGCAGATCCACGCCGGACACGGCTATGTCAAGGGCAGTAAAGTTGAGCGGCTCTATCGCGACGCCAGGGCGGCCGAAATCCTCTATGGAACCTCTGAGATGCTGCGCGCCTATATCGCCGAAGACAGCCTCAGCAGATTCAGCCCGGAACAGAACATGATGCCGGACAAAGAGGCCAGGGTTTTGTTCGCATGACAGTCCTCACATTTCAACCGTCAATCATAAAAGAGGTGGCGCAATGACCAGGGTCTACAAACGGGGATCGTATCAGGAGTATTTTACCAAAGAACATGACATGCTGCGAAAAGCGGTGAGAGAGTTTGTAAGAAATGAGATCGTTCCGTATGTAGACGAATGGGAAGAAGCGGGCGAGACTCCGATGTCACTCTACCATAAGGCAGGGGAGCTGGGGTATCTGGCGATCGGCTACCCCGAGGAATACGGCGGTGTGGAAGGGGATGTTTTTGACCAGATCGTGATGACCGAGGAACTTTGCAAATGCGGTTCGATAGGCATACCGGTAAGTATCGGCACCCACGGTATTGCATTGCCGCCTGTTGTAGCCCATGGGACCCATGAGCAAAAAGAAAAGTTTGTGAGACCCGTAATCGAGGGCAAAAGAAAGGCGGCGCTTGCGATAACAGAACCCAGTGGGGGGTCGGATGTCGCCAATCTCAAAACAACTGCGGTCAGAAAAGGCAATCACTATGTGGTCAATGGAAACAAGACATTCATTACTTCCGGGGTTGACGCCGCACAGTTTACCTGTGCCGTTCGCACCGGAGAGCAAGGTTACCGAGGCATCAGCCTGCTGATCGTCGAAACCGGTTCACCCGGCTTCTCCGTATCCAAAAAGCTGAAAAAGATGGGGTGGTGGGCTTCGGATACCGCCGAACTTTTTTTCGATGATTGCCTCGTCCCTGTGGAAAATCTCATCGGGGAAGAGAACAGAGGATTCTATTACCAGATGGAGAACTTCCAGTACGAGCGATTAACCTTAGCCTTGCAAGCCAACACCATATCTGAAATGTGTCTCCGCGAGTGTCTCAATTATGTCAAGGAAAGAGAGGCATTTGGAAAGACCCTCTCGGAGTTTCAGGTTATCCGTCACAAGCTGGCTGAAATGGCGACGCTTTGGGAAGCAAGCCGGGAATTTACTTACCGGGTGGCGGCAAAGATCAATGCCGGCCTGAACCAGGTTAAAGAGGTTTCTATGGCCAAGAACTTTGCATCCACGGTGAGCGACCGGATCACATACGACGCCGTACAGATTTTCGGCGGATACGGGTACATGCGGGGTTATCTGGTGGAAAGAATGTTTCGAGACAACCGAGTGTTGTCGATAGGGGGAGGAACAACTGAAATAATGAAAGAAGTTATTTCAAAAATGCTGCTGAGCGAGAGCAAACACTAGCTGGAGCAGCGAATCCGCGAGAAAGCCGGAAACTAATTGGGACCATCGTAATATCTGGGGCATGCCCGAACGCACTTCGCATGTTCGGGATCACAAAGCTCAACACACCTGCTGTATTCCTTGCCACAGGAATAGATGCAATCCTCATCGTGCTGACAAGCCTTCTGACAAGTTATATTCTTGTCGGAACAGCCGTTTTTGCATAAGGTTCTCCCGGAATCACAAGCCTCTATGCATGGAGTGCTCGCTTTAGCCAGCGTGATTGATTCGTTCTTCTCCATCATCAAGGTTGGTCCGCCTGAACCTGAATCGGCGTAAACAACGTGCGCAAATGCCATGGCAATGAAGAGAAGGCTGATCAGAAAAACAGGAGTCGAAAGTACTCTTTTCATTATTTCCACTCGTACTATGATAAATATTTGGGTGAGCATGCCATCTCAGCTGAAAAGATTGGGACCCGTGCCGCCCGATCTCACGTGCCCTTTATAGCGGATAAATTCCGATTGTTCCATCATTACCGTTAACTCCGAGCCTTTTGGGGTCGTAGCAAAACAGCGCTCGCCGGAATCAAGTCTGGCTATGATGATTGGAAAGGGCTCTCCGTCAGGCGTATCGTGCAAGACCGTGTAAGTTTCCACCGTGGCGCGGCCGTTCGGCTTTGCGCAGAAAACCGGACTCTCCAGAGCATCTATTCTGGCTTGGACTGTCTCTGCGGGTTCGCGACTCCACGTCTTCTCAGGCTCGACCCCACTGTAAATCCCGACGGCGTGTTTTGTCAAAAAATATCCCACCCCTGTGACCATGCCGAACTCTTCGGGATGTTTGCGTAGACGATGTACGGCATGGGCAATGGAATGCATAGTATAGTTGTTCCCCGGCCCTCCGAAGCAGCAAAGCCCGCCCGTTATGGAAAGGGGCGGAAGGTCGTCTACGGGCAGGCCGATCTCCATGGCGCTGATAATCGTTGCGCAAGGGAAACAACTATAAAGATCGAAGAAGTCTATCTCGGACAGATCAAGACCCGCTGACTTCAAGGCCGCTTCGGCCGTGAATCGCACGACTGCCGAATTGTGGTAAGCGAGTCGTTGAGAAACATACCACTTATCCTTCGCCTCAGAGCCGCCGTGCGGGTAAACCCATTTGTCCCGGGGGATTCCAAGTTTTCGCGCCGTGTCAGTATCCGTCAGAATCAGAGCCGCTGCCTGGTTCACAGAAATGGCGGGGTTCATGTACTTTGTGTAGGGGAAATTATATATGGGGTTCTTCTCGGTCGGTTCAGTGATATCGACAGGGGCGGCGGCGCCTTTATTCCATGCATAGGGGCTTTCCGCTGCCGCTGCCGACATATTACCGAAATAGGTGCGTAAAAATGACCGGTGCTCCGGCAGAGACATCTTCAGATGTGCGCGCAGGGCGTTTTCAAACAGAGGATAAATGTGTGTCGCACGGTCTGCACCATGCAGGATCTCCCATGGCGTCTCGCCGCAAAGAACTTCTCCGACAATCGAAGGATCATTTGCGAAACGCTCTTGGAGTTTCTTCAAGTCAATCAACTGCCGAAAGTTTTTGTCGCAGTACAGAGCCTCACCGCCTACGAGCAGGGCGACTTTAAAGTCACCTGCCATGATCTTGTCCGATGCACGGTTTACAAGCCATTGAGGAAAATTGCCGCCAATGGAGGTTTCCTCGCAAAGCCCGGGATTTATCCCGAGCTTCCCGCAAATCTTAGCGACAGGGCTCTCACGGTGTTCTGAAAAGATCGAAACTACGGACAAGACGTCAACGAACTTCAAAATGTCCGCTCTTTCACAGTCCTCAACGCAGGAATTAACGGCCATTTTCACCAAATCGAATACTGAAAGAGAGTCGTCCAGGATTTTCTCACGGTGGCTAACCTGACCGACGCCAATAATGACGGGGTGATTCGATCTCTTGATCACATTCATGTTCCGGTCACCGCTTTTTTCTTAATTTTTTCTGCTTTGCCCGGGAGAAATTACATTTCAGACCCCGACTTCCTTTCCAGGGCGATTCTCTTCTGCATATCCAACACATCCAAAGGAGGTACATAGCGGTCTTGCTCGCTTTTCAGAACGAGCTTTGCCGCATTGAAGGCGCAAGCACCGACACAAACGCCGCAACCTATGCATCGATCCCTGTTGACCGCCGCCATGTCGTCCTGAACGATGATGGCTTGCATGGGACATCGTTTCTCACAGAGACCACAGGCGGTGCAATCGTCCGCGTGCACTTCGGCGTAGAAGTTAGTATGGGCAAACTCTGCAGGGTTCTTCATCTTCTGGAGAGTTCTAAGCAATCCACAACCGCATCCACAGCACATGCACATACTCCAGACCTTCTGTCCGTTTCCGGGCTGGAGGGCCAGTCCGGCTTCCATTGCCATTTGGAGAATCTGCAAGGCTTCTTCCCGGGAAATTTCCCGCCCCAGGCCGTTTTCGATATAGTAGTACGCCCCTGTGCCGAAGGCCATGCACACCTCCGACGGATGATCGCATCCCTTGCCGAGTAGCTTCCGGTCGCGGCGGCATATACAGTGGGCAACGGCAATCTTCTTTTGTTGCCTGATAATCGTCTCGGCCTGGTCGTAGGGCATGATGTCCATCCGGGCATCGATGCTGCGGGAAATTGGAATAACCCTGTGCTGCGAGGTTTTGGCGCCATACCATCCCTTGACCATGTACTCCTGAAAGTACTTGTTGAGGTCTTTGGCGTCTTCGGGTGTGTTCGTATTCAGATGGAACTCCCACATTCCTTCAGCAAGGGGGACAATATTGTAAAAGCGTTCCTGCCCCTTGGCGATCCTGAAAAGCAGCCCCTTCTTCGACATAGTCTCCAATACGGGCGCCAACGCTTCGGAGGACCTGCCAAGTCGTTCGGCAATGGCGGGGATCGGCTCGGGATAACCATTCATGGTTGCGGCGATCTCAGCCTCTTCCGGGGTGAACCAACGCTCCAAAATCCTGAGCTCCACCCCCGATTCGGTCGCCGGGTAGGCGATGAAAAGACCATCCAGGCGCTTTGCCAGTCGCGTGTAAACACTGTCGGGCATATGAACTCCAAATGGCTTATGGCATGAACTTCATGCCGGGATTGCATGCGCCAGGTTGCTAAGCAATTGTAATGCCATGATTCTCCTGAGATAGACAGGCCAAGGCAGGTAAGACATAAGGAACAATGGCATGATGATGACAAAAATTGCTCCCCCGGCCGGCGCCCGATTTCGGCCAATGGCAGGCAGCAATCATGCGCCTAAAGAATCGCTCTTTTTATGTACTACAGTCTTCGATAAGATCAGGTCGTGGGCTTTTAGCTTCCTGTATAAGGTGGCTCGGCCGATGCCAAGAGTCTTTGCGGCATCCGAAATGTTGCCGCCACTCTCTCCCAGGGCAATCTCTATAGCGTTTTTTTCCATCTCGCTGAGTGAGCCGCCGGATTGCACACTCGTCCAGGTTGCCGGAGGCCGAATAACCTCAGCGCGATCGAGTCTCGTGTACTGATCGACTCTTGGAAAATGGTCAAGGGTCAGTATTGGTCCTTCCGCAAGATTGACCGCCCTTTCGACCCAGTTCTTCAGTTGTCGCACATTGCCGGGCCATTCGTATTTTTCCAGATACGCCAAAGCCTCGGGAGAAATATCTGTAATATTTTTCTCCATCTGATTGCTTATATCCCTGATGAATACACGAGTGAGATAACCGATGGCGCTCTTACGATCCCGCAGAGGAGGAATGTAAAGCTCAAGCACGCCCAGACGGTAGAAAAGGTCGCTACGGAAATTACCATTTAATATTTCAGTGTGAAGGTCTTTATTTGTAGCTGCAATAATTCTGGCTTCCAAATGAAAGAATTTCTTGCCGCCCAATCGGAGGAACCTCTTTTCCTCCAAAACGCGAAGAAGCTTGGCCTGCATATGCAAAGACATTGCGTTAACTTCATCAAGGAAAAGCGTACCTTCTGTCGCCATCTCCAGTTTCCCGGATTTCCCTCCATGCAATGCCCCTGTAAAAGTACCCGGCTCGTAGCCGAACAACTCGCTTTCAATGAGGTCGTGGGGAATGGCTGCGCAGTTGATTGCCAGGAAAGGCCCGTCGCGCATCGAGGAAGCGTTGTGGATGCTTTGAGCGAATAATTCCTTTCCCGTGCCTGATTCGCCGGTAATAATCAGGTTCGCCATACTATTGGCCATAATTCGAGCCTGCTTTATTGTATTCTTGATCTGGTCGCTCTCTCCAAGGATATCGTCGAAGGTATATTGGGCGGAAAGCCCCGTCACTTTTTGCAGGAGTCTTTGCACCTGTTTGAGGGCCTTGAGGAACACAACGCTGCCCATCCACATTCCATTTTCATCCGAAATATGTTTTAGAGTAACCAGGCATCGAAGCATTCCAGCGGATTCCTGCTGCAGCATGATTTCATGGTCTTGGAATACCTCTCTTTTCCTGATGGCTTCAAGAATTGTATTGTTTTTGAGAATCTTGTTAACTTTTTCCTCGGGGGAACTGGAGACGCTCAATCCCAGCATCTTTTCCGCTGCGAAATTGATATGGGACACCATAAGATTTCTGTCTACCATTACAACGCCCGTGTTCATGGACTGAACAGCAGCCTGGAGATATTGACTCGTTAAGAAAGACCTTTCATACGCCTTCTTGAGGCTCATCTGGTTTTCGATTACCCTGCATGCGGCGACCACCATTCCCAGTGTGTGGGGGTGCTTGCGGCTCATTTCGTGAGTTGTTGTCAGATTAAGTATCCCGATTGTCTTTCCGTCTTCGTCTCGGATTGGCGCGACCGAACAGGCTGCCGCCTTAACCCCTGCGAGGTAATGTTCTTCCCCGATAGTCTGGTAAGGTTTAGCACACGCGAGTGAGATCGATACCGCAGTGGTGCCTATTTTGCTCTCGTGAAAACTGGCGCCTAGAAGGCCTTTTTCCGCCGTGCCAAGCACGGACTGGGTGTAATCCCAGATCGGTCCCTCCCCCATAGCTTCCAGAACCACCCCGTCCACGTTGAGCAAATAGAGAACCATGCCAAGGCTTTTGATGATCTCGAAAAGGCTTTCCATGACGGGCCTGGCAACGAGCAACAATTCGTTGGAGGCCTCGCATATCCTCTCTATTTCACCCGGGTTCCAATCATAGCGGACCAGGTCTCCATGCGGGTTGAGGCCATTCGATCTGCATCTTCTCCACGATTCCAATATCTCAATCCTGACGATATCCGACCTCTCGGTACCCGTTTCAATGAATTGTTGCCATGCCTCTCTCAGCTGCTCCCTGGCAGGAGTTGCGACCTTAAGTTGCGTTGATGTCCGGCTTTCCACGGGCCCGCTCCTCTTTGGACTTTTTGAGACTCAGGTACATAAATCGGCACGTCCGCCGTTTCGTCTTCTTGGCGAATAGATGACCGCCACATAACGCGAATCGCGAATCATACCGAAACATATGTTCCCACATTGAGACAATTGTATCGCTCATCTTAGCCATTTTCCGACATTCAAGCAAGAAAATCTTCTGGCATCATCCTTGCTCTTTTAAAAATGCTAAAATCAGGAAAAAGTCGAAGACGGATTTTGTCGAAAAATAATTCAGAAAGAATGGCGATTCTCTATGGCTAAATGTTCACTACTTGAAGGCTTTAAGATAATCGACGTCACCAACGTCATTGCCGGACCGACGGTTAGTTGGTTCCTGCAGGACATGGGTGCTGATGTGATCAAAGTGGAGCACCCTGTGCGAGGGGACGACGCCAGGTATTTCCCTCCAATCAGGAATGGCACATCGGGGGCGTTCGTCAGTCTGAATCGCGGGAAAAGGGGCCTGGCAGTGGATTTAAATACCCCGGAGGGGGTGGAAATAGTCAGGGAGCTTGCCAAAGATGCTGATGCCTTCGTCGAGAACTTCACGCCCGGTACTATGAAGCGGTGGGGACTTGACTATGAGACTCTTAGCAAAATCAATCCCGGTATCGTTATGGTCTCCGTCTCCGGTTTTGGTCAAACGGGCCCCATGAATCAATTGCCCGGATATGACATCGTTGCTCAGGCTATGTCGGGCATTATGAGCGTAACCGGGCAACCGGGCGGTCCACCAACAAGGGCCGGGGTCCTCATCGGCGACTCGAGCGCCGGGGCCTTTGGCTGCATCGGATTGTTGGCGGCGTTGCTGAACAAGCAAAAGACAGGACTTGGTCAGCACGTCGATGTTTCAATGCAGGATGTTCTTATCTGTTATTACGATGTGCCTTCTTATACCTGGGGTGGCAAACTCCTGGGAAGGACGGGCAATCGCTTGCCCAACATCGCGCCATTCGACAATTATCTAACCAAAGACGATCGGTGGGTTATTATTGCAGCGGCCAACAATAATCTTTGGGCGCAACTTTGTGGAATCATGGGACGGCCCGAACTGGCTAATGACCCGCGTTTCGACAGCAACAGCAATCGCAGCAGCAACTACGACGCATTGAACGAAGCTATAAATCAATGGACAACCCAACATACGCTAAATGAAATTGTCGAACTGCTGCGGGCGAAAGGTCTGCCTGTCGCACCCATTCTAAACATCGACGAGGTGCTGGCTTTGCCGCATGTGGTGCACAGACAAGTGTGCGTGGAACTGGATGACCCGCTCGCCGGAAAAGTGAAAGTGCAGGGGTCGCCCATAAAGTTTTCCCGCACCCCGTGTGTGGCGGAAAAATCCGCTCCGCGAATAGGTGAAAATACTCGAGAAATACTAACCGAGCTGGGTTATCCGGAGGAGAGAATCAATCAATTGGCTAAGAATGGAATAATAAAAGTTGTTTAGATAAAAATCTCGATTGGAAGCCGGCAGCACGCTAAAGAACATCTATGCAACTTTTACATGTATACATTGTGATGAACGCCAGGAATATTTCTGATGTCGTCCAAACGTAGAAACAGCCCATAAAGGCAGAAAGGTGACATGGACTATGAATGTAGAGAGAATTGCAGTTATAGGGTCAGGGACGATGGGACAGGGCATTGCACAAATAGCTGCCTTTTCGGGCTTAATTGTATCCCTTTTCGATATAGATGAGAGCATGCTCAGCAAAGGGATCGACAATATAAGAGGCAATATTCAAAAGCATTTCGTCGCCAAGGCAAAGATATCCAAAGAAGAAGGCGATGCAATAATCGGTCGGATATCGACATCAACCAAGCTTGAATCAGTGGCATGCAATGCGGACTTCCTTATTGAGGCTATTCCTGAAAACATGGAACTCAAGAGAAAGACTTTTGCGGCCCTGGACAAGATCTGCCCCGCGCATACGATCCTTTCTACCAACACCTCGGTGCTGTCCGTTACTGCAATTGGAGGGGCTGCAAGTCGTGTCGGCAAGTGTATCGGGACCCATTTTTTCAACCCTGTCCCTGTTATGAAGCTCGTGGAAGTGGTGCTTCCTATAGGCGTGTCGGAAGCGACCGTGGACACGACGCTCGAGGTCTGCAAAAAAATGGGTAAGGTCCCGATCAAGGTCAAAGACGTGCCGGGTTTTATCGTTAACCGCTTGCTTGGCCTGCTGTATCAGGAAGCGGCTCAGATAGTGCTTGAAGGAACGGCGACGGCGGATGAAGTCGATACTGCAATGAAGCTGGGGGCGGGACATCCTTTGGGACCTTGCGAACTGGCCGATTTTGGCGGCTTCGATGTCATCCAGATGGCTCAGGACGGGGTTTTCGAATATACCCACAGCGAAAGAGACAGGCTGAATATTCTTTATAGAAAGATGCTTGAAGCCGGGCGCCTCGGAAGAAAAAACGGCAAGGGATTTTATGATTATCTCCCGGACGGAACGAAAAAGGCGTTCAAGCTATTTGAATAGGGGTTTGTCGCGTCCAGCACGAAGAGCTCTATTTTGCCGGTCCAATCCATTCGAGGAGAATCTGAGAAATGATCTACGAAGACATCAAGTTGACAAAGCAAGGCGCAACAGCGACCATCACTATTGACCGTCCCAAGGTTTTGAATGCCATACGGTACCAGACAATGTTGGAAATACAGGATGCCCTGAATGATATCGGGCAAGATGAGGCGATCCGTGTGGTGGTACTCACCGGGGCCGGAGAAAAGGCTTTTATCTCGGGCGGCGACATTTCCATCATGGCCAAAGGGACCGGGTACATCGAGTTGCTCCAGGAGATTCCGAAAGGACAGCAGGTTTTATTCAGTATTGAGAATTTCCCCAAACCGGTGATTGCCAGGATAAACGGCATCGCGCTTGGCGGGGGGACCGAGTTGGCCTTATGCTGCGACATCCGTGTCGCGGCCGATACTGCCATCATGGGCGTTCCCGAGATCACGCTGGGAATCATCCCGGGTTACGGCGGGACGCAGCGGCTTCCGAGGATTGTGGGAATGGGAAAGGCCAAGCAACTGGTTCTTACGGGTGAGCATATTTCAGCTCAGGAAGCCTACAGGATCGGACTTGTAGATGTCCTGGCCCCCAAGGCCGAGCTGGATGCGGCAGTGGAGGACCTGTGCCGTAAGATCGCAGCCAGGGGCCCCATTGCCCTATACATGGGCAAAGAGGCCATCAACCATGGAATGCAAACGGACATAAGGACCGGAATGTCCATCGAAGCAAAATGCTTTGCTTTGTGCTTCGGTTCGCAGGACCGCGTGGAAGGCATGAATGCTTTTCTTGAGAAGAGAAAGCCCGTGTTCAAGGGCCGCTGAGAGATAACGATGAGTATCGGAACCTGTCATCCTAATCTTTGAGACGCCACACTACCCGAGGTAAACCATATGAAGGAAGTTGTAATTATCGACGGAGCGAGAACTGCAATAGGGCGAATGGGGGGCACCCTGTCATCGTTCAGGCCGGAGGAACTGGCGGCGTTCGCACTCAGGGGGCTGTTGGATAAGACTAAAATCGATGCGGCTATGGTCGATGACGTCTTGATCGGACATGCGTGCACCAATAATGCGGCAGTCAACATCGGCCGTTGGGCCGTTTTGAAAGCTGGTCTTCCCATGTCGGTCCCCGCCCAGACCGTGGAACGGCAGTGCGGGTCGGGACTTCAAACCATCAATACGGCGGCGGCCTGCATTCTGGCGGCATTCGGGGACGTCTATATTGCCGGGGGGTGTGAAAGCTGGAGCACTCAGCCCTATCTGATGGAGCGGCAGAAAGTGCCGTTTTCACTGGCTCCCCTATCCTGGGTGGCTCGAGAAACCGGCCCCGACGAAAACACGAATATTCCCATGGGAGTTATTGCGGAAATACTTGCGGAAGAATTTGATATCTCCAGGCAGGAACAGGACGACTTCGGATTCCGAAGCCAGCGAAGGGCGCTGGAGGCCATCGCAGCCGGGTATTTCAAAAGCGATATTGTACCCGTGACAGTGCCGCAACGAAAGGGGGGGGCGATCATTTTCGATACTGACGAGCATCCAAGAGATACGAGCCGCGAGAAAATGAGTGAGCTCAAACCGGCCTTCAAAAAGGGTGGAACGGTAACTGCCGCCAATTCATCCGGCATGAACGACGGCGGCTATGCCGTTCTGATGATGTCTAAAGACAGAAGCGACGATTTGGGCTTGAAGCCTCGGGCGAGGTTTGTGGGATGCGCGCTTGGCGCCCGGGAGCCGAAGTACATGGGAATAGCTCCTGTCATCGCCATAAAGAAAGTTCTGAAAGATGCGGCGTTGAGACTCGAAGATATGGACATTGTCGAGTGCAACGAAGCATTTGCATCCCAGACACTCGCCGTGATGAAGGCGCTTGAGCGGGATGGATATGGAGTGGATCCCGAGAAATGGAATCCTTACGGCGGCGCCATAGCGTTTGGCCATCCTAACGGAATGTCCGGCGGGAGGCTTACGCTCAACGTGTTGGGCCACCTGGATCGTACCGGTGGAAGATACGGAATGGCGACATTATGTATCGGCGGCGGTCAGGGGATTGCAACGATATTTGAGAGAATCTAGGAGGACGGACCCATGTCTGAAAGAGTTGCAATTGTGGGTGTTGCCCAGACCCGTTTTGTTCCCAAACGATCCGATGCCAGTCCGGCAGAATTGGCTTATGAAGCTATTGAGCAGGTGCTGCGTGAAACCGGGTTGGAAATCGAACGCGATATCAGCAATACCGTGAGTTGCTCGCATGACATATGGGATGGACAGACTATTTCGGATATCGGCATCACGGACGTGGCCGGAGGCCACTTGAGGAGCGAGGAGAAGATGGCCATGGACGGTTCTACCGCCGTCTTCTATGGCGTTGTGGGCATACTGAGCGGCGAGTATGAGTGTACGCTGGTGCTTGCCCACACCAAAATGTCCCAGACCAACCGAAACATTGTGAACAATACGGCTTTCGATCCTATTTACACCAGGTTGCTGGGCTTTGACTATACGTCGGCTGCTGCGCTCCAGGCCAGACGGTATATGTACAAATATGGCATCACCCCGGAACAGACTGCCGGTGTAGCGGTGAAGAACCTGGAAAACGCGATCCGCAATCCCAATGCGCACAACAAAGGACGGTTCAGCGTAGAGGAAGTGCTGGCCTCACAACTCGTGGCGGACCCTATTCGACAGATGGAAATTGCCCCGGATACGGACGGGGCGGTTGCCCTTATTCTCGCTTCCGAAGACAAAGCGAGGCGAATTACCGATACGCCGGTCTGGGTCAAAGGGCTTGGCGTGTGCTACGATGCCCACTATTTAGGGGACCGGGACCTCTCCGACTGCATGGCGCTGGAAAAGGCGGCCCAACAGGCCTACCGGATGGCTGGAATAGTTAACCCGCGCAATGACGTTGACATCATCGAACTGGGCGAAGAATTTTCCTACCAGGAACTGCTTTGGCTGGAGGGCCTGGGGGTTTGTGAGCGTGGTGAAGCCGGGAAGCTCCTTGAGAGGGGAGTCACCGCTTTAGGGGGTGATTTGCCGGTGAATCCTTCCGGCGGCCTCTTGTCCGGCGTGCCCGCCAATGTCATGGGACTCAATCGGGCGGCCGAGGCTGCCCTGCAGCTTATGGGAAAGGCAGGCGACCGCCAGGTTCCAGGCGTTATGACCGCCATTGTCCAGGGTCACAGCGGATTCTGTGGACAGCACCAGTGCGTGCTTGTGCTGGGGAAATAGCAGGGAGGCCAAATTGAAGCGAAATGTTGCAATTATCGGCGGGGGGCAAACGTATCACGCCTCCAGACGCCAGGACGTGAATCAGGTGGAAATGGTCAACGAGGCAGTTCGGGTTGCCCTTGCAGACGCTCAAATGTCCATGGCCGATATCGACACCGTTATGGTGGGGAATATGGAGTTTTTCGAGGGCACCTACATGACGGATTGCTGGCTGGTTGACGGCATCGGTGCATACGGTAAACCGGGCCTCAAGATCACAACCGGCGGGACCGTTGGCGCTACGATTGTCTGCGCGGGAGCGCACCATGTCGCCAGCGGGCTGTTCGACCACGTCCTTTGCATTGGATTCGAAAAGCAGGAAGAAGGCGATACGGGAGCGATTTTAAGCGGTGTAGCGCATCCTCTGTTCGGAAGATCCATGGCTGGAGCTGCGGTGGGGTATTTCGCCATGATGGGGTCCTCCTATATGGCCAACTACGGCGCAAAGGAAGAACATTCGGCGATGGTGGCTGTTAAGGCCAGGCAAAACGCCAGGAAGAATGAATATGCACACTTGAGGCTCGATATTACCATCGAAGACGTTCTCAATTCAAAGATGCTTGCCTATCCAATCCGCCTTATGGATATGTGCCCGACCTCAAACGGAGCCTGCGCGGTGATTCTTGCGGATGAAAAGACCGCCAGAGACCGTTGTAAGAAGCCCGTATGGATTCGGGCCATGGACACGGCCCATAACGAGCAGTTCGAACTTGACTGGCGGGATGTGACAACAAAGAGGCCCATCTTTTCCAAGGTTTGCGCAGAGAGGATCTACAAAAGGCTCGGAGTGACCGATCCGGCCGCGTACTTCGACGTGTTCGAAGTCTATGAACCCGCTACCTGGGCCGAGATTCTCTGGTATGAAGACCTTGGTCTCTGTGGGCCGGGCGAGGGGTTTAAGCTGGTCGAGAAAGGTACGACCCTGATCGACGGCCCGATACCGGTCAACCCGTCGGGTGGCGTGCTGTCCACCAACTGCATCGGCGCTTCCGCCATGCTCAGGGTCTGGGAAGCAGCCTTGCAGATCAGGGGAGAGGCGGGAGAGCACCAAGTTCCGAAAGAAGTCAAACGGGCGTTGACGACGGCCTACGGCGGCACCAATTGGACGGTCATGACGGCGCTCTCAGCGGGCCTGGACGATTGAACTAGGAGGATTTGATGCCGCGCGATGAAAAAGCGAAGGAAGGTATGAATATCCCGATTACTGTGGAAGTCCCGTATCGATTCGCCGCCGGAAAATACCTTTCCAGATTTCTGGTTGAACTGCGGGACAATGGCGATTTTTATGGAATCAGATGTCCGGTTTGCGGAAGGGTCCAGGTACCACCGCGCATCGTTTGCGCCGTTTGCCACGTGAAAAACGGAGAATGGGTCAAACTTGGAAAAGAAGGCGCCCTCAAGGCTTTTACAACGATGCATATTCCCCTTACCGATCCCACCACGGGCAAGCCTCACGAGCCGCCCTTTGCTTATGGCAATGTAAATCTTGATGGGAGCGATTCGGGAATCGATCATCTGATTAACCCCGATGTGGACCCGGCGACGATTAAGGTCGGGATGCGCTTCAGGGTGAAGTTGCGCCCGAAGGAGGAACGGATCGGAGATCTCAGCGATATTCTCTATTTCGATCCGATCGATGCAAAAGCATAGGCAAAGAGCGGCCGGGTATTTGATGTAAGCCGATGGTTGAACGCCTGCAGCAAAATGAAGGGGCCGGTTGATATGACGAATACAAACGATTCCGTACAATTTGAAGCCGATCAGCGCATTGTCGCCCGTTGCAGATACTACGTGGGAAAGATCGGGAGCCTGTTTTATGAGACCATGCAAAGAGAAAAGAAGATACTGGGCTCCAACTGCCGGATTTGCGGCAAAGTGTACTGGCCACCGAGAGGAACGTGCGGGCGCTGTTTCCGCCTGTTGACCGAATCGGACCTTGTTGAGATCGGACCTGAAGGCACATTGGATACTTTTACGAGAATCGACTACCACGAGCCGGTGCATCCTCGCAGCGGTCCCATAATTTACGGGATTATAAGACTCGATGGCTCCGATTCCGGCATAGCCCACATGATCGATGAGGTTGATTACCCCGAACTGAAAATCGGGATGCGGATGAAACCTGTATTCTCGGACGAACCGATCGGGAACATTTTGCACATCAAGTATTTCAAACCCGCTTGAAGAGGAGATCTGCATTTGCAGGCGCAATAATCCTCGCAAACGAAATCGTTTGTCGAAGAGCGCTTTGAAAGCACGGTTGGAACGTATTCTCGTCCGAGTTGATTTCTAGAGGTCGATTTCATGCCTGCTCTTATCACTTCCCCTGCTCGATGTGTGTACGGAGTTATCCCCGGGCCGATACTCTTTTCAGCAATCACGCTGATCGGTATCGCATGCTTCGCCTACATAGTGGCGAAGCGCCTCGTACCTTTGGCCCGAGGCGAGCACGACCCTCGTTTCGATCGCCTGAATGTCCGATTGGCGAAGGTATTGAAATATTGGTTAGGCCAGTGGAAACAACCGCGCTACCCCACCGCCGGGATACTTCACATCATCCTCTTCGCGGGCTTTGTTGTCTTGGCGATTCGTTCCATTTCGCTGGTAATGACCGGTATCTTCGAAGATTTTGTGGTGCCCGGCCTTTCGGGGTATGCCGGTCATATCTACAATGTGGTCAAGGATTATGCCGTGACCGGCGTTTTTATCTCTGCAGCGATCGCCGCGATTCGCCGGTCCGTGTTCAAACCCGAGCGGTATTCGGTGCCGGCAAAGTACGGCAAGGACCACACGGCGGAAGCCGTTCTCGTTCTCGCGTTGATTGCAGCGTTAATGGTTTCGGAGAGTCTTTTTGAAGCCAGTGAAGCTTACGGCTGGACACCGAACGGGCAGGTAACCGAATCCCCGGCGCTGTTTTCCCTGGCCTGGATCTTCAAGTGCGCCCTCGTTTCAACTTCCGTGCATACACTTCAACTTCTGCATTTGAGCGCATATTTTGTGCATGAAATCACGTTTTTCTTTTTCCTCTGCTTTCTTCCCATGGGAAAGCATTTCCACGTTATCACGTCCCTGTTCAATGTCTATCTGATGAAACTGGATAGAGGCAGTGTAAAACCGGCCAAGTGGTCCATTCCGGATGAGAAGCTCGATGAGGTGGAGTCGCTTGGAGTCAAGCAATTCGAGGACTTCACCTGGAAGCACATGCTCGATTTTTATTCCTGTGCGGACTGCGGCCGATGCTCCGACAATTGTCCCGCCAACGCCTCCGGAAGGCCCTTATCGCCAAGATTCATTACAATCAAGGCCAGGGATTACTGTTTCCAACACTATCCTGTTCACGGGATCCCCGGTGAAAGCCATGCCCTGGTCGGAGGAATCTACAGCGAGGATGAGATTTGGTCCTGTACGACGTGTGGCGCCTGTGAAGAAGAATGCCCCTTGATGATCGAATACATAGATAAGATTGTCGATATGCGGCGGGGCATGGTTGATGACGGAAATGTTCCCCGATCGCTTCAAAAGCCGCTGAAGGCGCTCGAGAATCGTGGCAACCCGTATGGCAAAATGGAGAAGAACCGGGCGGATTGGACAAAAAAAGAGGATTTCCAGGGAACGTGCCGTGTCAGGATTCTCAATGAGAAGAACAAAGCCGAGACCCTGTATTTCGTCGACAGCATTACTTCCTACGATGACCGGATCCAGGATATCGCTCGCGCAACGTCAAGAATTCTCGACCGATTCGGACGGGAATTCGGAATCCTTGGCGCTATGGAAAAAGACAGCGGTCACGAGGTCCGCCGGTTCGGCGAAGAAATGCTTTTTATCAGTTTGAGAGACCAGAATATCGACGCCATAAAAGCCTGCGGAGCCTCTGAAATCGTGACAGCCGACCCCCATGCCTACAATGCTTTGCGCAATGATTACGGGGGAAAGGGTCTGCCGCCCGTAAAGCACATCAGCGAGACAATAGCCGAGCAGATCAGGCGCGGAAGAATCCATCTTAATCCGGTTCAAGATCCAAACAGAATTTACACTTACCACGACCCCTGTTATCTCGGGCGACATAACCGGATTTACGATGCCCCGCGAGAGGTTCTTGATGCGATCCCCGGTCTGAAGAGGGTCGAAATGGTTCGCTGCCGGGACCGGTCGTTTTGTTGCGGCGGCGGCGGACTGATGCTCTTCTACGAGCCCGAGGAGGAACAGAGAATCGGGGTGCTGCGGGTGAAAATGGCGGCAGAAGCAGGCGCCGACGTTATCGTCACCGCCTGTCCGTTTTGCCTCGTTAACATGGAAGACGCCATCAAAGTTGCGGGAATGGAAGGGAAAATGACCGCCATAGACCTGACCGAGCTGGTCGAAAGACATCTTGCACTCCAAGAACAATAGCGCCCAGGAGGTTTGAATATGGAAATTTTGGTTTGTGTCAAAAGAGTGCCCGATACTTCGGAAAATGAAATTGAGATCAATGCCGAAGGCAACGACATCAAGCGTGACGATCTCGTGTATTCGGTAAATGAATGGGATAATTACGCAGTGGAAGAGGCCATTCAGATCGTTGACAGAGTCGGTGGAAGCGTTACGGTGGTCACCATAGGAAGCGAAGAAGACGCAGATACACTGAGAAGAGAGATCGCGATGGGCGCCAACAAAGGCGTTCTGATTTCGGACGAAGTCTTCGATGGATCTGACGGCAGGGGCATCGCGGCCATTTTAAAGGCATTCGTAGAAAAAGACGCTTACGATCTCATACTGAGCGGCGCCCAGGCAGAGGCTGGATTAGCTCAAACGGGCGGAATGCTGGCTGCCATGCTGGACTATCCCTTTGCCTCTCTGGTCAATTCAATTGAGATTCTTGAAGGCAATAAACTGAGAATCGGCAGGGAAATAGATGGCGGCAACAAGGAAATCCATGAAATCGATCTTCCTTGTGTGCTCTCGATCCAAACCGGTATCAACGAACCACGTTATGTGGGTATCAGAGGTATTCGGAAGGCCGCCTCCATGGATATCCCGACCCTTCAAGCATCGGATTTGGGTATCGACATGCGATTTGTCGGAAGATCTGCGGCCAGGGTCAAACGTACGGATTATTTCGTGCCTGCGACTGGCGAAGGGGCCGAGATGCTGACGGGTGACACGGAAGAAGTAGTTGAGAGATTAGTGGACATATTGAAGGCCAAAGGAGGGATAAAGTAATGGCTCGCATTTTTGCCTATATAGTTCACAAGGCCGGTGTGGTGGATGATTCGGCTGCGGAGCTCGCAGTCGCGGCAAAAAGGATTGATGCCGCAGCGCCTGTAACTGCTCTTGTCACCGGTTTCGGCATGGATCTCGACGCCGCCTGTAATAGTCTCTGCGCATCATTCGAGGAAGTGTGGAAAATTTCAAGCGAGGCCCTTGCCTACCCCGATGCAGGGCTGGTTCGAAAGGCATTGGTGGACATTTTGCCTCCGGGAAGTATCGTATTGGCGCCCCATAACACGTTTGGCATGGATATGTCTCCGGGTCTTTCCATTAAAACGGATTCCGCGTTCGTACCGGACGTAGTAGACATCGAAGGGTGTGAAGAAACCCGGCTGAAACTGGTGCGCCAGGAATACGGCGGACAGGTCAGCGCTCACATAGGATGCGACATCTCCTCAGGGGTTGTTCTCAATATTCGCTCCGGCGCGTTCAAAGTGGAAGAATGCTCAGTCGCAAACGGTGTTGTTGTAGATCACTCGATTGACATGGGCGATTTGACCGGAATACATCGAAGGTACATCGAGACGGTTGAAGCCGAAATGGGTGATGTGGATATCACCAAAGAGGAAGTTCTGGTCTCTGTCGGCCGCGGCATCCAGGAGCAGGAAAACATTGCAATTGCACAAGAGTTGGCTGACGCAATGACGGCGGCGGTATCGTGTTCGAGGCCGATCATAGACGCCAAGTGGATGGAAAAATCTCGGCAGGTCGGCACATCCGGCCAAACCGTAAAGCCCAAGGTGTACATTGCCTGCGGCATCAGCGGCTCATTTCAGCACATGGGCGGCTTAAAGGGCAATCCCTTCATCGTGGCTATCAATAAAAATCCGAAAGCGCCTATCTTTCAGGCGGCAAACGTGGGCATCGTAGCGGATATTCTAGAATTTCTGCCGGCATTGACGAACAGGATCCGTCGATTGTGATGAGTGAAACAACCCTGGTCGATCGTGGGCAAAGCTCCGCACCTCGACACTGCAGCACGACTTTTTGATGCTGTTGCTCGTGTCTTTCGGGCGCGCCCTCGTATCTGGACCATGAAATGTCGCAGGAAGGGTTTCGATTCGCACCACCCTTCCTGCGAATCTCTCTTAACAGAAAAGCGTTACGTTCTACAACAAATGACTCGCAGTGATACATATGACTCATTCGATTGCTCGGAAGCAGACAGGTTAAACTCATGAATACAATACAGTACAGTGTTGTAGATTCTGAGACAATGCTTCATTTCTGGCAAGCTTCCTGCAGTCTTGAGAGCTTACATCAGCCTGTAGCATCTAGTAGGAAGAGTTCCGGGGACAAAGGTTTCGTTTTTGGGCGGGCAGGTCCATTTAGACCTCATTGTTGAAATGACATTGGCCGGAAAGTTGATTACCGGTTCCCCTTCCAAGCGCAGCTAACTTGTTGTGAAATGATTCTGCCCCGACCCCCTCGGCTCAAATAGATCATCGAGTTTTCCGTAATGGTTTTGGCAGTGTTCTGGCGGCTGGTCTTGCAGTCGTCATTTGAGGACTTCGTATCCATCGCTTTCTCCTTGCTATGTGTGGGTTGAAAGCCGCCGGGCAAAAGGTGGAGCAATCGTTGGAACGAATTTGTTCGCATTCTTCGAATAGGTAGGGGGCTTAATCCGGCAAAGGAAAGGGGTGAGTAGACAGGCGAAAATTTATGTAGTGTGTCCATGATGGGGACTATGAGAGAAATTGAGAAAATCACAGGCTGAGCGAGGGGGAAGAGATGAGAGTTGGAAGAATCTGCTCACGTAAGACGTTTTACTGGGGTTGGGTGGTTGTGGCAGTGATGGTGCTTTTTAGCGCCGGCGGCACTGCCCGCGCATTTGAAATCCCTACGGGATGTGACGATTGGACCGTTCGCTGGGATAACACGTTCAAGTATAATTTTGGTGAGCGTGTAGATTCCCCGGAGCACTTGATTATAAACTCGCCTAATCTCAATTATGGCGACGCCAATTTTCGCAGGGGAATCGTAACCAGCCGACTGGACGACTACTCCGAACTCGATGTCGCGTACAGGAAAAACTTTGGGTTTCGGATCAGCGGCTCGCTTTGGTACGACCCCGCGTACGATCAAACTTTCAATAATTTTGCAGAAAACGAGCATCCACTGGCCCCTCAGGCTAATCGCCTTTTTGAAGGCCCGGATGGCGAGTTGCTCGACGCCTTTGCATTTGGCAAGTTTGATGCGGGCGACGTGCCGATAAACATCAAGGTAGGCCGCCATACTATCTACTGGGGAGAAGCTTTGCTGAACAGTCAGAGCATATCCTATAGCCAGGCCCCGATTGACGCTGCAAAAGCGCTGGCGGTGCCGGGATCGGAATTGAAGGAATTATTTCGGCCGTTGGACCAGGTTTCCATGCAGATGCAGCTTCCCTGTGACCTGTCCATTGCGTTTCAAAAGTATTTGGAGTACCAAACGTACCGGTTGACCGAGGCGGGTTCGT
>Ga0326728_10008056_pt1 | contig 26520 bp, 30 predicted proteins | sample MB3enrmetagenome_FD_207602 | JGI IMG/M metagenome (GOLD analysis project Ga0326728, IMG submission 207602) | Lab enriched peat soil microbial communities from McLean, Ithaca, NY, United States - MB31MN | ecosystem: Environmental > Terrestrial > Soil > Wetlands > Peat | place: USA: New York... | reverse complement strand
GTCATTGCGCCTGCGTTTGGCCCGACAGGGGCAGCCGTAGCAGCTGGAGCCGATGCAGCAGGGACTATTACCGCAGCCGTTGAAGCTGCGTCTCAGGCGCACGAAGTGGCCACCGCTGCAGGGACCGACCCTACGTCAAGCGCCGTCATCTCTGCCGGCACCATTCTTAATGGTGTTATCGCCGCCGCTCCGTCCCTGGGTCTGTCTACCGCTACGGTGGGACAGCTCAACAAGGTGGCCGCTTTGGTCCCAGGCCCGCAGGGCTGAATCATGAGCAATCAAACCATGGCGATGCTCAATAAAATCTTGGGTATCGCCATAAACATGCAAAAGGAGATTCAAACGATGACAGTTACTCTAGCCTCAATCAAAGCTCAACTTGATACCCTCGTCGCTGATGTCCAGGAAGCAATCACTGACATTCAGAATCTTAATACACAGCTCGCGGCCGCAATTGCAGCGGAAGCAGATCCGGCTACCCTTCAGGCGATTAGTGACGAAATCAGCACGGCGACAACGAATCTGACGGCAGTTCTTCCAGTGTCGGACACGTCCACTGCTTCCGTTCCCGGCGCAAGCTCGGCAGGTTCCGCAGCTCTGCCTTCCACTCAAGAGTAAGCCATGGACCAGAATATCATCTTAGCCGCCCAGCTTTGCCGCGCTTCATACGTCGAGGCCGACTCCAGATTCACAACTGTTGGTGAATTGCGTTATGGGGTTATAGTCTTGGGAGGCACGACATACATTGTCTTCCGAGGGACTGCCAATATCAGGGGATGGCTTGATGATTTCACTCTGGTACCAGGTACCACCAAAGGCGGCTATCTCGCCCATGAAGGTTTCATCAAGGCAGCTGAGAAATTATGGAACCCCATATGCTCAGCCCTCAACGGCAGACCTGGACCTTGGATTATCACAGGCCACTCTCTCGGAGGGGCTCTTTCTGTCCTTTTTGCCGAACAAATCAAAGTTCCTCTGATCACTTTCGGATGCCCAAGGGTTTATTCACGATTCAATGGGACCTTCCCCGAGATGGAGCATACGCGAATAGCAAATAATGACGATCCCGTCCCAATGGTCCCAGATCCTCTGATGTGGCATCATCTCTGCGATCCTATCGAGCTTCCTGGAGGAAAAGAGATCATCGATGCTGAGGATCACGACATAGACGTCTATATTGATCGAATTTCGAGGGTATTACTCTCTAATGGCTGACGACATCGACCGCGCCAACGACATAAACGAGCAGCTAAGGGAGATCGCCCTCGGGGAACATTTCAGGAGGCTTGATTCTGTGACTCCGACTTCCTCGCCGAGGTCCCAGGGAAGTTGCTCCGATTGCGGTCTTCCGATCCCCTCTGGCAGATTAAAAGTAATGCCATCTTGCGTCAGGTGCCTGCAATGCCAGATAGAATACGAAATGGGAGATCATAGGAGGAGTATGTGACTGGCAATAACCCGACCCCTGAATTCTGGCTTAATGCCATCCACCTCTCTTTTGACGTCGCAATTGGCTTTTACGTCTGGTGGTCGAACCGTGAAAAAGTAACCAACCGCCGTTTCAAGGCCCAGGAGGATAAAATCACTGCGATCGAAACAAAGATCGGAAATGTTCCTCTCAATTGCTCCTCTCACCTTAAAACCGAATCACGCCTCGACGGCCATAATGACCGGCTATCCCAGCATAAGGAGCTTTTAAGCCGGATTGAAAGCGAGTTTAAGTACCTTCCGAAGAGTTCCGATCTGGAAAAGGTTTACGAGCGTATCAACAAAATAGCAGGACAAATGTCGGATATGAAGGCTGATGTGGGTAAGATATCGGGAGCTATGCCGGGCCTCACTCATATAACCGAAATGATCAACGATTTTCTGCTTACCCATGGGGGCAAACGATGAACTCGAAGTTCAAGGAATTGATCACCAGCGATATCCGGCTCGTCATCCTTCGAGCGCTGGCCGAGGATCTAGGTTACAGCCACAACGAATCTATCCTGCATTCCGTTGTCGAGGCGTTCGGCCACAAGGCAAGCAGGGATTGCATCAAAAGCGAACTTGCCTGGCTCGAAGAGCAGGGGCTTCTTGACTTGTCCGATGTGGCCGGCTGCCTTGTGGCCACCATCACTCAGCGAGGCGCGGATGTCGCCGCCGGCCGCGCCGTTGTTCCCGGCGTCAAGCGGCCAGAGCCGAGGAGCTAAGCATGGGTAAGCGCGCCGAAAAGGAATCGGAAGCGATCCGCCTGTACGCCGAGGGAATGGATATACCCCAGATCAGAGTTGCCCTGGACGTAAGTGAAAACACCCTGCGAGCCTGGAGGAGCCGGGCCGGATCAGAATGGGACGATGCCCGCTCAAATTGCCGCAAAGGGTACGTAGCCAGCATGGAGGACGTAGGAAAAAGGTTGCGTCGATCACGCGAAGTAGCCTCTTCCCTTACTGGACAGGCTGGGCTCAAGGACCAGGGGCGCATGGGTCAGGTCGTGAACGAGTTGCTTAGGTCCCTCCTTTTCGACCTCTCGGCCAAAGTCCAGACAGAAGGCGCTTTTGATGGCGAAGAGATGGCCGCCACTATCGACCAACTGAAGGGGCTCGCCCTCACCATGCAGCGCTTGGAGACAGCCGCGGCCCGGAACATCAAGAATGAGCAGGAGATAAGAAAGCAGGCTCTAACCGACGCTGCCGACGCGGTAGAGAAGACAGCGGTACAGCAGGGGATGAATGCCGAGCAGGCCGCCTTCTGGCGGCAACAAGTCCTTGGAGTTCAATGAAACACCCTGGCGACGTCATAAGGATCCTCGATCCAGCTGAACTTCCTCCCCAGGTCCGGGAGATTCCCGAGGGTTTCGACCCTCTGGCCGACGGCGTGCTGATGCTCCATCAAAGGGAATGGATCAAGCAGATCCATGAGCATGACCTGAACATTGGAGAAAAAGGGAGACGTACCGGCATTACCTACGCGACCGCCCTGGACGATTCCATCACCGCCTCGAGCAATAAAAAGGCCGGAGGCGATAATGTCTATTATATAGGAGATACCAAGGAGAAGGGGCTTGAGTTCATAGGATATTGCGCCAATATGACCAAGATCATGGCTTGCGCCATGGCCGAGGGATGGAATGGAATAGAAGTCTTTCTTTTTGAGGATCAGCAGGAAGACGGGACCAGCAAGCAGATCACCTCTTACCGCATCCGCTTCGCTTCAGGATTTCAGATCGTGGCCCTTTCCAGCAACCCTGCAAACATCCGCGGGCTGCAGGGGATAGTCGATATCGATGAGGCCGCTTTCCATAAGAACGTCCAGGCGGTCATCGATGCATGTACCGCTCTCCTTATCTGGGGTGGCAAAATCCGGATCATCTCCACCCATAACGGCATGAAGAATCCATTCAACCAGCTTATCCGCGATAGCCGTGCCGGCCTGAACGCCTTCAAGGTCTTCCATTGCACTTTTGACGATGCGGTAGCTAACGGCCTTTATGAACGAGTCTGCATGATAAAGGGCTGGACGGTGACTCCCGAGGGTAAACAAGCATGGTATGACAAGATCCGCATGGGATACGGCACCAATACGGCAGCCATGAAGGAGGAGCTAGATGCTATTCCCCGCGAGGGCTCCGGAGTGGCGATTCCGGGCATCCTGATCGAGCAATGCATGACGGAAGTGCGGCCGATCGTGCGCCTTGCGCTCGAGAGCGATTTTGCCGCGCAGCCTCTATCTTATCGCGACTCCTGGATAACCGAATGGATAAAGGTCAACATCGAGCCTTGCATCGATCTTTTCGATAGGAAAAGACAGCACTGTTTCGGCTCCGACTATGCCCGCCATGGCGACTTTTCAGTGTTCTCCCCGATGAGCATCGAGCAGGATCTGCGCCGAAAGGTGCCTTTCATGGTTGAGATGAAAAACGTCCCGACCCGGCATCAGACTCAGATCATATGGTACATCATCGACCGGCTGCCGAAGTTCAGGGCAGGCGCCATGGACGCTACAGGCAACGGCGCCACCATCGCTGAATATACTGCTGAAAAGTACGGCCTGGAGCGCGTGCATCAGGTCATTCTCAATGATTCATGGTACCGGGAGAACATGGTGCCCTTCCAGCAGGCGTTTGAAGACAAGATGATGGATCTGCCCAAAGACGTCGACATTCTAAACGACGTGCGCGCCCTGGAGCTGATAGACGGCATAATCAAACTTCCGAAGCTTCGCGTACAGGACACCAAAGATGCCGAATTCAAGCGCCACGGCGATGGTGCTATTGCTTTAGCAATGGGGTATTTCGCCAGCAAGCAGGACGTTGCGGAATACGCTTACGAGCCTGTAAAGAAGAAAGATGACGACGATGACCTTTTCGACCGGTCGTTGCGCTGCAATCATGGCGTCGGACGCATGCAAGGAGCATTTTAAATGGCAAGTCCATATGATCCCATAAACGGCAAGCTGAAGGCTGATTTGAAAATCCTTGACGCTTACGGCCGCCCCATCATCCCAGAACTCCTTGGCCGCGAACTTGCCTTCCCGACTCTCACGGGACTCCGGACCATCTGGGCGGACGCCATAGCCCCTACTTTGAGCCCGGTCACCATGGCGGCTCTCCTCCAGGATGCAGCCGAAGGCAACCACTATCAATACATGGTGCTGGCCGAGGAGATGGAGGAGAAGGACCTTCATTATGCTGCCCAGCTCGGCACCCGCAAGCGTGCGGTGGTAAGGCTTCCCGTTGATGTGGACGCCGCTAGCAAAAGCGCCAAGGACGAAAAGATAGCTGAAGCCGTGCGCGAGCTTATAGACGGGGACAATTTAAGAAACCTCCTCGAGGAGCAGCTTGACGCACTCGGGAAGGGATATTCAGTCAACGAGATCTGCTGGGACCGGTCCGGGAAGGTATGGACTCCCGAGGCATACAAATGGCGTGATCCTCGTTTCTTCCAGTTCGACATAATAAGCCGGGCGAAGATCAGGGTTCGCGATATCAAAAGCCCGGCCTACGGATTGCCCCTCGTTCCATATAAGTTCATCGTCCATTATCCGCGTCTCAAGTGCGGTATTCCACTTCGTGGCGGCATCGCCCGGCTTGTTGCATGGAGCTACCTTTTCAAAAACTACACCATCAAGGACTGGGTTCAATTCGTGGAGATCTTCGGCATGCCTCTCCGTCTTGGCCGTTACGACGCCAACTTGGTTACCGATAAGGACCTTTCTGTATTGAAGATGGCCGTGGCCAACATTGGCAGCGATGCAGCAGCGGTACTTCCCAAGAGCATGGAGATAGAATTCCAGGAGGCAGCCAAGGCGACCGGTGGCGAGCGTCTTTTCGAGGGGCTTGCCGGGTACCTCGACAAGCAGGTAAGTAAGGCGATCCTTGGTCAGACCATGACCGCCGACGATGGCGCAAGCCAGAGCCAAGCCAAGGTGCATGACGAGGTGCGCGGAGACATCCGGGATGCAGACGCCATGCAACTCGCTGCGACTATCAACAGGGACCTTGTGCGTCCATTCGTTGATCTCAACTTCGGTCCTCAGAAAATATATCCCAAGTTCAAATTCATTACTGCCGAGCCTGAAGACCTTGAAACGAAGTCTATACGTGACGGCAATCTTTCCAAAAACGCCGGCGTTCGTTTCGCGGCCACTTATTTCGAGCGGGAATATGGCTTCCAGCCCGGGGATATTGTATCCGTGGGTCTTCCCGCCCAGGAGACGGACGCTGCAGCCGGTGTGGATACGCCGCCTGTTAAACCCGATGTAAAGGAGGCTTTAAACAGGGCATTGAATTTTGAAGGAGATGTCCCGTTCCCGGGAGAGAAAGAGATCGATGACCTTGCCGGGCTGGTGACCGATGGAGACCTCCAGGACCTGGTAGGCGATGCGCTTGCACCAATATTTGCGCTTATGAACGAAACGAGCGATATGGACTTAATCATGTCCAAGCTAGTCGCTGTTTTCCCCGAGATGAACACAGACAAACTCCAGAATGTTCTGGCGCGAATGGTATTCATATCGGAGGTTTGGGGGAGACTACAGGCGAATGAATAAGGTCGACCTCGCATATGCCTTCGGCCTCAAGCCTGAAAAGGCTATCGCGTATTTCAAGGCGAAAGGCTTCGCCTTCTCGTGGGACTGGCAGGAAGTTTGGCAGGAAGCTCACAGCAGGGCGTTCACGGTGGCTAAAGCAATGAAACTGGATATTCTCCAGGATCTTCGCGACGCGGTACAGGATGCCCTGGACAACGGAACGACATTCCAGGAGTTCAACAAAGACCTTGAGCCTAAACTAAAGACCAAGGGTTGGTGGGGAAAACAGGAAATAGTCGACAGGTCAACCGGTGAAGTGACTTCCGTGCAGCTCGGATCCCCTTACCGGTTACGGACCATCTTCGACCAGAACATTCAGACAGCATACAACGTCGGACGGTATCGAAGCATGATTGAGAATGTAGAGAACCGCCCTTACTGGCAATACGTGGCCGTCATGGATGCCAGGACTCGGCCGGCGCATGCCGCCCTGAACGATAAGGTCTTAAAGAGCGATGATCCATTCTGGAATAGTTTCTATCCTCCCAACGGCTGGCGCTGCCGCTGCAGGGTTAGCGCCCTGGACGGAGGCGACCTGGGCGAGAGGGATCTGAAGGTTGAAAGCTCGGCTGGAAAACTATCCGAACGCGACGAGATCGTAAGTCAAAAGACAGGAGAGATGGCTCCAGTCACCGTCTATAAAGGCCTCGATGAATTCGGCAAAAAGGTAACAGTCGCCCCTGATGTTGGTTTCTCATACAACCCAGGTAAGTTCGACTGGCAGCCGGACCCGAAAAGGTATGACCCTGAATTGAGGAAACTATTATGAGCGACATGATAAGAGTAACCGACAATTTCGACCAGGCCGCCGGTGTGCTCGACAAGGTAGCGCGGAGAGCGGGCAACTCCGTTGGACTTATGATGGCATGCGCCGGGATCATGCATGACAATATAGAGCAGAACTTCTCCCATGAGGGACGCCCAAACAAGTGGGTGCCTCTCGCCAAGTCCACAATCCGGGCCCGGAGCGCTAAAGGGAACTGGCCCGGGAAGATCCTCCAGGTGCGTGGAAGGCTTGCCGCATCTTTCCAGACCAACTGGGACAACAACAACGCAATCTGCGGGACAAACGTGAAATACGCCAGGATTCAGCACTTCGGAGGGACAACCAATTTTGCGGCACGTGAACGGCTCCTTCACTTCGACCAGCGCAAAAGCGGCCGGATGACCCACGGCAGACCCGGCAAAGACGTTGATCACTTCGCGACTCCCGGCAAAGCCAAATACGGAATGAAGGCCCAGGGCAAAGCTTACTCCGTAACGCTTCCTGCGCGACCCATCCTTTATATAGGAGAGGGTGGGATAAGAAGGATGATCGAGGCGGGAGAGGCATGGCTTACTAAAAACTGATTCAGACGCCCAAATTTGCCCTCTGGCTGTCTAGGGGTATCCATATACGCACTAGGGGGAGAAGTCCAGGCACAATAAAATTTAAAGACTGTTTTAACATGGTTCTGAAAACAGGCATCGACGTTTTGTAAAGCAGTTTATTTGAGACGTATGGAAAAGAGGGTATACGGTGCAGGAGCACCGTACAGATAAGGAGCCTCGATGGATCCCAAGAAACTACAGGAAGAACGCGCAAAAAGATACGGAATCGCCATTAAGAGCGGCGGTAACGTCACCAAACCTGGAAAGTACGCGAATGTCTCCGACGATGATTTCGCCGATCCGGTCAACTACCGTTATCCGATCGACGCCGAGCACATCCATGCGGCCCTCTCGTATTGGGGAATGCCGAAAAACAGGGAGGAGTACTCCTCGGCCGAGGCTGCGAAAATTTCAGATCGCATGCATTCAGCGGCTCAAAGGCTGGGCGTCCACGTTGCCGAGGCAAACTTTGAACGGCTTGCCCTCAATTTTGATCTTGCCTGCTCAGGAGATGGTCCTCCCACCGAAATTATGCTTATTCCTCCAGGTAACCCGGTTACTGGCCGCGACGGCCGATCCTGGAACAACCCGGACCCTTCCGGAGTGGTTGATTTCTTTGAGTCCAGGGGAGTCGATATGCCGGTAGATATCGAGCATTCATCCGAACTAAAGGCTCCTCAGGGAGAAGAGGCCCCCGCCATGGCATGGATCACCTCAGAGGAGGCCCGTTCCGACGGGAGCGTCTGGGGGAAAGTCGACTGGACCAAACGTGGGAGTGAAATGGTAATGAACCGTGAATATCGTTACTATTCCCCAGTGCTTGTCTACGAAAAGGCCACCCTCAACATCCGCGGCATATCGTCGGTTGGCCTTACAAATAAACCGAATCTATTCGTTAACGCCCTTAATAGGGAACAACAGAAGGAGGATCACCCGATGCTCAAGAGACTTTTGGCACTCCTCGGCTTGCCCGAGACCACAACCGAAGAAGTCGCACTTAACCACGTCACCACCCTGAAGAGCGACCTGGCAACAGCCCTCAACCAGGCACAGTCACCCGACCTTACCCTCTTCATCCCTCGCCAGCAGTTCGACGCCGCGGTCACCAAGGCGAACAATGCCGAGAGGGCCCTCAAGGAAATGAAGAGCGCAGAGCTCGAAAAAGCGATCAACTCAGAGATCGACGGGGCATTGAAGGCCGGCAAGATAGTTCCCGCCACCCGGGAATTCTATTCCTCCATGTGCCGCCAGGAGGGAGGCCTTGACAAATTCCGCGAATTCCTCAAGGCCGCTCCAGTAATCGGCGCTGATACCGATCTCGATAGCCAGAATACTGACGCCACCGGCGCCGGCAAAGCTCTCAACTCGGCGCAGAAGGAAGTCTGCCAGCGGATGGGGATAACGGAGGAGGAATATCTCAAGGCCATCTAACTTTTTAGCTATTCGTCATTAACCATTTAACGCATTTCAGGAGGATGTATGTCACTTTCTAGCGATCGCATCACCCCGCGCAGGGATGGCATCCAGTATGGACGTGCCGTAGCCGCGGGCAAAATTCTTTATGTAGGCGCTCTTGCCTGCCTAAACACAACAGGCTATCTTGTCCCCGGTGCTTCAGACAACACACTTATCGCCGACGGCGTCGCGGTCCAGTTCGCCGACAACTCTCTCGGCGCCGATGGAGCTCTTACCATCATCGTTGACAAGCGTGTGCACCGCTTCAACAATTCAGCAAACGCCGACCGGATCACCATCGCCAATATCGGAGACAACTGCTATGTGGTGGATGACCAGACGGTCGCCTTGACCAATGGTGGCAGTACCCGGCCGTTAGCTGGCGAAATATCCGACGTAGACGACGACGGAGTCTGGGTCAAGTTCAATTAATCGTAGGGGCGGGGCTTGCTCCGCCCGAAACAAGGGCGCTCATTCCTGCGCCCCTACAAGGAGATTCTAATGATCATCAACCAGCAGAACCTGCAAGCGCTTTTTACCGGGTTCAAGGCCGCTTTCAATACCGGCTTCAGAACCAGCGAGATCTACTGGCCCAAGGTTGCCACCATGGTCCCGTCGAGCACTACCATCGAGCTATATGCATGGCTCGGCCAATTCCCTAGGCTGCGTGAATGGATTGGCGATCGCGTAATCAAGAGCATGGCTGCACACAACTACTCCCTTAAGAATCTGCCTTTTGAGTCTACGTTAGGAGTAGATCGCGACAATATCGAGGACGATTCCTATGGCATATTCAATCCGATGTTTGCCGAAATGGGCTATTCGGCCGCCACCCATCCCGACGAGCTTATCTTCGCTCTGATCGCTGCCGGTTTCACGACCCTCTGCTACGACGGCCAATATTTCTTCGATACCGACCATCCAGTCATTAACAGCGATGGAGAGATATCCAGCGTGTCCAATGTCCATACCGCAGCCGGCGGGAACCCCTGGTACCTCCTCGATACGAGACGTCCATTGAAACCGCTCATCTTCCAGAAGCGCCGCGAATATGCCTTTACATCCATGGTCACCATGCAGGACGAGGCGGTCTTCATGCGCAAGGAATATCGCTATGGCGTCGATGCCCGCGTGAATGTCGGCTTCGGTTTCTGGCAGCAGGCATTTGGGTCTCAGGAGCAGCTGGTACCGGCCGCCTTTAACGACGCCTACGACTCCATGCTGGGATTCAAATCGGACGAAGGACGTCCCCTGGGAATCATGCCCAACCTTCTGGTATGCGGACCGACTAATCGCGAGTATGCCAACGAGTGCATCAAGGCCGAACGTCTCGCAAACGGCGCATCCAATACCAACCGTGACCTTGTCGACGTAATGGTCGTTCCGTGGCTCCCGTAGCAAATACAGGGTGACGACCTCCAGGCCGGCTTAAATGACGGGGATAACGCGTCTGCCCCTCAAAAAAGTAAAGGAGTGTATTTATGCCCATCAAGATCACCACCAAGAAAATAGGATTCCGTAGATGCGGAGTTGCTTTTACCGGGACCGCTGAATATCCCGACGGAAAGTTCACGAAAGACCAGATTGCAGTGCTGCAGAAAGAACCTAATCTGGTAGTCGAGATCCTCCCACCCGGTCCCGACGATAAGAAAACAAAATAAGAGATTTAACAAACAAGGAGGAAACCAATGAAGATGAAGTTTTCAGTTTTTATGTTAGCGACAGTTCTTTTGTGTGCCATTGCTACCGTCGCCCAGGCCGTCTATACAGGCATACTCCCGTATGACAACACTCCCTTTCCGGTCCAGAACGTTAAGTCGATCTGCCCGCTTGCGGAAGCCGCCTCATGCGTCACCATTACAAAGACCAAGGGACTTCTTGCCACTTTCCCCACCACGGATTCAAATGGCAAATTCTACCTAATGCTTTACTGGACCGCTTCGGACAACAGCGGCAATCCTCTCATCGTCAAACGCGTATTGAACAGCAATACCGCCTGGCAGCCGGGTTCAAGCGGTGATCTGACCATCAATCATGGAATATCGGGAGCTTCTTTCTACGCATATTCTAGCGCATCCAAGACATACAACATCTGTGTGGACATGCAATAAAACAGAGCGGGGATGGTTGCATCGTCCCTTTAGAGGCACATTATGAGCTACAATACGATTGACGATTTCCGTGGAGAGATATCAGACGATGTTATCCTCCAACTCTGTGACGATAGCAATAGCGGTCTTACCGTCGATATGATCGTCCTTGCCTTAAACAACGGGAATCTGTCATCACTCACGTCTGCTCAGGTGACTGCAGCCGGCATCGCAGCCGGCAATATTAGCAAGGCGATCACCCGAGGCGACGGCGAAGTTGACGGCTATTGCGGGAAGCGCTATCAGGTGCCGTTTGATCCGCTTCCCGATTTTGTCAAATCACTTGCACTAGACCTGGCGATCTACACTCTTTTCTCCAGGAGGGAGAATGTTCCTGAAAACCGTAAAATGAGAAGAGACAACGCCGTCAAAAACCTCGAAGGACTCGCCAAGGGAATCATCACCCTGGGTCTCCAAGACCCTCAACCGAACGAGACTTTTACGAGTGCCACTCCGGAGATTGTTTCCGGAGGGCGTATTTTCAAACGCGATACCATGAGAGGGTATTAAATGGGTACGCCTCCCACTCCAGTCACGAACCCAACGGATATCGAGCGAGCCGTCGAGGCCTATCTGGTTGCGCAGATCACCGAGTTCAAGACTGCCAAACGTCAGCAGAACATGCGCTATATCTTTAACGATCCAGCAGTTGTGGTGGCTATCTTCAATGGCAAGATCGAGACAAAGGGACAGCGGTCATTCCGGATCGACTGCCCAGTGCATGTACAGCTCAGCATGACCAACGCCCGAGGCGAGCAGGATCGCCGCGACGGTGTAAATCCTCTTGTATTTGGGGTTATTCAAACTCTCGCCCGGCAGCGTTTCGGACTGGTCATCACCGACCTACTGCCCAGGGGGTTCAAGGATGTATCTACCGAGGAGGATTTTAAGAACAATAAGATCGTCTACGACCTGGAGTTTTATACTAGCTTCTATACGGAGATCGCCCCCGATCCCACCGAGACGAATCTTCTTTCAGTCGGCCTTACATATTTCCTTCAGCCAAGCAATGGCGTGGCCGACGCCTCTGACACAGTCACATTCACAGATTAAATGGAGAGATCATGAACGTAATCGCCGCGAAGGGCCTTAAATGCCCAAAGGAAAATAAGCCAAGGGAATACATCACCGATTCAACTCCGGTCGATGTTCCCGAGTCCCATTACTATCTCCGGCTGGTTGCCGACGGCTCTCTTGTTCTTGCCCCCGCCGCCAAACCTACCGCGCAAGCCTCAAAAGGAGGTGATTCAGCATGAGTTCTCCTGACATTTCATTTTCCAAGATCCCGTCGGGGATCCGCAAGCCCGGCCAATATCTGGAATACAACACGGCAAATGCCGTCTCAACTTTGCCGGCCAACGCGCAGCGCATGCTAATCATCGCCCAGCGCCTGGCAGCCGGTTTGGTAGCCGCCCTCGTTCCCACTCAGGTGTTCAGCGCCGCGGATGCAGCTGCTTACTTCGGCTTTGGATCCCTGGCATATTTGATGGTTAAGACCGCGATCGCCGAGAATCAGAATCTCGACCTTACGGTGTGCGCCCTGGACGATATGGCATTGGGAGCGAAAGCCGTCGGAACGGTTACCATCACCGGGCCTGCCACAGGACCTGGCCTTCTTGATCTATATGTTGGGAATCGCGATATAGAGATAGCTATTGCCACTGGGGATACAGCTGACGTCATCGCCACAAACCTCCTTGCAGCTCTTACTGCAATAGCCGATCTGCCGGTTTTTCCCACGGTTGCGGGAGGCATTCTTACCCTTACCTCTCTCCATAAAGGTACCTGCGGAAACCAGGTTGTACTTTCGGCGAAAGTCTCCGCGGCTGGCGTTGCCGCTGCCGTCGTAACCATGGCCAATGGGTCCGTGGATCCCGACATCACCACGGCTCTTGCCGTAACGTTTGCCAGTCAGTATGACAAAATCGCGGTTCCTTATAATGATGAGACTAGCCTTACCGCTCTTAGGACCTATCTTGAAAACGTCTCTGGACCTCTGGAGGAACGACCTGGATGCGGGGTTTATGTCCTCACTGGATCACTCGCCGCTGCCACCACACTCGCAGGCGAATTAAACGAAGGACGCCTCATTGGCGGTCTTCTTCGCGGAACCTGCTCTCCCGCGTACGAGGTGGCAGCAGCATTAGCCGCCGTATGGTGCAGCGAGCCGGATCCGGCCCGGCCACTCAACACCCTTCCTCTCGTGACAATCGCTCCTCCTCCTGTCTCACAGCTTCTTTCCCGCACGGAGCAGGAGAGTTGTCTGGCAAACGGAGTAACTCCCCTTGAGGTTGGTCCTGGGCAGATGGTGCAGATTGTCCGTCTCATCACCACCTACACCCTAAATCCCCAGGGCATCGCCGATGTATCGCTCCTGGACGCCACCACCATCACAAGCCTCGACTATACCCGGTTGGCGGTTCGGACCCGAATAGCATTGCGGTTTCCGCGCTCCAAAATCAGCATCACCGGGAATACGCCGGGAAGGGTTCGCGGCCAGATCCTGGACGTCCTTCATCAGCTGGAAGCGCTTGAGATTCTCGACAACGTCGACGCCTATAAAGCCCAACTCATCGTCGAGAAGGATAGCCAGAACGTTGGACAACTTGACGCCCAGATCCCCGCCAATGTTGTCCCGGGGCTGCACGTCTTTGCCGCGGTGATCGATCTCTACCTTTAATAGTAGTTAAACGGAGGTTCAAACCATGTCTGAATATGTACGAAAAGTCCTCCTGGAGATCAACGGCCAGGAGATAACCGACTTCAAGACCGTCGAGGAGGGCGAGCGAACCCTTCGGGTACCCGTGAAGCTTATGAACAGCACGGGATTCGCAACGGTGACCCAGCGGCCTACAGTCAAAGTCGATTACGTCATTCCCAAGAGCACTCCTGAATTCGACTTCGATGACGTCGAGGAAGGCACGCTCACCATCGACTATGAAAACGGCACGCGCATAACTTACTCTGGCCTCTCCTGCGAAAAGGTAGGCCAGGTAAAGTACGATGAGGATAACGATGCGGTGAAGACCGTAGAGTTCCTCGCCGAAACCAGGGTGGAGGAGTAATCGATGCTGACCGAAAGCGGCTCCTTTATCCATGGCATCGAACACGAAGGGAAGTTCTATCGAGAGTTCATCCTCGAGGAAGAGGTCATGCGCCACACCTTCATGGTGTCGAATGATAACACCCTCAACCTTGAACGCCTGGCTGGTGACGAGAAAAAGAAGATTGCCTCTGACGCAGGGTATTTTTCAGCATGCATCATGGCTGCCAGGCTGAAGGTTGAAGGTCTCAATAGGGTTTCCCCTGAACAGCTGGAGGAGCTTTCCAAGGCGGATGGCATGCTTCTTCTTGTTATGTCGGCGCAACTCGAACAACGGAGGACTCTTTTTCGAGCGAAAGCTGAAGCCCCTGAGAAAGGACATTCTGGTTCTAAAAAAACTCGGCTTCACGACGGAGGAAGTCCTGGAGATGAGCAGGGGAGTGATAAGAGGGTATGACCAGGCATACGACGACCTTAGCAATCCTCCCAAGCCTGGCAAGAAGTTTAAAGTGCGCCGTGAAGGAACGAAATGAATAGCGAATTCAAACTTGCAATGCAGCTCACAATGGTTGATATGCTCTCCGGCGCGGCCCAGGTCGCCCGGCGAAACATTTTAGCAATGGGAGATGCCGGCAAATCCGTCGCTCGAGATTTCGATCTTATGCAGACGCACATCACCCGCGGGCTTAAATCAATCGCAGTGGCCAATTACGGCATCGATAAGCTCAAGCCTGGCGTGGCAGCTGCCGCAGACATGCAGGAAGAGCTGCACAAAGTAGAGATGAACCTGGCCAACAGCACTGAGAATGCCGCCTCTCTCCATAAGCAGCTTCAGTCGGTAAAGGATACAGCCAATTTTATCGGCCAGAATTCGCCATTCACATCACAGCAAATCGTTGGCATGGAGGCCCAGCTCTTGAAGTCTGGCATCAATTTTAAGGATGTAACCGGGCAGCGTGGAGTTACATGGAACGCTGCGGGGCTCGCTGCCCTTTCCGGGAATGATCCGAGAGCAGTTGGTGAAAGTCTAGCCAAGATTGGCCAGACTTTTGGTTTTACCAAAGGCGAGCAGTACTCGGAAATTTCCAACTGGCTTGAAAAAGCAGAATCAAGCGCAGGGCACGATCTTGGACAACTTTTTTACGGGATGAAGATGTCGGGCAACTCTGCTAAGGCTCTCGGAATTTCGCCTAAAGATCTAACAACCATGCTTACCATGGCGGCCCCTCTTGGAGACATGGCAGGTACATCTGTCAACCGCTTTATGGACAGGCTTGCCGGAGGCCATCGGGAAGAACGAAAATATCTCAAGTACATGGGACTGGATTTTTTTGACGCCAAGTCAGGCAAATTTAAAGGGGCATCTCACGCCCTGGACGAAGTTAGAACCAAGTTTGGGGCAATAGCCAATGATAAAAACAAACTGATTCTTTTTGAAAAAATCTTCGGAGAAGAAGGAAAACGGTTTGCTGAGATCGTCGCACAGTCAAAGCTTAGTTTTCAGGAATTTGATGCCTTTGTGCACTCACATAAGGACATCACTGAGAAGCAGGAAATCTGGGCTACGGGTTTTAATGCATCCTGGATAAAGCTGGTAACTACAATAAAGAGTACAGGGGCATCACTCTTCGATCCGCTGCTCAATCCTCTTACCAAAGCAAATGATCTTATCAATAATCTTACCGGGTCGGTAGGGGCATTCGCAGAAGAGCATAAAGGATTTGCCAAAACGATTTCATACGGAGCAGGTGGTGTTGCTGTCGGAGCAGGTCTTTATGGTTTATATAACTTAGCTAGGGGAGGGCTTGCTCTCAGCCGTGTTTTGTCTACATTAGGCCCAAGTGGGCTTATCGGCAACATTGGAAGGACCGGGTTTGGCATTGCCGAAGGTAAAGCGGTCCAGACTGCCACCGGAGTTAATCCGGTTTTTGTTACAAACTGGCCAGCCAATCTGGGATGGGCTTCCGGAGGTGGTGCAATTCCCCCGATTATCCCCCCTGGGGGCGGAAAGATATTGCCATGGCTCAAGAATATAGGAATGGGTGCTGCTACATTTTCCGGGACGACAGTCCTTGCAGCTGGAGCTGCTCTTGCGTTTGGTTACGCTGTCGGCACGGCCATTGAGAAAACCTTTATCAACGGCAAAATAGGAGAGAGGATATACGATAATCATCATGGTCCTTTTCATCAGGATAAGTCAGAAAGCATGTTAAGGGACGCGAATAAAACTTTTAACAGTTTTGCCCCTCCGGGAAAACACGGCAGTGAATGGTATAAGCCTAAAAACGATATCAAGATCGATCTTAAAATAGACGGCAAAGGCGGCGTTTTCTCTTCCACCAACGACCTCGACACTACCATCAACACCTTGCCGCGCGGCTCGTTCTTTGGCGGCACGCAGGGAGCTCATTAGCATGGGGGCTCCGACTCCAACACAGAATGGAAAGCTCGACGATATCACCCTCGAGATGGAGACCATCGAAGATAACTTCGAGAAATCCATCCCCCGTTATGAATACCCTTTTGCCGACGGCCCCGACCTGGATGATATGGGTGAAAAGGCTCATACTCTCACCATCCGCTGCTACTTCTGGGATGCCGGGATGCATCTTACATTTGATAATCATATCGATCTGATTACTGCCCTAGCGCAAAAGAGCGACTGGACACTCTTTCATCCGATTTACGGTTTTCTCATAGGCAAGGTCGAGAAAGTTGGAGTCCGGTTCAATGACCGGCAACGCACGGCAGAGGTAGACATCTCCTTTGTCGAACAGATGCGCGAAGCTCTTGCCATCATGCCGGCGACCGATGTTACTTCGGCTGTCGAAGGAGCTTTTCTAGATGCTCAGGATGAGCAGCAGACAGAGATTTCCTCCGACCTGGTTGCATTAGGTCTCGACCCAACCGTTGTATATGATCCTACTCAGTCGATCCTCTCCCAACTCTCTGGAGCAAGCGCCTCGATGCGAGGAATAGCCAAGGCGATCGATAGCTACATCGGCATGTTCTCCACGATAGCAAGCGAAATTACCCAGCCAGTCAATTCGCTTGTCGCCACCATCACCTATCCGACCACCATTCCCGGGATTGTCGTGGGAACTCTTACTCAATGCGTGGAGAGAGTGGCTCGAGAGTACGATTCTTCCCTTGGTTTCCCTGCCCGTTTCCTCGGCAATCTCGATCTCGCCCTCAATCAACTTGCAGCCTCCACCAACAGTTTCAGCACTGATCAGAGCGCTTCCGGAGTGGCATCACTCACCTTGATCGCGAAGCATCTCCAGCTTGCCTCGGCCCAAAGGCTTGCGCTTGAGACAGCATACTGCTATGCAGACGATGAAGAGAACCGTCAGCAGGTACGCCAGATCGAGCAAACCTCCAGTTTTGACGTGCTCGGCCAGTACACGACGCAGCCTGTACCTCCGATAATGACAGTGAATGATCTCGAAACTACGCTGGCTACTTCTCGAACCTGGCTGCAATCCGGAATCGACCAGGCCCGCTCGATGCAGTCGCTAAAAACTCTTGCACTTCAACTCCTCCAGAATGTTTCATCCGTGAAGCTTGAGAGTGAGCTTATCATCACCGTCCATGTTGTAAATCCAATTCCTTTACATCTGCTCTGCCTCCAATATGGCTTACCTTATAACTATGCTGAGCGGATCGCATCAATCAACAAGACGATGGAAGATCCCAACTTCGTATCTGGTGCCGTTCAAATTTATACGCTTCCAGGAGGTGCTTCTTGAGCGACAGCATCTACCTGGAGATTGGAGGCCGGAAGGTTACACACTTCCTCTCCTATACTGTCGAAGCGGACCTTTACGTTGCCGATCATGCTTTTTCACTCGAGATAGGTAAGCCTGAATTCGATATTCGGCCTGGAACAAAGTGCTCCCTTTTCGTAAATAAAAGCAAGGAGCTAACCGGCATAATCGACCGGCGTTCACAACGAACCGATAAGCAGGGAAGAAAGCTTGTCATCGAGGGCCGCGACCTCATGGGTCTACTAGTCGATTCCTGCTGCGAGCAGTTTGTTTCTGTTCAGGGAATGAAGCTCTCCGGCCTGGCTCAATTCCTTCTTAAAAATGTGCCTTTCATCAACAGTAAACAGATTCTCTATCAACAGGACCTGGTCGGAAAGCTCAAAACCCGGCGCTCTCGTAATGCATCCTACGGTCTTGCTGGCATCTTCGGAGCAGATAGCGCCGAACGTATCGCCCAGATCCACCCTGGGATGACCATCTTCCAGGTCCTCCAGATGTATGCTCTTTCGAAGGGACAGATGTTTTTTTCACTTCCAGACGGCACCTTCGTTTTCGGACGGCCTCTGGTGGGTGGCGATCCTGATTACTCGATAGTTTTTAACGAGGCAGGCGCAGGCAATAACGTTATTTCCAGCGAAGTGGAAGAGAACATCGCTAAGCGCTACAGCAAGGTGACCGTGGTTGGCCAGCAGCAGGGAAATCCTGCTGACGGGCTTGATGCTACAAAAGTAAACATTCCCCCCGGGACAGTGACTGATTCCAGTTTCCCGTTCTACAAGCCATTCGTGGAGCTTTCCCGTAACGATAGCCAGACTCCTCAGCAGCATGCGCGGCTTCTCCTGGAGAAGATGAGGCATGACGGTTTTCGCCTTTCCTATGATCTTCCCCGGCACTCTCAGAACGGCAAGAATTTCACCATCAATCGGCTTGCACGGGTAAAAGATAGCGTTAACACCCTGAATGGCCTTCCCATAGACGGCACTTTTCTCGTCTCCGGCCGCACCTTTAAGCTCGACAAGGATAACGGTGTGACTACCACTCTCAAGCTATCATCTCCTGGGTTGGTGGAAGATGGCGGAAAGATAGGTGGAGGGCGTCGATGATCATCCGGGGATTACTCACTTCTCTCATCGATGGTGTTGTCCGGATTTTCTCCGCCAGCGGCAGATATGGTGAATCATTCGATATGCGAGAGTTCCTCCAGCACTACGGTTTCGCATCCTCACCGAAGTCAGGAGCAGAGCTGATAATCGTGATTGAAGGGAATGTCATCACCTGTATCGGATCAGACGATCGGCGCTACCGGCTCTCTCTTGCTGACGGTGAAGCGGCACTCTATGACTGGCAGGGCCAGAAGGTACACCTGAAGGCGAACAAGGAGATTGAGATCTCCGGTTGTGATATTCTTACCGCCAACGCCAATATAAGCGCTACTATCACGTCGCCTCTTGCGAAGGTAGTGGCAAGCACACAAGTGGAATTTGATACTCCCCTCATCCAGTGCAATGGTGATGTAACCATTGCCGGAGGCCTCACTTGCGCCGGTACTTACGGAGAGAGCGGCGGCGGAATTACAACCCCCGGCAACATCACAACCACCAATGGAAAGGTCCAAACATCCGAAGTAATATCGGAAGGGGCTCTCACGCTCCAGGGGACGACTGTTGGAGTAGTCGAGACGGGAGGTTAAATGCGCATTAAACCTCTCTTTATAATAGCTTGTATAACGGCATGCACATTATTTGCAGTTCGCTATGAAGCCATCTCCATGACGGCAAATGGCAAGCGGCTCATCGAACAGGGTGATCCCATCACAGTCCTCCAGACCTATACCACGGCCCGGACCGTCACTGATCTGCAGATTGCTTCCTGGAACGCGAAATCTGCAGTATTCGCCAATGCTACATCACTCGCTAAAATCACAGAATCAGGAGGACTCCCCCTCTGGAATGGAGCATCATGGCCTGGTGGATATACGTTGCCTGTTGCCTCGGCCTTTATTCTCGGGGGGGTTAAGCAGGGAGCCAATACGAATATTGACTCAGGTGGCGTTATCTCTGTGACCGGACTTGAGCCGGCTATTGCATCAGGGACGACTGCGCAGTACTGGCGTGGAGATAAAAGCTGGCAAACGCTTAATGCCGGCGCTGTTTCCGGATTGGCTCAGTCTGCAACGACAGACACCACCAATGCTTCAAACATCACATCCGGCACACTTCCTCATGCCCAACTCCCGGCGCTGTTGAGCGGCGATATTCCCAACAATTCCGCGAATACCTCCGGAAGTGCAGCTACACTCACAACACCAAGGGCCATTAATGGTGTTTACTTCGACGGCTCGGCCAATATCACGGTAGCCGATTCGACTAAGGTGCCTACCTCTACAACTGTTAATGGGCACGCCTTGGCAGGCAACGTAACGGTAACGGCGTCCGATATAGGGGCAGTCACCACGGTCTCTGGCACAGCTCCAGTCACATCTTCGGGAGGAGCCACACCGGCAATATCCATGGCTCAGGCGTCTGGAACCGTGGACGGGTACCTTAACCATAACGACTGGACGACTTTCAACAGCAAGCAAGCAGCTGGAAGCTATGTTCTTACCACAACCACGGTAAACGGCCACGCTCTTAGCGGCAACGTTACTGTGTCGGCATCTGATCTGACTACCGGGACACTCCCTCATGCCCAACTCCCGGCATTGGTGTCTGGCGACATCCCAAATAACGCTGCGAGCACCTCCGGAAGTGCGGCCACTCTCACGACTCCGAGGGCCATTAATGGAATAAACTTCGACGGCTCGGCCAATATCACGGTAGCCGATTCGACCAAGGTGCCTACCACGACCACGGTAAACGGACACGCCTTGAGCGCAAATGTGACCGTTTCGGCATCGGACCTGACTACCGGGACGCTTCCTCATGCCCAGCTCCCGGCGCTGGTGTCTGGCGACATCCCTAATAATTCGGCGAATACTTCCGGAAGCGCGGGAAGCGCGACAAACATAACTTCGACTGACGATACATCCACAAACGCAACCTACTATCCACTATTCCAGACTGCGACTGGCGGAACAAACCCAGTTAAAACCTCGTCGACGAAACTTTCCTATAATCCGTCCACAGGTGCCCTGGGCGCAACGTCGTTCAACTCTATTACTGCGCTCTCGTCATCAAGCCCTGCCATGGACGGCACAGCTACAATCGGAGTTAGCACACAAGCAGCTCGAGCCGACCACGTGCATCCTTCGGATACGTCGAAGGTGTCTACTTCCACCACGGTCAATGGTCACGCCTTGACAGGCAACGTTACGGTCTTGGCGTCCGATATAGGGGCAGTCACCACGGTCTCTGGCACAGCTCCAGTCACGTCTTCGGGAGGAGCCACACCGGCAATATCCATGGCTCAGGCGTCCGGAACCGTGGACGGTTACCTTAACCATAACGACTGGACGACGTTCAACAGCAAGCAGGCAGCTGGAAGCTATGTTCCTACCACAACCACGGTAAATGGCCACGCTCTTAGCGGAAACGTCACTGTTTCGGCATCGGATCTGACTACCGGGACGCTTCCTCATGCCCAGCTCCCGGCGCTGGTGTCTGAAGACATCCCTAATAACTCGGCGAATACCTCCGGGAGCTCAGGAAGCGCGACAAACATAACTTCGACTGACGATACATCTACAAATGTAACCTACTATCCACTATTCCAGACTTCGATAGGTGGAACTAACCCAGTTAAAACCTCGTCGACGAAGCTTTTCTATAATCCATCCACCGGAGCCCTGGGCGCAACATCGTTCAACTCTATTACTGCGCTCTCGTCATCAAACCCTGCCATGGACGGCACAGTTACAATCGGAGTTAGCACACAAGCAGCTCGAGCCGACCATGTGCATCCTTCGGATACGTCAAAGGTGTCTACTTCAACCACGGTCAATGGACACGCCTTGACTGGCAACGTTACGGTAACGGCCTCCGATATAGGTGCAGTCACGACAGTCACAGGGTCAGCTCCAGTCACATCTTCGGGAGGAGCCACACCGGCAATTTCCATGGCTCAGGCATCTGGATCCGTGGATGGGTACCTTAACCATAACGACTGGAATACATTTAATAGCTTAGGTGGACTGGGAAATGTCGTCTCTGTCACAACCGCATATACTTTTGCTTCCACAGACGGTGTAGGCCTATGCAATACTTCTAGCGGAGCCTTCACTATTTCCCTGCCTGTATATGCCACGGTTGGTTCAACGAAAAGGTATACCATTAAAAACACGGCTTCCACAGGATCTCCACTCGTGACGGTCAATGCGGCGGATGGTAAGACCATTGATACTTTTGCTTCAATTACAGTCATGTCCGGAGAGAAGGTCACAGTCATAAAAGACGGCTCCAACTGGCAGACAATTTAAGGAAACGACGATGAGTCTTGGAATCCTGACAAATAGCGGCAAACTTGAGATGTCCTTTACTGGAGGCAACGATCTCCTCACTAATGTTATCCTCTCAGTCGAAATTGCCCAGGGCTCTTTCTTTCTCGACCCCACATTTGGAATGTTAAGGAGGCCACGTGAAAAAAATACTGCTGCCACAGCTAAACTTATAGAAGGGGATGTCCGGTCAGCGTTGCAATGGCTTATCGATGTTGGCCGAGCTACATCGATAGCAGTGGTCATGGAAATTGACACGCTTCTGGTCAAGACGCGCCTCAAGGCAAGGATCACGGTAACAGCAGCACAAGGTAATAAGGTCACCTATGATAAATTCGTTGAGGTCGTATGAATACTCCCTATGATCAATCATTTGACGATCTTTTGAATGGTTTTTTAACCGACTATCAAAATCAGGTCGATGCCGACGGCAATCCGATCGACACGAGCAAAGGAAGTCTCGCATTCATCAAGAGCGCATGCATGGCGAGCGCCCTCTGGGGTATTTACAAGGCGCAGGATTATATTGCCGACCAGATATTCCCTGATACTTCCGACTCAGCCAACCTGGAACACCATGTATATATAAGAGGCATTCTTCCGCGCAAGCCTGGCGAGTTGGATGCAGCTCTTCTTTCCCGTCTTTTGGCCTATATACGCAGGCCTCCCGCAGGAGGAAACCAATATGATTATGTTCAATGGGCCGTCGGAATCACAGGAGTGGCGGCAGCCTATTCGGTGCCCCTCAGCCAGGGGCCGGGCACAGTCGACGTGATCGTGGTAGCCGATCCAGTTTCCACCGGGTCAGAGATTCCGAGCGCCGACTTGCTAACTGCAGTTAAGTCATATATCGATAGCGTTCGTCCAGTCACCGCCAAATACACCCGAGCTCTGGCCGTTAGTCTTCTCCCCACTGATGTGACCGTTACTGGGACTGGGGCCAATTTTGATAAAGCTCAGACTATCGCAGATATCACCGCCTACTTGAATGCGTTCATTCCCGGGCAGACACTCTTCCCTGCAGCTTTGACATATATGGCAGTTACTAATGGCGCTGACAACGTCACCGCTACCGTCCCTGCTGCCCCTATCGTGCCGACCAGCAGCCAGGCAATCAGACCGGGGGTAATCAGTGTCCCATGATCAGGTTTTGAATCTTTTGTTTCCGATCGAGCTGGGGGGATCTTATCCAGCTGATCTGCAGATCGAGGCGCAAAGTCTCGACACGGCACAGGCAAATGCCGAGACCCTCAACCAGGAGATGTTTCCATACAGCACCTATAACCTTCTTGGCCAATGGGAAAAGACATATGGGATAGCTGTTAATCCCGATGATACATTACAGTTACGGCGTAGCCGAGTTATGCAGAAAATGAGTGAATTAGGCCAGTTGAATATTCCCTACTTCATCCAATTGGCTCTTTCTCTTGGTTTCGTTATTACCATCGAAGAGTTAAAACCACTGATGGCTGGATGGATGCAGGCTGGCGATGAAGTGATGAGCGTGAATGTTGACGGAACAAGCAACTCAGACTGGTGTTGGACGGTAAATGTAATTTCAGGCGCGGGCATTTGGTTCAGATCCGGAGAGTCGTGCTCAGGCGAACCTTTATTCTCGCCTCTCTCTGACGTACTAGAGCCAATATTCAATGATCTTAAACCGGCAGACACATTTGTTGATTTTGTCTATCTATAAGGAGGACCTATGATCCGCATAAATTCATCTGATGGCCTTTTCCATGATGGGGATCCGTCAGCAGGAACTCAGGGGACAATCGTTACAGCTGACTGGCTCAATGCCATCCAGGAAGTGGCTGTTGATACCATGGGGGACATCGTATCCGTCACTGCTGCTCATACGTTTATCGAATCAGAGGGAGTCGCCTTTTGCGATACAACAGCTGGGGCTTTCGCGATATCTCTTCCTGTTTATGCCAGTGTTGGAGCCCTTAAACGGTATATAATCAAAAACGTTGCTGCCCATGGAAGCGCTGATCTTGTTGTTAATGCTGCAGACGGCTTGACCATCGACAGACTTGTTTCGATTAATGTAATGGCAGGTGAGAAGGTAACCATTATAAAAGACGGCACCAGCTGGCAAACCATTTAAGGAGTTGACAATGAAAAGATTTCTTTCCACATTTTTGGTTATTTTGGCCATCTTAGCTTCTCCACAAGTTTTTGCATCCACTCTTACCACAGGAGATATTATCTCTAGAGGCCCATTGGTGGATGTGAGAGCTTTCACCAACCTATCAACTGCCAAAGCATATGCAGAAACCAACAACCTCCCTTTGGAAATCACTACCCCGGTTTCCTGCAATGCATTGACCATTAAAGCCGAAGTTTATGTGCTCAAAAGCGGGACCATTAATCAGTCAGGACCTTTAGCTGTTTATAATATGCATGCAGGTTTGAATCAGGTTTTTGTGGGAACGGGCGCTGTGAGTTTACCTGCCGGCGCCAAAATAAATGCAGCCTGGTGGGGTTATTCACCATCCACGTCAAACAATGCCGTTCCAATTCAGGCGGCAATCAATTCATTATCTACTGGATTAAGCACTGACCACGTTCGAGGCGGTGACATTGATATAGGGGGAGGGGGAACCTATTATTTTACATCAGGAATTAACCTCCCGACTGATGTTAGTTTTAGCGGGAAAAACGTTACCTGGGATTTCTCCGCGCTGACCTCTGGTGTAGCTATAGCAGTAAATGAGTACGATGGTAATGTTTACAATGCAACTACAAATTCCATCTCGGGTTTAACCATCAGGGGGAATGGTTCCACTTACTCTCCGTCCCTAACCCTTGTTGGGCTCGGTAATACCGGGGGGAATAGGACCGTTTTTTATAACTTCAACAATGTAAATCTGCAATATGCTGGAACCATGGCAAGCGTAACTAGTAACTCTTGGTGCATCAATTTTAATCAGTGCGACATTGGTAATTATGCCGGTGGGGCAACAACTGGGATTGGTTTCGCCATATTAGCGGGAGGAAGCCAATATGGCGAACGTTATAGTTTCAATCAATGCACTTTTTACGGCCTTGCAAAAGTATTTTATTCACAGATCACTAGTAATACTGGCGACATCTATGTGGCAAACTCCTCGTTTGACTACAATAGCCAGCTCGCTGTCATTGCCGGAACTACTGATGTAAACATAACTAACTGCCACATTGAATCCTCTTTTGATGCAGTCTGGTTTAGTTCCACTTCTTCCAATGTTTACACTAACTTTAATATAGCCAATTCATATATCCTCTGGACAAATACCAGCGGTAATACTAATTATTTTTATTCTGCTGCAGATATTGGTTCATCCGTGAACCTGGTTAATGTAACTTACGGTGCACCTTGGCGTTATTTACCACGGTATCTCGGCACTGGTGGTAGGGTTAATGTCCAAAATATCTCGTCCGAAAATCAAAATTATATTTTTGATAGCACTTTATTATTAGACCCTAACTTTAACAGCGCATCGGTGGTTGACTGGGACACTACCGGATATTATTCCGCCGGAAATGTTGTAGCATCAACGATTAGCACAAGCACATTTCATTTGGCTGCAAATAGTCTTAAATTATCGAGTGGAACTGGTGTCTGGTGCTGTGCCAGCCATACATTTACAGTACCCCCAGGACATACTGGCGTGGCGATAAGATTCTGGTATCTGACCAGCGGCACTGTAAATTCAAATAATGTGCTTGATATAAGTGTTCTCGGTTTATCTCAAAACAATACATTGATTAATGGCAATGTAAGCCAGATAACAACTTCTGCCAGTACTTGGACCTCATATACCAAATATGCTTATGTTCAGCCTGGCACTTACCGATTAGCTTTAGAATTATATAATTATGGTGGCGCTCCTATATTTTACATAGATGAAGCTGACGTTGAAGTGTTTTAGACTGTCTAAGAACAGAGACTCTAGGCCATAGGTAGATATAGCAATGACCAAGAAGACGCTCCTCGGGGCAATTCAGAGCCGATAAAATATACAGGCTTAATTCCACCTGTGGATAACCTCAAAAGATATTGCAAATCAATTTCATCATGCTGCCCTAAAATATGCGCTAAAGATAATGCAAATCATTTTCAGCTGCTTGTCAAAATTAAGGGGCTTTCAAGGGCATTTAAATATCCCCTTTTTGCCCCTTTATTAAAATTTATTTACACCCAAATAGACCGTCAATTACACCCAAAGCGCGCGTTAACTTACA
>Ga0326728_10008055_pt1 | contig 26522 bp, 25 predicted proteins | sample MB3enrmetagenome_FD_207602 | JGI IMG/M metagenome (GOLD analysis project Ga0326728, IMG submission 207602) | Lab enriched peat soil microbial communities from McLean, Ithaca, NY, United States - MB31MN | ecosystem: Environmental > Terrestrial > Soil > Wetlands > Peat | place: USA: New York... | reverse complement strand
GCGAGCTGAGGGGCTGGCATCTGGTCCGTAGGTTTTACCTAGGGCTAATGATGTTAATGCCCTTCGGGCATTAAATATCCACCGTGTCCGCCTTATCTTAACGCCTATGCCCACCACCCCCTGCCCCTCCTCCCGCTGAGAAGGTGTGAAAGAATCGCGCTGTAGGGGCGGCCCTTGCGGCCGCAATCCGGATTCAAGATTCAAAATTCAAGACACAGCAGGGCGGGGTAGTGGCGTCATTTGCACGACTCAGTCGCTCCCAACCACACGTCATTCCCGCGCCGTACGTCGTTCCCACGCCACAGGTCATTCCCGCGAAGGCGGGAAGCCAGTCCGTAAGGCGCTTGTTCCGAAGGTTTGCGGAGTGGATTCCCGCCTTCGCGGGAATGACGACAGCGTGGAGCGCCGATATTTCGCAAATGACGCCACTGCCCAGGGCGAACCGAAGTTGGTTCGGAGGGGATTGACTTCCGAGTGCGGTCGTGTCACGAACTTTCGGGAAGAGCAGTGACAAGTGACGAGTGACGAGTGACGAGCTAAGGAGTCAGGAGGCGTGCGCGAGACACGGTCCGGGTTCTCAAGCAAGTGGGTCCAATTGAGCTGAAGCGGCAGGCAGCGTGAACCTCCGCTCTTGAGCTTTACGAATCCCCGCCATGGTTCGCTGCCGCAACAGTTCGCGCAATGCCGGGAGAGCTTCCCTGGCAGCCCTCTCGCCGGCGGCGATCAACTCGTCGGCCCGTCCGAAATCGTCCCAGCGGAAATCCGCCACCTCCGGTTCGATCACCAGATCGCAACGATCTCTCCAGCTTGCCTGATTCAAGCTCTGAGTGATGCGGAAGGACTCGCCCACCACCTCGAACAAGCTCGAGGGCCGTCTTCCAAGACCGCTGCTGCGTATGTGAACTGCGACGATCAGGTCCATGTCAGGAAGGGCCGACACGGGGACGCTACTGACGATGGCCCCATCCAGGAGCAGTCGCCCGCCGTATTCAATGGGTACAAACAGCCCCGGGAAACTGCAACTGGCGCGCAACGGCATCATCAGGTCGCCTTTTATGGCAATTCTTCTAAGAACGCTCCCGCAAGCACCCACACCCTGTTTACTTGGATGTATTTCACAAGGAAGTGGTGCTCGTTGGAGTAAAGACTAATGGCGAGGTTCGGAGCCGTGAGCCGGTGGTTTCCTTTCTTCCGGAGGGTTCGATCTGCGTTCCTGGGCTGGCGGGTGGCTCGCATTACGATTTGGCGCCGCAGCATGCGAGGGTTGGGAATGTGCCGGACGTGATTCGGCGGTTCTGCCTTGCGGCCGTTCGGCGTTGCGGATCGGGGCCTTTTCTTGCCGCGGTTGAGTGTGTGCCGGCGTGTATGTCGGCCTTGATGCTGCGCTTGGGGTTCTGCCTTGCTCTCGTTCAAAATTGCGGTTTGCGGCCGGCGCCTTCGACGGGCGGGCAGCCGCCCCGCCCGCCCGTTCGGCAGGTTGTGCGTGGAACTGGGCTGGCCGCGCGGAGGCCGTAACACTCGGCCTACCGTGGTTAACGGAAGCAAACTGCGCGCGGTTTTGGCGGGCGAGGTTCTGGTGCTGTTGTTGCAGGCTTGTGGCCGCGATGTGCCGTTCGTGTTCGGCGGTCATTTCGCCGGCGGCAGGCCGGGCGGTGATGCCGCCCGGGCCACCGTTGTAGGCAACCCGAGTCACCGATACATTATTGACCACGTTACGGTTATATACGTTTCTAATATTCACCGCGTTGACGTTATTCACCGTCCGGTTATAGAAGAACTCCCTCCCCCTCCAATAGCCGCCCTCGTACCCTACGCCCGTATAACCGAAGCCGTAATTGATTCCACCGTAGAATCCGACGTGCGGGCCCCAATATCCTCCGTGCCAGAGAAACAGCCCGCCGCTCCAGCCCCAATAACCTGGGGTCCACAAGAATCCCGGCTCAGGCGCCACCACCCATGTGCCAGGAACCCAATAGTACCCGTTATCGGGATCGTAGGCCCAATAGCCCGGCGTCCAGATGTAGCCGGGGCCTGGACAGAGGGGCTGATCGTAGACGGGCAGGGGAGGAGGGCCAACGCGAACCGAAATTGCAATCTGCGCGGCGGAGGAAGATCTAGGCGCCAGCACAACCGCCGCCATCAGCAAGATCAGCAAACCTGCTATTGAAAAGCCCGCCACACGCCAAAGGCGTCCCCAGCTCCAAGGCGAGCGATTGCGCCGGGCGGGTTCGCATAACGACGTGGAAACATTCTGGTGCGCTGCCCTTAACTGCCCCTTTAGGTTGCCCTGTGAATTCATGTTGCGCTCCTTTGTGATTGTCGTATGGTCATCTTCAGCGGTCCTTGCGTTTCTGACCCATGGGGCAGGGCTGATCTGGTCCACAGCGTCGTATCGAAGTTACGCCCTGCCCCAGCTCACAAGCGTCTCCCTTTTGAGGAGTTGCCTACGGAAGGTCAGGCAATTGCCTGACCAATCCGCCGGGCGGTCGCCGCATCTGTTTGATTTTACAGAAACTTATAAATGCCAGGGGCGTTTTCGCCAGGCGAAAGTATCTCCCTGATGGGGTAAGGATTACGTAGCGGTTGGGTAATGCTGCACGATCTCGTACCCCGCTTCGTGCGTGCGACCTTCAGAGTTTCCGCAAGCTGGCCCATAACCTCTCGCATTGTGACATAACGGGTGGGCACGAAAAACGAAACGGCCGGCAGCCCGGGCTGCCGGCCGTTGAGCGTGGAATCAGGGATGGAATCTACCTGTGTCCGCCGCCGTGAAAACCTCCCCGAGCAGCGCCTCCACGTGCGTAGCCGCCGCCGTGAAAACCACCCCGAGCAGCGCCTCCACGCGCGTAGCCGCCGCGGAATCCGCCGCCAACGGCGCCCCGTCCATAATTCGCCGGTCCGCGAGCCACGGGTCCGCCCCTAAAGGAGCGGCCATAAGCACCCGAGCGACCATAGAACCCCGGGCGACCGTAGAAGCCGCTGCGGCCGTAATAGCCGTGGAACCAGGGTCCCGCGCCAAGAAATATCCCGCCGGAGAACCACTCCGGGCCATAGTACCCGTAAGGCGCGCAGGCGTAGGGGTAATAGTCGTAGTAGCCGTACGGGCAAACCGGAGGTGGTCCCACGTAAACAGGGCCGACTCCGACTCCGACACCGAACACAACGGGCTGCGCGTGGGCAGCCGGTGCTGCCAGCAGTCCGACACCCAGTAAGCTGAGTAACATTAGTTTTTTCATGGTCTCACCCTCCTTGGACTCCCAAGAGTCCCTTCCAAACTCCAGCTTTCCAAGAGGCAATAGGGCTGCCAAACCGGCGCGCTTTGAGGAGCCTGTTAAGTCTTTGGACTTCAATGGATAAGGCGTGCTGAGGCAGCAAGTCACTATCGGCCGGAATCGGTTCCGATGGTTGTTTTCGGGTAAGCCGGTGTTTTTCGGCCACCAGGGCCACCATGGATTCGTCAGCGCGGACACCCACAGCGTGATCGGCGGAAGCCGGCAGCTTCGCTGCCGTAGTCCAAGGCATTCAGTGCGTTATCGGCTGGCGTTTCGGCGGGTCTGCTGCGCTTTCCTGCTTCACGGCGTCTCGCGTGTCCTGGAGTGTAGCCAGCAGTATGTTTCGGGAAAGGCCTTCTGAACCTCAATCCCCTCGGATTGTCACCGGCCGTCACGGCAATTGCGAACATGGCGTTCCCTTTTCTTGGATGTGAGAAGGTGTGAAAGAATCGCGCTGTAGGGGCGTCCCTTGTGGCCGCCCTGGGGCAACCACAAGGGTTGCCCCTACGATGCGCCTTCACTCCACGGCGCGAAGTCTTCAAAACCCTCATCGCGAGCGACACGCTCACGCTACAGCGACGCCTGTCCTCTTGGCGGCCGCTTCGTCAGCGCAAGCATCGGGACCATGATGAGAGATAGGATTCCCAGAAACTGAAATGACCGAACCAGCCCCACCATGGTGGCTTCGCGCTGCACCAGGCCAAAAAGTGCGGCGTAAGCCTGCTGATCGGCAAATCCAGGGCCTGAACCGGCGAATAAGTTCCTCATTCCGGCGAGCAGAGCCGTTGCTGGTGGTGAGACCGGGGTTATGTTGGCCACCAGCAGGTTAGTGTGCTGCTGTCCCTGCCTGGTGAGCATGGTGGTTACCAACGAAATCCCAACTCCCCCGCCGATGTTCCGCATCATGTTGAACAAGCTGGTAGCGTTCCCCATCTTCTCTTTGGGGATGAACGCCATGGTCACAACCGCGAGCGGCACAAACACCAACCCAATCGAAGCGCCCTGAAGAAACTGCGGCCAGAACAGATCCCAGTAACCGACCCTTAAGTTGAATCCCATCAACTGATAGTACGAGAGGCCGAGGCCCAGTACTCCGCACGCGCACACCTTGCGAGGATCAAACCTGCTGGTTAGCAAGGAAGCCACAGGCATGGCGAAAGCTGCCCCCAGCCCCACGGCCAGCATGGCCTCGCCCGCTTGCATCGACGGATAACCAAGCAGCGTCTGAAGCCAAAGGGAGATGGTGGTCTGGCCGCCGTACATCACGAACCCGACCAGCGCCATGACCAAAGCGCCGGCGGCAAAGGGCGCCTGCCCGAACACGCGGAGCTCGGCCACCGGGTCCGGCGTACTTAACTCGCGCGCCACCCACGCCACGAGCCCTACTGCAAAGAGCACCGCCAAGACCAAGATGAATCTGGAATCGAACCAATCCTTCTCTTGCCCCTTGTCCAGCATGATCTGGAGCGCGGCCACCCACATAGCCAGCGCCGCCAGGCCCCAGGAATCGATTCTCGCCGAGGAGCGCCGGATGTACGGTGGGTCATGGAGAAACGTCTTGAGCATGACCACGGAGACCAAACCGACCGGCAGGTTGATGTAGAAGACCCAACGCCAGGAAAAGTTGTCGGTCAGCCAGCCGCCCAAAACCGGCCCAAGCACCGGCGCCACGATAGCCCCCATCGCCCAGATCGCCATGGCTTTGCCGTGTTGCTTGGGAGGGAAGGCCTCCAGCATCACGGCCTGCGACATCGGTTGCAGTGAACCACCGCAAGCGCCCTGAATAACGCGAAACGTCACGAGAAGACCCATGCTGGGCGCGATGCCACAAAGAAGGGAAGCAAGGGTAAAACCTGCGGTTGAAACCAGGAGCAGGTTCTTCCGTCCAAAATGATTTGCCAGCCATCCTGAAATCGGAATCACAATTCCGTTGGCTACCAGATAGGAAGTGAGGGCCCAGGTCGCCTCGTTGGGCGTTGACGAGAGGCTGCCTGCGATGTGGGTTAAGGAAACGCTTACCACCGTGGCGTCCAGTATTTCCATGAAGGTCGCGAGCATGACTGCGGCGGTGATGAGCCACGGACCTTCGGCAAGACTTGCGGCCCGCGCGGCTACTGCCGGTTGTTTGCCTTGCGCGGCAGGGGTAAGAGCCGTCATCGTGCGCCCTCTTCGATGGGGATTCCCAAGCCTTCACAGAGTGCGCGGGCGAAGATTGAAGTGCAGATGAAACGCCGACGTGCCTGCCAGAGGGCCAGAAGGGCCTGCTCGCCAATACGGTCCACACGGGTGATACTGTCGAGATCAATCTCCATTTCCGCTCCGGGACTGCACTCGGCGACGGCCCTCGCCAGACAATCCACCCATTCCCCGGTAAGTTGCCCATTCAAGACAACCCGGACTCGATCTCGCGAATGGCGGACTGTGGTTGTAAGCACGACTAGGATGAAGGCATCTTCACTGCCAAGTGCTGTCCATTCGTAACGCATTGAAATATAAGCACTTGTCTCATTAATAGGATATTGGGAGCAGTAGTTGGTGCCCGTAGGATGGCAGACTGCCGAAAGCAGGGCAATTAGCCTTCGTTCTCACCACACTCGGGAATTTTGACTTGAGAAATCCAGGTTAGTGAATGTCAGATGATTTGATGTTCAGCAGGCGCATTCGAGACTGGAGGGTGGTGCGTTTAAGACCCAGCAATGCCGCCGCCCCTCGCGGACCACCAACGCGCCCATGGGTTTTCCGCAAGGCATCCAGGATCGCATTACGTTCGATTGTCCGCAGGGTGAGGCCGCTTCCCGTTCCTCCGGGAACGTGGTCCATTCCTGGCGCGCGTAGTTCTTCGAGCGGCATTTCGAGACTTTCCCCCGCGGCGAGAATCACCGCCCGCTCGATGAAGTTCTGCAATTCGCGGATATTCCCAGGCCACGTCCAGTCCACCATGGCTTGCATGGCCGGCTCGGAAATCTCGCTGATCGTTTTCTTCATTCTGCGCGCGTAGCGGTCCACGAAGTATCGAACCAACAAAGGGATGTCTTCACGTCTTTCGCGCAGGGGCGGCAACTGAATGGGGAAGACCGCGAGCCGATAATACAGGTCCTCGCGAAATTCTCCGTGGGCGACCATTTGCGAGAGGTTCCGGTTGGTGGCGGCAATCAGGCGCGCATCGACCTTGATGGTTCGGGTGCTTCCCAGCCGTTCGAATTCCTTCTCCTGCAAAACCCGAAGGAGCTTGGGCTGAAGGTCGAGCGAGATGTCGCCGACTTCGTCGAGAAAGAGGCTTCCACGGTTCGCCAGCTCGAAACGGCCGCTTTTTGCCGCAATGGCGCCGGTGAAGGCTCCCCGTTCGTGCCCGAACAGCTCGCTTTCCATGAGGCCGGAGGGGACGGCCGCGCAATTCAGCTTTACGAAGGTGCGATCCCGGCGTGAGCTGCGACTGTGAATCAACCTGGCGATAAGTTCTTTGCCGGTCCCAGTCTCCCCCATCAGCAGCACGGTGGCGTCTGTGGTGGCGACAAGCTCTGCCTTGCTCAGGGTCTCGCGCAGCGCCTGGCTGTTGCCGACGATGTCTTCCAAATTGCGGTCGTACCGGATTTCGTCTTCGAGGTAGGTTTTCTCGGTGTTGAGCTGATCTCGTGCTTCCGACACCTTCCCATAGGCCAAAGCGTTTCCCATCGCCAAGGCCACTTGGTTGCCAACCTGTTGAAGCAGGCCGAGCTCCTCCTGCAAGAAAGCAGATTCGCTCGTACTGCCCAGTGTCAGGATGCCCAGCGGTTTAGAACCGACAACCAGGGGAATGAGCACGCCCGAGCGGAGGTTTTCCGCCAGGGCCGGCGCAGCGATCGCGGCCGGGAGTTGGGCGATATACTCGCGCCTGATGAGCTTGGCGGTGCGAGCTCGAACCTCGGCCACTTCCGTGGGCGTCACACTCACCCGTTGCAACTGTTGAATGAAACCGCGGTTGCTGGGAAAATCCATGCCCACGCAACGGAGTTGCTCTTCCTCGAGCAGCCAAAGGCCGGTGTACTCGTGGTGGAAGCATTCCCTCAGGGCGGAAGATACGGCCTGGAAAAGATCGCTAAGCTCCAAGTGTGAAATGACGTTGTTGTTCACTTCCAGCAGCAGGCGCAAGCGGTCGCGCTCGCGCGCTAAGAGTTGCTGGTAGGAGCGAGCTTCCTCATAATTCAGAGCATTCTCGAGCGCCACCGCAACGTGGGCGGCGACCGTCGACATGAGCTTTAAATCTTCCTCGCCATAATCCTTCTGATAAGTGGTCCCACAGACCAGTACGCCGAGCCGCCGTCGTGGAGACGTTAGAGGAAGGAGGCACAGCGACCGAACCCCGTAGGGGCGTGCACGTTCGACGATATCGGGAAACCTTGTCTCCTTCTCGACGTCATTTAGAATGACGGGCTTCTGCTCCTCCAGCAACATCGCGGCTGTGGAGGCCTCGGCCACAGGAATTTCCGTCCCAATTTTTGCGCTGCCGGCCAAAGTGCCTCCAAAAGCATAGAGGCGAGATACCCGGCGCTCGGGATCATGAAGAGCCACGCCGAGGAACTCAAATTTCACCACCGAGGGAAGAAACTGGACGAGGTTCTCCAGCACGCCATTCAGGTCCGCCTGCGAGGCAATAACGCCGGAGGCCTGGCGCAATGCCTCGTAACGGGTCTCCTGATTTATTTGTGCGTGCTCACCTTTTTCTGCCAACTGGGTCTCCTCAAACTCCGCAAGTATCGCGCTGTAGGGGCGGCCCTTGTGGCCGCCCTGGGGCAACCACAAGGGTTGCCCCTACAACGTTCTGCCAAAACGTGATTCTTTCAGGCCTTCAAAGCCTTTCCGCACATCGGGCGGCAGAGCCGCGGCTCATCAGCAGGCGGGAGCGAGCGTGATCGGGACGAGCGTCAGTTTACCACGCCCGATGGCGGCGTAAAGCTGCCGCCCTCCAAGGCGCTTTGCGCATTTTCATGGTTTCCGGGCGCCGCTGGCGGCATGTGCGACTGTTCTGACACCTGGCGCCTGACGCCTACTTTAGCTCGAGAAAGTATCGACCCAAGTAGAGCCGGGCGCCGCCTTCTTTACTCAAGACGACGGTGAGCGGTTTCGGCTGTTTCACTGCACTGTCCTTCTTCGCCACACATTCGCCCACCTTTTCGCCAGCTTGGTTGTATAGAAAGAACTTGGCGTCTTCGCCGCTTGGGGCGGCGGGTTTTTCCAGGCCGAATCCATAGCTCCCCACGCTGAGCGGAACACTGCAAACTGATACTGTTCCTTCCGTAATGACCATCCCGGCATACTTCTGTTTGATCTGGGAGCTGTACCCTGTGGTGTCGATGAGGCCCAAGACGAGCCGCGCGCCCGCCGGCGCCTTCAGCAGAACGGCGTTACGTTTCTCCACCGGGATTCTGTTCCCTTCCAGGTAGAAGTCATTGGGAATTGCAGATTCAAAGGCCTTGCCGGACAACTGCGTGAACGCGCCCTGAGCACACGCAGGGCGAGGCGTGCCGATAAGTATGGCCATTCCAACCAAAATCATTCCGCCGAGTTTCTTCATGCGTTTCCCTCCTCCGAGACTTCTGTCAAACTGGGCAGTCTATCACGAAAACCTCGGCGCGCGAACCTGCTGGCTTGACCTTGTGGGAGCAGGGGCAGGGCAGAAGTCTAAAGTCTAAAGGTTAAAGTCAGAAGTCTAAAGGAGAGCGCAAGCCTCCTCTCATACTTCATCTCATAGTTCAGCCTTTATCCTTTGCCCTTTACTCGGCCGGGTATGCCATGGTGGTCATGAGCGCAAGAGCCGGCTGTGTAGTGTCGAGCCGCGTGTGTTGCACCACAACCCTGGCGTTGCTTTCGATCTTCAGCGCGAAGGGCGTGCCAGTGGGGATTGTTTCCCCACGCCGATTCTTGAGCGAATCGAGCCGAATGTGATTGGTGCGGCGGGGCCCGCACGTCGCCTGGAACCCCTCCATCGGCTCACGATTTTCGAAATAGGCCGTAAGATGCAATGTGGCGGGTTTCTTGCCGGTGTTAAGAACACAGGCCGACTCATGGCTCTTGAGATCGCCGGTGCTTTGTGCCGGCAAGAAGCAATCAGGAACAATCCATACTTTGCCACCTGCTTTTTCACTTGCCATTTTGCCTCCTCCGTTCAACCCCTTCGGGGTTGGTTAACTCTCGGGTGTTTGCGCCTTCCGTAGGTTTCACCTACGGCTAATGCTATTGGGCCCCTTCGGGACCCAGGTGGCGCTTAAATTAGCGCCTATGAGCACAAGGGTTGTCCCTACAACTCCCTGCCAAAACGTGATCTACTCACAGCTTTTACTTCCGCGGGAACACCAACTCGCCAGACGGGTCTCTTTGTTTGAGCGCCCTGACCTGTCCGTTTTCCATCACAAACTCCCAGACCAAGTCGGAGGTCAACACCACCAGGCTGATGACGGAAATCCACGCGTATGTTTTCAGTCTGATTGCATGCCCTCTTTTGGTTGCGTTCATGGAGACCCCTCCCCGGGGATCACGTACTCCCAATTGCTTCCAGCCCTTCACTTCGCGCCAGCCACAGGCGCCGCAGCGGGGCAAGTATACTATTCGCCGTCACCGTAGTACAGCCACCACCCTTCGTCATATTGATTTGCCACTGGTTGCTGGGTAAGCTCTAAACATGCGTGCCCTTCGGTTTCTCTGTGCTCCAGTCACGCTCGCCGTGTTCTCTGTGTTGGGTGCATTCGCTCAAGAGCGGACGGTGGCGATCACGGTTGACCATCTTCCTTATGCCGGTGGCACTTTCACTTCCCGTGATGTTCCGGCAGCAGCGTCTACGGCCGAGGCAGTCAATCGCAAGCTCTTGAGTGCGTTTAGGGCCCACCACGTTCCCGTAACAGGCTTTGTGACAATACAATTTCGTATCCCTGGATGCCGCGCAGTCTGACGCTGCGTACCAAACTCCCGACACGTATATCACAAAGTATGGGCCCATGTGGGGTTACCGCTGGGCCAAAGAGCGGAATGTCAAAGTGAACGGCAGTTTAGAGCCAGACCCGCCGCAGTGGGTTTTCGAATACGGCAAGCCGGGCGCGCAGCAAACCCAGTAACGGAGCACTGGTGTCATTTGAACGGTACGGGCGTTCCAGACCACACGTCATTCCCGCGAAGGCGGGAATCCAGTACGGAAAACGCTCAGCTCCGAGGGCTTGCGGAGTGGATTCCCGCCTTCGCGGGAATGACGTGTGGCGCGGGAATGACGTGTGGTCAGTTGCTTCTACACTAAATTGGCGCACTGCTCCCTACTAAGGAAAGCGCAGAGGATTGAAACAGAAATGGTATTATGGCAAGCATTATGAACATACACGCGAATTTCTTCGGAGCGCTGTCTGCGTTCTTTGCACTTTGTATTCTGTTCGGCTCTGCCTTCGCTCAATCCCCACCGCCTCAATCGGGGCAGACGGTGGTCCTGCATGCCGCGCGGCTGCTTGAGATCGAGAGCGGGAAAATAATCACGCCCGGCGAAGTGCTGGTGCAAGGGGAACGAATCGTCGAGGCCGGTTCGGCGGTCACCCGGCCGGCTGGAGCGGAGGTCATCGATTTGGGAGATAGCACGCTGCTACCCGGGTTGATCGATGCACACGTGCATCTGTTCCTGCATCCGGGCGCGGAGGATTTGCAGACCATTGAGGAGTCGGCGCCGCAGCGCACGATTTATGCGGTCCTCGCGGCACGCGACGACCTCATGGCAGGCTTCACGGCTGAGCGCGACATGGGAACCGAAGGCGCAGGCTCAGCCGACACGGCGGTGCGCAGCGCGATCAACCAGGGGTTGATTCCCGGACCACGCTTACGAATCAGCGGCAATGCGGTGGATATTCTGGGCGGCCACGAAGATGCCATCCGCTACAACCCCGCACAGCACATCTTCTCGAACGCCACTTACGCCAACAACGCGGCGGAACTGGTGTCAGTAATCCGCCAGCAAATCAAAGAGGGGGCCGACTTCATCAAGATCTACGAAACAGGCCCGGACTCAATTCGCGAGGGCCGCCTTTCCACGCCGTATCAGTATACGGAAGCCGAACTCAGGGCGGCCGTCGAGGAAGCCGCCCGCACGGGCAGGCACGTGGCGGTCCACGCCACGGGCGAGCCGGGCACGCTGTATGCCGCGCGGGCCGGCGTGGCCTCGGTCGATCACGCCTATCAACTGAGCGATGAAACAATGCGATTGATGCGCGAGAAACAAATCTTCGCCGTGCCCACGTTCACCATCGCGGAGTACTTTGCCCAACATGCCGCCTCGCCCGCCCAAGCCGAACGCGAACAAAAAATGATCGACTTGCACGTGGAGGAGTTCCAGAAGCAGCTTGCGGCCGGCGTGCCCATGGCGGTGGGATCGGATGTGGGGCCCTTTCCCCACGGCACGCAGGCGCGGGAGTTCGTGCTGATGGTGAAGAATGGCATGACGCCGCTGGCCGCGCTCCAGGCCGGCCTGCTCAACGGCGCAAAGTTACTGGGCTGGCAGGATCGGATTGGCGCACTGAAGCCCGGCTACTGGGCCGACGTGATTGCCGTTCCGGGCGATCCGCTGAATGACATCAGCGTGGTGCAACGGGTGAGCTTTGTGATGAAGGGTGGGATCGTGTACCGGCGGTGAGGATTGTCGATTGACGATAGTCGATTTTCGATTGGCCGGAAGCCGAAAATCGAAATCCGAAAACCGAAACTCGAAATTCGAATATAGTCTCCCCCTGCCCGCGCGGCACAGCCAAACCGCAGCTCAAAACCCGACATCGTCCTCGTTGCGCGACCGGAGGCTGAAGGCAAGGGTCCGCAAAGCGGAAGGACAAGTCAAATGGCAAATCGCAAATGTCAAAAGTCAAAGGTACGCGTGATCGGGTAGTGGCGTCATTTGGAATTACCTGCCTTACGAACCACCGGTCATTCCTGCGAAGGCGGGAATCCAGCCCTAGGAAGTGACATTCCCGAAGGTTTGCGGAGTGGATTCCCGCCTTCGCGGGAATGACGACAGCATGGAGCGCCGATGTCTCGCAAATGACGCCACTACCCGCGATCGCTACTTTTGCAATTTGCCTTTTGCGTTTTGACTTTTGACTTGCTCTGTTGATTCGTGCAAGTGACCCCTCACCCGTCACGCTCCGGCTGGTGAAAGCGCCGGAAGCGTGCCACGCCTCTCCCCTCGGGAGAGGGCCAGGGCCCTTCCCTTGATGCTGAGCTGAGCAAGTGACCCCTCCCGTCACGCTCCGGCTGGTGAAAGCGCCGGAGCGTGTCACCCTCTCCCCTCGGGAGAGGGCTGGGTTCCGCAGAATGACAGTGGGAAGGCATTCTAGAGGGCCCGGAACAGCTTCAGGCAGGCCGGAGCCCGAGGCCGGGGCCATGCGGGAGCAGGAGTTTTCCGTCCTTAACTTGGACCCCGGTGAAGGGATCGTTGGCGATCAGCAGGTTGCCGTCCAGATCGGCGTAATTGACCCCGGGCGAGAGGTGAGCTGCGGCGGTGACGCTGACGGAACTCGAAACCATGCAACCCAACATGGTCCGAAGGCCCAGCGCGCGCGCCATCTGCAGCATCTCGAAGGCTACCAGCATTCCGCCCGACTTATCGAGCTTGACGTTAACGCCGTCGAAGATACCGACGAGCTTGGGGATGTCGCTGGGGCGTTGGCAGGCTTCGTCAGCAATCAGCGGAAGCTGTACGCGTTCGTGTACCCAGCGTGTTTCCTCGAGCATCTGGGCAGGCATGGGCTGCTCGACGAACTCCACGCCTTGAGTTGCCAGCCAGTCGATTTTCCGCGCCGCCACTTCTTTATCCTTCCAGCCTTCGTTGGCGTCCACGCGCAGCGGTTTGTTCGTAACGCTGCGCACCGCAGCGATAGTGGCCTCGTCGGTATCGAGCCCCACTTTAATCTTGAGGACCGGGAATGCTCCTGCCTCGCGAACTTTCTGGCGCGTAATTTCCGGCGTATCGATCCCGATGGAAAAAGTGGTGACGGGAGCATCGTCGGGATCGAGGCCGAAATACCGGTAAAGTGGTATGCCCAGCTTCTGGCCGACCCAATCCATCACGGCAATGTCGAGAGCCGCTTGGGCGGCGTATTGCCCCGCAAGGCGTCGAGCGATTTCCGCGTGGAGCTTTTCGAATTCCCAGGGGTCGGTGGCAACCACCAGATCGCGGACGGATTCCACCGCTTGCCGGGCGCCGGCGGCGTTTTCCTGGTAGCGAACGATGGGCGCGCCCTCGCCATGGCCGGTTATGCCATCGCGCGTGAACCGCACCTGGAGCGTGTCACGGTAGGCGCTTGAGGACATGGTGGTGGTCCAAGTGTGCCGCAATTGCAGGCGAATAATCTCTGTTTGCAGCGTGGATGCCGAATTCAAAGCCGAAGGCCCAGGGGCCGGCCCCATGGCGCCCGTTAGGGGCGCGCCGCACCGTGTCCCTGCCAGGCAAGCAGCGCCCAAGGTCTTCATCCAATCGCGTCGGTTCATTTTAGCCTCCGGCAGGCAACGAGAAGTTTCGTCCAGTAAGGATCCCCCAGCCGGCTGATTTGCACCCCGGGAGGGTCGTGGGTTGTGTCGTGAATAAACATGCCGTTTCCGATGTACATGCCCGTGTGCGTGATCTTTTGCGGTGAGCCGCCGAAGAAGAGCAGATCACCCGCTCGAAGCCGATTGGCTTTCACCGGCAAAACGCCCTGCCACGCTGCCTGCAAGTCTGCATCACGCGGCATTAAGATGCCGCGCCGGCGAACCAGCATCTGGGTGAAGCCCGAACAATCGAACCCGAAAGTGGAAGTCCCGCCCCAGAGATAGGTGATGCCGAGGAAACGCTTGGCGAGTGCGATCGCTGCGGACGCGCTGAGGGGTTTGGGGTCAGGATCGACGTCGCCGCGCTGAATCCACGCTGTGCGCACGTCCGGTAAACGGACCTGAATCCAGCCGCCCTCATCGTTTTCCGCTCCAGGCGCCACCTCCAGGCGCGCCTCGAAGGGCAGGACCAACACGGGTTCGTGCTTCGTCACCGAAGCTTCGCGGTAGACGTTCGCGAAAAGGCTTGCCACCTGCACGACTTCACTTGTCGAGGCGTAAGCGTGTTCGTCCGAGCCGTACCTGCGGAGTGATGCGAGTGGCATCCAGCCGGGGTAATCATCGGGCGTCCGCACTTTTACCCACTCTCCCTTTTCTTCATCCAGAACCACGCTGACGCCGCAAATTGCTTGCGACACCACATCGGCGTCCTCGGTTGGGGCGGAATACATGTTGGCGACGGGTTTTATGACGACTGCCCCCGGGGAAGGGAAGGCCGTCAAGAGTAAGGCCAGCAACAAGCTCATATGACGCTCCCTCGAACTACCTTAGGGATTGCGTGCGAATGACACACGCGGCAGTTGACTTCTTTATACGGTCAAAGCCTTTCCGCAAGTCGGGCGGCAAACCCGCGAATTCTCATCCCCTTGTGTGGGGGAAAGGGTCATGTACATTCAGGGCCACGTTACTTGTAAGAGATCGCGCGCCCATAAGAGCTCGAGCGGCTCAGCCGGTCGAAGTAATCATAGGCCAGCCGCGCGACGTCTTCGACGGCGCGCTCACCCTCATCGTCTCGCGCGTCGTAGGTGGTTGCGATCGACATGATAAACGGATGACGCGGTATGTCGATCAAACCTGTATCGCAGCGCACGCCTTCGAGAGACCCGGGCTTGTCCGCGATGGAAACGTCCTCGGGCAGCACTTTGTGAAATTCGCTCTCCTTGGGCAGCCGGAGCAGGCTGAAGTATTCCTTCGTATATGCTGGGTCAAGTGCCTGGCCGGCATGCACCTTCTCCACCAGCGTCAGCATCTCGAGCGGCGTGGAGACGTTTTCGTTCCCCTTCCGGGCGGCCTCGAGGTCAATCATGTGGCGTCGCAGCTTGGTTTCCTTGAGGCCGAGACGATTAACCCCTGCATTGATACTGTCCATCCCTAACCGGTCGATGAGGATATTCGTTGCCGTGTTGTCACTGAGCACGACCATGAAGATAGCAAGATCGTGCAGCGTCAGGGTGACCGTACCATCGCCCAGCATGGTAAGGATTGGTTCAGTGTCCCCTACCGTCATCTCGCTGCGCCGCAAGGTGTGCTTCTCGTCGAGCGACAGCTTTCCCTCTTGCGCCTGTCGCATCAGCTCCAAAAGGACGGTCAACTTGATGGAACTGGCCTGGGGAAATACGGTGTCCTGAAGGCGCAGAAAGGTCTCGCCGGTTGACAGGTCCTTGATGGCATAGCCCATGACGCCGTTCAGATGCTCCGCCACATTCGCCAACTCGGCCTGGAGTTTCGCGTGCAGGGCCGACTGTAACGTTTCTTGTGCGCGCAGCGTGGCGCACGAAGCTAAAAGCGGTAGAACGCACAAGGCCCGAAAAACGATCTTCACGAGTTCGCTCCTCACAGAGGGTGGTGGGGCTGTCTACGAGACAACACGGCCGGCAGTGCCTGGTAATTGTCCACAAGCAGCCCTTTTCCATCGCGATCCATGGCGAGCATCCTGGCAGCCCAAACCTTCAGGCCCGGGTAGTTCTTTTCCAGCCAGGCATGATCACCGGCGCCGCGGACATAGTCGGAGGCTGCGATGAGCAGCGAGGGATAAGAATCCAGGAAATCGTACGGAACATCCTGCTGGACTCCCGCCATGCCGTACGCCTGCATATGCCCCAGCAACGTGGCATGATTGAGGCGAGAGATGAAGTTCAGTTTGGCCATATGCAGGTCAGGCTGTAATGTACCCCGGACCTCTTCTCAATGCAATGGCAGGACCATGCTTAAGGTTTCGGCGCTCAAACTGGTGCTGGTTTCGATCTGTTTCCTGTTTTGGGGTCAGGTGGCGGAAAGACGCGCCATCGCCCGCAATCCTGCCCAAGGAGAATGACTGCGCCATGTGGTTCCTGCTGATGCTCGTGATACTTCTTACCAATGGGATGAGCGCCTTCGGGCTCAAGATGATCGCGGCGTGGGGGCTTCCGCAGACCGTCAAATACCCCTATTTGACTGCTTGGTACACCGGCGGCATGGGGGACTGCATTAGTGTGATTCAGGTGCAATCCGATCTTCGATCGGGTAAACTTAGCTGACTCGATAAATCCAACAGGACCAAAACAATGAGAAACTCACACCTCTTGCGTTTTGCTCTATCGTTGCTCGCCGGATTGCTATTTACGGCCGGGGCGCAGCGTATCCAGGCGCAGCAAGCGAGCAGCAAGACTCCCGAACTTACCGGGAATAAGCCGGAGGCGCTTGGCTTCTCGTCCGAGCGACTCGAGCGGCTGCACGCGGTAATGCAGCAGGAAGTGGACCAGAAGCAGCTTGCCGGCATCGTCACCGTTCTGGCGCGCCATGGCAAAGTGGTGGAGGAAAAGACATACGGCAAGAAGGACATCGCGAGCGGCGCGCCCATGACGCGAGACACGATCTTCCGCATCTTTTCCATGACCAAGCCGGTCACCGGCGTTGCCATGATGATCCTCTACGAAGAAGGCAAATGGCATCCGTTGGATCCGGTCTCGAAGTACATTCCCGCGTTCGCCCATCTTAAAGTTTTCAAGGGCGTGGACGATAGCGGCAAGATGATTCTGGAAGATCCCGTCCATCCCCCGACGATGCGCGAGCTGATGACCCACACGGCGGGCTTCACTTACGGGTTCTTCGGCAATACTTTGGTCGATAAGATGTACGTGGACGAGCACGTGTGGCAATCCCAGTCCCTGCAAGAAATGATGGACAAGCTGGCGAAGATCCCATTGCTCTATCAGCCGGGAACTCGCTGGGTCTATGGCGCGTCCATGGATATCCAGGGCTACATCGTGGAAAAACTATCGGGCCAGTCGCTGCCCGATTTTATGCAGCAGCACATTTTTGGGCCCTTGGGCATGAAGGACAGCGGCTTTTTCGTTTCCCCGGAAAAGCGGAACCGCTTTGCCACGCTCTATGCATCGGGCCAGAACGGCGAACTGGTTCTGAACGCGGCGCCGGGCGCACCAGCCGCCGACTATGCAACTCAGCCATCAATGCCCTCGGGCGGCGGCGGAATGGTCTCGACCGCCGAGGACTATCTGCGCTTCGCCCAGATGCTTCTGAATGGCGGCGAACTGGACGGCGTGCGCATCCTGGCGCCGGCCACGGTCGAGCTCATGACCACCAACCATCTCGCCCCCAGCCTCATGACGGGCGAGTTCTCAATTGGTTCTGTGACCATCCGGCCCGGCTTGGGGTGGGGCTACGATTGCGCGGTCTACACGGACCCGCGCGCGGCCGACGAAGTGGTGGGCAAAGGCACTTTCTTTTGGCTCGGAGCGGCGGACACTTGGTTCTGGGTCGATCCCACGAATGATCTGATTTTTGTCGGCATGACCCAGCGAAGGATTGGCCCTGGGGAGCCCAATGTGGAAGCGTTGAGCCAGCCCATGGTCTATCAAGCACTTGTGAGGCCGGGGAAGTGATCCACCGAAGCTCGACCCGGCCGAGTACGCCGTGATTCAGTCAATGCGAGGGAAGCGGCTTGCGAGGGGGCTTTCGCTCATCGCAAAAGCCGATCCTCATCGAAGCCTAACCCCTTGTTGTGCGGCGGGCACCCAGGGCGGCTAATTGTGGCACGGCGCTTCCGATCCGTCCGCTCCAACTCAAGGTAGCATTCATCAACTTTGCAGGCGCTTAATGTACCGTTCGAGGAAGTTGATGTAACTCTCAATAACCTTGCGAAGCGGGGGTTGATTGGACAGGAGTCCGTCCAGATCGCGACGAACTGCTTCAGCCTCGACATAGGCGTCACCGAGGCCGTTAGTTCGTTGCATGCAAGCGAGGATTGCGGCCAGATCATCAGTCGAAGTCGTAAGGTCACGGTGGATTTGGTCGATGCGGTCCCGGTATTTCTGAACGCGCCGCTTCTTGAGGGGGTCTGTGAGCCACGATAAATCGTTGCCGAGTTGCTTAAGCGGCACGTCAAGTTGCGCATCCATCGTTCTATCCTGGAGCACCTCGAGTAGTTCACTTCTCAGCTTAAGTGCTCCTTCAAGAGTGTCAAGGCGTGCTTGCTGAACAATTCGAGCGAGGGTTGGGTCTTGCTTGTCTTCGTTCAATTTCTCGATGACCTTGATTACCCCTGGAACCAGGGGGACGACCGCTTTTGCACCGGTGATGATTTCAATGAATCCAAACATACGAGCCCCCTTCTGTCGGCGCGAGTCTCACAGCACGACGGCTACTCTCGTTTGGGCCGAGCTGCATAAAAGCGCCACGGCGAAGCGTTTTGAAGCTTACCCTGCTAATCTAAGGAATTAAACCACATTTTAACCGTGTGGACAACCCCACGGATAGTTGGTCCGCCCTCTTGTCAGCAAGTGGATTTCAGGGTATAAGTTCAATCGAACGCTGAGCGCGGGCTCATAGCTCGCGACAGCGCACAATCCAGACCAGGAGTCCGCCATGCAAAATCGCATCCTCGGCACCACCATGCCGGTACTTGAATTCGCGCTTGACCCCGACGAGGCCATCATTTCTGAAGCCGGTGAACTTTCTTGGATGACGAGTTCCATCCAGATGACCACGCACACCCAGTTTGCCGGGGGCGGAGGAATCTTCGGCGTGCTGAAGCGCGTGGCGGGTGGCGGCTCTCTGTTCATGACGGAGTACCGGGCCATCGGCGCCCCGGGAGGGATTTCCTTCGCCACAAAACTGCCGGGGCATATTGTGCCGATCGAAGTTGGCGCGGGACACGAGTATATGATTCACCGGCACGGATTCTTGTGCGCGACGCCGCAGATTCAGATCAGCGTCGGCTTCCAGCAATCGCTGGGGGCAGGAATTTTCGGCGGCGACGGCTTCCTGTTGCAGCGCGTCAGCGGAATGGGGACCGCATGGATCGAGCTTTCAGGTGAGCTGATCATGAAGGATCTGCAGCCGGGGGAAACTTTGCGGGTGCATCCGGGACACGTGGGCGCGTTCCAGGCGTGCGTTTCGTTTCAGATCACGACCGTGCCGGGAATCAAGAACATGATCTTTGGCGGTGACGGAATCTTTCTCGCATCTCTCACCGGGCCGGGGAGAATCTGGCTGCAAACGCTGCCCATCTCGAAACTGGCGCACAAGCTCATGGAGTACATGCCCGCGCAGCACAAGGAAGCAGTGCAGGGAGGCGTTGTCGGTGGCATCGTGGGCTCAATACTGGACGGGATGAAATGAAACGAGCACCAATGCCTGGAAGCACCATCGACTTCGACACCGTACGGAATATCGGACTTGAGTTGCCCGGCGTGGAGACGAGTACAGCGTACGGGTTCCCAGCACTCAAGGTCCAGGGAAAACTTCTGGCCTGTGTACCTGCTAATCGCTCAGCCGAACCCGGTTCGATTGTCCTGCGCGTTGGATTCGATGATCGCGCCGAGTTGCTCTCTGCGGCCCCCGATGTTTACTACGTGACCGACCACTACGCCGACTACAACGCCGTGCTGGTTCGGCTGTCTCGCGTCAATCCCGACATGTTGCGGGACCTGCTCGGCATGGCCTACAAGTTTGTGACCGCCAACGTAGCACCCCGTTCGCCATCGCGGAAGCGCCGAAAACTCGGACCAGGAAAATGAATGAGAGTCGGCTCCACGTACGTATGAGCGAACGGTTCCGCCCCCGGCTATCGCCGAACGTCGCCAGCCTGACCACGACGAACAGCTCACAGCCCACGAGACAGATTCATCTGTCAGGTTTGATTCCTGCGTGTTTGATTTGCCCCCCGACCGACTAATTTTACCTGGCGACTTCAGTTTGTGCAACGTTCCAGCCAGGTTTGTGAGCGCAGACTCCATAGTCTTGCAAAAGAAGTGTGTGCCGCCCGGTCTGATCGTAAAATAGGGCCAATCGGGACCAAGCTTCTGCGAAGCTGGGTTCCAGACTTATGGCTTTTTTCGAAATCCAAGAAGCAGTTGACGGCTGGAATGCACATTTCCGCTAGCCAGCGCTTCCTTAATGAGGTGGCCAAGATCTCCTGCGGCAGGTTCTCCCTGTTGGGCGAACAGTGCTTGAGACAGTCCAAGCGCAAAGATGAATGGGATAGTCAGCACATATCCGACGGCTGGCCGATTTAGCGCAATCATCGGTTCAACAACTTCCACGCAGGCTATAAACTTGTCACAAGCCTGTAGCCCGTCTTATACTTGCAGGTTTCACGAGGGTCACGGCACACTCGACTGAATTTGTAAGACAGCGGGAACCAAGATGGCAACTGCCTCTATCGCAACAGGTGTGATCCAAACCGTTCGCGGTCCCATACACCCTGACCAATTGGGTGTGACCTTGCCCCATGAGCATTTGTACATTCAGCTCTGGGAGATTCCGGGCCGGAATGACTGCGCCGGCCAATTCGAAGACGAAGAGGTGCTTCAGCAGGAGGTCCTCGCTTTCAAGGATCTCGGGGGTCAGAGCGTTGTGGATTGCACAGTTCCCGGCATAGGTCGCAGCCCGGAAAAACTGCTGCGAATGTCGGAGTCAACCGGCGTCAACATCGTGATGGGTTGCGGATGGTATCGTGAGCCCTATTATCCGGCCGGCGACCTCATCGATCGCCGGCCCGTGGAGGATTTGGCTCGCGAAATCATTTCTGAGATCAACGTGGGAGTTGGGGGGACGGGCATCCGTCCTGGAATCATCGGAGAAGTCGGGACCGACAAATCCTGGGTTTCGGCGCAAGAAGAACGGGTCCATCGCGCCGTAGCGCGCGCCCATCTGGCAACCGGATTGGCGCTGACGACCCATTCGATTGGAAAGCCGGTGGGATTAACGGAGCTCGCTATTTTCGAGGATGAAGGGGTTGATCCTCGACGTGTGATCATAGGGCATTGCGATCATCCGTGTTGCCTTTTCATGGACTACCATCTTGAGATCCTCAAACGTGGCGCGAACGTTCAATTCGATACGTTAGGGAACAAAGCGTCGGAGCTGGATGAGCGCGCGTTCCGGATTCTTATTAAACTTCTGGACCTTGGCTATGCCGACCAGTTATTTCTGTCTCAAGATGTGTGTAAGGATCAACACCTGCGCTATCTCGGCGGAAATGGCTTTACCTACGTCCTCGGAACATTCTTGCCGAAGCTTCGCCAGGCGGGAGTTCCGGAGGCATTGATCACAAGAATGATGGTCGAGAACCCAAGAAGGGTACTCACAATCAGGGACAGCAAAACGTAGGCACAGGAGAACACGAGGAAAGAACACTAGGGCGCGATTTGCGGAAAATCCGTGATCCGAAGTTTTGCCGCACCGTAAGGGATTAAGGTCAGGATCTCCACTGTTTGGTCGCTGGTAGTCGGGCTATCAGGCAAGGGTCCTGCTGAGCCATCCACCAGTGTCCACATGGCAATCTGCCTACCTTTCACTCGCAACTCTACCGGAGTGCCTTCCGGGCTGAAGGGGTTCGCACCTACACGCTTCTCGATTACCTCCACGGACCGCCCTGGGTTAGCCCGATCAATCATCAAGCCATAGTTCCAAGGCGTGGAGGGTAAGACTTCCCAGTCCGCTGCGGGCGACTTGGCCGGGTGTGACATGCCGGTGGCAATCTTCTCCCATTTTTCGCCGATCTTTAGCGAAAAAACCAGCGAGCCCCGCGAAACTACCACCGAACTGTTGTAGCCTTTGGAGACTCTAACCCGTAGTGGGAATTCCACCAATACCAGATCGCCCTTCTTCCAGAGATGATCGAGGGTATAGAACGTATCGGGGCGTACGCCATCGACGGCCTCTCCGTTAACGGCGATGGTTGCCCCTTCCGCCCAACTAGGAATGCGCAGACGGAGAGGGAAGGCGGTTGGGCCGGAGGGATCGACAGTCAGGCGAACGGTACCGCGGAAAGGGTAATCGGTCTCTTCCTTTATTTCCACCGGGATGCCCTTACCGGCGACGGTCTTAACTACGTTGGGTCCATAGGCAATCGCTGCGAGTCCTTGATCTGGCGTGGCCATCCAGAGGCTGGCGACAAACTTCGGCCAACCCTGGTGCATGTTCGCAGTGCAGCAGCCAAATTCTGGCTCAAGGCCGTAGATGTTCGACTCAGGACCATCGGTATTCCAGTCTCGTTTCTCCAGATTGCACATAACCTGATTGGGCTGCTGAACATACTGATGGGCCCAGATGTCCGGCGAGAAGGTCCCCGGCAGGGCGTTGTACGAAATCTTCTCTAGAAGGTCCGCAAGGGAAGGGGTGCCGAAGATGCCCACAAGTTGTTCGAGCGAGAACTGCGCTTCCACCACCGAGCAAAGCTCGGTGCCCTCTGTCGGGCTTCGGCCAGCGAGGTGTTCATCACAACTGAACATCCCGTTCGGCAGACCGTGATACTCGTATAACTCCTCTAACTGACGGAAAGTGGCTTGCTGATCGGAGTCGTCGCCGGAGACCTCCCACCACACCCCTAGGGTCTTAAGAGCCATTGCGTTGTTGACGCCGTGGGCACTCAGGGATAGCTGCGAATCCGCACCACCCGGCTTTAGTCCGAACTCGCTGGCGGTGGTCTTTGAAGTAAAAGGAAAGTTGGCAAAATCCGCTTTCCAGTTGTAACCCTGCTGGTCGAGCACATCCGCGAGGCCGAGCAGGATCTCATCCCCGGTGCGGTTGTAGAGCCACAATATGCTTACAACCTCGTCGGCCCAGCGGAACTTAGCCCACACCTGCAAAGGCCGGGTTGCCAAATGGGCAGCCTGGTAATGGAAATAGCGTTCCATCAACGGAATTACTCGGGGATCGCCGGTGGCTTCCTGGTACTGGGTGAGCGCTTTGAGCATCACGATGTTCGGCCACCAGTCGGTATTTTTCGGGGGACCGATACCGCCATCTGGGCGTTGGTGTGTCAGCGTCCAGTTCACCCACTTCTCCGCTTTGGCGATCAGCTCTGGGTCATCGAGCAGGTATGCGAGAGGGACCAGTCCGTCCACAAAATAAGGGCCACGCTCCCAACTCTCCCCGGTTCCGCCAAGCCAGCCGCTGTTTGGCCCGACATCTCGCCAGACCTCGTCCAAGTGGCCGCTGAGGCCGGCAGCCTGAATCTCGAGCTGGCGGCGCAGCCAACCCTCTGGCTTGACGGAAGTAAGAGGCAGGGGATAAAAGGCGATGGGACGCAACGGCTTACGGTTCTCCAGCGGCGCTACTCTCTGGGTTGATGGCCCGGATCCTCCCTGCATGGCCACAAAACTCAAGAGGCCAATCACAAAGGTGATGCCGAGAACACGCGCAGACTTGCGAAACGCTTGCATGGGAGTACTCCTTAAAGGACGGCTGTCTCAGAAGAACCGGAGATAGTCGGCCAGCAAAAACTCTCCCTCGCTGCATGAGGGTTTGTCCTAATCTGTAGACGTCGTGAAGGCCGCATTGGATGCGTCGAATACACCACAGGCGTATTCAAGCTTTCCGCAGCTCGTGGATGGCCCCTTATACGGGGCCATCCATAAGCTGTCCCACGGGTCTCGGCACCGCCAGCCTGTTCCAGTACATCGGAGATGGCTAGCCGAGCAATCTGCCTAGAACGTCAGCTTGACTCCGAACTGGATCCACCGTGGATTGTATTGCCCAGTGGCCACCCCGAAGCTTGAATCGGGGAGATTGCTATCAACACTATTCAGGTTGGGACGATTGAAAATGTTGTAGAACTCGAACCTCAACTGCAAGCCCAAGCGCTCCGTAATCTTATCGTTCTTGAGCAAGGCAAAGTCCGTTTCGGCGAAACCGGGCCCCCAAAAGCGGTTGGCCAACTCGTTCCCCTCGGTCCCCATGGTCGGGACAGGAAAATCGCTAGCTGCGAAAAGACCATTGAGGTAGGCTGACCTGCTCGTCGGGGTCTTGTAGCCGTTCAACGGGGCGTTAGGAAAGGCATAGTTAAAACCGTCACCGCTGTAGTCTCCGCTGCCGGGCTGCATTCCAATGACTTGAGTCCCAGAGGCATTAAAGATCGGCTCAAACGGAGCGTTCGTAGAAACGGCAAACGGGAGACCGGCTTGGAGGATGGTTGTGGCCGAAGGCTGCCATCCATTAGTAAGGTGGCGCAGGAGAGGATTGGGATTCGCTAGACCGGGAAGAGTGTAGCTTCCTGTAAAGGCGAACCGATTCGGCGCGTCCCAGTTCGATGGACCCCAGTACTGGCTGAGGTTGGTTGCGGTCGGGTAGACCTGCCAATCGTCGTAAGAGCTGGAGCGGGTGTAGGAAGCGCTAATGAAGCCCCGCGAGAACCTTCCCTCTAAACTGAGGACCAGACCGTTGTACGTACTCCTGGCGCCACTTGCGGAGTAAGTAATCGATCCAAAGCTATGATTCAATCGCGTCAGAACATCGTCGTTTTGAATCAGATCGCCAGCGAAGCGGTTGATGTCGGTGCCATAGAAGGTAGCGGTCACCTGCCCACCTTCGGTAACCAAATCGTACGAGTGCGACCCCGCGTAACCCACGCGTGCCACAAGGTGCAGTGGCAGTTCACGCTCCAATGTGACCGTGTAGTTGTAAGTAGTGGGAGAGGGCAAGTTCGGGTCGATTCCACCGACGCTGGGTTGTTCACCGACCAGGCCACCTTGCCCATTGAGCCCGGTAGCCGTGAAGGGCGGATACGGGTGGAAACTGGCTGAGCAGTTGCGTACCCAGCGTATTGGGGTAGTTCTGTTGCGCCCACGCGGTAAACTGAGGATCTTCGAACGTCACACTCCCATTTCCGGTCGAGGCCGAGGATCGGAGCGGCTCGATGTCAAAGAAGAAATATGTGTGTTTCAAGCCGACGACCGGCCCACCAACACTGCCTGACATGTTATTGGCATGGAATGGAGCGTAACTGTGGACAAACTCAGTTCCAGCCCACAGGGCCTGGTAGTTGAAGTAATCACTCGCCTGACCGTGAAATTGATCCGTTCCAGACTTCGTGGTCATGACCATCTGAATTGAACCGGCACGCCCGTATTCCACATCGAAGGTATTCGTCTGAACGGAAGCCTCTTGGACGGAATCAGGATTGGGCATCAGGTTCACCACGCCAGGCCGAATATCGCTCGTGATGTCCAGTCCATCCACGATGTACATATTGCCCACGCTGCCGCGACCGTTTGCGCTAGCGTCGATTTGGGTCTCAGTAGAGAAGTTGTCCACCGCGGATCCTGGGACTCCGAGGCCCGTAGTTCCTAAGCCTTCCACCCCGGGAGCAACCGCCACAAGATTCGTCAAGGCCCGGCCTGACAATGGAAGGTCGTTCAGCGCTGATTGGCTGAGCGTCATTTCGGTGCGACTGTCGCTGGTATCGAGCACCGGTGCTCGAGCAGTGATTCGAACCTCTTGCCTTTGCGCCGCAACAGTCAGAGTGATGGGTATGTTCATAGTCTGCGCAGTCAGGAGGGTTAACTCTGTCGCAACTTCAGAAAACCCAGTGGCAGTGACCGTCACTCGGTACTGCCCGGGCGCCAAGCTTACGAACCGGTAGAATCCGCTGGAATCGGTGGTTGTAGTTTGCACTATGCCTGTCCCATGGTTTGTAAGTTCAACGGCAGCCTTGGGGATAACAGCCTTGCTTGAGTCTTGCACCACTCCTTCAAGTGTGCTGTTGAATTGGGCAAACAATAGTGAGGCGGGGCAAAGAGCCAGAAAGAGTGCCGAAGTGGTCAGCAGGCTCCTGGCTTTACAGAGAGTCATTTTGTATCTCCTTTACGTTAAAGTGCCGCACTTCATAGCTTCTGAAACCTCGTCCGGCGGGAATTGCCGGAAAATCAACTGTTCCCCGGCCGAGCCTTCCCGCCAAATGCGATTTCCGGCCTCGCGCATGGGCTCGAAATCGCCCACAGCCCTGGCGAACACGGTGCCGGGAGTGAACCCGGCGGAGGGGGACAGGAGCATGTTGTTGCGGTCATAGAAAATTGCAAGATCCACAAGACCACGCCCGTCTGACCTCAAATGCTCCGTGCCGCGCGGGAATCCCCAAGTGGGAGGAAAGTAAAAACAGAGCAGGTCACCGATCGTAGGCGTGACCGTCAGGTTCTCCGCCGCGCTGAACCCGCCACTGAAATCCCGAACTAAAGTGAAAAGCTCATTGCTGGCATACTTTGCATGAAAGAGTTCCCCTTGCTGAGGCAAGGCCGCCCAGATCATGTTACAGATCTTGGGCGCGTCTTCGAAAAGCAGTATCCGTCCTGTAGACCCATTGCGGCGAGGCCAGGGATGTGCTGGGCAGGACGTGAAGGAAGGTTAGGATATTGGGGCTGATTGCGAGGCGGTCTTCCACTGGTCGGG
>Ga0326728_10008054_pt1 | contig 26530 bp, 21 predicted proteins | sample MB3enrmetagenome_FD_207602 | JGI IMG/M metagenome (GOLD analysis project Ga0326728, IMG submission 207602) | Lab enriched peat soil microbial communities from McLean, Ithaca, NY, United States - MB31MN | ecosystem: Environmental > Terrestrial > Soil > Wetlands > Peat | place: USA: New York... | reverse complement strand
CGCCTTTTCCCGCCCCCCGACCGCGTGCTACGGCGGCCGGTGCCTCCAAGGTCTCCCGGTTCTCGTGCAGAAAGTGTCTAGGCGTGTCTGGGGTCTACGACTACGCAGGACTGCTCAGGTACTCGCGCTGGCGCTCCTGAGGCATGTTGCCTTCCGCTTAGTCCGATAGCGTCGGCGTCCCGATTGTACGTTTTCGAAGCTCTATACCCAGCCCACCTATTCCCCTGTTTACGCTTCGCTGCGCGCCTCGCGACGCCCAGCGCCAAACTCGGGGCCGAGTGGATCGCTACTCCTTCCTCGTGAGAATCTTTCATTCTCTGCTTCCTGCCGCTTTATCCCGGCGCACCGAACCACCGCTTTTGTGGTCCGCGTCTTTTCCGCCCGGTGATGGAGCGCTAAAATTCGTGCGCTCGCATCAGGGGGGCATTCTTAAGCGGTCGACGATCAAACCGCAGCGTTGGATTTGTTCCCTACTGTAAGGGTGCAGTGCCCGCGCTCGGTTGAAAGTTCGCGCCGACAGGGCTAAATCCCGTTCGGTGAATTTTTCTCGCCGCCTGAGCAAGCGCCCGACGATAAAGAAATATCGATTGGAAAGAAAAGGACGGCGGGGTTTCGATCCGTCGGCTGACGGACGATAAAATACGGCACGGCGGGGATAATCGTTACGGAAAAGACGCGTACCGCGAAATCGGCGGTCCGCGCTCTTTGTCCGTAAGAAGGAGGAGCGATGAAAAATACAATTTGCCTGTTGGTCTCGATGCTGGTCCTGGCAGGTGGATCCGCACCCACTGCGGCGCAGGCGGTGCCGGAAGTGGTCACCGTTTCCAGCGAGATTAAACGCGTGGTGCTGGTCCGCTTTAAGTACAACACCGATCTGCTCGAGGGGCTCCAGCAGGCGGTCAAGAACGAGAAGATTAAGAATGCGGTGATTCTCAGCGGCGTGGGGTCCGTCACGAGTTATCACGTCCACGCCGTGAGCAACACCACGTTTCCCTCAAAGCTGGTGTACACGCAGCGGGCGGGCGCGATGGACCTCATCGCAGTTAATAGGTACGTGCTCGGCGGCCGCATCCACGCCCACATCACGATGACCGATGACCAAAAAGCCTTCGGCGGGCACCTTCATGAAGGCACCAGGGTCTTCACATTCGCCATCGTTACGCTGGGACTACTCGACGATGATCTCGAGCTCAGCCGCTTCGACGATTCCACTTGGCGTTGAGCGCGCCGCGCCCGGGAGACCGGGTAATGGTTCAGGGCCGAGTACAATCTCGCGCTGGCCTGCCACCCCTGTAATCTTCGCAAGGGACCTAACCTCATGGGCCTGGATCCCCTCCGCGGTGGCCTTGTCCCGCTCTTCCGCCCCAGACGCGACCCGTGGGCTGAGCACTTTTTGCTCCGTGGTGTGCGCATCATGGGGATCACTCCCATCGGCCGCGTCACCGTCCACGTGCTCGCCATGAACGACGCCCGCCGCCTGGAGTTGCGGTCCGAACTTCTCGCCCGTAACCAACTCTAAGCCGCTAGCGCAGAGTTGGGCACTGTTTGCCCTATTCTGTGGTTCTTAAATTGGTAATACTACGCTGGGATGGTGTGAAAAAATGAAAGCCGCAGAGTAGTTCCCAAAGGCGGAACAACTCTGATGCGCTACCCGCTCCTGCGCGCATCGCGGGTGCAGTCAAGGTGCCGGTTGACGCGATTAGGAAGGCGCACACTTGGCTGCTGGATGGCCCACTGGAGTGCAGAATTGTGGCTGCGAAGGAGCCGGTGGGGGGTATACTGCTGGGGCTCAGGATGCCAAAATGGATACTTCGGCCCCTGGCATGCCCGTTGCGTCGCATTACCCCAAATAGGACGACATGGCGAACATATGGAGCGATCTGCGTTTTGCCTGGCGAGTTCTGCGGAAGAGCCCGGGGTTCGTGGCCGTGGCCGTGGTCACGCTCGGACTGGGGATCGCCGTCAGCACGACGGTGTTCAGTTGGATTGACACTGTGTTGCTGCGCCCGATTACCGGCGTGCGGAACGCGCACGAGTTGGTGGCGCTGGAAGGGATTGCCCCGGACGGGGGCCGGTTGGGCCAGTGCACGCATCCGGACTTCCGTGCCTTCCAACGGGACCTGACCGTGGCCTCGGGTGTGGTCGCCTCGCACATTTCCTTCTTCAACATCGGCTCGTCCGATCACCCCGGGCGCGCCATGGGGGAAGTGGTCTCCGCCAACTACTTTACCGTGCTGGGGGTCAAGCCATTCCTGGGCCGCCTGTTTCTGCCGGAAGAGGACCGGGACGTACCTGGCGCCTTCCCCATCGTAGTCATCAGTCACCGGCTGTGGACAACCCAGTTCGGCGCCGATCCTGGCATCGTGGGGCGGGCGATTCGCGTCAACGGGCACCCGCTCACCGTCGTCGGCGTCACAGCGCCGGATTTCCGTGGCACGTACGGCGGGGCGGCTTTCGATGTTTGGGTCCCGCTCAGCATGATCCTCGAGATGGGCGCCCTAAACACCTGGGCCGCCGACGACTGGAATGCCCGGTTCCTCGACGTCATTGTGCGCCTGAAACCCGGCGTCACGATCGGGCAGGCGAGGGAGGAAGCTCGGGTCATCGCGGCCCGAATCGCCGCCGATCACCCGGATACGCACAAGGGTATTGGCGCCCGGATGGTGCCCTTGTGGCAGGCGTCGTACGGTTTGCAGGCGACCCTGCGCGATCCGTTGTACCTCCTGGCAGTGGTGTGCGTTCTGGTGCTGTTGATCGCCTGTGCCAACGTGGCGAACCTTTTGATGGCCCGCGCGGTTTCCCGACAGAGAGAATTTGGGATGCGCATTGCTTTGGGCGCCAGCCGGGGAAGGGTCGTGCAGCAACAACTGGCGGAGGTCTTGCTGTTGGCTGGCGTGGGCGCCATTGTCGGCGCATTGCTTGCGCGCTGGCTGGGAGAATCACTCTACCGCGTGCTCCCCTTCTTGGAATCCTCCATTCGGGCCGCCCTTGAGCCGCTGTTGCACGTGGACCCAAGCGCCAACGTGCTAGCCTTTACGGTTCTGATCTCCGTCGGCGCGGCCGTGCTCTCAACCCTCATGCCGGCTTTGTCGATCGGCCGCGTGGACATCATCGAAACGCTGAAAGAGGGAGGGCGCAGCGGGACTTCCGGCGTTCGCTCGCACCACGCCCGCGGGGCGCTGGTGGTGCTGGAGGTGGCGCTCGCGACGTTGGCACTCTGCGGCGCCGGCTTGGCGGTCAGGAGCTTCCAGAAGTTCGCCACGCTGAATCCGGGTTTCGATTCGCGAAACGTATTGGTGGCGCATTTCTACCTTTCCACCAATGGCTACTCGTTAAGTCAGGAGAAGCAGTTCTTCCGCAACCTGCGGCTGCGTCTGGAAGCGGCTCCGGGCGTCCAGCAGGTGAGCTACGCGGACTCGGTTCCGCTTTCGATTTTTGGAATGGGGAGCGACCGCGTGGAGGTGGAGGGGTTCTTGCAGGATCGGGGCGGGGTGATCTCTCTCCCGCGCTCCATCGTGGCGCCCGGGTACTTCAGTCTGATGCGCATTCCCCTGCTGGCGGGCCGCGACTTCACCGAGCAAGACGACACAAACACTCTCCCGGTGATTATCATCAACCAGACCTTTGCCAAGAAGTACTTTGAGGGTAGGGACCCCATCGGCCGCAGGGTGCGCGTTTCGGATACCTGGTCGACCGTGGTGGGCATGGCCAAAGACAGCAAGTACCGCAACCCGCCGGAGGCGCCCATGCCCTTCTTTTACGGGCCATTCCGGCAGATCTACTATTCGGGCTATACGACCTTCTTCTACATCCGGACGAACGGCGACATGGGGGGGACGCGCGCGGCACTGCGGCGGGAAGTGGCGGCCCAAGCCCTGAGCAGCGGACTGTACGACACGGCGCCACTCAGCCAGTACACGCAGGGGGGCTTGTTCGCGGAGCGGATCGTGGCGGGCTTGCTTTCCGCGCTCGGCATGCTGGCGCTGGCGTTGGCGGCGGTCGGATTGTACAGCGTCATGGCGTATGCGGTCAGCGAACGCACGCATGAGTTCGGAATCCGCATGGCGTTGGGCGCGCAGCGGTACAAAGTACTGGGGCTGGTATTGCGGAATGGTCTGGCGTTGACGCTGCCGGGTCTGGTGGCCGGAGTGGTCGCGGCCATTGCAGGCGCCCGCCTGGTTTCAAGCAGGCTGAATCTTCCCCTGAGTCTTGCCGAGCCGGCCGTGTTCGGTTTGGTGGCCTTGGCCCTGGTCTTGGTCGCGCTGCTAGCCAGCTTCGTGCCCGCGCGGCGCGCCACTAAGGTGGATCCGATGAAGGCCCTGCGCGCTGAGTAGCCAGCCGTGCGAACATGTCTTAGCGATTGGAGTTGCATACCTCACGACTAAGGCAGTCATTGGCATGTCTATTGCCTTCGATTCATCATGCAAGGACTGGTCTGGATATATCCGTCGCACACGGCGCTCCGTGGAAGGAGGAGCACGGTAGCGCAGACTTACGCGTAGTTTGCGTTAGTCTGGGGCTTTTCGGTCTTTCGCATTAATAAATATGTAGACGCTCCGCGTATTCACAGCCGCGGACTGGAGCAGAAGGCGCACAACTCCGCGCCTGTATCTACCCGCTGGGGCGGAGGGTCGGTTCGCTGTGCTGCCGGGGCGAACGCTTTACGGGGATGACACATCCGTGCGCGCCGCCTCCCGTGGGTTTGGGGGTTAGCAGCGGATGGTTTTTCGCTTTTGGCCTACGCGGCCGGCGGCTTCGGTCTTTTCGATGTACGCGGTGGCGAGCGGCACCTTGCACGCCGTGTCGCCCATGTCCACGGAAACGGCGCCGATCTGGCGGGCGGCGGCCTTTGCCTGTTTCAACAAGGGCTTCACGTAACTTCCCACCGCAATGACAAAACCGTTCATGGTGTAGCGGACGCGGTTCGGCGCACGGCTAATTTCCCCGACCACGGTGTTGAGAAGACCCTCGATTTCCGCCAGGTCCAGAGCTTCGTCCGGTTGTTTGGAGACGAGTCCGGCATACGTCGACCAACCCGAGCATGCCTTGCGCTCCTTCTTGGACTTCATCCATTGGAGGGCCAGGTCACGCGCGTGGGGATTATCGACCGCGACCCAGGGGACGGTGTATTCCGCAATCATCTGGAGATTCGCTGCGCCCTCGGCCCAGGCATTCAACTCCGGTTTGGTCATCAGCGCGCCGTCGGCCACCATTCCGGCAAGATACATCGCGTCCACGTTCCCCGTTGCGTAGAGTTCCATAGCCAGAGCCTGCTGCCCTTTGATTTTCCTGGCGATGAGCTTAAGGTCGGCGATGCTTACGCCGAACATATTGTCCGTGGCCATGCCATGACGCGCATATATTTTGCGCGTTTGCGCCGTGCCCTTCTTTTTGAGCTCGGCCATGATGGACGCAACGGTCGCCATTGATTTCCTCCGTGGGGTTGACGCGCAACACTAATCCCAAATCCCCAACCCCGAGACCCGAATCACGTGTCCCGTATCCCGGTTCTTTCACACCAGCAGCTTGTATTTTTCCGCCTTGCGGTACAGCGTGCGCCGGTCGATGCCCAGGATTTCCGAGGTTTTCACCTTGTTGCCGCCGGTCACCTTCAGGACGTGCGCCAGGTAGCGCCGCTCGACCTCTTCCAGGGGCGGCAACTCTGCGTAGAAATCTTCCAGCCGTTTGATCTCGCGAGTCTCGGTGCGCACCTTGTCCGGCAGGTCCTCCGGCACGATCACGCCCGTGCGGTTGAGCGCCACGGCGGATTCGATGGCGTTTTCAAGCTCGCGCACGTTTCCCGGCCAAGCGTAATTCATCAGCACGGAGAGCGCCTGTGGCGAGATGGAAAGAGCGTGCTCGCGCTCGCCGCCCAGCTTCTTCAGAAAGCGCTCGACGAGCAGGGGGATGTCATCCAGGCGCTCGCTCAGCGGGGGGATGGCAATCTCGATGACGCGCAGGCGATAGTAAAGGTCCTGGCGGAACTTCCCTTCCTCCACGCATTCCGCCAGGTTTCGATTGCTGGCGGCGATGATGCGCACATCCACTTTGACGACTTCATTGCTCCCGAGGCGCCGCACTTCCTGTTCTTCCAGGGTGCGCAGCACATCGACCTGGAGGGCCGGGCTCATCTCACTCACCTCGTCCAGAAAAACCGTTCCGCCGCTCGCCTCCTCAAAAATCCCGCGTTTCTTTTCCGTGGCGCCCGTAAAGGCGCCGCGCACGTGCCCAAAAAGCTGGGTCTCCAACAAGGTTTCGGTGAGCGCGCCACAGTTCACGGCGTAAAAGCACCGTTCGGCGCGCGGACCGTTGTAGTGAATCGCCTTCGCCACCAGTTCTTTCCCCGTCCCGCTCGCGCCATAAATCAAAACGGTGGAACGGGAGTCCGCCACCATGGCGATTTTCTTGTAAATCTCGAGCATCTTCGGGGAGTTACCCACCAAGCTGGAGAGTTGCGCCTGGGTTCCCAGTTGCCGCTTCAGGCTGCGATTCTCGCGCCACAATTTGCGATTCCCCAGCGCCCGTTGAACCTGCAAAAGCACTTCGTCAATCTTGAAGGGTTTGGAGATGTAATCGAAGGCCCCGGCCTTCACCGCCTCGATGGCGGTTTCCATGGAGCCAAACGCCGTAATCAGGATGACCTCTGACTCCGGCTGAATCGCTTTGTAGGCGCGCAGCACGTCCAGGCCATTGAGGGTCGTCCCCAAGCGCATGTCGCTGATGATGACATCGAAGACTTCCCGCTGGCCGATTTCCATGGCTTCTTCGCCGCTGCCGGAGGTGTTGACGCGATAGCCCTCTTCGCTCAGGACTTCGCGTAGCAACTCACGCGTGTCCGCATCGTCGTCCACCACCAGAATGTTTGCGGGATTTTGGTCACTCGTCACTTGTAACTTGTCCCTTGTCACGACAATTTCTCGAATGGTCCATCGTCAATCGAAAATCGGCAATTTGGCTCGTCACTCGTCACTCATCACTCATCACTCGTCTTTGATCACTCGTCACTTCTCCTTCATCACTTGTCACTCGCCACTGCCGTTAGCGCCGGGGCTTCCACCTTTTCGCGGCAATCCAGCGGCAGCCGGATGGTAAACGTGGTTCCATGGCCCGGCTCGCTTTCGGCGTGAATGGTCCCGGCGTGCTGGCGAACAATCTGGTCACAAATGGCCAGGCCTAACCCTGCGCCGGTCCCGATTTGCTTGGTCGTAAACATGGGATCGAAAATGTGCGCCAAGGTTTCGCGAGCCATTCCGGTGCCGGTATCCGCGACGATGACTTCCACTTCCCGCGCCTCCCCGGGGGCGGGTGCCCGCAATTCGAAGCGAAGCTGGCCTCCGCGCGGCATGGCATCGGCACTGTTATTAATCAAGTTCAAAAATACCTGGTGCAGGTAGCCGGAATCACCGTAAATCTTCGGGCAATCATTGGCCAAGCTCATTTGCACGCGGATTTTCCGTATGTCCAGTACCGGCGAGGCCAGCAGGACGGTCTCTTCCAGAACATGCCCCAGGTCCACCAACTCCAGCCGCAGTTCATACTTGCGGGTCCAGGAAAGTAATTGCCGCACCGTTCGAACAATGTTTTCCACCTGCTTTTCGATGACCAGCAGCCGCCGGGCGGTGGCCTCATCGTTACCCTTGCGCCGCGTCAGCAACTGCACGTGCCCCGAAATAGAATTGAGGGGCGTGCCGATTTCGTGCGCCAGGCTGGCAGCAAGCTGTCCCGCCACGGCCAGGCGCTCTGAGCGCGCCAGGTCCTTCTGCGTCTCGAACAGTTCCTCGTTGATGCGCCGTAACTCCTCATTCCGGCGCGCCACCTCACCGGTGGCTTCCTCCACTTTGCGCCCCATTTCATTGCTGAAATTCTCGATGCGCCGCAACAGGCGGTTCAGGTGGGCGGCAAGCAATCCAATCTCATCCCAGCTCTGGAGCCGTGCCCGAACGTTGAGCTGCCCGCTTTCCGCCGACTCCATGACGCGAATCATTTCTTTAACGGGCTGCCGCACGGCGCGCAGGAAAAAGATGTGAATGACCAAGACCACCACCACGAAGCTCGCCAGCATCAGCAGCAGATTTCGCAGCACCAGGTCCCAGGTGACAGCGTTCAGACTGGACCGGGAGACGGTGAGAATCAGGCAGCCGATCGGCACGCTTTGCGCGCTGATGGTGGTGCTGATGATCCACTCACGGCGATTCTCAGTTTCAATGCTCTCCTGATCTTCATAGGGCTTGTTGTACTCCCTCATGCTTTCGACATTGGGGATGTTGTCGAGCTCCAGGTGCTGGCTGCGCAGATTGGTGGTGGCGACCAGGTGATGAGTGGGTTCATGCACATAAACATCCGCCTGAAGGATGCCCGGTGAATCGCGCAGCAATTGCTTCAGAGCCGGAACCAGGACATCGGGCCTTGCCAGCGTGTCCGGGGCGGCAAACTGACGAGCCGTCTGGCGGGCCTGGACCAGGGCCTTGTGGTACAGTTCGGCTTCCACAGGATCCCGCGTGAGGAAAGTGGCGATGAGAGTCGACACTCCCAGAACCACCATGACGGTCGCGGCAATAATGCCCACAATCTTGACTTGCAAACTCAGACGCCCAAACATCCCATTCACCCCTGGACAACTTTCAAACTACCACTGCGCAACCCAGAAGGCAACCCAACCCGCGCGCTGCGAACCTGCCGGCGCGGGCTTAAATATCCGTATCAGACGTATGCCCGGCAGTTTTGGTTCAATCGAAACCGCCGGAATACCTTGAATAATTTCTGTGGCTCGCCCAAAATTCGCAAGGAATAGCCGCGGACCTCACAAAAGCGGAGGTCCGCGCTACCCCCGCTCCGTTAATTGTGCAAACACCCGCCACGGGTTTGTGATTTTGGCAGTACACTGTTCCCTCTAAGCGCTCAGCCCGGAGGCACAGATGGAAAACCGCGAAATCGCCGCCATCTTCGAGGAAATCTCCAACCTCATGAAAATTCTCCAGGATGATCCCAAGTGGACCTTCAAAGCTGCGGCCTACGACCGCGCCAAGCGCTCCATTGAGAGCCATCCCCAGCGCCTGGAAGACATCGCGCGTGATCCCAATCGCAAGCTCACCGACATTCCCGGCGTCGGCGCAGACCTGGCCAAGAAGATTACCGAACTCGTCGAGACCGGCAAATCAAGCTATCACCAGGAGCAGCTCGCCAAAATCCCGCGCAGCCTGCTCGACCTGCTGCAACTGCAAACTGTCGGTCCCCAGAAAGTGCGGCTGTTTTACCAGCAAGCTAACATCCGCAGCATCGACGAACTGGAAGCCGCCGCCAAAGAGGGCCGCCTGCGCGACTTGCCGGGAATGAGCGAGAAGTCGGAAGAAAATATCCTGAAGGCCATCGAGGTCTTCCGGCGCGCGGCAGGCCGCTTTCGTCTGGACACGGCATTTGAGACCGCCGAAGTGCTCACCGCCTGGTTGCACGATTCCGCGGCCGTGGAGGAGGTCACTCCTGCCGGCTCTCTGCGCCGCGGGCGCGAAACGGTGGGGGACCTCGACTTGCTGGTGACCGGCCGCGACCACGCCGACATCGCCGACCACTTCGTTAAATTTCCCGGCATCGCCGCGATTCTGGCCAAAGGGGAAGACAAGGTCAGCGTGAAGCTCAAGAACGACCTGCAAGTTGACGTGCGCCTGATCGAGCGCTCCGCTTACGGCGCGGCGCTACATTACTTCACCGGTTCGAAGGAACATAACGTGGCGCTTCGCGACCGCGCCAAGCGCCACGGATGGAAGCTCAATGAATACGGCCTTTTCGACGGCGAGAAAGTCTTGGCCAGCCGCACGGAAGAGGAAATCTTCGCCAAGCTGGGTCTCCCTTGGATTCCCCCTGAGCTGCGGGAAAACCTGGGCGAAATCGAGGCGGCGGATAATGATGAGTTGCCCAAACTCGTCGAGCTGGGCGACATTCAGGGCGATCTGCAAATGCACACCACCGCCTCCGACGGCCACGCCAGCATCGAGGAAATGGCTGGCGCCGCGAAGCAACTCGGCTACCAGTACATCCTTATCACCGACCACTCCAAAGCCGTCACCGTCGCCAACGGCCTGGATGAGAAGCGCGCCGTCGAGCACATACACCGCATTCACGCCGCGCGCAAAAAGGTGAAGGGTATCGAAATCTGGGCGGGCGCGGAAGTGGACATCCTGGGCGATGGCAGCCTGGACTATCCGGACGAACTCCTGAAGCAATTTGACATCGTGCTGGTCAGCGTCCATTCGCGCATGACCATGCCCGCGGAAGAAATGACCGCGCGCCTGCTGCGCGCTCTGGAGAATCCTTACGTACGCATCCTCGGCCACCCCACCGGCCGCCAGATTCTGCGCCGCGACCCCTTCCTGTTTGACCTGGAAAAGGTCTTCGCCGCGGCCAAGAAATTCGGCGTCATCCTGGAGCTCAACGGTAACCCCGAGCGGCTCGACCTTTGCGACCGCCATGTGAAGCTGGCACGTGATCGCGGCATGAAGATCATCATCTCCACAGACGCGCATGACCCCCAACACTTCAAGCTGATGCGCTATGGTGTCATCACGGCGCGCCGCGGCTGGATGGAAAAATCGGGCGTGCTGAATACCCTTCCTCCGGAAAAACTTCTCGCCAGCCTCCGCCCCCTGCCGAGGTAGGGGCCAGATGCTACCACTCCCCCTTCTGACAGTTATTGACATTTACTGCCATAGGCTTTACACTATGTTTCATGGATATGACTTCATTTAACATCTCTTTGCCCAAGGCCCTCAAGCAATTTATCAAAGCGCAGGTGGCCGGAGGAACTTACAGCACCCCCAGCGAATACGTTCGCGAGCTCATTCGCGGAGACCAGAAACGCCGCGCGAAGGAAGAACTGGAGTCCGCCCTCTTGCAGGGACTGACCTCCGGCCCGGCGATAGAAATCGACGCAGGCTATTGGGCGAGCAAGCGGAAAGAACTTCGGGAGAGGCACAGGCCCGCAAAGGCAGCGCGGTGAAAAGCCGCATCATCCTCCGGCCTGCGGCAAACAGGGATCTTGTTGACCATTACCTCACTCGACATCAATCCCTACAAACCGGCCTTCGCTTCTACCGCGCCGCGGAAGAGACCTTCCACCTCCTCGCCAGCCAGCCCGGAATGGGCGCACGAATGGAGTGGCGAAGCTCATTCCTCTACGGCATCAGAATGTTCCCACTGAAACGATTCCCTAACCACCTAGTTTTTTATCTGCCGGTCGAAAACGGTGTCGCGATTGTCCGCGCACTCCATGGCGCTCGCGACATCGAAACCCTTTTCATGCGGGGGAAAGAAGGCGGCGAGTAGCGCGGGCCCGAGTCCACCGGCGCAGCCCGCATCTTGTTAACCATCATCAGCCGGGAACCTGAAGCCGCCCTCCGCGCCATTCGGTGATAGCGCGGAGTCATCCCGTTTCGACCGGGATTACTGCGCGATCCCCCCGGAAAAGCTTCTCGCCGGCCTCCGCCCCCTGCCGCATTAATCAGATAATCGCCACGGCCCTATGCAATCTGCCGCGAATTGAGTACTCTTGATGAGGGCAAGGTCGGACAAAGCGAATTGCCGGGCTACCAAGCTCACCATCAAGGAGAATCTCATGTTGCGCTTACGCGACTTCCGTCGGACGGTCCGCTGGTGGAATTTCCGAAGGCTATCTCTCATTACTTGTGCGGTTACCGCACTCTTCTGCACATCACTCGATTCAGCAAGGCCGAGGCCTGAGCAGGCTGCGAACGTCACGCGGGCGACCTTGGAGAATGGCCTCCGCGTGGTGATCGTTCGGGACACGCTGGCGCCGGTGGTGACGACCGTCATGAACTATGAGGTCGGGTCGAACGAGGCGCCTGAGGGATTCCCGGGAACGGCCCACGCGCAGGAACACATGATGTTTCGCGGAAACCCAGGCGTTTCGGCGGATCAACTGGCGGACATTGCCGCAGCCATGGGTGGCAATTTTAACGCCGACACGCAGCAAAACGTGACGCAGTATTTCTTCACGGTCCCGGCCGAAGATCTGGATGTGGCTTTGCACGTGGAGGCGGTCCGCATGAGCGGGACCTTGGACACCGACGATCTTTGGAACGAGGAGCGCCCCGCCATCGAGCAAGAGGTCGCGCAGGACCTCTCCAATCCGCAATACGTCTTTTACACGCAGATGTTGGAGGCCATGTTCCAGGGAACGCCTTACGCCCACGACGCGCTGGGCTCGCGGCCCTCCTTTGACAAGACCACAGGGCAAATGCTCCACCACTTCTATGACACTTGGTATGCCCCCAACGACGCGATATTCGTCATCGCGGGTGATGTGCAGCCCGAGCGCGTTTTAACCGAGGTCAAAACCCTCTTTGGCCCCATCCCCCAAAAGCCTCTCCCCGCGCGGCCCCGGGTCAATCTGGAAACGGTGCAGAGCAAGGCGCTGGCGCTCCCCACGGACCTTCCCTACGGGCTGGCGGTGGTTTCCTTCCGCCTGCCAGGTTCGAACAGCCCGGATTACGCCGCCACACAACTGCTTGGTGACGTCCTGAGCAGCCAGCGCGGCTCTTTGTATGCGCTGGTTCCCGAAGGGAAGGCGCTCTACGCCGGGTTCCAGTTATCGACCCTGCCGGAAGCTAGTCTGGGATACGCGTTGGCGGTCTACCCCAAAGGCGGTAATGGGGACGAATTGATCCAAGAGATTAAGAAGATCCTTGCCGATGACATGAAAAACGGCCTGCCCGCGGACTTGATTGAGGCCTCCCGGCGGCACGAAATCGTCGACGCCGAATTCCAAAGGAACTCGGTGGCGGGATTGGCCATGGAGTGGTCGGACGCGGTCGCCATCGAGGGGCGGCAATCACCCGACGACGATGTCCAGGCTATAGCGAAAGCCTCCGCAGCGGATGTCAGCCGCGTGGCCGGCCAATACCTGAAGTTCAACGAGGCCATCACCGCCGTCCTGACTCCGCAAGCGGCGGGCAAGCCGATTTCTTCCAGTACGTTTGGCGGCCAGGAGTCGCTCGCGTCCACACAGACGCACGAGGTTGCCCTCCCCGAGTGGGCAGCCGAGGCGCTCAGCCGCCTGGCGGTGCCGGAATCCAGCGTGCGGCCAGTCGTCACCTCGCTGCCCAATGGTTTGAAATTGATTGTCCAGCCGGAATCGGTAAGCGACACCGTCAGTGTTTGGGGCCAAATCAAGAACAACGCCAGCATCGAAGCCCCCCAGGGCAAGGAGGGCGTGGGCAGTCTTCTCAATGGACTCTTTGAATATGGAACAACCACCCTCGATCGACTGGCTTTTCAGAAGGCGCTCGATGACATTGGGGCGGAAGAGTCTGCCGGGACAGCCTTCTCCGTGCAAGTTTTGCCCTCAAAATTCGATCAGGCTGTCCAGCTCTTGGCGGCCAACGAACTTAACCCGGCCTTGCCGGAAAACGCTTTCAAAATTTTGCAGCAGCAGCTTGCCAGGACCATGGCGGGCCAACTCGAGAGTCCCGATTTCCTCACGCATCAGGCGGTGAATTCCGCGCTATTCCCGAAGGATGACCCGAGCTTGCGCCACGCGACACCGGCCACGGTGGAATCCTTGACCTTGCAGGACGTCAGAGATTACTACCAATGGACTTACCGGCCCGATCTGGCCGCCATCGTCGTAATCGGAAATATCGCGCCGGACGAGGCAAAGGCCGTGATCACCAAATACTTCGCGGGCTGGAAGGCGGAGGGCGCCAAGCCGGAAACCGACATGCCCACGGCGCCAGCCAATAAGCCAGCCACCACAGCCGTCCCCAATGCCAGCCGGGTTCAGGACGAAGTTACCTTGGCGGAGACTCTGGGCATGAACCGCTTCAATCCGGATTATTACGCCCTCGAACTGGGTAACCACGTTTTGGGAGGCGGCTTCTACGCCACCCGCTATTACCGCGACTTGCGCGAGAAGGGTGGGCTGGTCTATTCCATTTCCTCCTCGTTTAATGTGGGAAGAACGCGAGGGGTCTACGAGGTCCGGTACGGTTGCGATCCGCCCAACGTCGCGAAGGCGCACAGCATAGTGGCCCGCGATTTGAAGGACATGCAAACGGCCCCTCCCACGGAACATGAACTGGCGCAGGCCAAAGCTCTCCTGTTGCGAGAGATTCCGCTTTCCGAGTCGAGTGTCGATACGATTGCCGGGGGTATGCTCTCCCGGGTGATCATCGGCCTTCCCCTGGACGAGCCCATCCAGGCGGCGCGCCGTTACGTGGCCCTCACCCCTGAGGACGTTCGCGCCGCCTTCGCCAAATGGGTTCGGCCTGACGATTTGATCCAAATAACCCAAGGGCCGGCACCGCAATGAGACGTGTGGAGGGTGCCACCATGCATCAAAACTCTTTGCGCCCCGCGGCGATTATTTTCGACATGGACGGCGTGCTGGTGGACAGCAACCCTTTCCATCTTCGCAAGTGGGCTGATCTCTTCAGGGCGCACGGCATTCCCTTCGACGAGCAGGAATTACCCAAGATTGTCCTGGGACCTCCCAATGAGGTAACTTTTCGCCGCTATTTGGGCAATGACCTCACCCGCGAGCAACTGGCCGAGCTCGGTGAAGAGCTGGAGACAAACTTCCGCCGGGAGATCGGTCCTCGCGCCCGCGCGTTTCCAGGCGTGCGGCGTTTTATCGAGGAATGCCATGCGCAGGGAATCGCCATGGCCGTCGCTTCCGCCGCCATCGCCAAGAACGTCAACTTCCTCATCTCAGCGCTCGGACTACGGGATTACTTCCGCGCGGTGTTGGCGGTCGATGAGACCACCCACTCCAAACCCGACCCCGAAATCTACCTGAAGACAGCCGAGAAGCTGGGGGTAGATCCCGCCGCCTGCGTGGTCTTCGAGGATTCGTTCGTCGGCATTGAAGCCGCCAAACGCGCCGGAATGAAATGTGTCGCCATTGCCTCCACCTTTTCCGCGGGGGATCTCCGTCGCGAAACGCGCGCCGATCTGATTATTCCCAGCTTCGAAGCGGTTTCACTCCAAACCCTTCGCCATCTTTTTGATGGCGCGGGTACTTCGCCTGAGGCGCGCGTGCCGAGCTGATATGGACGACACCCCGAAGGCCGGAGTTTCGCGCTCAGCACCAGACCTGCCCGCGCCATTGGCCAAATAGTTGTCACCTGTGGCCCCTTCGGCCTCAAGCGCATTCAGGACTTCCCCAAAGCCCCTTTGTGAGAGAAAATAGGCGCTATGGGCGGAAGAATCCCCGAGCAGAGGACCAACTCGGGATTCGTCGCTTGGTACGCCACCTTGGCGATGCTGCCGGTCTGGGTGTTGCTAGCCGTGGGGCTGTCGGTTGGGGCAGCAGAGGCGGCTGCACCCTCGGCCCAGCAGCCGGTGAGCGGCCAGGCCGGCAAGGAACTGCTCGTGGCGGTCGTGGATGAGAACGGCACGGCGGTTCCTTCGGCACGCATTACGCTGACCCCCCCTCAGGGGACGCCCCTGCTCGGTGAAACCGATTACGCCGGCCACAAGGAATTCTCCGGCCTCCTGCCCGGTGACTACTCGCTGCACATCGAAAAAGAAGGGTTTTTCGCGGTGACGCAGCCGGGAATTCCGGTGGGAGAAGTGGCCAGCGCGGAGTTGACGCTGAACCACATCCGGGAGTTTTCCGAGCAAGTGAACGTGGTCTACTCCCCCCCCGCCATCGATCCCGCCAAGACCCAGGCAAGTGAAACGCTGAACAGCGAGGAGATCATTGACCTGCCCTACCCAGTGTCACGCGATATTCGCTATGCACTGCCGATGCTGCCCGGAGTGCTTCAGGATTCCACCGGGCAGCTTCATCTGGACGGCGCGAGCACGCGCCAAGTGTACGACCAGATTGACGGCTTCAATGTTTCCGATCCCGCCACCGGCCAGTTCCAAACGCGCATCAGCGTGGATGCCCTGCGGTCCGTGGAGGTGGCTAGCAGCCGCTACTCCACGGAGTTCGGTAAAAGTTCGGGCGGCGTCATCAGCCTGCACACGGGCACGGGCGATGACCATTGGCGCGTGACCGGCACCGATCCCTTTCCCGGTTTCGTGGACCGCCGTGGCCTCCATCTGAGTAACTGGACACCACGCGGCATATTGTCAGGCCCCATCCGTACCGGCAGGGCGTGGTTCATGGATGCGTTGGAGGGGGAGTACGACCAGACCTTTTATACCGAACTGCCCGCCAACGCCGACCGGTACCAAATATTCCGCGGGAGCAACCTTTCCAAAGTGCAGATGAACCTGGCGCAAAACAATAATCTTACGGTAAGTCTCCTGATTAATTCCCTCGACTCTCCGCATTCAGGCTTGGATCCGCTCGACCCGATCTCCACGACGCAGCGGTACTCCACGAATGCCTACTTGTTCAACGCCAAGGATCAGCATCTATTCCAAAACGGCACGCTGCTGGAGGCGGGCGTGGCCACCAGCAGCTTTTACACGCGCTTGGTGCCCATGGGCACCCAAACCTACATCGTCACTCCCAACGGAACCAGCGGCAATTATTACCTCACCAATCACGGCCAGCGTAGGCGCACCGAGGCCATCGGCAACGTGTTTTTGCCGCCCCTGCACGGGGCCGGAAAGCACGAGTTCAAGGTGGGTGTTGATTTCGATCGCCCCGACGATCATCAGGAATTCTCCCGCCGGCCTTACCTGGTTGAACGCGCCGACGGCACCCTCTCGCGGAGCGTCACCTTTACCAACGCCCCGCCGTTCACGCGCTACGAATTGGAGACGAGCGGCTATGCGCAAGATCGCTGGTCGATAACCCCAAGGTGGCTTTTGGAGCCGGGCGTGCGCTTCGAGGCGGATGAGATTGTCCGCGGCGTGGCGGCCTCCCCGCGCCTCGCTTCCACTTTCATGCTGAATCGGAGTGGCGACAGCAAGATTTCCGCGGGCATCGGTGTCTACCGCGACCCGAGCAACCTGGATATTCTCACTCGCTCGCTGGGGGGCACGCGGACGGATTTCTTTTACGACGCCACCGGAATGAATCTGCTTCAGCCCCCCGTGCTCACCACATTCACCATCAACCCGAACCAGTTACGCTTCTCCTTCGTCAATAACGCCAGCGTGGCGTTCGAACAGAAACTGCCGCGGACCACTTACCTGAAGCTGGAGCTTGTGGATCGGCGCGCCCGCAATATCTGGAGTTTCATCAATCCCGGCGCCTCCACTTTGCCCGACGGCCCTTTCTCCGGACAATTCACCCTCACCAATGACCGTCAGGATCACTATGAGTCCGCCGGCGTGACCTTTCGGCACGTTTTCAAGCAGAATCACGAGGTGTTCTTTTCGTACACGCGATCTCGGGCGCTTACCAACGCCGACTTCACTTACAACCTTGATAACGTGTTATTCAGCCCGCAGGCGGGCGGACCTTTGCCCTGGGACGCCCCTAATCGTTTCCTGTCACATGGCTGGATTCCTTTGATTCACAAGATTGACGCCGCTTACACTCTCGATTGGCGCACCGGCTTCCCGTTCACCTTGCAGAACGACTCGGAGGAGGTGGTGGGCGCGCCGTATTCGCGGCGCTTCCCGACCTACTTTTCACTCGACCTCAGCCTGGAGCGGCGCTTCACCATCTTTGGATTCCAATGGGCGGTGCGGGCAGGCGCAGACAACATCACCGCCCACGGCAACTATTCCATAGTTAATTCTAACGTCGATTCGCCTAACTTCCTAACCTTCTCGGGAGCTCAGGGACACTCCTTCATTGCACGGATCCGGCTGCTGGGAAGAAAGTAGCCGCCGCCATCTAAGCTGAACCGTAGAACCGCTTTCCAGGGGAAGTAATAGACAAAACCGGGCTGCGCATGTAGGATAGCCCCCGGTTCCTTAAACACACCAACACGCAGAGCAAAGGGGGGGTAACCCATGTCAATTCTGATGCTGACGCTTGCAGCCTCCGGCGGTCACATTTCACCCATCTTTCCGATAGCCTTGATTGTGGTCGGGGTGATTCTGTTCCTCGTGGGCTTCTTCAAGTACCGCGAGTACCGGATCTTGGCGGATACTCCCCAGGTCCCCATACGCAGCGTGTCCATGGGACTATCCCACGTTGCCGGGACGAGCACCGGCGGCGAGCCGTTAACCAGTCCGCTGACTCAAGTCCCATGCTATTACTACGAAGTGAAAGTGGAAAAGAAGGTAAAGAAGGACAACCAGGAAACATGGGAAACGACGCACACGGAAAGGGCGGAAGTTCCCTTCTACCTCCAGGACGAAACCGGAACGATTCTGGTGGATCCGCAAAAGGCCGAGTACAACCTGCCGCAAGCCTTCTGGGGTGAACTCCGGCCGCCCGCTTTGCTCTCCTTCGGCCACGCCCCCCGAAAGGTCGATCCCTCACTCGGCGTCCCACCTCCCACGGACGACCATTTGCGGGCCTATCTGAACGGCCAGTTCAGCCAGATGCGCTCAGCGCTGCAATCGTCCAACATTCCTGGAGCCAAGGTGATGGATAAAGGGCTGGCAGTCGCGGAGAAAATGCAGATGTTGGGGGTCTCAATCGGCTCGGGTGGCATCAGCATGGATTTTGGAAACCATGCGTACCGCTTCACAGAATATTGCCTGGCGGCAGGCCGCCCCACCCACGTGCTCGGAACTTGCACGGAAAACCCTAATCCCGCCGACGAAGGCGATCGTAACCTCATCAAGAAAGGCGAGAACGAAAAAACCTATCTCATCTCGACGAAGTCGGAAGAAAAGCTCGAGAGTAGCCTGAAACTCCAGGCTTTTTTCATGATCTTCATTGGCGCCGCGCTGATTTTGGGTGGCGCCGCAGTGGCCCTTCATTCCGCCCATATGCTCTGACCTCGGGTGCACGCCTAGGAGATGGTAGTGGTACAGTTTGATGTCGTAACGGCGAGTTTACCTCGCCACATAGCGGGGTAAAGCCGCCGCTACATCAAACTGTACCACTACCTGGGAGATAGACCCGTTGAAACGGAAGTGGAAACCGATGAACTCCCGAGGGGGAATACCGTGCTGTTCTGATCACTGCACGAGCGACTTGAAGCCCTCGCCCCTTAAAAAGCCTTCAAAATGATTCAAGCATCACCAGGCTTGTGTGCAGAAAGATTGGAGGCGCGGGTGAGAATCGAACTCACGCATAAAGGTTTTGCAGACCTCTCCCTTACCACTTGGGTACCGCGCCCCAAAGAGCAGTGACGAGTGGCTAGCACCAGGCTCAGATCCGCTCGGTCCCGCTCATCACTCGTCACTCTTCACTTGTTACTGAAGTTAATGGAGCGGGAAATGGGATTCGAACCCACGACTTCGACCTTGGCAAGGTCGCACTCTACCACTGAGTTATTCCCGCTCGCCGGTGCTGAACCACCATCCAGCATACCACAAAGTAGATTATAGGAATCCACGCTCTGCACTGTCAAGCTCACCAACCTGGACCGAAGATTGAGACTGAGACTACACAGGCTAGGTGTCAGGCGCTTGGATTCGTTCATGGATAGGTGTTGGCATTTTGACAGGCACACCTCATCTTGTGACGCTCCGCACGAGAACAAGCGGAGTAAAGTCACGATTGCTTCGCGAATTCGCGAACTTCATGAAACTCGGGCCGGCATTTGGACATGATGTTTAACGGGTTGGCACCCCACATCGCTTCCTCACCTATAGTTGGCCTCTATTTTCCGTCACTTATAAACTCAACAGGTTTGGCAGGCATCTTGCTCATTCCAAGGGTGTCGAGGCGTTGAAGCCTTTCTTGACAGCGCAGGTAAGGAGATATGACGCGTTTATGGGGCCCGGAGAAAAAGTTGAAGCAATTTCCTCCAAGGCTCTTTGAAGAGGGAGGGTTGAATGTTCATCATTTATGAGTATGCTGCATGTATCCTCGTGGCTCTGATTGCTACGATGCTGCCCTTCACGGTCTTCGCAATTTGTCTTCTGCTCAAAAGCGGAGCCGAATGCGCGTCACGGACCTTACAAAAACTTGCCCAAGGTGCCGGCTCCGCGATCGCCGATAGCCTTTCAAGACGAGCTCTTGCAAAACCCTTGGAGCCGGCCGCGGTTCTCGTCTAGAGAAGGCAGGAAATGAGGGTGGCAATGAATCCGCAAATTGAAGTGCAAGAAGCGCGGGTTCTTCGCCGAGGCCGGGAAACCGATGTCTTGTGCCGATTGACATATACCGCCAAGCCTTTCCGGGATGGCCTGGTCGCGTGGTTCCTGATGACCATCGAAGAACTGGAATGACCGGTGTCACATGAGCCATATTGGCCGCGATAGGCGCCTGTTTCGCGAGTGGCATGCAAACATCCGCAGGATACTCCCGGGAGAGAGTTCGGTTGCGTGAAAGTTCTGCGCAGGTTTGCAATTCAAATCTCCCGATAGAACTCGCGTTTTCGTGAGTCTCACCACCCAGGGGTGGAGTTGCGGTCGTCTCCGCCCCTCCCGCCTCCTCGATCACGCGACGCGGATCAGCTTCTTTTTCACAAATTCACTGATGCCAAGGTCAGAAAGTTCGCGGCCATAGCCGGATTTCTTCACTCCACCGAATGGCTGCTCAGGCGCGGTTCAGGTCGCTCTATTGATGAAGACCATGAACGTCTCGGCAATCGTTTCGTGAAGGATGAAGCGTTTTGCGGCGACACAACACTCTCCTGTGTTGTTCATGCGCCCCAGATGCCCCTCGCGGTTGGCCCCCGAAAGGAAGCGGCGGAGGCATTCGAACCGGCCTTAGAGGAGCCGAAGGCGGCAAACCAACCTGCACGGGTGAGGTAAATGGAGTACAAAGGAAGTACGCTTTTGAAGGATTTTCCCAAGGTATGGAAAGGATGGAGCGGGAGACGGGAATCGAACCCGCGACGTCCAGCTTGGGAAGCTGGCATTCTACCGCTGAATTACTCCCGCATCACCTTCTCTGGACTATAGCGTATCGAGGCGGCTTGTTCAAGACCATCGTGCCTTTCTTGGGGAAGCCGTGTCGTGGTGCCGATGTAAAACCGCCGCAAGGATTGAAACTGCGGGCTGGGATCATAGAAAGCCGGCCCGTGCTACGCCTGCTCTTCCGTGGGGAAGAACTTCCTCGTGTACAGAAGGAGGATAATGAGGGCCGTCATCACCACAATCATCCCCACCCAAAAGACCGACAGTAACTGAGGGAACTGTTCGTAGATGCGGAGCGTTTGGTCAGTATACCCGGCCTCCCGGAACAATTGCAGCAACTCAGGATAGCGGACGTAGGAGACCAGCATGTTGATCGCCCCAAAGCCCGCGAAAAACAGAGCAATCTTCCAGCCGATAAGCTTTTGCTGAAAAATGGCCCAGGCAGCGTAACCACTTAGAACGGAGTAGGTCAGCAAGACCAGAATCGCTGCTGCCCCATGCAAGATGACACCAAACACAAGGGTCACCCGCATGAACATAATTGCAAACAATGAGAAAGCGCCCAGGGCCTGCCACGCCCCCAGGATCACCAGCGGAACCGGGAGTCCGGGGGCAGAAGTTCCTCCCCCCACAGACGTCTTGACTTGAGCCCCTTTTTGCCCCAGACACGTTGCCCTCACGCTCTTGCGGGAATAAAAAAATAAGAACATTGCGGGCAGCAAGACCATCAAGAGGGTCATGAAGACGATCATTCCCGCCATTATGGCGTGCTGAATCCCTGGCGCGACATGGCGGGGCTGCTGGCGCATAATGGTGGGGAAAATGAACGCCATCATGAGCGTACCGAAAAGGCCGCAGACCAACCACAAACCACTCACCACCAGCATCAAAATGCGGGCCCAGTTCTTGCACCGAATCGAACCAATTCCCGCCGTGATGAATATGGCCGCCAAGAGACCGTATTGAAGGCCTACGAGAATCATGATGACGCGTGGGGACATGGGACCGGTCGGCATTGCACCGGAAGGCATCTTGGCCGTCGCTGGCCCGAGAAACACAAATGCCGAAGACAGGATCATAAGCAGGAAAGCACACCCCATCAGGATCTCGATGACTCCAAAAGCCACGAGCCAGCCCCGGCGGTTCCTATAAGGAGATGGAACTGCGACGGGGGGTGTTGAGTCCATAATTCATTGTCCCTTTTCCATGGGAATTGAAGAGCCCAATGCTCGACGTATACACCCGAAGGCAGGGAAATACAAGCGAGGTTATACCGCTGCCTCGCAGAGGTATTCTTGAAACTTCCGGGTCAATAGAATTACAATGGCTTAGCCATTTGAGAAGGGAAAATCCACACCCCGACGTATAACGGAGATTAGGCATGACTTTGATCCAGTTCACCCGGAACCATTCTGACCACTCGACGGACAAGGGATATCAATTTGAGTTTTTCTGCGACCGCTGCGGGAGCGGCTTTATGAGCGGCTTCAAGCCTTCCGTGACGGGCTATGCCACCACCGCCTTGCGAGCGGCCGGCGATCTGTTTGGCGGCGTCTTCGGCCGCGCCGGCTCCAGCGCCTATGAAATTGAGCGCGCCGTCCAGGGGACCGCACACGACAAGGCATTTCAGGAAGCCGTCGAGGAGGCGAAGCCTAATTTCCGCCAGTGCCCTAAATGCGCCAAGTGGTCCTGCCTCACCATGTGTTGGAACCAGAAGCGCGGCCTTTGCTACGACTGCGCACCCAATATCGAAACCGAAATCGCCGCCGCCCAGGCGCAAGCCACCGTGGCGCAGATGCAGGAAAAAGTTCGCGCGCAGGATTTGACCAAAGATCTTGACTTGACCTCGGAAGCTGCGGCGCTTTGCCCCGCTTGCGGGGCACGCACGCAGGGCGCCAAATTTTGCCCCGAATGCGGCAAGCCGCTCCACGCCAAGACTGAGTGCCCACGCTGCGGAACGAAGTTCGAGGCAGGAACCAAATTCTGTCCTGAGTGCGGCCAGAAGATCGGGTGATCGGAAGATCGGATGATCGGGTGATCCGATGATCGGGTGATCGGGTGAAAAAAGGAAACCCATCACTTGATCTTGGCACGTCCGAAGTTGAACGATCTCACGCCAAGACATGGAAACACGCAAGACGAGATACCTTTCATTCGGTTTTATCGCCTAGGGGGGTGAGGAGCTAGCCATTAGCCGCTAACCACTGGCCACTGTTCTGCCCATGCCCACATTTTCGGGAAAATTTCAGTACATGAATTCGGACGGAGCGGCCCTTCAGGGGGGGCCGTGCCGCGTGTCGTTTGAGGCGGAAACGCTTACGCTCACGCCCGCCTCGGGTGCGCCGCTGGCTTTGGATCTTGGCGACATCGATATCTTGCTCCCGGGCGACTACGAACTGACCCTGACCCTCTACACCGGCAAGAAAATCCTGCTGAACCAATTTGCCAAGATCTTCCAGAATCTCTGTCACGACCTGCTGGAGGCTTATCGGAAACGCCTGCTGCAATGCCTGCTGTTGGAGGATCTGGAAGAAATCACGCGCTTCGAAGGCTCGGTGCGCTTGGAATCGCCGGCGCGCACGTTCTTGAGTCCGGCGGAGTTCCGGCTATACAAGAGCAATCTCGCCGTGCTGCCCGCTCAGGCCACGGGCTTGCAATGGCGCCTGGCGGATATCGACGCGGTAAGCTTCGACGAGGCCTCCTGGACCGTGAGCGTGGCGTCCGGCGACCAGCGCCTGGTCATCACCAAGCTCGGCAAGCGCACGGAAGAATTCCGCGATCGCCTGACCGCCGCCCGGGAAGAACTGGTGCAGCAAGGCGCCGAGACGGTCCACAGCCTGTTCCCTTTCCTCGACCCGGATCAACTTCAGCAGGCCGCGATGCTGATGGCCGAAGGCCGTGCCGCGGCGCTCGCCAAGTTGCGCGCTCTACACCCTAAAGTTGACCAGGCGCTGGCGGCCAATGTCGTGGATGACAAGCTGAAGCCGTACCTCGATGCCCTCATGGCACATGTGCCGGCGGGGAATTACTACGCGGGCTTCAAGCTGCTGCGCGAAGACGAATCTTCGGCGGAGAAGAGAGAACAAGAGGAGGAGGCGAGCGCCGCCGAAGCCGAAGCTATGGGGGAAAACACCGGCGACGCCACTGTGCTATCCGCGGCTACGGAAGAGGTTGAGCCCATCCTGCACTGGTTCTTCCTGCCGCTGGCGGCCCAGCCGGGAGCGAAGTTGCCGGGAAACCTTGTGGCCTGGGAAGCCACCTCACGCTCCGGGCGCGCCACGTATTTCTTCCGGCTCGTACCGCCGGAGCAGGCGGCGCAGTTGCAGGATGCGTCGCAAAGCGCGGCGTGCATCGACGCCGCCATTCGGCAATTGAACCGCGCCATCGTTCTGCTCAATTTCCGGCGTGAACCCATTTACCTGCCTGACGATTCCCTGCTCCTCCAGCCGCGCTTCCGGCGCTACGCCATCGCTTGCCGTAAACTCCCGGAGCTTGTGCGCCTGCGCTCATCATTCCTCGGCCGCGCCATTCACACCACGCCCGCCACCTGGCAGAAACAATTTGAGTCTTATCTGGCGAAGGCGTGAGTTGTAGCGCCGGGCTTTAGCCCGGCACGTGTGGATTGCGCAGAGCAAAGCTCTGCGAGTCAGCCGGCCGCTTAACACTCGAAATCTCCGGCAAACGCGGTACGATTCATTTGTGTGTGGAGGCTGCGATGAGTGGTTCGAGACTGATCGCGGGATTATTCGGTCTTGTTCTGATTGGGCTCGCACTATCCGACGCTGCGAAGCTTGATATCTGGACGAACACCCCGGCTCCTGTCGCGTACCTTTCGAGCGCTGTGCTCTTTGTTGGCGGGCTCATAATCGTTCTGGTTCACAATCGGTGGACCGGCGGCTGGCATGTGGTTCTCACCCTCCTGGGTTGGCTGGCGATAGTCGGTGGTCTCGCCTGGCATATCGCCCTCTTGGGTTGGCCTGCCGTTGTCGGTGCTCTCGCCCGTTTCGCCATGGCCCCGCGGGGGGGCAGGTTGGGCATCAAAAACAGCAGCGACGAACTGGCCCAGGTAGATCTTCTTCTCGCAAGTGGAATGTTCCTGATCTTCACAGCCTATGGTTTCAGGCAGCGTGGCGAGTGACGTTCCTCGGCCGAGCGCTTCGCCAGACAAGTCCTTACTTGTCGCTAGCGTTCATCGGAAGTGCCTCGGCGCGAAACCTCCGGCCGTGGCACCACTGCTGATGCCGAGGCACTTTCAATAACGAGACTTTAAGGAAGCTGCTGGTGTGGCGGCCGGCTATGGGGCTACAAGCCAGGGACCCGGGCGTTGGATCGGTCCGTGCGGACGGGCGTGGCCGCGATGGAGGGTCTGACGCGAGGCCGCGCGGGTGATCGCACCGGTCGATCCGCGTAGTGGGTACCGCGGCCCACCGCTTTTGTGGTCGCGTCTTTTCGGCCCCGCGATGGAGCGATCAAATTCGACCGCGCGGATCGAAGTGGGGCGTGCAACTGCCGTGCCAGTGGTCGGGGAGAAAGACCCAAGCTGTCAGGTAAAAAGGGTGCCGCGCCCGCGCTCGGTTGAAGGCTTGCGCCAACAGGGCGAAATCCGGCTCGGTGAATTTCTCTCGCCGCCTGAGCAGGCGCACGGCGATAAAGAAATCGGAAAGAAAAGGACGCCGGAGTTTCGATCCGTCGGCTGACGGACGATAGGATACGGCACGCTCGGGGTGATCGCTACGGAGAAGACGCGGACCGCAAAACCGGCGGTCCGCGCTTGCAACAGACCACCTTCTGCGTCGACCCCGAATTGATCCATTCCTTGCTCGTGGAAGACGCCGCCCGAAAAATGTAAGTGTAGTGCGTCTATAACGGCATTGGATCTATCCTGAAGGTCCGCGCTTGCCGCTCGGCGGATCATTGTCCAGTAACGGGGTTCGGGGCTTCAAAGTGGACCTCCGGGAGGGCAGGAAGTTGCACTTCTAGGAGTAGGGCGTTCTCGTCAAAGGGGCCCGCGTGGCGAGACCGACGAGGAACGATGGGCCCTGGGCGACCAGGCAGGAGCTACTTCCTCGAACACCAATTTCTGCGGATGGAAATGCGGAACATCAACCGATTTGACTGTCGGGTCGATCCAACTTATCGATTTCCCTCAGCGCTGATTCTGCGAGTTCAGTAATTGAGTTTAGCACGCGGTCTTGGGAAGCGCCAAAGCGTTGGACAACTTCCTGGAAAGCAGCTCTTGCTTGCTCGTTACGATTGAGCTGGCCCAGCCTGACCCCCTTGTTGAAGAGGGCCTTGGCCACCTGCTCGCGCAAGCCGGACTCCGGCGCGTCGCCGAAGCGGCGGAGGACTTCCTCGTAGGCCTGGATTTCTTCTTCGCTGCGATTGAGCTGACCCAGCGTGACCCCCTTGTTGAAGAGGGCCTTGGCCACCTGCTCGCGCAAGCCGGGCTCCGGCGCGTCGCCGAAGCGGCGGAGGACTTCCTCGTAGACCTGGATTTCTTCTTCGCTGCGATTGAGCTGGCCCAGCGTGACCCCCTTGTTGACGAGGGCCTTGGCCACCTGCTCGCGCAAGCCGGACTCCGGCGCGTCGCCGAAGCGGCGGAGGACTTCCTCGTAGACCTGAATGGCTTCCTCGCTGCGATTGAGCTGACCCAGCCTGACCCCCTTGTTGACGAGGGCCTTGGCCA
>Ga0326728_10008053_pt1 | contig 26533 bp, 22 predicted proteins | sample MB3enrmetagenome_FD_207602 | JGI IMG/M metagenome (GOLD analysis project Ga0326728, IMG submission 207602) | Lab enriched peat soil microbial communities from McLean, Ithaca, NY, United States - MB31MN | ecosystem: Environmental > Terrestrial > Soil > Wetlands > Peat | place: USA: New York... | reverse complement strand
CGCGCCGTCGTGAAGATCGCCTTCCAGGAGCTCGGCCTGCATCGGGTGGAGGCCGCAGTGTTCCCAGGAAACGCCGGGTCGATCCGGCTCCTCCGGCGCGTGGGGTTCCGCTACGAGGGTCGCGCCCGGGACGCGGTGCTCAAGGACGGCAAGTGGCGGTCCGACCTCTGGTTCTCCGTGCTCGCCACGGACCGCGTCAGGTCCCGGCGGACGGCTCGGAAGCCGTGACGAAGTAGAACGCCGGACGTCCGGGACGGGCGCGCTCTCGACGGCCCTTCGGGTCGCGGCTCTCGGCCTCCGACTCGCGGAGGACCGAGATCGAGCGGAAGCCGAGCCGTCGAACGAGATAGGCCTCGGCGGCGCGGAGCGTAGCCATTTCGTCGACGGAGGGAGGGCCTACGGCCGGCTCGGACCGCAACAGCGGGACGACGCGCTGAACGTACTTGGCGACCTCCGCGCGATGCGCGGCGACCTCGGGGTAGGCCGATCCCCGCTCGATCATGTCGCGGATGCTGGGCGTCTCCCCTCGCGCCAGGCTCTCGCGCAGCCACTCCTCGACCCGGGCCTTCCACGGCTCCGCGATGTAGAAGAGGACCTCCTCCGGGGGCGTCTCGCCGCGTTCGGCCGCCGGTCGCAGGACCGCCCTCAGGTCCTCCTCGACCCGGTCGAGGAACTCCTCGCGCGCTTCCGCTCCCTCGGCCAGGGGGAACTCCTCCGGGGCGGGCAGCGAGGACTCGGCCACGAGGCCGTCGATCCGGCCCTGGCCGAGCTCCTCGGCCACGTGCGGCGTGATGGGAGAGAGCAGGCGGATCCACGCCGCACCGAGGCGGTCGGTCGCCTGTCCCGCGACGCCCCCCCGAGCGTAGTATCGACGCAAAAGGGCCGGGATCGTGACGTAGGTCAGCTCCGCCACCCTCCTCAAGTCGGTCGACTCGTACGCGGATCGGATGTCCGCGAGCGTCCGGTGCATCATCGTCGCGAGCCATGCCTCGAGCTCGGGAGGGCCCTCGGAGTCCCCCGCCGTCTCGCGGACGAGCCGCTCTACCTCGCGCACGCGCTCGAAGGCCGAATCCACGAGGTCCGAGTCCCACTCGACGTCCTGCGATGGCGACGCCGCGATGACGTAGTACAACCGAAGCGGGTCCGGGCCCCAGCGGACGAGCGCCTCCCGGATCCCCGGGACGTGGCGCGCGTGCCCTCTCTTGCCGCCGATCTCCTTCTTCGAGAGCTTGTCCCCCGAGGGGCCCGTGATCCAGCCGTTGACGTAGATTCCCGCCGGCGCGAGCTCGGGCGGGAGAAGTCGCGCGTGCGTGTAGAGGAAGACCGGGAAGTGCACCCGTTTGTGCTCCTTCCCACCGAAGTTGAAATCGAGGGGGTACCAGTAGAGGAACTCCGCGCGCACTTCCTCCTGGAGTGCCCGGTCGACCGACGGCTCACCGGGGCCCTGGCCACGGAAGACGTAGTCGAAGAACGCGTCGGTGAGGTGGACGGGGGCGAGACGTCCCGTGGAGACGAAGCGCCGCACCACGAAGTACGCCATGTAGAACGTCGAGTCCGCGATCGGCTCGATCACCCACTCGGGGTCGAGCGGGAACGGGGTCCCGAGCCACCGGCCGTGGCGCGTGCACGGGCGGTCCTGGAACCAGTCCAGGATTCCCGGGAGCTCCCGTCCGTAGTCGGGGGGCCACGTCGTCAGCCGGTCCGCGATCTCCCGGGTCGTGGCCTTCCATTCGGGGTCGCTGTAGCGCAGGAACCATTGGTCGGGCACTCGTCGGATGACCACTTCGTGGCCGTTGCGGCAGAGGACCGGGACCGAGAACTCCTGAAGCTCGAAGCTCTGTCCGGTCTCCGCGAGGGTTCGGGCCACGCGCTCGCGAGCTTCCCTCACGGGTACTCCCGACAGCGCGACGACCGTCATGCGGCCGCGAACGAACTCGATCCGGTAGAGACGCTCCGTGGCCTCGGCGAGGGCGGAGACGTCCGAGAGGCGCTGAACCCCGGTCGCCCGGAGGGCCCGCTCCGCCGGGGTCCCTGGGCCGGCGACGAGCTCCCGCTCGGAAGCGGCGAGGGTCGCGTCGGCGGGGATCTCGAGCAGGATGGGCGGACTCCCGAGGGACTCTCGGAGCGCGGCGGGGAGCTCGGCCAGGGCCGCCGCGTCCGCCGGAGCGTGCGCCGGGACGCTCATCACCACGCCGGTGCCGACCTTCTCGTCCACGAGCGGGCTCTCGAGGATAGGGACGGTACCGCCCCGCAGAGGGACCACCACGGGACGGCCCACGAGCTCGGTCGCGGCGATCGGGTGGCCGACCCGACCTCCGTGCTGCTCGACCAGCCGCTCCGCGGCCGTGCGCGCGACGAGGTACGACTCGATCCCATGATGCCACACCACGAGGGTCTCGCCCGGCGCGACCCACAGGTTCGTCACCCCGTACACAGTTTCGGGTCGGAGGGTCGCCGTGAGGAGGACCCGCCCGTCCTCGAGGCGGAACGGAACGGTGGTGAATCGGACGACCTCGGCGTTCCCACCCGAGGAAAGGTCGGTCTCCGAGGGGTCGACCGCGATGGGGCCGCAGACAGGGCAGACCGAAGCGTAGTAGGTCCCCTGTACGAGGGCGCCGGCGTCCCGCAGCGCACGGAACTGCCACCGGATGAACGCACGGTAGTCCTCATCGACCGTCGTGAGGTACGTCGTCTCGTCGACGAGGGCGCCGATCGATCGCAGCACCTGCCGGTACGACTCTCCCAGGAAACGGGCCGCCGACTCCGGGTCTTCGAGGCGAGCCCATTCCTCCTCGGGGACCTTCTCGTCCCGAAGCTGACCGACGGTGAACTTCTCCCGGTCCTTCACCTTCTGGGACCAGGTGACGGCGGGCAGTCCGGACGCGTGGATGCCGAACGGGAAGAGGACCTGGTCCCCTCGCATCCGGTGGTATCGGTGGAGGGCGTCCACGTACGCGTAGGCCCGGAGGTGGCCGACGTGGAGGAAACCGCTCGTACCGGGGTAGGCGTTGAGCGCGTAGAACTTCCCGCGGCCCGGAACGCGCCGGCCGGTCGGCAGTCCCGCGTGCGCCCACGCTTCCTGCCAGTGACGGGCCCGGTCGAGGTCCATGGCCGGGCAACGACGCGGACTCCGTAATTAAGCGGTACGCGCGACGGGCGGCGACCGAGGGAAAGCCCCTAAGGCCTCGCCGGGAGTCCCGGGACAGGATGATGATCATCGAGGTGTTCCATTCGCTCCAGGGCGAAGGACCGTTCACCGGCGTTCGAACGACCTTCATCCGCACCGCCCGGTGCAACCTCCGCTGCGCCTGGTGCGATACCCCGTACTCCTTCGGCCCGGGCCACGAGCGGTCGGTCGCCTCGCTCGTCCGCGAGGTCCAGCGGAACCGGACCCGGTTCGTCTGCCTCACGGGCGGAGAACCGCTGCTCCAGCGGGAATCGGTGACGCTGGTCGCCGAGCTCTCCCGCCTCGGGATCACGACCGTCATCGAGACCGGGGGTTCGCTCGACGTGCGACCGTATCTCGACCTCCCCCGCGTCGTGCTGAGCGTCGACGTGAAATGCCCCTCGTCGAAAATGACCGACCACAACCGCTGGCAGAACCTCCCGCTGCTCCGGCCGGACGACGTGCTCAAGTTCGTCATCGCCGACCGGGCCGACTACCTTTACGCGAAGCGGGTCCTTGCCAAGTTCGACGGCGGGTCCACCGTGATCTTCCAACCGGTCTGGGGGACAGACGCGGGGAAGCTCGCCGACTGGGTCCTGAAGGACCGGCTCGACGTGCGCGTGATGCTCCAGGAGCACAAGGTCCTCTGGGGCGACACGCCCGGCCGGTAGGCTCCGCTCGGCTTTCGCGCCGAGACGGATAGGCTAAAGAGGCCTCGGCCCTCGTTGCGCCTCTCGGGCCATGGCGGGTATACACCCCATCTCGAGAAATCCGTTGCCGAGCCTCGACGGGGTCTTCGGGAAAGCCAAGGGAATGGTGTTTCCCCGGGTCGTCCTGGTCGGCCACGGGGTGCTCGAGGACCTCGCCCGCACCTGTCGGGAGTTCGACTTCCCGGAGCGCGGCATGGTCGTCACCGGGCCGATCACCTCCCAGCTCGCGGGGAACCGGGCCACGGAGATACTCCGCGCGGACGGCTTCGAGGCCTCGACGGTCATCGCGGGCGAGGCGACCGCGGCGGAGGTCGAGCGGGTCGAGGCCGCGGCCCGCGAAGCCGGGGCCCGTTTCCTCATCGGGGTCGGCGGGGGCAGCAAGATCGACATCACGAAGGTCGTCGCGGCGCGCCTGAGGGTCCCGTTCGTGAGCCTGCCGACCTCCGCGGCGCATGACGGGATCTCCTCTCCCCGGGCCTCCATCCACGGCGCCGAGAACGTCGCGAGCACCGAGGCCGCCGTTCCGATCGGCGTCATCGCCGACACCCAGGTCATCGTCCAGGCCCCGTTCCGCCTCCTCGCCTCGGGTTGCGCGGACGTGATCTCGAACTGTACCGCGGTCCTCGACTGGCGTCTCGCGGTCCGCCTGCGCAGCGAGGAGTACTCCACCACCGCGGCGACGCTGAGCGAGTATGCCGCCCAGGAGATCATCGACCACGCCGGCGCGATCAAGCCGAACCTCGAGGAGTCGGTCTGGATCGCGATCCGCCCGATCCTGGTCGGGGGCATCGCCATGAGCGTGGCCGGGTCCTCCCGTCCCTGTTCGGGGAGCGAGCACCTGTTCAGTCACGCCCTCGACCGGATCGCCGCGCATCCGAGCCTGCACGGAGAGCAGTGCGGGGTCGGAGCGATCATGATGATGTATCTGCACGGAGGAGACTGGCGTCGCTTGAAGACCGCGCTCATGACGATCGGCGCCCCGACGACCGGTCGCGAGCTCGGCGTATCGAACGACGAGGTGACCCGCGCGCTCGTGATGGCACACTCGATCCGTCCGGAACGGTACACGATCCTCGGGGACAACGGTCTCACGCGCGAGGCGGCGGAGCGCCTCGCTCGTGTCACCGGGGTGGTGGAATAGCATGGCGGAAATCACGCTGCTCGCGAAGGCCGAAGCGCACGAAGGGTTCGAATTCGTCTACGAGGGCGGAGGACCGGTCTGCCGAACCTGCCCGTACCGTCACGCCTGCCTGACCCTCGACCCCGGCCGAAAGTACGCGGTGACCAAGGTGCGAACGGTCTCGCATCCGTGCGCGCTCCAGGAGAGCGAAGCGAACGTCGTCGAGGTGAAGGTCGTCCCGCGGGCAATGATCGTCGACACCCAGGTCGCCGTCGTGGGCAGCTCGTTCGACGGCGGACGCTTCCCCTGCCGCCGACTGGATTGCCCGAACTGGTGGGCCTGCGCGGGCCCCTCGCTCCCGACGAAGCAGCGTTTCCGGGTCGTCTCGGTTGACCCCGGCCCCGCGGAATGCCGTATCGGCCGAACGTTGAAACGGGTCGAGGCGATCTAGGTCGGCATGTGGGGCTGTGGGGTAGCTACGGGCGCGAGGAACGCGCCTCCGTCCGCTCTACTGGTCCATCCTTCGGGCTTTGGGAGCCCGGGACCCCGATTCAAATTCGGGCAGCCCCATTCCGGCCGCACCGGCGGGTGAACCCGTGAGCGGACCCACGGTCAGCGCGGTCGTCACCGCGCACGACCGGCGTGCGTTCCTACCCCAGGCGGTGGCCTCCGCGCTCGCCTCGGGCGCCGACGAGGTCGTGGTCGTGCGGAATTTTGCCGGACCGATCGAAGGCGCGGAAGGCCGGTATCGCGACGTGCTCTGCGCGGACGCAGAGACCGGGGTGAAGGAGGCGGTCGGGCTCGAGACCGCCACGGGCGACGTCGTGGCATTCCTCGACGACGACGACCTCTGGGAGCCCGAGAAGGTACCCCAGGTGAGGGTCCGCTTCGGGAACGACCCGACGCTCGTCTACTACTGCCACTATCAGCTCCCCGTCGACTCCCAGGGGCGACCGGTCGCGGCGCACCACCGGGAGTGGGCCCGGAAGGAACCCGGGCGGTTCGCTCAATGGAACGGCCGGGACTTCGAGACCCTGTTCGGGGAGATCTGGCCCGGGAACAACAGCTCGACCGTCGTGCGTCGGGAGTGGGCGCTCGAGTGGTCGCCGTTGCTCCGAGAAGCGGGTTGGGGAGCCGATTCGTTCTGGCTCGTCGCGGCCCTCCTCTCCGGGAAGCGTGTGCAGATGGACGACGCGAGGCTCACCCGGCTGAGACTGCACAGCGCCAACATGTCCCAGACCCGGGGAGCTACGCGAGAGGAGTTCCGTCAGCGTCACGGTCTGTCCATGCAGCGGTTCTCGAGGTCCTGGAAGACGCTCGCTCAGTGCGCGGAAACTCGTGCGGGCAGCGCGTCACCGCTGACGCGATACGTGCGAGGGAAGGCGAAGAGCTCCGAGTTCCTGGCGAGCCTCGAGCAAGGGATCCGACCCCGAGCATCGGCCGTGGAGGTCCTGCGGCGGAGCACGGGCCCGACCGAACGGGGAGTCACCGGAACGGCCCTGGTCACGCTCCTCTCTCCCGCGCTCGCCCGCCGGCTGCTGTATTCCTCGAGCCAACGGCGCTGGAACCTTCAGTAGCATTGGGGCCTTCCGTACGGAGGGAGACGGGTGGGCCGGGAGATCCCGACCGCCATTCTCGGAGGGGGAGGCACACCCTAGAGGGTCGGGGAAGGCGCGTCCGCCGGGGTCCAAAAATCGTTCCGCATGTAACCGAACTCCGAAGCGCGGTTCTTCGGACCGGACGCGGCGAGACGGTACCCCTGCGACCGGAGGAGCTCGGCGACGGCCCGGTCGGCCCTTCTGCCGTGGACCTCGATCACGATCTTCGGACGGGACCGTCGTATCGTTTCTGCTCCGCCTTTGAGGACAGGGATCTCGAACCCTTCGACGTCGATCTTCAGGACCGAGATCCGGTCCGCGACGTCGCGCAAGGCGCTGTCGAGCCGCTCGAACGGGACCGAGCGGTCGCTCCGAGAGTGGCCAGTGGTCACCATGCCGTGGTCCACGGCCACGGGGGATGTGCCGGCCGTGTCGCCCAGCGCGACGGGGGAGATCCGGATACGGTCCTCGACGCCGTTCTCGCGCGCGAGTTCTTCCGCCGTCGCCACGTTCTCCGTCAGTGGTTCGAACCCGTACACTCGGGCGCCTCGTACGGCCGAGAGCACGGAATAGTCGCCCACCGACATCCCCACGTCGACAACGACACCTCCGTCCGGAACGAACCCCGGGACGTCGTAACAGTGCTCCGCTAGCACGGAGTACGTTCGCAGGATCCGCTCCTCCGACCAGCTGGGGGGCAAACGAACGCCGAGCGCGGCGGCGGCGGAGCGCGTGCGGGCCGAGCGGAACGACTTCCACCTCGCCGCGTGGCGGAGCCGCCCCGCGTGCGACCAGATCTCGGAGAACCGGAACGGGACCTCGCGGTGCTCCGTCCAGGCGTCGTACAGCGTGTCCGTAAGGCGCACGTCCTCACCATCCGGAAGCCGCGATATAATAATCGACCCTGCCCGAAGTTCGTCCGATGGCCGGACCTCTCGGTTTCCTCCCTCCCCTTCCGGCGCCCCCGGGTCGGGTTCGGTCACCGGACCGCTCGAGCTTCCTTTTCTTCCGGTCCGCAAGGGGAAGCCGGAACCCGATCGGACCGGACCGAAGCGCTGGCCCCCTCCTCGCCCCATACGCCAACGGACGTCCCGTCGTCGGACGTGGTTCGGGGTCACAGGAGTTAAGAGGGCATTTGCCGAACCGGTCGATGTGGCGCGAGTCGGGGTCACGGGCGCGACCGGATTCATTGGTGGTGCCTTGGTGCCGGCGCTCGCGAACCTGAAACACGACCTCGTGCTGGTCGACAACCGCACCGGTCCCATCCGGGTAGAGTGGCCTTCGTGGCCGGCGCTCGCCGCCGACTTCCAGAGCGCCGAGGGTCTGCGCGCTCTGTCGGACTGTGACGTGATCCTCCACCTTGCGGCCGTCTCTGGAGTCATGGCCTGCGCGCAGAACCCGATGGAAACCTCGCGAACGAACGTCGAAGGGACGCGCCGGCTCCTGGAGCAGTGCCGGGACCATCGCATACCCGTCGCGTTCGCCAGCAGCCTCGCCGTGGTCGGCTCACCGGAGCGGCTGCCGGTCTCCGAAGATACGCCCCCCCGTCCCACGCACGAGTACGCCCGTCAGAAGGCGGAAGGGGAACGACTGACCCGGGCCCTTGCCCAGGAGGCCGGGGTCACCAGCGCGGTGCTTCGGATGAGCAACGTCTACGGCAGCTACACGGCCGGCCCGAAGAGCATTGCAAAGGGGAACGTTCTGACGCTCTTTCTCTCGCAAGCCCGCTCGGGCCGCCTCACCGTCAATGCCCCGGGGACCCAGCGTCGCGACTTCGTTCACATCGAGGACGTGCTCGCGCACTGGACCGCCGTCGTGCGCTGGCTGTGCGCCCCCGGGGCGCCGTGCACAGGCCCGACGTTCAACGTCGCGAGCGGCGAATCCTACTCCGTCCTCGAAATCGCTGCCCTTGTCCGTGACCTCGAGGCGCGCCTTCGGCCAAGCCAAGGTCCCGTCGCGGTCGCCGTCGTCCCCAACCCGAGAGAGGGGATCGAGCTCGTCGACCCGGAGTTCACGGTCACGCGCGCCGGCACCGAGCGAGTCCTCGGGGTCCGCTGTTCCCACCGGGTGACGGAGTTCCTCGAGTCCAGCCTCAGGGCTTGACGGTCGCCCTCGGTTCGCTCGGCGGGGAGCCCGGGGCGGAGGCGGTAGCCCAACCTTCCCGGCGACGCCGGTAGGCGCTCGCCACGAGACGGGGAGCGAACCTCTTGCCGAAGCTCCAGGCCTCCGTTTCCCACGTGTCCGCGTCGAGACGCGGAAGATGATACCGGACGTACGTGAGCCACTCGGGGAACGACAACCTGCCGTCCTCCGAGTTGAGAAAGGCATCGACCCTGGCCCACGAGAGGAACATATCGGCGTACCGGCGCGCCACCGGAGAACGGCTCTGCGAGCGCAGATACTCCAGCGTGCGGATGGCGCGACGGGCCTCGGCCCCCTTCCCGAGACTTCGGAGGCTCGTCCCGACCCGCCGAGCCGTCCAGACCTGGGGCACGAAACGATGCCGCCCGGCGGCGTCGAGCATGATCGTCGCCACCGAGCTGTCCGTGCATGCCTCCACATGGACGAGGGCGTCCTCCCGCTCCGCGATCGATGCCCGTCGAACGCTGAAAGTGCTGAGATTCCCGTAGGCACGCGTTTTCACGACCCGCGAGAAATCGCGCGCGGTCGCCCGGTCGGCGCGGAAGGCGAACGGGGCTCGGGGCTGGGGCAGGACGCGTCGGAAAGCCGGCGCGGGAGCACCGGCGCGGTCGACCGGCTCGAACCCGTTGCGAAGGAACACGAGCTCGGGGTCGGCCTCGAAGGCGCTCCGCACGTGCTCGAGCTTGGAGGGACGAAAGGTATCGTCGTCGTCCAGAAAGCAGACCACGTCCCCTCGGCACTGACGCAGGCCCGCGCGCAACATCTGACCGACGACAGGGATGTCCTCGATCAGGAGTCGGACCCCTCGGGATTCCCATTCCGCGTCGACGGAAGGGTCGGCCCAGTCCTTCACGACGACGACCTCGTAATCGCCGCGAGGGAGGGTCTGGGAGAGCACCGAGTCGACCGCGCCGAGAAGGAACGCTCGGCGACGATAGGCAGTGATCAGAACGCTGGTCAGCACGGTACGTTCCTTCCTCGCATTCCGTACGCGTGGAGGCGGCGTCTCTCGCGGCTAGAGCCGACCGACCCCGCAGCCCCTCGGCTCAGCACGCGCCGCGGACGTGCAGGGCGCGCGTTTCCACCGCCGCGACCGGCGTGGGCGTTCGAGACCCTCGTGCGGTAAGGTGACGTCAGGTCCCGCACAGCCCGATGCGTAGGGGGACATCGAGAAAACTCCTCCGGTGGTCGACCCGATGTCGGTCGGACGACCTCCGCAGAGGACGGTCGGTCCTGCCGCGCGGTGTTACCTATTCCGTGAGGGAAGGGACCTTTCGGTTCGGCTGTCGGACCGCTCCAAGGAGAGCCCGGGTCCACGGACGCACGAGCGCCTCACGCGGTCCGACGACCGGGATCTTGGCGAGGAGATTGCGGATCTCCCGGCCGGCCTGTCGGGAGAAGGTCCGTTCGTACTCTCGGGCGTCGTGACCGTCCTGGGTGAATCCGCGGAGCGACAGCTTGGTGGCGTCCGCGGCATCGATCGGGACGATGCTGAGAAGCCCGGCGTTCCGGGCGCGCCGGGTGAAGGCGATGTCCTCGTAGGCGAACTGGTCCCCGTACCCTCCCACCGCCGCGAACGACGGACGGTCTCCGATCAACAGATGAGGGATCCGCAGGCTCCGGCCCGCCGAGCCGAAGTCGACGAGGCGTCCGCGGTACTGCCGCTGATACGCCTCCACATAGCGCTCGATGTTCCGGTAGACCACGTCCCCGTCCAGCTGCACGATCACCTCCCCCGACGCAAGTTCCATCGCGAGGTCTCGGCCGCGTCCTCGGGACAGGTGGTGCGGGGACAGATGAACCCGGACCCGGGGTGCGAACGAGCGAAGGAGCTCCGGCGTCCGGTCGGTCGAACCTCCGTCGACGATGACGATCTCGAACGGGCTCGGAAGGAGCGGGGCAAGGAACGCCGCGATCGTTTCCTCCGTGTTGTAGACCGTGGTGCACAAAGAGACGGTGTCTTTCGGCACGCCGGCCATCCCGGCGGGAGTCCCGTCCCGAGATTATAGACTTGGCCAGCCCCGCTAGAGGGTGACCCGAGAAACCGAGTTCGGGGCAACGAGACCCCCTGCGCATGGCGCTAAAGGCTCGCCGTATTTCCCTACGCACCATGGACCCGAGCTCGGAGGCGCCCTTCGAATCCGCCGTCGAGACCTCCTCGGGAGCTTCCCACCTGCTCTCTGCGACCTTACACTGCGACAATTGCGGAAGGGACACGCCACACCGGATCCTTCGGATCGTCGCCCGCAAAGGAGCGGCTCCCGGGGAACTGCGCGGGATCGCCCGGTGTCGGGAGTGCCGTTGGACCCACCCGTTCGAGGTCACGGGACCTTCGACCGTCGAGGTCGCGCAGATCGTCTCTGAGGGCCCTCGCTCCGTCCGAACCCGGATCACGCTCCCGCGCTTCCGACGGGTCCAAGTCGGTTCCGGAGTGCCGGACGCTCCCGAGCCGCTCCTCGTCCATCGGATCGAAACGCACGACGGAGGCTCGCCGTCCGAGGCTCCGGCCTACGAGATCGCCACGCTCTGGGTCACTCGGAACGTCGGGGCCGTGGTCCCCGTATCGCTCGTCGAGGGGGCCCGCACCCGGACCTTCCGTACGACTTGGCCCCCGGAGACCCTGCTGGAAGTCGGGGCCCGTCTGAAGGTCGAACGCTCCGAGGTCCTGATCGTCGGATTACGCGCGGTCGGGCGGACCTGGCGTCGTCCCGGGGACCGGTTTCGGGCCCTCGAGGTGAGCCGGGTCTACGCGCGCCGGACCGAGATGCCCCCGGCGGGCAGGAGAGACTGGAGGAGCGGACGAGCGATCCCCAGTTCCCGGGCCAGCTCGACCTCGCGGTCGGAGCGCTCCCGCTCGGGGCCGGGCGTCAGCAGGACCCGAACCGTCCCGCGGCGGCGGACGGCTTCGGGTGGCGCCGCCGTCCACAGGCTTTCGCCCTCGTAATCGATCGTCCCGAGCGCAAGCTCGGTCGGTAGGTCGCGAAGGAGGTTCTTCGTCCCGTGGATCGCCCACGCGCCGCGCGCGACGAACTCCCCGGTCCCGGCCGATTTCGAAACCTGGTCGTGGGTCACCCAGAACGCCGAGGCGGAGGCGAGGCCGGCGCGCCACGCCTTCGAGAACGCCACGGCCCACTGTCCGGCCTCGCGGTACGTCGCCTCGGTGAGGGGCGGGGACCCGGGCGCGGGATGTTTGACGACCACGCTCGCGGCCCCATGGAGGTCGGCGTGGAGGTAGATGTCCCCCTCCTTCAGGTGCCGCTTCACGACCTGGTCGTTGGAGTTCGCATCCCGCCCTCCCACCACGACGGCTCCCTCGGAACTGATGAACCAGCGGAACCGCTCGAACCAGTGGACCCGGTGGCGGGCCGGGGCCTTCGGTGCTCCCGGGGGACCCCGCGCGGCCATACCGGAGCTCGGCAGGACCGTTCGTCGCTCCGACTCTTGCAGCGCCGCGCGGGCCCCCGCGAGCTTCCCCTGGACGCGCTTCGATTCCTCGAACAGGCCCTGGGCGGACTCGCGCGGGGATCGGTCGGTGAAGAGGGAGGCGGGGACTCCGCCCAGGACGACCTCGATCCGGCGGGGCGCCTCGCCCTCTCGGGGCACGGCCGCCAGCGCCGCCTCGGCCTCGGGGTAGTGGGCGAAGATCGCCTCGGCCTGGGCTTGCAGTCCCTCCACGGAGTTCGCGAGGTCGCTCACCGCGCGTCGTTGCTGCTCCACGAGGTGCTCGAGGTCTTGGCGAGCCCGCGTCGCGGCCGTCTCCTCGGCACTGACCGTCGGCGGGACCAACGCGGAGAAGTACTCGTGGGCCGCCTCCGAGAAGGTCGCCGTGACCGTCGTCTCGACCCCCTCCGCGGCTTCCCATCGTCGGGAGGGGTACGGCGTCGCGTCGACGGGCGCCCCTTCGTGCCGGTAGAGGTGTCCGCTCGGCCGGTCGCCCACCTCATCCCGGAGCCGACGCATCTCTTCGTGAAGTCGGGCACCGACGCGGTCCGGGGTGTGGGCGGCGGCTTCTTGCGGGTTCCACCCGCCCCGCACGATCAGTTCCTCGGCGAGCGGGCCGCCGAGGGCGAGGCGCGCGGCGAGCGTGCTCGTGAGGTCGGTGCGCGAGCGGCCCAGCTCGAGCCCGAGCTCCTCGGCGCCGAGGGCCCAGGGGTCGGCCCGGCTCGGGGGACGCGCGTAGGCCGCCCCGACCCGCACGGTGCGGTGAGCCCACTGGCGCGGGTAGGCAACGGCTACGATCTTTCCTTCTCGGGCCACCACGAGGTTGCCCGATCCGAAGATCTCGAACGCGAGGAGGAGTTCGGACGGCTCGTCGGTCCGGCCGAACTTGAGTTCGAGGAACCGCTCGCCGCCGGGCTCGGCGACGCCCCGCAGCGCGGCCCCGGTCAAGAGACGGCGAAGCTCGCGTGCGAACGGGGAGAGCTCTTCGGTATGGTCGGTCGCCTCGGGCAGGAGCGCGGCGTAGCGACCCGGAACGAGCACGAGCTCGCGCCGGCCTTCCCCGGGGGCCCGGAGGACCAGCGACCAGCCTCCGGTGAGAACGTCGAACGCCTTGTCGACGCGAGCGCGGTCGAGCCGTCGGAGCTCGCGCACGACCGCGAGAGTGTCGAGGGACGTGAACCGGTCCTTGGGCGTGGGCGTCAGCGACATCGCTCCCTCCGGGCGATCGACCCCGGCGACCCGACATGACACCTTAAGGGTTCGTCGTGCTCGGTCCTTCCGTGGCATCGTCCGACCGGGCGGCGGCCGCGGAATGGCGCACGCAGGCGAAGGCGTTCGCCGACCGGGAGATCCGGCCCCTCGCGGAGTCGATCGATCGGGACGACCGGATCCCCGACCCGCTGGTCCGGGTCCTCTCGGACAATGGATTCCTCGGGGTCGGTCTTCCGGAGGCGTGGGGCGGGTCCGGAGGGGACACACGGTCGACCGTGGCGGTCCTCGAAGAGTTCTCCCAGGCCAGCGCGGCCGTCGGAGTGCTCCTGGCGGTCCATCTTTCCGTCTGCGCCGCACCGATCCTCACCTGGGGAAGCGAGGCGCAGAAGGAACGCTACCTCCGACCGCTGGCCCAGGGGAAGGGAGTGGGAGCGTTCGCGCTGACCGAAGCCGGTGCGGGTTCGGACACGGCCCGGATCGCCACGCGGTACGTTCGGTCGGGGGCGGGCTTCGTCCTTCGAGGAACGAAGATGTTCACCTCCAACGGGGTGAGCGCCGGGGTGGTCCTCGTCTTCGCGACCTCCGACCCCGCGCTCGGCCATCGGGGGATCTCGGGATTCATCGTGCCGGCGGACGCGAAGGGCCTCTCGGTCGCCCAGCGGCTCGAGAAGCTCGGGCTGCGGGGCAGCGAGACCACGGAGCTGGTGCTCGACGAGGTGGCCCTCTCCTCGGATGGCCTGCTCGGGCCGGAGGGTTCGGGGCTCAAGGTGGCCTTGGGAGCCTTGACGGGCGGAAGGGTCGGCATCGCCAGCTGCGCGCTCGGTGTCGCCCAGGCCGCGTTCGATGAGATGCGACGTGCGGTGCAGGCGCGCGACGAGGCGTGGAAGCGCACCCAGCTCGCCCGGGCCTACTCCGACCTATTGGCCGCGCGAGCGCTGGTCGAACGCGCCGCCGAGCGGAAGGACGCGGGCCTTCCGTTCGTCGAGGACGCGTCGGTCGCGAAACTGGTCGCGTCGCGGGCGGCGGTGGAGATCGCGTCGGCCGGAGTGGATGTCGCGGGACCCGAAGGGGTACGGGCCGGGGCGCCGGCCGAACGGCTGTTGCGCGATGCCCGGGTCTTCCCGATCGTGGAAGGGACCACCGAGATCCAGGAGCTGATCCTCGCCCGCAGCCTCCTCGCCTCCGCCGGCCCCGCACAACCCCTTTAGGGGCGACCCGGCTCGGCCACGGCGTGCCGCCCAGGGCCCGGGGGAATCGACCGAACGCGGCGATCCCCGAGCCCAAGGCCGCGGTTCCGCTCGCGGACACGGAGCTCGACCCGGCGTGGCGCAGTCTCCTCGAGAAGGACGGGATCGCGAGCCTCTACCCTCCGCAGGCGATGGCCGTCGGCCCGGTGCTGGCGGGGGAGAACCTCCTGCTGGCCTGTCCCACCGCCAGCGGGAAGTCGCTCATCGCCTACTTTGCGCTCCTGCGTGCCGCCCGGGCGGGCCGGACCGGCCTCTACCTCGTGCCGCTGCGCGCGCTCGCCCACGAGAAGGCGGAGGAGCTCGCCAAGTTCGAGGAGCTCGGACTCAAGGTCGGCATCTCGATCGGAGACTTCGACCTCCCCGCCGAGAAGCTCGAGAAGCTCGACGTCCTGGTCGCGACCAGCGAGAAGGCCGACGGGTTGCTTCGACGCGGAAGCGCGTGGCTCGACCGGCTCGGCGTGGTCGTCGCGGACGAGGTACACCTGCTCCGGGACCCGGAACGCGGTCCGACCCTAGAGGTCAGTCTCACCCGGCTGCGCCGCGCCTATCCGCACCTCCAGGTGGTGGCGCTCTCGGCGACCGTGCGTAACTCCGAAGAGGTCGCCGAGTGGCTCCAGGCCCGACACATCGCGAGCACGTTCCGGCCGGTCCCGCTCAAGCTCGGCGTCTACTACGACGGCCGCATCACGTTCACCGACCTCACCACGCGGGAACTGTCGGGTCCGGGCGAGCCAGTGCCGCGGCTGGTGCGGACCGTGGTCGAAGAAGGCGGTCAGGCGCTCGTCTTCGTCAACAGCCGACGGGCGAGCGAACAGGTCGCGGAGTCGTTGACGAGGACGGTCGAGGCCCTCCTCAGTTCCGAGGAGCGCCTGCGGGCCCGAGCGGCGGCCACGGAACTCGCGAGCGTGTCGGACGAAGAGACCGAGGGGATCCGACGCTTGAGCGGGCTGCTCCCCCACGGGGTCGCCTTCCACAACGCCTCGCTCACGAACCCCGAGCGCCGGGTCGTGGAGCGGGCGTTCCGAGACCGGACCCTAAAGGCGCTCGTCGCCACCCCGACGCTCGCGGCCGGGATCAACCTGCCCGCCCGTCGGGTGATCGTCCGGGACACCAGCCGGTACGACGACCGGCTCGGTCTCCAGGCGCCCATCCCCGCGACCGAGATCCATCAGATGCTCGGTCGGGCGGGTCGGCCCCGGTACGACCCCGTGGGAGAGGCGCTCCTGCTCGCGCGGAGCCCGGATGACGAGGATCGACTGCTGGACGACTACCTTTCCGCTCCCCCCGAGGCGATCCAGAGCCGGCTCGCCGCCGAGCCGGCGTTGCGGATGCACGTCCTCGCGCTGACCGCGAGCGGAGCCACGACCACGGAGGCCGAGCTCGAGGGGTTCTTTGCCGCCACGTTCTACGGCCACACGCTGCCGCTTCCCGAGCTCGAGGCGAAGGTCCGGTCCGTCCGGGACTTTCTCGAGGAGAACGAGCTCCTCGAATCGGGCGGGGCGCTCCGCGCCACCCGGTTCGGGCGGCTGACGAGCGAGCTGTACCTCGACCCGCTGAGCGCGATCGTACTGCGCGGAGTACTCGAGCGCGCCCCGATCGGGGTCGGCCCATTCCCCCTCCTGGCCGCGGTCTCCGCTACGCCGGACCTCCCGCCGCTGTTCTTGCGGCGCGGAGAGGAGGCGGACCTCCTCACCCGGTACACGGACGAGGCCGAAGAGCTGCTGGTGAAACCCGAGCAGCCTCCGCTCGAGCTCGACCTCGACGTCTTCCTCGCGACGCTGAAGACCGCGACGGTGCTCGAGGCCTGGATCGACGAGGTTCCGCTCGTCGAGATGACGCAGCGGTTCGGGATCGGCGCCGGCGACGTGCGCACCAAGGTCGAGGACGCCGAGTGGCTCCTCTTCGCGTCGAGCCGGCTCGCGACGGCGTTCCAGCCCCGGGCGGGTCGGACGATCGACGACCTCTCGCTGCGCGTGCGCTACGGCGTGCGGGAGGAGCTCCTCGACCTCGTGCGGCTGCGAGGGATCGGCCGCGTCCGGGCCCGGCTGCTCTACCGGGCGGGATACGCCGACCGCGAAGCCCTCCGGCAGGCCCCGCTCGACCGGATCGAGCAGGCGCTGCACTCGCGCAAGCTCGCGGAGATGGTCGCTAGTCAGCTTCGCCGTCGAACGGAAGGAGCTCCGTCCCGGGACGATACCGTTCCGATGGGCCCGCCTCCGGCCCGAGGACGAAGCCGTCCCTCGGTCCGAACGCTCGAGGAGTATCCGTCCGACGCGGAGCCGTGACCCATTCCTCGATCGGGGTCAGGACCCGAACGAGGGACTGAGTCCCTCCGTTCCCTCCGGCGCGGATCTCGCGGCGGACGTACCCTGCGGCCTCGAGCCGAACGATCCGCCGCCAGAGCGTGGTCGTCGGTAGTGGGCGCAGACCCTGCGACCGCGCCAGCTCGGCCTCGAGCCGCCGGACCTCGCCGAGACGGGCGGCCACACCTCCCGTCGCTACCCCGATCGCCCGGACGACCCGGGGTTCGACCGGGACTCCGGAAGGCCCCGAAGGGATCGAGAACGGAGGATAGGGCCCGAGCGAGCTCCCGAGGAGGCTCCGCCGAAGGAGGACGACCGCCTGGCGAGCGCCTCCTCCCTCCTCGACGGCACGCGCGACGATGGACGCGATCCGGTCGGAGGGCACGGGTCGACCGAGCGCCCGATCCGCGCGGTCCCGGAGGATCTCCCCAAGAGTGCGGTCGGAGTACGGCGCTAAGGTGACGAACGGGGAGAACGGGAACTGGCCCGCGAGCGCGGCCTCGAGCTGGTCGAGAGCCTCGGGACGGCCCGCGGCGATCGTGTAGAGAGGAGGAAGACCGCTCTCCCCTTCGGGCAGGAAACGGTCCGGCGAACCGACCGCACGCAGTGCGGGGAGGAGGTCCGCGGCCGCGACCCCCACATCGTCCAGGACTAGCACCGTCGGCCGTCCGTCCCGGCGGATACGACGCAGGAACCCGGCCAGGATCTCGGCGGCCGGAAAACCGCGACCGTCGAAGCCGTCATCGAGCCGGCGGAGGAGCGCCGACGCGACCCCATGGGCCCCCCGGGTCGTGGAAAGCCGGACCCAGAGGACACGGGGGGACGAGCCGACCACGCCCGCCCGAATACGGTCGGAGACCTCGCGTGCGGCCCTCCGGGCTACAACGGAGGTCCCCGAGCCGCAGGGGCCGCAGACGCCCACGATCCACGGAGGAGGCGCTCGAGGGAGCGGGGGGTCGAGACGTCGGACGACCTCTTCGACCTCGCTCTGGCGACCGAAGGGAACGGGAGGCAGCCAATCGTCGGCAAGGACCTCGGGGTGGGCGATGGGCAACATGATGCAATGTATAACTATCGATTATAAGAATACTGTTTACTCGACCATCCGCCGACTGAAAAGTGCTCGGGAGAGTGGCCGTTGGCGCACCAACGGCCGTCCTCATCCTGCCCCTAGCCCTCGACGTGCTCGCGCGGGACCCGGTACTGCGTTCGCTGCCGGCCCGGTTCCGTTCGGTCGAACTGACCGCTCGGGCTGCGCCCACCGCTTAAATCCACCCGAGGTTCGGCCCCAAGGGCGAGGGAACGATGAGCCACCGAGTGACGCTGATCCCGGGCGATGGGATCGGACCCGAGGTAACCGCGGCGGCCCGCCTGGTCGCGGGGGCGACGGGCGTGGACATCGATTGGGAGGTCGTCGAGGCCGGGGAGAGAGCGATCCAGGCTCACGGCACTCCGCTTCCGGACGAGGTCTTCGATTCGATTCGCAGGAACCGGCTCGCGCTGAAGGGTCCCATCACGACCCCCATCGGCGGCGGGTTCCGCTCGGTCAACGTCGCGTTGCGCCAGCAGCTCGACCTTTACGCGTCCGTGCGGCCCGCGCGCGCGATCGCCGGCGAAGGGACCCGATTCCCCGAGACCGACCTGGTCGTGGTCCGGGAAGCGACCGAAGGTCTCTACTCGGGAGTGGAGCACTGGGTCGACCGCGACCACACCGCGGCCGAGACGGTCAACATCGTCACGCGCAAAGCCTCGGACCGGATCGTCCGGTTCGCCTTCGAGCTGGCCCGGCGGGAGCACCGCCGGCACGTGACCGCCGTCCACAAAGCGAACATCATGAAAACGACGGGGGCCCTCTTCCAGACCGCCTTCCAAGAGATGGCGGCCAAGTACCCGGACATCCGGGCCGACGAGCGGCTGATCGACAACATGTGCATGCAGCTCGTGAAGAAGCCCGAGGAGTACAGCGTGATCGTCACGACGAACCTCTTCGGAGACATTCTCTCCGACCTATGCGCGGGGCTGGCGGGCGGACTCGGCGTCGCGCCGGGCGCGCTCTACGGCGACACGATCGCGGTCTTCGAACCCGTCCACGGCTCGGCTCCGAAGTACGCCGGGCAGGACAAGGCCGACCCGGTCGCCGAGATCCTCTGCGTCGAACTTCTCCTGCGCCACCTCGGCGAGGCCGAGGCGGCCGACCGCGTCTTCCGTGCGGTCTGGGAGACGATCGCCGAGAAGAAGGTCGTCACCTACGACCTCGCCCTGCCGGGCTACACGCTCCGACCCGTTTCCCCGTCCTCGTGTTCGGCGATGGCGAAGGAGGTCGCGCGCAAGGTGCCGCTCGTCGACCTTTCCGCTCCGCTCTCCACGCCGGCCAACCCGGCTTCGTCCTACGACTCTCACCTCGAAGGGTAGGGGTACTCTCCTCGTCGGGGTCCGTCAGTCGCCCACGACCTTCACGACGACCCGCTTCGGGCGCTGCCCGTCGAACTCGGCGTAGAAGACCTGTTCCCACGGCCCGAGGTCCAGGTCGCCGGCGGTCACCGGCAGAATGACCTGGTGCCCGAGGAGGAGGTTCTTCAAGTGCGCGTCCCCGTTCGTCTCACCGGTCCGATGGTGTTCGTAGTCGCCCGGCGGCGCGAGACGGTCGGCCCAGGCCGCGATGTCGCGCCGCAGGCCGGGTTCGTCGTCGTTGACGTAGACCGCCGCGGTGATGTGCATCGACGAGACCAGGGCGAGGCCCTCCTTCACACCGCTCGTCCGGACGATCTTCCTCACGCGCTCGGTGATGTTCACGAAGTCGCGGGCGTGAGGGGTCTGCATCACAAGGTATTCGGTTCGACTCGGCATCGCGACCCCCAGGCGGCGCCGGTAGCTTTAATGTCGCGACCCGACCGTTCGACGGTGAGGTAGGCCGTGGCGAGCCCTCGTGCGGTGCGCATCCCGCGGTCCGCGCCTCCTCGCCCGGTGCGCGTCGTCGCCGAGACCGGCGGGTCGGTCGAGCGACGGCCGAACGTGGGGGGTAGCCAGCGGGCGGTTCGCCTGACCCTCTCGTATCTGATCGCGCTCGCCGTGCTCTATCTCGTCCTCGTCGAGTACGGCCGATCGGCTCCGGGGGGAACGAGTCCGGGAGCCCAGGACACGTTGCTCCTCTTCGGCGGGATCGCAGTCGCCCTCGGGGCGGTGGGCGCGGGCTTCAGCTTGACCCCGGCGCCCCGGGCGGTCGAGGTCTCCCCCTACCATGTCGTGGTGGTCGGCCGTTGGGGCCGGCGGACGAAGTGGCCTCCGCTCGGAGAGACCACCGTGCGCGTCGTCCGAAGCTACCGGGCCGGCCCGCTCTCCAGTACCCCGGTGGAATCGGTCGAAATGTGGGCCACGGGTCGCCGTCCGAAGGTCTACCTGCTCGAACAGGGGCTCTTGGCCCCGACCCAACCGAGGACCTGACGCGGACCGCCGTTCACTCGAGCAGGTCTTCGAGCTCGCCCGCGACGAGCGTGAGCAACTGGTCGAGGGAGCGGTTCTTCAGCTCCGTGATGTGACCGGAATCGGTCTCGAGCCGCGCGAGGAACTCGTCCCCGTCCCGAACGAACGAGAGCGAGAGCATGTGCCGGCGACCGCCGGGCAGCGGGACCTCGAGAGATGGCATCGGGGGAGATGCGACGGGCTTAGCGGAAGCCTTGTTCGACGCCGGCCGGGACGGCTTCGGCGCCGGCTTCTTGGGTGTCGACTTCTTCGGAGCCGCACGGGAGGGCGGTCTCGCCGCCGGGCGTCGGGCGGGCGCCCGAGCCTTCGGAGTGGGTCGAGCGGGCTTTTTCTGACGGCGGGCGGAGGGCATTCGAGCCGGCCTCGAAGCGGCCGCACCAACCCCTCCTATTTATGGGTTAGCTTGTGGGTTTCCCTTGGTCGAACGGGCCGGCGACTCCGGAGGCACGGCTATAGGAAGAGAGTCTCCTTGCCGGCGCACGATGGCGGGTGCGCGCGACCGGGGGGACCCCGTGTCCTCTCCCGGCGATTCCCCTCCGATGCGTCCCGAGACGGTGCTCCTGCTCGGGGGCCTTGCGTTCCTCCTCGTCTTCCTCGCGCTCGAACCGTTCCTCTCCTACGCGCTCTTTGGCTCCGATACGGGAGAGTACTACCGGCTGACCGCGGACCTGCTCTCGAGCGGGACCTTGCCCCACGGCGCCGCCTACGCCGGCTGGGGCACCGGCTACCCCGACTTTCCCGGGATCTACCTGCTCGCGGGCGCCGGGGCCGGGGCGCTCGGCATCGACGCCTTCTCCGCGCTCACCGTCATCATCCCGGTGGTCGCTGTCCTCTCCGTCTTCCCCCTCTTCCTCCTCTTCCGTCGGATCTATCCGAACGACACGGTCGCCCTCCTCGGAGCGGCGTTCGCGTCGGTCGCGATGCCCCGCCTTTTCTCGATCGCCCACCCAGCCCCCCTCGCCCTCGGGGACTTCCTCTGCGTGGCGGCGCTCTGGCTCCTGGTGGAGAGCCGGCACGACGCCCGGTGGTATCTCCCCCTCTCGCTCACCGCGGGAGCGTTGGTCGTCACGCACCACCTCTCGTCCTATTTCTTCGCGGTCAGCGCGCTCGGCGGGATCCTTCTCCTCGAGCTCTGGCGGCCGGGCCTCTGGAGCCGCCGCTTCCCGACCCGCGAGCTCGTGTTCCTGGCCGGGTTCCTCACCGCGACCTTCGCGTTCTGGTTCTACGGGACGACCTCGTTCGTAGGGAAGGTCCTGCTGCCGAGCCTGGGCTCCGGCGTCTACGTCGGGTTCGCGGCGTTCGAGGCGCTGGGACTGCTCGCGGTGGTCGCGACCGCGCTCCTCGTCCGCTGGCGACGCGGCCGGCGCCGCTCCGCGCGTACGTGGGTTCGGCTGCCCACCGACCGCAGTCTCGTCCGAGACGCGCTCGCGCTCGCGGTGGTCATCTTCGGCGCGATCTCGGTGGTGATCTTCGTCCCGGTCCCGGGCACCGGCCAGACGACCAGCCCGGCCGCGATCCTCTGGTTTGCGCCGATCCTCGGGCTCGGGATCCTCTGCGCCGGCAGCCGCCGGGTCCTCACGCCATCCCGGCTCGGACCGTTCGTCCTCACGTGGACGGGAGCCCTCGGGGCCTCGGCCGGTGCCCTGATCGCGGTCTCTGCTGTCGGAGGGGCGCTCCACCTGCAGGACGCGACGAGCCTGGCCGCCACCCTGTCGCCCTCGCGGCACGTAGAGTACATCCTCATCCCGGTCGGGCTCCTGGTCGCGGTCGGCGCGGCCCGGCTGGTCGCCCGCGCCCGGGACCGCGGAGGACGTCGCGCCTTCGTGGCGGCCATGGTCGGGGTGGTGGTGCTCCTCGGTGCCAACGCGGCGATCGTCTATCCCCCTCAGTCCGACTTCGGAGGGTTCGAAGAGGGACTCACCCACGGGGACGCGGCGCTCTGGCTGTGGGTCGGGATCGCTGCCCCTCCCTCCTGGGCCGTGGCCTCGGACCACCGGCTGAGCTCGATGATCTTCGGTTTCGACGGGAATCCGGCGACGTGGGTCACGACACCCGCCCTGTTCACCGGCAACGCTTCGGCGTGGCCCACGGCCGTCTCCGAGTTACGGAACGGACAGGTCCCGACCACGAGCCGGGAGCACCCGATCGACCTCGTGGCGGTGGATTCGGTGATGTACACCGGGGTCGCTCTCGACCCGTCCCAGCCGGCCCCCTCGCTCAGCGGGGCGGCGATCGACTGGTTCGGTGGCCTCCCGTTCGTCCTGCTCTACGAGAACGGGCAGAACGTCGTCTACCTGGTCGACGCGTCCTTCCTGCCGGGCCCGTAAGGGACCAGGGACCCGTCGGCGTTCCACGTGACGATCGGCACCGGACCGAGGGCGGCGAGGTCTTCGAGAAGGCGCCGGGCCCATCCGAGCTTCGCGAGCTTGCGCGCCCGGGCGGTGGGGTCGGTCTCGTCCACGTGCTCGAAATCGAATCCCCACAGCAGGATCCGGCTCGCGCCCGCGTGGGCGGCGAGGTAGGCTGCCCGGTCCCCGTCGGTGAACCCTCCTACGTCCAGGAGCGGACCCCGGGGTGGGCCCGCCCACGAGCCCACGACCTCCCCGGGAAACTGAGAGACCCACTCCCGAAGCGCGGCCATGTTGTCACCGTGGGCGTGGACCACGACCAGGCTCCCCCGACGGTTCGCCGCGATCTCGGAAGGGATCGGGCCGTCGAGGTCGGTCACGATGACGCTCGGAACGATGCCGGCGGCGAGGCACGAGGACGTGGCCCCGTCGGCCGCCACGACCGCGGCGGGACGCGCTTCCGCCGGCCGTCGCCAGAGCGGCGGAGGCCCGGCGAGAGGGGCGAGGCCGGCGACGATCACCTCGCGCCCCTCGAGCCGGGCGCGGATGCGGGGCAGCGGGTCGGAGCGCGCGTTCTCCGGAAGCAACGATTCGAGCAGCGCGGCCGCGGCTTCTTCCTGCGGAAATGGGAAACCGAACTCCGCGCGGATCCGTTCGTAGCGCGGGGCCCACGCGTTGTACTCCACAGTCTCGGTGTGTATCGGCGTAACGCTTTATAATGAAGTCCATGCTCCGCCGGGGAGGAGACGCTCCGTGATGCGACCACTAGCCCAAGAGATACTCTCGCACCTTCCGGGGGATTCGAAACGCACCCCCGAGGCACCCCCACCGTCGACCGACGACGCAGAACTCGAGGCGGTCCTCGCTTCGCTGAAGACGAACATCAAGGTCGTCGGATGCGGAGGCGGAGGCTGCAACACCATCAACCGGCTCTCCGAGGAAGGGTTGCAGGGAGCGGAGATGATCGCCTGCAACACCGACGCGCAGCACCTGCTCACCATCCATGCTCCCCGCAAGATCCTCCTCGGCCGGAGGCTCACGCGCGGGCTCGGCGCCGGGGCGCTCCCGCAGGTCGGAGAACAGGCCGCGCACGAGGCCGAGGACGAGCTCAAGAAGGCGCTCGCGAACTCGGACATGGTCTTCGTCACCCTCGGGCTCGGCGGGGGCACCGGCACCGGCTCGGCGCCCGTGATCGCCCAGATGGCGAAGGACGCCAACGGCGGGAACCCGCTCACGATCGCCGTCTGTACGCTGCCGTTCGCCTCGGAGGGGCTCGTGCGGCAGGAGAACGCGATGTGGGGGCTCGAGCGGTTGCGTTCCACCATCGACACGGTGATCACGATCCCGAACGACCGGCTGCTCGAGCTTGTGCCGCGCCTCCCGATCCAGACCGCCTTCAAGGTCGCCGACTCGGTCCTCGCCCGGGCGATCCGGGGGATCACCGAGATCATCACGCGGCCCGGCCTCGTGAACCTCGACTTCAACGACCTGCGGACGATCATGAAGGGCGGCGGCGTCGCCCTCATCGGCATCGGCGAGTCCGAGAGCGACAACCGCGCCGAGGACGCGGTCCTCGAAGCCGTCAACTCCCCGCTGCTCCACGTCGACATCGCGGGGGCGACCGGGGCGCTCATCAACGTGACCGGCGGCCCCGACATGACCGTCAGCGAGGCCCAGAAGGCTGCGGAGGTCGTGCAGAAGGTCGTGAGCCCGACCGCCCGTATCATCTGGGGTGCGGCCGTCGACCCGACGATGCAGAGCACGATCCGCGTCATGCTCGTGGTGACCGGAGTTAAATCCCCCCAGATTTTCGGCGGGCAACCTATTAATACCGGCGCGCCCCTGACCCGGTCAGGGGCAAGACGTGACGAAATCGAGACTGTCCACTAAGGAAGGGAAGAGACCGAACGAAACTGGTTCGGCGAGCCGTGGGCTAGGGGCGCGGCAGCGCCTCCCGATGTCCTGCCGGCTCGAATATGGCGGGAGGTTCTACGAGGTCCCACTCGGGCTCCGGCACAACCTCCTCCTTGCGACGAACGTCTCCCTCGAGATGCGGAGGGTATGGAGGGAGACGGGCGACGGGACGTGGTTCCGCGAAGCTCAGGAGAGGCAGGCGGCGCTCTTCCGAGAGGTAGAGACCACGTGCAGGGTGGTGGCCTAGATGGCGAGACTGAAACTGTCCGTTAAGGAGAGAGAGCGGTACCTGAACGACCCGCTCGTCAAGCGGTGGGTCGCCCGGCTGGAGAAGGGATCGGAGAAGACGGCGACGATGTGGCCGAGTGGCCTCACCGCCATTCTCCACCTCACGAAGAAGACGCCGAGCGAGGTCGTCGGCATGACGAAGGCTCAGCTCATCGACCTCGCCGAAGAGTACGAGCGGGTCGAGCGGAAGCGGGGGACCGCGGCCTCGACCATCGCGAGTCGCCTCGGATTCCTTCGGAACTTCGTCCAGTACTCGAGCGACATCCAGCTCCCGACCGGGACGTTCAAGGTGAAGGGCGGGAGTGACTCGAAGGAGGAGGCTGCCCTGACACGCGACCAGCTCCACGCCACCCTCTCATCGGCGAACCAGCGGGAGGCCAGCGTGATCGTCCTGATGGCCCAGAGCGGACTGCGCCCTGGTGTCATCGGCAACTTCGAGGGGACCGACGGCGCGACCATCGGAGACGTCAGGGACCTCAAGGTCGACGGCGGAGTGGAGTGGACTGCGAGCCCGGCGGTTATCCGGGTCCGGAGGGAACTCAGCAAGGCGGGCCATTCCTACCTCTCGCTGATCGGGAGCCAGGCTCAGGACATCCTCGGCGAGTACCTCAAGAGCCGCCAGCGCGGCGGCGAGCAGCTCACCTCGAAGAGTCCCCTGATCAGGACTGACGGCGGGCGCTTTCCCCGGAGCAGCGAGGTCGGTGACTACGCTCGGAACGCGCTCAAGCGCGCCAAGGTCGAGGCACGGCCCTACGCGCTCCGCACGACGTTCGTTTCGCGCTTGTCCGCCGCCGAGGCCGACGGACTGGTCACCCACGAGTTCCGGCTTTTCTGGAGCGGCCACCGGGGCGACACGAGCGCGACCTACGCGGTGAACCGGGGCCAGCTCGATGACCGGATGCTCGACCGGATGCGCGAGGCGTACCGCCGATGCGAGCCGCTCCTTTCGACCGTGCACCTCCCCGATCAGAAGGAGGACCGGGACACACTGCTCAAGGTTGGGCTGCTGAGGTACGTGAGAGGTTACTCGAAGGAGGAGGCGGAGAGACTCGCGGCGGACCCGAACGTGGACGTCCGCGAACTCATACTCAAGAAGAACAGCGCCGCGACCGAGTCGGGCGGGGAGAAGCCACTTCCCCCGAAGCGCGACGGCGAGCAGAGAGTGATCGAGGCCGAGGCGACCGCTGCCTACCTCGACGCCGGATGGCAGTTCAAGAGCGAGCTGAACGGAACGAAGGCCGTCGTGGAATGGGCTGGGCCGATACTCTGAGCGGCGGTGACTCGGAGGCGGAAGGAGGGGAGTGGGTTGGCGAGACTGAGCAGACCGGCCTACCTCGTCCGGCGGCATATCCGTAACGAACTCCGACACAGAGTCCACGGAAAGAACTGGAGCTGGGTGCGCGTGGCCGTGGGCAAAGGGTCCCGGGGCTGGATGGGGAAGGGCAAGTACTTCGCGCAGTGGGTCGATGATCACGAACTCCTAGAACTCTTCTCAGAGTACGAGCGCCTGAGCGGCCACGTGATCGAGCCGGCCACCCATCCTGTGGCACGTCGAATACGACGG